>Ga0302347_1003325_pt1 | contig 14370 bp, 7 predicted proteins | sample PhyWR1_FD_202178 | JGI IMG/M metagenome (GOLD analysis project Ga0302347, IMG submission 202178) | Leaf surface microbial communities from wheat plants in UC Gill Tract Community Farm, Albany, California, United States - DLSL W.R1 (v2)... | ecosystem: Host-associated > Plants > Phyllosphere >...
GCCATCCACCCCATTTGCCCGCGCATAAAGAGGAACCTTCAGCATGAAAAGGAATTTGACCAGCGCCGTCTTCATAGGCCACGACAGCCTGCTGATGCATTGCGCCGAGGCCTGGCTGGACGCCGGCCATGCCGTTCGCGCCGTCGTCAGCGCGCAGCCCGAGATCGTGCAGTGGGCGCAGAGCCGCGGCGTCGAGGTCTTTGCCGACGAGGCGTCGCTGCTGCGCCAGTCCGAGCGCACGTTCGGCCACCTTTTCTGCATTGGCAGCCCTTGCGGCGTGGCGCGCGAGCTCGTCGCGCGGTCGCAGGGCCTGGCCCTGGCGTTTCACGATGCGCTGCTGCCGCGCTATGCGGGCTGGCATGCGCCCGCCTGGGCGCTGATGGCGCAGGAGGCGGCGCATGGCGTCACCTGGCATGAAATGACGCCGGGGAACGCGGGCGGCATCGTGCGCCAGGCGCGCTTTGACGTGGCCGAGGGCGAGACGGCCCTGAGCCTGCAGGCGCGCTGCTACGAAGCGGGCCTGCAGAGCTTCAAGGCGCTCGTGCAGGACATGGACAGCGGCGCCCTGGTGCTGGGCGAGGCGATGCAGCCCGGCGCGTACCTGGATCGCCGGCACCGCCCGCCCACCTTGGGCACCCTGGACTTTTCGCGGCCTGCGCAGGAGCTGGCCGCGCTGGTGGCCGCGCTCGACTTCGGGTTGCAGGCCAATCCGCTGGCCCGCGCCAAGCTCTACCTGGGCGAGCGCCTGCTGCTGGTGGGCAGCGCGCGCGCCTTGCCCGCCTCGTGCGGCGCGGTGCCCGGCACGGTGCTGCAGGCCGACGCGGACAGCCTGCGCGTGGCCTGCGCCGGCGGCGAGATCGAGCTAGGCGGATTTTCCGCGCCCTGGGGCATGCTGCCCGGCCATGGCCTGCGGGCGGGCATGCGGCTGCCGCCGCTGGAAGATGCGAAGCGCGCGCAGCTGGCCGTTCGCGCCCCCGAGATCGGCCAGGGCGAGCTGTTCTGGCGCAAGGCGCTGGCCACGCTGGCGCCGGTGGAGCTGCCCTATCCGCGCCAAACGGCCGTGCCAGGCGCAGGCGCAGGCGCCAGGCAGCTGGGACGCGCGCGCCTTCAGCTGGCGGCGCGCGGCGCGGCGACCGTCGCCGCGTTCCTGGGCTGGCTGTCGGCGCTGACGGCGCAGGAGCGCATTTCCGTGCTGTACTGCGACCGCGCGCTGCAAGCGGACAGCGCGGGGCTGGAATGCTGGCTCTCGCCCTGGGTGCCGCTGACGCTGCGCACGGCGCCAGACAGCCCGGCGCCGCAGGCGCAAGCGCAGGCCCAGGCGCAAATCGAGCGGCTGCACCAGGCCGGTGCCCTGCCGCGCGATCTGCCGACGCGGCTGGGCGGCAAGCCGGACGCCGGCGAGCGCTGGGCCAGGGTCGGCATCTGCCTGGAGGGCGCCGCGCCCGCGCCCGCCGGCACCGAGCTGCTCCTGACCATCGACCCGGTCGACGGCTACCTCCAACTCGTGGCCGACACGGCCGTTTTTTCGCCCAGCACCCTTCAAGCCATGGCCAGCCACCTGGCCGTGTACCTCAAGGCTTTCGAAGGCGCGGACTGCCTGGCGTCGATTCCCCTGGTGCCCGAGGCCGAGGCGGCGCTGCTGGCGCGCCTCAATGCCACGGCCACGCCGTATGACGCGGACCTGGGCATTCACGAGGCCATCGCCCTGCAGGCGGCGCGCACGCCGCACGCCGCCGCCGTTTCGTTCCGGGGCCAGACGCTCACCTACCGCGAGCTGCATGCGCAGGCCGGCGCGCTGGCCGAGCGCCTGCGCGCCAGCGGCGTGCGCCCCGGCGACGTGGTCGGGCTGTGCCTGGAGCGCGGCCTGGACCTGGTGGCCGGCGTGCTGGCCATCCTCGCCACGGGCGCGGCTTACCTGCCGCTGGACCCCGAGTATCCGCACGACCGCCTGCTCTACATGATCGAGGATTCGGGCGCGCCGCTGGTGCTCACCAGCGGCCCGGTCGCCGCCCGGCTGGGCATTCCCGACGAGAAGGTGTTCCTGGTGCATCCGGGCAAGGACGAGGCCGGGCCGGTGCGGGTGCGCCCCGATGCGCCCGGGCGCGCGCGCCGCGCCGCCTACCTGATCTACACCTCCGGCTCGACCGGCCGTCCCAAGGGCGTGGTCGTGACGCACCGGAACGTGCTCAATTTCTTTGCCGGCCTGAACGCGCGCATTCCGCACCAGGCGGGCGGGCGCTGGCTGGCCGTGACCAGCGTGTGCTTTGACATCTCGGTGGTCGAGCTGCTCTGGACGCTCACGCACGGCTTTGCCATCGTGCTGCACAGCAACGCCCTGCCCTATGTGTCGGTGGCCGACGCCTTGCTGCAAGGGCAGGCGACGCACCTGCAATGCACACCGTCCATGGCCTCGATGCTGGTGTCGGATGCGGCCGGGCGCCAGGCGCTGTCCGGGCTGTCGGTGCTCATGGTGGGCGGCGAGGCGCTGTCCATGAAGCTGGCGGGCGAGCTGCGCGCGCTGGTGCCCGGCTCTTTCTTCAACATGTACGGACCGACCGAAACCACCGTCTGGTCCACCGCCTGCGACCTGGCGCAGCTGGGCGACTTCGTGCCGCTGGGCCAGCCGATCGCCAATACCCAGCTGGCGATCCGCACGCCCGGCGGCGCGCCCTGCCCGGCGCTGGTGGCTGGCGAGCTGCTCATCGGCGGCGACGGCGTGTCCGACGGCTACTGGCAGCGGCCCGAGCTCAACGCCGAGCGCTTTCCCGTGGATGCCGGCGCACGCTGGTACCGCACCGGCGACCTGGCGCGCCGCCATCCCGACGGCACGCTGGAATTCCTCGGACGCATCGACCACCAGGTGAAGATTCGCGGCCACCGCATCGAGCTGGGCGAGATCGAAAGCGTGCTGCTGCGCCAGAGCGGCGTCAAGGAAGCCGTGGTCATCGCCCGCGAGGACGCCGCCGGCGACTGGAGCCTGGCCGCCTACGTCACGCCGCAGGCGGGCGCCGTGCTGCAGACCGAGGACTTGCGTCGCGGCGTGGCGGGCAAGCTGCCCGACATCATGGTGCCCCGGGCCATCGCCGTGCTGCGCGCCTTTCCGCTCACGCCCAACGGCAAGGTGGACCGGCGCGCGCTGCTGCCCGTCAGGGCGCCAGCGGCCGGTCCGGACCCATCGCGGCCGCTCGGCCCGCTGGCCAGCGCGCTGGCCGCCGCCTGGGCCGAGGTGCTCGGCCAGCCGGACATCGGGCCGCAGGACAACTTCTTTGAACTGGGCGGCAATTTCTTCCTGGCCGTGCAGGTGCAGCGCCGGCTGCACGAAGCCTGCGGCCGCCGCATCGGCCTGGGCGACATGGCCCGCTGGCCGGTGCTGGGCGAACTGGCCGCGCAGCTGGACGCGGATGGGCCGGCCAGCACCCGTGCCACCGGCCTGAACGGGCCGGCGCTGGCCGATGCCGCCCGCCCGGCGGCGCTGCCCGCGCCCGGCGCTGCCGGCCTTGCGGCCCCTGCCGCGTTGCCCGGTGCAGCGCCCGGACAGGCGCCGGCCGAGGCGCTCGAACCGGCCATTGCCCGGATGTGGCGCGAACTGCTGGGCATGGGGCAGGTGCGGCCCGAGGACGACTTCTTTGCGCTGGGCGGCCATTCGCTCACGGCGGTGCGGCTGTTTGCGCAGATTCGCCAGCAGTTCGCCGTCGATCTGCCGCTGGCCACGCTGTTTCAGGCGCCCACCCTGGCCAGCTTCACCGAGACCATCGCCCGGCACCGCGCACTGGCCGACAGCGCGGCGGCGCCTGGCGCGGGCGCACCGGCGAACGCGGCGCCCGAGGCCGCCGAATGGTCGCCCATGGTGCGCATCTGCGCCGGGCGGCCCGAGCGGGCGCCGCTGTTCTGCATCCACGGCGCCGGCGGCAATGTGCTCAACTTCAAGCCGCTGTCGGTCGCGCTCGGGCCGGACCAGCCGGTCTATGCGCTGCAGGCCCAGGGCGTCGATGGGCGGCTGGAGCCGCTGGACAGCATCGAGGCGATGGCCGCGCAGTACGTGCGCGCGATCCGGGAGGTCGAGCCCTCGGGGCCTTACCGGCTGATCGGCTATTCGGCCGGCGGCCTGATCGCCTTCGAGGTCGCGCAGCAGCTGCGGCAGGGCGGCGCGGAGGTGTCGCTGCTGGGCATGCTGGACAGCATTTCGCCGACCCGCCGGGGGAAAAAGATTTCGCTGCTGAAGAAAGCCTGGCTGATGCGGCACTGGTCGCTCGGCTATATCCTGGAGCGCAAGCAGCAGCTGCGCCGCATCCGGCGCCTGGAGCTGGACCATGAGCAGGCGCTGGCCAGGCGCGCGCCCGGCGAAACGATGGCACCCGAGCTGTTCGGCTACCGGCTCTTCAATCAGCTGGCCGCCGCCGCCGAGCGCTACCGGCCCCAGCCCTACTCGGGGCCGGTGATGGTGTTCAGGGCCACCCAGAAGGCGGAAATTCCCTTTTTGAACGCGGGCTCGCGCCTGGGCTGGGAAGACCTGGTACGCGGCCCCATCCGCGTGGTCGATATTCCCAGTAGCCACGACACCTTGCTGAACGACCCTGGCCTGCAGTCGGTGGCCCAGGCGCTGGAGCGCGAGCTGGCCCGCTCCGCCCTGGCGCCGGTCGCGCAGGGCGCGCCCGAACGCTTGCGCAGCCTGCCGCAGGCCGGCGCCGCCGGCGCTTCCATGGCTTGAGGCGGAGAAACTGCCCGGGGTTGCAAAAGCCGCCGCTGGCATGCCGGCGGTATTTTTGAGCATCAAATAAGCTGCCAGCGCAGGCGGCGCCTGCGCTGAAAGCTATCAATTCAATAGCAGATCCGCTGCCCGCCCGCGCTGCCGTGGCGCCAGGCCGGGGTGATGGCACGCAGGCAGCGCGCCAGCGTCGGGCTGCTCGCGCCGTCAGCCCGGCACCGGTTTCACAGGTTGGGCGCCAGCAGCCGCGCCAGCGCCTGGGCCTGCAGGCCGCGCCGCTGGGCCAGGTCTTGCAGCTGGTCGTCGCCGATCTTGCCGACGCTGAAATAGCTGCTTTGCGGGTGGCTGAGGTAAAAGCCGCTGACGCTGGCCGCCGGCGTCATCGCCAGGCTCTCCGTCAGCCCCATGCCGATGTCCTGGGCCTGCAGCAGCTCGAACATGTCCTTTTTCACGCTGTGGTCCGGGCAGGCCGGGTAGCCCGGCGCGGGGCGGATGCCCTGGTACTTCTCGGCGATCAGCGCATCCCTGTCCAGCGCTTCGCCGGGCGCGTAGCCCCACAGGTCGCGTCGCACGCGCTGGTGCAGCGCCTCGGCAAAGGCCTCGGCCAGCCGGTCGGCCAGCGACTTGAACAGGATCGACGAGTAGTCGTCGTTGTCGGCCAGGAATTGCGCTTCCTTCTTCTCGGCGCCCAGGCCGGCGGTGACGGCGAAGACGCCGATGTAGTCGGGCAGCAGAAAAGTATTGTGGCCCTCGGCGCCCGCGTGCCCGGCGCGCACGGCCTTGACTTCGGCGCTCAGCGCCTTGGGCGCGACGAAATCGGCCAGGCAGCGGCTGGGCCGCATCACGCCCTCGACGGCCGTTTTCTCGGTCTGCTGGCGCAGGCCGTACCAGGTCATGGCGACTTCGCTGCGCGACTCGTCCAGGTAGATCTCGATGTCGTCGCCCACGCTGCTGGCCGGCAGCAGCGCGATCACGCCGCTGGCGGTGAGCCAGCGGCCTTCGATCAGCCGCTTGAGCATGGCTTGCGCATCGGCATAGACGCGCGTTGCCTCGGCGCCCACCACCTCGTCGTTGAGGATCGCCGGGAACGGCCCGGCCAGGTCCCAGGTCTGAAAGAACGGGCCCCAGTCGATGAAGGGCACCAGCTCGGCGAGGTCGAAGTTCTTGAACACGCGCCGGCCGATGAATTTGGGCGCGGGCGGCGTGTAGTGCGTCCAGTCGATCGGCGTGGCGTTGGCGCGCGCCTTGGGCAAGGACCACATCGGCGTCTGCTTCTTGTTGGCGTGCTGGGTGCGCACCTTGTCGTAGTCGGCGTTGAGCTCGTCGATGTATTTGGCCGCCTGATCGGACAGCAGGCTCTGCGCCACGCTCACGCTGCGCGAAGCGTCGGGCACGTAGACCACCGGGCCTTCGTAGTGCGGCGAGATCTTCACCGCCGTGTGCACCCGGCTGGTGGTGGCGCCGCCGATCATCAGCGGAATCTGCTTGTCCCGGAAATGCGCGTCCTTCTGCATCTCGCTGGCCACGTACTGCATTTCCTCCAGGCTGGGCGTGATCAGGCCCGACAGGCCGACGATGTCGGCGCCTTCAGCCTTGGCCAGCGCCAAAATCTCGTGGCACGGCACCATCACGCCCATGTTCACGACCTCGAAGTTGTTGCACTGCAAGACCACGGTGACGATGTTCTTGCCGATGTCGTGCACGTCGCCCTTGACGGTGGCGATGATGATCTTGCCCTTGGTCTTGACGTCGCCGCCGGCCGCTTGCAGCAGCAGTTTTTCGGCCTCGATGTAGGGCAGCAGGTGCGCCACGGCCTGCTTCATCACGCGCGCGCTCTTGACGACCTGCGGCAGGAACATCTTGCCCTGGCCGAACAGGTCGCCCACCACGTTCATGCCGTCCATCAGCGGGCCTTCGATGACGTGCAGCGGCCGCCCGCCGTCCGCCTCGATGGTGCGCCAGGCTTCCTCGGTGTCCTCGGTGATGAACTCGTTCAGGCCGTGCACCAGCGCATGGCTCAGGCGCTCGCGCACCGGCAGCGCGCGCCATTCGTACTTCTTGCTGTCGTCGCGCGCGCCGCTCTTGGCCGTCTCGGCCACTTCGATCAGCCGCTCGCTGGGCGTGAGTTCGGCTTCGCCCGGCTTGTAAACGGGCGTGCGGTTGAGCACCACGTCCTCGACGCGCTCGCGCAGCACCGGCTCCAGCTCGTCATAGACGCCCACCATGCCGGCGTTGACGATGCCCATGTCCATGCCGGCCTGGATCGCGTGGTAGAGGAACACCGTGTGGATGGCTTCGCGCACCGGGTCGTTGCCCCGGAAGCTGAAGGACACGTTGGACACGCCGCCCGAGACCTTGGCGCCTGCTAGGTTCTGCTTGATCCAGCGCGTGGCCTCGATGAAATCGACGGCGTAGTTGTTGTGCTCCTCGATGCCGGTGGCGATGGCGAAGATGTTGGGGTCGAAGATGATGTCCTCGGGCGGGAAGTCCAGCTCGTCCACCAGCACGCGGTAGGCGCGCGCGCAGATCTCGATCTTGCGCTGGTAGGTGTCGGCCTGGCCTTTTTCGTCGAAGGCCATGACGACGGCGGCGGCGCCGTAGCGCTTGAGCAGCCTGGCCTGCTGCTTGAAGGGCTCCACGCCTTCCTTCATCGAGATCGAGTTGACAATGCCCTTGCCCTGGATGCAGCGCAGGCCGGCCTCGATCACGCTCCACTTGGAGCTGTCGATCATGACCGGCACGCGGGCGATGTCGGGCTCGCCGGCGATCAGGTTCAGAAAGCGCACCATCGCCGCCTGGCTGTCGAGCATGGCCTCGTCCATGTTGATGTCGATGATCTGCGCGCCGTTTTCAACCTGCTGGCGCGCCACGGCCAGCGCTTGCTCGAAGTCGCCGTTCAGGATCATGCGCGCGAAGGCCTTGGAGCCGGTGACGTTGGTGCGCTCGCCGATGTTGACGAACAGCGCGCCGGCGCCGATGGTGACCGGCTCCAGGCCGGACAGCTTCATGGGCGCGACTTCAGGGGGGAAATGGGTTTCGGACATGGCTCACCTTGGTGTAAAGGTGAGCGTCGTTGCTGAAAAAGGGAGCACCGGCTCCGTTGACCCAAGCCTGACGAAACCGTGAATTTCGCTGCAACGCTCCTTGAGTTAAGCTCGATTTTAAACGTCGAATGCCGCAAGCCAGCCGCCAGTGGCCAAATACTCCCGGTTCCTCCATGTTCAAAACTATTTTCAAGAAGCCCTTCTTTCAACCTGCCGGCAGCGGCCCGAGCGCCGGCGCGGCCTCGGAGTCGGCCGATCAGGCCGCCGAGCTGCTGATGACGCCGGCCGCGCTGATGCCGCTGACGTTGGAGGAGGCGCGGGTGGTGGTGCGCTACATGCAGCCGCAGCTCGTGGCCAAGGGCACCATCTTCATGCGCCAGGGCGATGGCCGCGACACCGGTTTCATGCTGCTGCTGCTCAGTGGGGAGGTGACGGTAGAAATGCTGGTGCCCAGCCGCATCGAGCCCCTCGTCATCACCCTGCTCGGCCCGGGCAGCCTGATCGGCGAGCTGGGGCTGCTCGACGGCCAGCCGCGCCATGCGACCTGCGTGGCCGTGACGCCGCTGCGCTGCGCCGTCCTCACGCGCGAGGCGCTGGAGCAGCTGATGCAGGACAACGCACCCGTGGCCGCCAAGCTGCTGCTGGGCATATCGGTGCGAAGCGGGGCGCGGCTGCGCGAACTCACCGACAAGCTCAAGATGTATGCGCAGCTGACGCAGGCGATGGAGCAGGAAATCGGCTCACGCGTCAATCCTTGAGGCGGTTTGGCGGCGCTGCGGCGCTCAAGGCGCCTGCGGGCTGCTAAGCGGCTTCGGGGTAAAAACCATTGCGCTGCAGAGCGCGCCCGGCCAGCGGCGCCACCGACTGCGCGATCGCCTCGATATGGCCCGGCGTGGTGCCGCAGCAGCCGCCGACGATGTTGACCAGCCCCTCGGCCGCAAACTCGCGCAGCAGGCGGGACGTCACGTCGGGCGTCTCGTCAAAGCCGGTGTCGCTCATCGGGTTGGGCAGGCCGGCGTTCGGGTAGCAGCTGATGAAGGTGTCCGGCGCGGCCCGGGCCAGCTCCTGGATGTAGGGGCGCATCAGCGCCGCGCCCAGCGCGCAGTTCAGCCCCACGGCCAGCGGCCGGGCGTGGCGCACGCTGTGCCAGAAGGCCGTCACGGTCTGGCCCGAGAGGATGCGGCCCGAGGCATCGGTCACGGTGCCGCTGATGAGCACCGGCAGGCGCTCGCCGGAGTGCTCGAAATACTCGTCGATGGCAAAGAGGGCCGCCTTGGCGTTGAGCGTGTCGAAAATGGTCTCGACCAGCAGCACGTCGCTGCCGCCCCTGACCAGCGCCTCGGTCTGCTCGTAATAGGCTTTTCGCAGTTCCTCGAAGCTGGTGTTGCGCGCGCCCGCGTCGTTCACGTCGGGGCTGATGCTGGCGGTCTTGGGCGTGGGGCCGAGGGCGCCGGCGACAAAGCGCGGCTTGTCGGGCGTGGAATACTTGTCGCAGGCCGCGCGCGCGATGCGGGCCGATTCGTAGTTCATCTCGACGGCCAGGTCGGCCATGTCGTAGTCGGCCTGCGCCACGGTGGTCGCGCCAAAGGTGTTGGTCTCGATCAGGTCGGCGCCGGCGGCCAGGTAGCCTTCGTGGATGCCCTGGATCACGTCCGGGCGCGTGAGGCTGAGCAGCTCGTTGTTGCCCTTGACGTCCTTGTGAAAGTGCTTGAAGCGTTCGTCCCGGTACTGCGCCTCGCTCAGCTTGAAGCGCTGGATCATGGTGCCCATGGCGCCGTCCAGGATCAGGATGCGCTGGGCCAGCAGGGCCGGGAGTTGCGCGGCGCGGGTGTATTGAATCGGTTTCATGAAAAGGGCTCGCCTTGTGTGAATGCATACAAGTGAGCGCGGTTGACAGCCCCAAGCCTGGCAAACCCCGTCGTCCTGGACAGGGCTGCTGCAGCGCTCCTTGGGAGCGGGTGATTTTAGTGCAAGCCCGCACGGACTTGCACGCAGGGCGTGCAGCCCCCATCTGTGTCCGGTTACGCTACGCTGCTGTGGCCTGCGCCACGATGCGCCCCGTGGGGCCAGGACGCAGGCAGCGTTTTTTGACAGTGAAACGGATTTTCACGCCCCCTCCTGCGCCATGACCGACCCTTCCTTGCCCCTTCCGCCCACCCCTTCGACCCTCTTGACGCCGCTGGACGTGCTCGGCCAGGTGTTTGGCTATTCCGACTTTCGCGGCCCGCAGCAGGCCATCGTCGAGCATGTGGTGGCCGGCGGCGACGCGCTGGTGCTCATGCCCACGGGCGGCGGCAAGTCGCTGTGCTACCAGATCCCGGCCATCGTGCGCCAGCAGGCCGGGCGCGGCGTGACCATCGTCATCTCGCCGCTGATCGCGCTGATGCACGACCAGGTGGGCGCGCTTCTGGAGGCCGGCGTGTCGGCGGCGTTCCTCAACTCGACGCAGGGCTACGAGGAAAGCAGCCAGCTCGAAGCGCGCCTGCTGCGCAACGAACTCACGCTGCTCTACGCCGCGCCCGAGCGCATCAACACGCCGCGCATGAAGAGCCTGCTGGCTTCGCTGCACGAGCGCGGGCTGCTCAGCCTCTTTGCGATCGACGAGGCGCACTGCGTCAGCCAGTGGGGCCACGACTTCCGGCCCGAGTACCGCTCGCTCAGCCTGCTGCACGAGACCTTTCCCGACGTGCCGCGCATGGCGCTGACGGCGACCGCCGACGCGCTGACCCGCAGCGACATGATCGAGCGGCTGCAGCTCGAAGACGCCCAGCAGTTCATCAGCAGCTTCGACCGGCCCAACATCCGCTACACCATCGTCGAGAAAACCGATGCCACGCGCCAGCTGCTGCGCTTCATCCAGACCGAGCACCACGGCGAGGCGGGCATCGTCTACTGCCAGTCGCGCAAGCGCGTCGAGGAGATCGCCGGCATGCTCGAAGACGCCGGCCTCAAGGCCATGGCCTACCACGCCGGTTTCGAGGCCAAGGTGCGCCAGGAGCGCCAGGACCGATTCCTGCGCGAGGACGGCTGCGTGATGGTGGCGACGATTGCCTTCGGCATGGGCATCGACAAGCCCGACGTGCGCTTCGTGGCGCACCTGGACATGCCGAAAAACATCGAGGGCTACTACCAGGAAACCGGCCGCGCCGGGCGCGACGGCCTGCCGGCCGACGCCTGGATGGCCTACGGATTGCAGGACGTGGTGAACCAGCGGCGCATGATCGACACCAGCGAGGTGGCCAGCGAGGAGTTCAAGGCCGTCATGCGCGGCAAGCTCGATGCACTGCTCACGCTGGCCGAGGGCACGCGCTGCCGGCGCGCGTGTTTGCTCAATTATTTTGGCGAAGAACTGAACGGCGGCGGCAGCGGCGGGCAAGCTTGCGAGGCAAGGCCAGCCCCGGCCAAAGGCGCAACGCCCCCCTCGGAGGGGGGCAGCGAGCCACGCGAAGCGGGGAGCGTGGGGGCTGCCTATTTTTGCGGCAACTGCGACAACTGCCTGAACCCGCCGGCCGTGTGGGACGCGACCGAGGCGGCGCGCAAGCTGCTCAGCTGCATCTACCGCGTGCAGCAAAAGAGCGGCATCCATTTTGGCGCCGGGCACCTGATGGACATTTTGCGCGGCAAGGCGACCGAGAAGGTCGTGCAGTACGGCCACGACCAGCTCAGCACCTTCGGCATCGGCGCCGACCTGGCCGAGCCGCAGTGGCGTGGCGTGCTGCGCCAGCTCATCGCCAGCAACCTGGTGCGCGTGAACGCCGAGGCCTTCAACACGCTGGAGCTGCTGCCCGACGCGCGCGGCGTGCTCAAGGGCGGCGTGAGCGTGCTGCTGCGCCAGCAGGCGGAAAACGCCAAGCCCGGGCGCAGCCGGCGCGGCGGCAAATCGGCGGTCAAGACCTCGGCCCGGGGCATGGCCGAAGCCACGCTCAACGCCGGCGCGCTGGAGCGGCTGGCCGCGCTCAAAGCTTGGCGCACCGACGTGGCGCGCGCGCACAACCTGCCGCCGTTCGTGATCTTTCACGACGCCACGCTGCGCGCCATCGCCGAGCTGGCGCCGAAAAACCTGCAGGCGCTGGGCGGCATCAGCGGCATGGGCGCGAAAAAGCTGGCCGCCTATGGCGCTGACGTGCTGCGCCTGTGCGCGCAGCCGGACGTCGAGGCGCAGGATGCGGGCGGGGCGCCGGATGGCGTCATGGAACTGCAGGCGCCGGACTGGCCGGACTGGCCGGATTGAGCCGGGCCGGGGAGCAGTCTTTTTCGATGAAAAACGCCGCCAGCGCAAGCCAGGCAAGCGCCAGTAGCTATTGAATTAATAGCAAATCGCCGGGGCGGTCTGCTGCTCGCCAGGGGTGGGCTGGCGGTGGCTAGCGAATCCGCACGCTGCCCACGGCGCCGCGCGCCGGGCGTTGCGGCGCCAGCAGCCCGCGCACCAGGCCGGCGGCGTTGAAGCACCAGGACACCACCGAAAACACCGCTTTTTCAAGGCTGCGCTTGCGCCAGGCCATCAGCGCGACAGGCGCCGCCGCCGTCAGGCCGAAAGCCGCCAGCCGCGCGGCCCACGGCAGCGGCACTGCCAGCAGGGCCAGCAGCACCAGCCACCACAGCAGCACGGCCACGTAGATGCGCAGCTCGCGCACGCCGGTCAGCACCAGGCGCAAATGCGGCTGGCCGCGCGCGGCGCGCAGCACCTCGCCCAGGCCGCAGATGTAGCGGCTGCGCCAGCGGCGCATGAGGAGCTGGTAGGGCGGCGCGTCGTGGCCGTGGTGGCGCACGGCGTCGATGGCCATGCGGTGCAGCGTCCAGCCGCGCGCGCGCAGCCGCACGGCCAGGTCGAACTCCTCGTAGCTGTGCAGGTTGCGGTCGGAAAAGTAGCCCGCCTGCTCCACGGCCACGCGGCGGTAGAGCCCGCCCATGTCCAGCCGGTCGACCTCGCCGGCCTGCATGTGCGCCGTGCCGCGCTCCACGCGCGCCAGGTATTCGAGGCTGCTGGTGTTCATCTCCACCACCCGCCCGCCGACGCCGGCCGCCTCGGGATGGGCGCGCATGAATTCGAGCGCGGCGGGCAAAAAGCCCGCCAGCATCTGCATGTCGCCGTCCAGGATGTACACGAACTCGCCGCGCGAATGCTGGTAACCCAGCTGCGGGCCGATGCCGCAGCAGCGCTCGGCGGCGTCGGCCAGCTGCACGATGCGGATCGGGTAGCCGGACGCCAGCGCCACGGTGCGGTCGGTCGAGCACGAGTCGGCCAGCACCACCTCGCCGCCGACCGCTTGCACCGCCGCCAGCGCGCTTTGCACCGCCGCCACGATGCGCTGCTCCTCGTTGAGCGCCTTGATGACGATGCTGACCCGGCACGCCAGCGGCGGGGCGGCAGCCTCCAGGCCGGGCGCGGCGGCGCCCTGGCCGTGGCGCTCGGCCTGAAGGGGCTGCGTGGCCTGCACCGCCTCGGTGGTGTCGGCGGCTTCGGTGGCGGCTTCAGGCGGGTGCATGGGGTTTGTTTCGCAAAATGATGCGGGCCGGCACGCCCACGGCCAGCGCGCCGGCGGGCACGTCCTGGATGACCACGGCATTGGCGCCGATCTCGGCGTCGTCGCCCACGCGCACGCCGCCCAGGATCTTGGCGCCCGCGCCGATGTTGACCCGGTGGCCGATGTGCGGCGCCTCCAGCGGCCGGTCGCGCCGCCGGTTGCCGATGGTCACGCCCTGGCGGATGATGCAGTCGTCGCCAATCACCGCGTTGCCGTGCACGACGATGGCGCCCGAATGCTCGATGACCAGGCGCCGCCCGATCTTGGCCGACACGCCGATGGTGACGCCGCAGACGATTTCGGCCAGCTTGGCCAGGATCAGGTGCAGCGCGCCCAGCGGCCAGCGCACCAGCGGCGACTTGAAGCGGTAGCGCAGGTGGCCCAGGCGGTACACCTGCAGCGCCCAGAAGCCCAGCGACAAAGTGCCCTCGTAGGCGGCACGCAAGTCCTCGAAAAAAGCCATGTGCAGCGCGCCCTCATGCGTGGTTGTTTGTTTGCCTCAATCCAGGCCCAGGCACGGCCTGAGCGGAAAACGCCACCTCCCTCGCAGGGGAATGGCTTCAAACTGGATGAACAGGTAACGGCTGTTTACAGTGCTTGCATTATGGTCAGAAGCGCTGCCGCAAAGCCTTTCTCCGCCCAGGCAGGGTTGCAAAACAGGCCGAAAGGACTAACGGGCGCCGGCCTCGGGCGCGCCGCTGTCACACCGGCGCGTGGCCGCCCGTGCCGCCCGGCCAGGGCGTGAGCACCTCGTGGCCCTCGGGCGTGACCGCCACCATGTGTTCCCACTGGGCGGACAAAGACCTGTCCTTGGTCACGACGGTCCAGCCGTCGGGCAGTTGCCGGGTTTCGCACCTGCCGGCGTTGAGCATCGGCTCGATGGTGAACACCATCCCCTGCTCCAGCGTGAGCCCTTCGCCGCGCCGCCCATAGTGCAGCACGTTCGGCTCGCCGTGGTAGACCTGGCCGATGCCGTGGCCGCAGTAGTCGCGCACCACGCTGAAACGCTCGCGCTGCGCGACCGCTTCGATGGCATGGCCGATGTCGCCCAGCGTCGCGCCCGGCCTGACCTGCCCGATGCCGGCCAGCATGGCTT
>Ga0302347_1003329_pt1 | contig 14365 bp, 16 predicted proteins | sample PhyWR1_FD_202178 | JGI IMG/M metagenome (GOLD analysis project Ga0302347, IMG submission 202178) | Leaf surface microbial communities from wheat plants in UC Gill Tract Community Farm, Albany, California, United States - DLSL W.R1 (v2)... | ecosystem: Host-associated > Plants > Phyllosphere >...
CCTTGATTTCGAACAGCCGATTGCAGAGCTGGAAGCGAAAATTGATTCCCTGATGTCGGTGAGCCGTCAGGATGAAAAACTGGATATTAATCTGGATGATGAAGTTCAGCGCCTGCGTGAAAAAAGCGCAGAGCTGACACGTAAAATTTTCTCAGATTTAGGTGCATGGCAAATTGCTCAACTGGCACGCCATCCACAGCGCCCGTATACGCTGGACTATCTTCGTCTGGCGTTTGATGACTTTGATGAATTAGCGGGTGATCGTGCCTACGCTGATGACAAAGCCATTGTTGGTGGAACGGCGCGTCTTGATGGACGTCCAGTGATGATCATTGGTCATCAAAAAGGACGTGAAACCAAAGAGAAAATTCGTCGTAATTTTGGCATGCCAGCGCCAGAAGGTTACCGTAAGGCCTTGCGCCTGATGGAAATGGCTGAACGTTTTAAGATGCCGATTATTACCTTTATTGATACTCCAGGCGCCTATCCCGGTGTTGGAGCAGAAGAGCGTGGGCAGTCTGAAGCTATCGCCCGTAACCTGCGTGAAATGTCTCGCCTGAAGGTGCCGATTATCTGCACTGTGATTGGTGAAGGCGGTTCAGGTGGTGCTCTGGCGATTGGTGTCGGTGATAAAGTGAATATGTTGCAGTACAGCACCTATTCCGTTATCTCTCCAGAAGGCTGTGCTTCCATTTTATGGAAGAGCGCCGACAAGGCTCCACTGGCTGCTGAAGCAATGGGCATTGTTGCTCCACGCCTGAAAGAGCTGAAGCTGATTGATACGATTATCCCTGAGCCATCTGGCGGTGCCCACCGTAAGCCAGAAGAGATAGCCGCCTCTTTACGTACGCAGCTACTGGCAGATCTGGCAGATCTTGATGTATTGAATACTGAAGAGCTGTTAAACCGTCGTTATCATCGTCTGATGAGTTACGGTTACGCATGATAAGCGGACTACCTTATCGAAGTTATCGATTGTAGGTCTTCGAATGAGTTAAAAAACACCCTGTAAGTGACAATAGCTTGCAGGGTTTTTTATTTTCTATCGGGCTGAAGGGGCTTTTATGTTAGGGTTAAAGCAGGTACATCATATTGCTATCATTGCCACGGACTATGCCCGTAGTAAACAGTTTTATTGCGACGTATTAGGTTTCACGTTACTGGCAGAAGTGTACCGGGAAGAGCGTGATTCATGGAAAGGCGATTTGGCCTTGAATGGTCAGTATGTTATCGAGCTTTTTTCTTTTCCCTCTCCGCGTGCCAGAGCAAGCTATCCTGAAGCTTGTGGGTTGCGCCATTTAGCCTTTAGCGTCGATGATATTAACCAGGCAGTACAACATCTTGAATGCCACGGGGTGGTATGTGAACCGATTCGAGTCGATCCTGTTACCGAAAAAGTCTTTACCTTTTTCATCGATCCTGATGGTTTACCACTAGAACTCTATCAACAGTAACCTGCCTGGGCTGCAATGAGGCCTGGCGGCGTACTGGCAAACAGACTGTTTCCAATAAGATAATGGATATCTCGCAACTTCTCATTTTTTTACAATCTCATCGTCGTCTTCTGGTGGCCTTTAGTGGCGGACTGGACTCAACGGTTTTATTACACCAGTTAACACTGTTACGTGACTCTGTGGCGCCTGATCTCGAGATACGTGCTATGCACATTCATCATGGCTTAAGTACGCGAGCAGATAGCTGGGTTACTCATTGCCAGTCTCTTTGTCAGCAATGGAATGTGCCATTAGAAATCGCTTATGTTCAGCTACCCACGGGCGGTCAAGGGATCGAAGGGGAAGCCAGACAAGCGCGTTATCAGGCACTCACCCAGACACTCCTCATTGATGAAGTTCTCCTGACAGCACAGCATCAAGATGATCAGTGTGAAACTGTATTGCTGGCCTTAAAGCGCGGCAGTGGCCCGGCAGGATTATCGGCGATGCCTGAACGACTCGCCTTTGCTCATACTCAGTTATTACGTCCTTTACTTAACTCGAGTCGCGCTAAGCTTGAACACTGGGCCATCGAGCATCAGCTAACCTGGATCGAGGATGAAAGCAACCAGGACGATAAGTATGATCGTAATTTTCTACGGTTACGCGTATTACCTGCTATTCAGCAACGCTGGCCACATTTTGCGAGTAGTGTGACTCGTAGCGCGCAACTCTGTGGAGAACAGGAGCAACTACTGGATGAGCTATTAGCAGAACAGCTTGCGGGATTAATGCTTGATAGTGGTGCCCTGCATATTGCTCCTCTCTGTGAAGTGAGTGAAGTCCGACGCTTTGCCATATTAAGACGCTGGCTCAGGTTTCACCAAGCAATGATGCCATCAAGAGCTGCTTTGCAACGTTTGTGGCAGGAGGTTGCCTTGAGTCGGGAGGATGCCAGCCCACGTTTACAACTGGGGCAACATGAAGTTCGCCGCTTTCAGGGGGCTTTATACTGGGTAAGGATTTTCAGTAATGATAAAGATAAAATCTATTCCTGGCCTGCTCCCTTTGAACCTTTATCGCTTAGCGGACTCGGGATCCTGTCTGTTCATTCTGAAGGAATGGCCGTTCGCACCCCAAAAGCTGATGAAGTTGTGACTGTAAGATTTAAGGCTAACGGCTTTCAATATATTGTCGGTCGTGAAAAAGGACGGGCGTTGAAAAAAGTATGGCAGGAGTTGAATATCCCGCCCTGGCAACGAGAAACTACGCCGCTGCTGTTTTACGGTGAGCAGCTGATTGCAGCAGTTGGAATTTTTGTCACTAAAGAGGGGCAGGCATCGGGCACTGACAGCTGGCAGCCAGGTTTTCAGGAAAGTGATTAGTATCAGGCAGGATATGCAGCCCCACCTGGCAAGCCGTAGAGAATGGCCTGCCGGGTGGGCATTGTCTCTTTAATAACGATTCACTCTTCGCTGACAATAATAGTGCCAATGTCAGGATGACTGAAGCTATGTATCATATCGAGACGTATTTCCCGCATATTTTCGCTACTCTGTACCACCAAGTACTCGATGTTCTTACGAGATACCAGATCATGAGCTTTTGCGCTGAAAACTTCAGCATCCTTTAACTCCAGCGTGATTAATAAATGCCGCTGGCAGACAAGCTCAAGATTATCGTAGTCGTCGCAATTGATGGGTTGATAGACATCATTCATTGACATAATCGCTCACCAGTAAATTAGCGGCAGCATAAGCCGCCTGTTCCCTGACGGACTCAGATATTGCTTCGCTGGATGCAACGTTGTTCAGAACCATCAAAACGCAATTCAGCGCATCAGGAACGTATCCCAAATCGCCACTTGCGATTTCTGCATAGCGTTTTCGTATTAGCTCACAATACTTTTCCAACACACACACTCCTTTCAGCACTCTGACTTTGCGGCATGTAAGTCATCACTCTACGAAGATAAATGCTGTTTAGCAAGGCGACTATATCACAGTGATTGAATTGAAATAAACGAGTCTGCTTATGACAGGGATGAAGGCAACAGCCTTTTGGGGAAATCTTCGCTACAATAGCACTAATTATTGAAAGGAGGCATGATGGCGTTAAAAGCAACAATTTATAAAGCAGTGGTGAATGTGGCCGATCTTGATAGAAATCTGTTTCTGGACAGCCACCTCACACTGGCACGTCATCCTTCTGAAACTCAAGAACGCATGATGTTACGTTTACTGGCCTGGATTAAATACGCTAATGAGCGATTACAGTTTACGCGTGGGTTATGTGCTGATGATGAGCCCGAAATATGGTTGAAAAACGACCATTTGGGTATTGATTTATGGATAGAACTGGGGCTTCCTGAAGAACGACGTTTGAAAAAAGCCTGTAGCCAGGCGGCGGAAGTCGCACTATTTACCTATAATAGTCGTGCAGCCCAAGTGTGGTGGCAGCAACATCAGAATAAGGCCAGCCAGTTTAAAAATTTATCCATCTGGTATTTGGACGATGAGCAACTGGCAAAGCTCAGTGATTTCGGCACGCGTACCATGAATCTGCAAGCGACGATTCAGGATGGCGCTATCTGGTTATCTGATGATACAAACAATCTGGAAGTCCACTTTACCTGCTGGCTACAATCAGCATGATTAGAGTCTCGCAAAGATTATCAATCCCGGAAAATGAAGTGGTTATGACAGCTATCCGTTCGCAAGGTTCCGGCGGACAACATGTCAATAAAACATCGACAGCGATTCATTTACGGTTTGATATCTCTGCTTCTAGCCTGCCTGAATCTGACAAAGCACAGTTACTGGCACGAACTCATCATTTGATTACACCCGAAGGTATTGTGGTTATTAAAGCGCAATCCTATCGTAGTCAGGATATGAATCGTGAAGCCGCACTGGCACGACTGGTGGCACTTATTCAGGAATTAACGGTCGTACCTAAGGATCGTAAAGCAACCAAACCAACACGGGCGTCGAAAGAGCGTCGTCTGGTATCAAAATCGCAAAAATCAGAAACTAAGGCACGGCGTGGCAAGCTCCGTGATTATTCCCAGTAGTCAAGGGACGAGAACCAGCATAAGGAAGATATAATGAGTAAAAAAGTTCTGACCGTGGTTGCAGTACTCAGTTTGTTCGCTCTGTTTGGTTGTAATAATCGCAATGATGCTCAGACTGTTGCTTCTGAACATACCACGCCATTAAAACCGATGCAGCAAAGCTATAGTGGCATTATCCCCTGTGCAGATTGTGAAGGAATTGAGACCTCGCTATTTCTTGAGGCGTCAGGCACCTGGATAATGAACCAATCTTATCTGGGAAAAAATACTTCATTCGCGACTTATGGCAAGTGGGCACGTACTGCAGATAAACTGGTTCTGACACCCAATCAGGGTGAAAAGCAGTATTTCTTACCAAAAGATGACAGTCTGGTGATGCTTGATACGAAAGGGGAGCCGATTGAGTCATCGCTGAATTTCACTCTTAAAGCTGTTAGCCTCACATTACCCACAACCCCAATGCCAATGAAAGGGGAATATACCTATCTGGCTGACGCCGCCATCTTTAAAGATTGTGGTAGTGGTAAAATTTATCCTGTAGACAGCAACGCTGCCCTACAAGAGGCTTACCTGGCAGTACGCGATAAAAATGTTCTGCCTGTATTACTGCAATTTGATGCGCATTTTATCGAGCAACCAAAACCGGATAGCGATACGGTCCAGAATGTTCTGGTATCAGATGGCAAGGCCAGGTTCTTTCCAGGGAAAAACTGTCAGAGCTAACAAAGACCCGTTACCGTTCAGATTGACGGGTATTACAGTCAGAGACTGAGCTAACTCCGCGTGAAAAATCCTAATTTCCACGCGGAGTTAGCTGTCAGAAAGTGACTTTTTCTACTGTGAAAGGGTTAGAAACTGACTCGAACCCCGAGAGTAGCACTCACTGGCGTTTCTGTTCTTCTCCCTTTTTGATAATCCATTTCTGCCCAGGCCGATAAATCATCGGCTATCTGCAAGGTACTGCTTGCCCTGCGTTCCGGCCTCGGGAAGAGCCTGGGGGGGCATTTATCGTCAGAGTATTGCTCCCGACCCGTTCATGACTTATCGCGGCCTTAAGGTAGGGGCGCAGACGTGGGTGACCGAGACTGAACGGAACTTCCAGTAGTAATCCAGCTTCGCCATCCATACAGGTCGCCAGCGGGATGTTGGTGGCTAGCCCATTATCCAGAACAGAGTCCACTTTACGGGTTCGGAAATAACTGACTTTGCCATAGGGCGTTAAGGTCAGCATTCGGTTCAGATGAAGCGAATAACCGGCCTCGGAAGCGAGAGAGACCCCATTCTGGCGGTAGTGCCCCTGGGTAAGCTGACCGCTGTTCATTTCGGTACGGATTTCATGGCGTAACTGATTAAGTTTAAAAACGTTATCCCAGTAGAAACCTGAATGATCCCGTCAGGTCGCATAGAGGCCGTCACTCTGACTTCTGATTTTGCCATGGGTTAATTCGCCTGACTGTACCGTCGCTTTACTGTCAGAGACGTAGGTTCCCAGCAACCAGTCGCCTGCGTTAAATTCAGTGCGTTTATCGATACCTATTTGCAGATCCTGAAGATGGGTCTGGAAAGAGGTGCCGGAGTGACGAGCATGATGGCTGTCATCTTTCAGATAACGTGTCCAGACTGAGAGATTTTTTTGATGGCTGCGTACCGCTCCCATACGCTGATGGAAAGTACTCATTTCGGTTATCAAAATCTGCCGGGAGGCACTGGCCATATTTATAACAGCCTGTGCGCTACGACTCAGAACGGGTTGAGCCTGGTGGCTGGTTGGGGGATAAATATCGGTCTCGCTCTGTGGCTCTGTTGGTGGCAACAGAGCCGTCGGGGATGCAGCCAAACTCTCCGGTGGGGTTTCGTTATGGGCTACATTCGAACTCTCAGTGGCTGATAACAGGCTCGTTGGGGCAACAGTCAGACGCTCAGGCAAATTGTCATCATGAGCGACGACGCTTTGCGGTTGCTGGTTCGATAAATACCAGTGGCTATGCTTATCATTCTGCTCATGCTGCAAGGTATATTGCCATACGCCAGCCTCAACAACGCCATTATTATTCAGTAATTCAAACTGCGCATCTCCGTGGTTTACAGAGATAACATCCACCCGTTTTGGGGTAACAGGTTCATGACCGCTATCAGTCATCCACAGACCAAAATGACCGGATGCATGCTCGCTGACTACCATTTTGTCACTAAGCCCGCCGGCCAGATGGCTGTCGAGCATAAACTCTCCGCTGCCTGACAGGGTATTAATCTGCAACAGATTAAACTGCATGTGAGGGATATATCCCTGCAGACTCAACATACTACCCGGTTGCATGGTCAGATTTTCAATACGGGTTACTATCACGGGGCCAGGCTGTTGCTGATAGTTGTTCTCTACATCTTCATAGTCGTCCTCCAGTAATGTTGTCGTGGGGGTAATCAAGGCTGTTCCGGCAAGGTTCAGATTTTCAATAGTCACATTACCCGTTACCTGCGGTAACTTTGAAAAGGGCTCAGTCGACTCATTATCAACATGCGTGATATTCAGCAAGGATCCTTGAGCAATAAATAGTGAGCCTGAAGAGATAGAATTTGTCTCCAAAATAAGTATGCTCTGGTCGTTAAACTGAGTATTTCTAATAGCAGGGTAATCTGTTGCCAGGCTGTTGATAGTATAAAGGTGAACCACGGATCTATTATTGACAACAGAATTACTCAATAGTGAGCCGCCATTTATCATAAGGTGAGAATTCCCGTTTAGTGTCAGGGAGTCAACGTATTGATTGTTATAGAGGTGTAATAGCTGGTTATTGTACGTCTCACCAGATTCGAGGTTGAACAGAGTCGTGTTTAATGTGGCCTCTGATACAGCAGGAATAAACAGTGGAATTAAAGAACAGTGATTTCATTTTATTTATGACTCTCCGTGTCACAGATATGCAAGTAATGCTCCTGGCGGGAGTATTCTATATAATAAAATACCTGACACCCACTGTATTATGATACTGGGGCCGCTTATTACGTTTTTTTAATATTGTTTCACAGAGATGAGCATTTTAATTTCGTTGATGTAGACTAATAAATAACACATTAATGTTGTGCAATATTATTTATAAGTTCACGACATAAAGAGTAACGTATCATTGTTTAATTTAAATAATGATTTCGTATTAACTTCTGTGGCACGATAAAAAACCTGCGCCCGGGTGAGAAAACGCTCTCAAACAGGGGCAGGCCTGATATGACTTTTTAACGCAATGCAGGATTAGCCTTTGATTTCTTTAACCAGGAAATCAACGATTTCACCGGTCTTAATCATCTGCTTATCACCACCACGGCGACTTTTGTATTCGATCTCTTCGTTATCAAGGTTACGATCACCGATAACGATAGTGTGTGGAATACCAATCAGTTCCATATCCGCAAACATCACGCCTGGACGTTCTTTACGGTCATCCAGCAGCACTTCAATGCCTTGGGCGCGTAATGTGGTGTAGAGTTCTTCGGCCAGTTGCTGTACACGGAAAGATTTATGCATATTCATTGGCAGGATAGCGACATGGAATGGAGCAATCGCATCTGGCCATAAAATACCGCGGTCATCAAAGTTCTGCTCGATAGCTGCAGCAACGACACGCGTCACACCGATACCATAACAACCCATGGTCAACGTCTGGTTACGGCCATCTTCACCCTGAACAGATGCTTTCATCGCTTCAGAATATTTAGTACCCAACTGGAAGATGTGTCCAACTTCGATACCTCTTCTGATCATCAAGGTCCCTTTACCATCTGGACTTGGATCACCGGCAACGACGTTACGAAGATCGGCAACTTCTGGCAAGGCAACATCACGATCCCAGTTGATACCAATAAAGTGTTTACCATCGATATTGGCGCCAGCTGAGAAGTCACTCATCACTGCTACGCTACGGTCTGCGATAACCGGAATATTCAGATTAACCGGGCCGAGTGAACCCGGGCCTGCTTTTACAATAGCGCGAATTTCTTCTTCAGTAGCGAACGCCAGCGGGCTGGCAACTTGCGGCAGCTTATCAGCTTTAACTTCGTTCAGCTCATGATCACCACGGATCAGTAAGGCCACTAAAGGTGCAGCACTCTCTTCGCTAGCTTTAACCAGTAATGTTTTAACGGTTTTTTCAATGGGTAACGAGAATTGTTCTACTAGTTCAGCAATAGTTTTAGCATCAGGCGTGTCGATTTGACTCATTTCGACAGTCGGTGCTGCTCTGCTAGTGGCAGGGGCTACGGCTTCTGCAAACTCAATATTGGCTGCATAATCTGAACTGTCAGAGAAGATAACGTCATCTTCACCACTGTTTGCCAGAACCTGGAACTCGTGAGAAGCACTGCCACCGATAGAACCGGTATCCGCTTGAACAGCACGGAAATCGAGACCCATACGGGAAAAGATTTTACTGTACGCGTCATACATCTTGTCATAGGTTTCTTGCAAAGATTCCTGTGAAGTATGGAAAGAATAGGCATCTTTCATCAGAAATTCACGGGAACGCATGACACCAAAACGTGGACGTACTTCGTCACGGAATTTGGTCTGAATCTGGAATAAATTCAGGGGTAGTTGTTTATATGAACTCAGCTCATTACGAATCAGATCAGTGATGACCTCTTCATGTGTTGGGCCGAGAACAAATGGACGTTCGCCACGATCAACAAAACGTAATAATTCTGGACCATATTGCTCCCAGCGTCCACTTTCCTGCCATAGGTCGGCTGGCTGAACGACAGGCATAGACACTTCGATTGCACCGGCGTTATTCATTTCTTCACGCACAATGTTTTCGACCTTTTTCAGGACGCGTAACCCAGTGGGCATCCAAGTATATAACCCAGAGGCTAGCTTACGAATCATTCCGGCACGAAGCATTAGCTGGTGACTGATCACCTCAGCATCGGCGGGCGTCTCCTTCAGGGTGGAAAGCAAATATTGGCTAGTACGCATGTTATTACGGTTCCAGTTGAACGTCGGATAGCAGGCCAGTATAAGGCCTGCTTAAAAAAGTGATTTATACCCGTCATACTTCAACTTGCTTGGGTGAAATTCTGTACTTACAAGCAACTTGAATTATTTAAGGTATAGTTTACCAGTGTGGCAGAGATGTCAAAAGAGACGGCATTAAATTAAACCGCCTCTATAGCGAACACCTCAAAACCTTGTTCAGTGACGCGCCAGCGAACATTAAAGTCCAGTAAGGACACGGCATAGGTTTTACCCGTCTCTTCACCTTTACGGTAAGCAGGGCGTGGGTCTTGCGCCAGTACCTGTTGAATAAAACGGCTTAAATGTGGGTAACGATATTCTAGTTGCTCCAGTTGCTGCTGTATATCCGGGGCAAAATACACCGACATATCAGCATCAGGGGCATGTTGAGCATACCCGGCGCGCGCTTCTGGCAGCGCTTCCGCAAAGGGCAAGTAGGGTTTAATGTCGATAATGGGGGTACCATCGACTAAATCCAGACTACCTAGCTCCAGGATAACAGACTCTTTCTGGCAACGAATACTTTTTAACTCAACTAAAGACATTCCTACAGGGTTCGGACGGAAGGTCGATCGGGTTGCAAAGACACCGATGCGTGTATTACCCCCCAGACGTGGGGGACGTACCATGGGTCGCCAGCCGCCTTCCATTGTCTGGTGGAATATAAACAGCAGCCAGATATGGCTAAATCCTTCCAGTCCTCTTACTGCATCCTGTTGGTTATAAGGCGGCATTAAGTGTAACTCTCCGCCACCATCAACGACTAACCCTGGCTGACGTGGAACGGCGAATTTCTCTTTATAAGGAGAGCGGATAGTGCCAATCTGAGCAAACTGGAAATCGGTCATTGAGATGAAACTTGTAACGCCGATCCTAAGCAGACGGCCTGGCGATAACAACCCGGCGCACCACTGGTAATTTCACAGCTGTGCACCAATACGGCATTCGCTTTCATTTTCGAGGCATTAATTTGTAACCGCTTACGCGCGGTTGGGATATTCGCGGGTGAGTCTTGATTAGTGGCCTGGCAAGATACACCACTGACTTCGCCTAAATCACGAAAAGTTTTTCCCAACAAATCTTCTGCATCGTTATAGAGTTTTACCGGCGCAGAAGTACGAACACTTTTTTGTTTTACCGGCTTCGTTTGAGGAGGCGTTGCAGTGCTTTCAACAGGTTCGACAGGCGATCTGCTTAACACGGAACAACCGCTGAGCATAACGGCTAATAAACAGATCGGTAAAGCACGCATAATACTTCCTCAAGAGATAATAATAATTAGCAACATTGAAGCAAGCTCTTGCCCAAATGACAAGACGGGCTTACGCCCGTCTTGTCATTTTTATGCAAAATAAAGGAGGAAAATTACCAGCCTTTAACTGCACCGCCGTTGAAGGCTTTATTAGCAGCATCATTAACTTCATCAGACTGATAAGCCTGGACGAATTTTTTCACGTTATCTGCGTCTTTATTATCTTCACGCGCCACAATCAAATTCACATATGGAGATTCTTTATCTTCAACAAAGATGCCATCTTTCGCTGGTGTCAGACCAATCTGGCTGGCATAAGTGGTGTTAATGACAGCCAGAGCAATCTGTGCATCGTCCAGAGAACGTGGCAGTTGTGGTGCTTCAAGCTCAACCAGTTTCAGGTTTTTCGGGTTCTCTACCACATCCAGTACAGTTGGCAGTAAACCAACGCCGTCTTTCAGTTTAATTAAGCCCACTTTCTGTAACAGCAGCAGTGAACGGCCGAGGTTAGTCGGATCATTCGGCAGTGCTACCTGAGATCCTGGCTCCAGAGAGTCCAGTGATTTGATTTTTTTAGAGTAACCAGCAATTGGATAAACGAAGGTGTTACCTACAGAAACCAATTTGTAGCCACGATCTTTGACCTGTTGGTCAAGGTAAGGTTTATGCTGGAATGCGTTAACATCGATATCACCTTTGCTCAGTGCTTCGTTTGGCAGTACATAGTCATTAAATGTCACCAGTTCTACATCCAGACCATATTTGTCTTTAGCCACTTTTTGTGCGACTTCAGCGACTTGCTGTTCGGTACCAACAATAACGCCTACTTTAATATGGTTTGGATCTTTTTCATCCTGGCCGCATCCAACTAATACGAGAGAACCTACCAGGACGCTGAGTGCAGCAACAGCCTTAAGTTTAAATGCCATCTGTTTCCCTTCCTTATTTGTTCGTTTATACCCGTCAGTCTTCACATTGGAATGATTCAGGGTCTATTTATTTATGCGTCACAACCCTGACGATACGGTCGCCGGAGAGTTGAATTAAGTACACCAAAATAACCAGTAACACTAATACCGTATTCATGACAGTGGCGTTATAGCCGATATAGCCGTACTGATAGCCTATTTGACCTAAACCGCCAGCTCCGACAGCACCGCCCATAGCAGAATAACCTACCAGAGTGATAAGAGTAATGGTCGCAGCATTTACCAGGCCCGGTAATGACTCAGGCAGAAGAACCTTACGAATTATCTGTAACGGTGTCGCGCCCATAGCCCTTGAGGCTTCAATCAATCCGGAAGGGATTTCAAGTAAAGCATTTTCAACCATACGGGCAATAAAAGGAGCTGCACCGACGGTTAATGGCACTATTGCCGCTTGCAGGCCAATAGAGGTACCGACCATGATACGAGTAAAAGGAATCATCCATACCAGTAATATAATAAACGGAATGGAACGGAAAATATTGACCACCGCCGAGAGACTACGATAGAGCTTCGCATTAGCACGGATTTGTCCGGGACGACTAATATAAAGCAATACACCGACCGGAAGACCCAGCACAAAGCCGAAGAAACCTGAGACAAAAGTCATGGCAAGTGTTTCATATACACCGCGGAAGAGTAACCATACCATTGCTTCAGACATAACCGAGTACCTCTACTTTCACATGTTGTTCCTGCAACCAGGCAATGGCAGCTTCTGTATCACTGGTCGCGCCTTGCATTTCACACAACATAATCCCAAATTTCACGCCACCGGCGTAATCCATCTGTGCGCTAATAATGTTGCTATTGACGTTAAAGTTACGCGCAGTTTGTGATAGAAGAGGGGCATCAACTGACTGACCTGTAAACTCAAGACGTAACAAAGGAATCGTTTTATCTTGGTTATCTGCGCTCATGCGTTCGACATAATCTTGCGGAATATCCAGATGCAATGTTGACTGGATAAACTGCTGAGCCAAGGGCGTTTTTGGGTGAGAGAATACCTCACTCACGGTATCTTGCTCGATAAGCTCACCATTGCTGATAACAGCGACGCGATCACAGATACGCTTTACAACATCCATTTCGTGGGTGATAAGCAGAATCGTCAGACCAAGACGACGGTTAATGTCTTTCAGCAATTCAAGAATAGAACGTGTCGTCGCTGGGTCCAGCGCACTGGTTGCTTCATCACACAGTAAAACTTTTGGATTGCTGGCTAAAGCACGGGCTATTGCGACACGTTGTTTCTGACCACCCGATAAATTAGCCGGATAGACATCATGTTTTTCACTTAAGCCAACCAACTCGAGTAATTCAGTCACGCGGCGGTTAATTTCTTCTTTAGACAGACTGTCCAGCTCTAAAGGCAATGCGACATTACCAAAAACAGTACGCGATGACAGTAAGTTGAAGTGCTGGAAAATCATACCAATATGGCGACGGACTTGCGTTAACTTGCTTTCAGATAGATGAGTTAACTCCTGGCCATCAATCAGGACTGAGCCTTGCGTCGGGCGTTCAAGCAAATTCACACAGCGTATCAGGGTACTTTTCCCTGCGCCTGAGGCGCCAATGACGCCATAAATCTGTCCAGCAGGTACATGCAAGCTGACATCATTCAATGCTTGTATCTGGCGGTTACCCTGCTGGAATACTTTGCTAATATTTGAAAGTTTAATCATTGAGTTATTTATTATCGTATGAGTGTTAGCCGTGGCATTTTCTGCTGCCAATAATGAAGACAGCCAATATCGGTATGGATGTTAAGGCATCCAGACGTCTAAATCAATCGGCGAATGAATGTCTGTACTCTCATTATGTATGAATCATGCGATACTAAAGAGAATTAAATCGTTTTAGGAGTTTTCAAGTGACACAGTCTGTTCCCGCTATCTTTCTCGACCGTGATGGCACTATTAATGTCGACACGGGTTATGTCTATGAAGTTGACCGCTTTGAATTCATCGAGGGCGTCATTGATGCCATGAGAGAACTCAAAGCAATGGGTTTTGCGCTGGTGCTGGTAACTAACCAGTCTGGAATTGCCCGTGGTCTGTTTACCGAAGCAGATTTTGAAAACTTAACCGAATGGATGGACTGGTCATTAGCCGATCGTGGTGTCGATCTCGATGGCATCTATTATTGTCCGCATCACCCACAAGGAACAGTAGAAGCATTTCAGCAGGTTTGTGATTGCCGTAAGCCGCAACCAGGTATGTTGCTTTCAGCGGCTGAGTTCCTTCATATAGATATGGCCTCTTCTTATATGGTAGGCGATAAAATTGAAGATATGCAGGCAGCACTTGCAGCACAAGTAGGGACTAAAGTTTTAGTACGTACGGGTAAACCAGTAACGGAAGAAGCTGAAGCTGCGGCAGATTGGGTACTCGATAGCCTTGCAGGCCTACCAAAACGCATCAAACAGTTGCAAAAGTAAGCGTAGTGACTAAAAAGCGAACGGACAGCAAATTATTTGAAATTAGGGGTTGTCAGCCGGGAAGAATTCCCTATAATGCGCATCCACTGAGACGGAACAACGGTTACTAACCGCCGAAGCAGTTGAAGGAAAGCGTGAAATAAACGCTTGACTTTAAAAGAGGAAAGCGTAGT
>Ga0302347_1003330_pt1 | contig 14359 bp, 11 predicted proteins | sample PhyWR1_FD_202178 | JGI IMG/M metagenome (GOLD analysis project Ga0302347, IMG submission 202178) | Leaf surface microbial communities from wheat plants in UC Gill Tract Community Farm, Albany, California, United States - DLSL W.R1 (v2)... | ecosystem: Host-associated > Plants > Phyllosphere >...
GCAGCCTTCGTGCCTCGGCAGCGACTACACAGATTCAGTTGCCCGCGTTGAACTGCAACGCCGCCAACCGCGCATACAGCAGGTTGCTGGCGATCAACTGGGCGTGGGTACCTATGGCAACCAGCTTGCCCTGATCCATCACCGCGATACGGTCGGCGTTCTGCACGGTGGCCAAACGGTGGGCGATCACCAACGTGGTGCGGCCCTGCATCAGGCTCGGCAAGGCCTGCTGAATCAAATGCTCGCTCTGAGCATCGAGTGCACTGGTGGCTTCGTCCAGCAGCAGTATCGGCGCATCCACTAACAAAGCCCGGGCAATCGCCAGACGCTGGCGCTGACCGCCCGACAACCCCAGGCCACCGTCACCCAAATGGGTTTTGTAACCTTCAGGCATTTGCAGGATAAAGTCGTGGGCATGGGCAATCCGGGCTGCGGCTTCGACCTGGGCATCACTGGCCCCGGCGTTGCCATAGCGAATATTGTCTTCAATACTGCCGAAAAACAGCGCCGGAGTTTGTGACACCAGAGCAAAGCAACGGCGCAGGTCCTGTGGGTCCAGTTGGGTGATCGGCTGCCCTTCTAGCAGGATCCGGCCTTGCTGAGGGTCATAAAAGCGCAGCAACAGGTCGAACAGCGTCGATTTTCCGGCCCCCGAAGGGCCAACCAGCGCCAGGGTTTCCCCCGCCTTGACTGTCAGGCTCAGGCCATCGATCGCATGGTTTTCAGGGCGCGATGGATAGGAGAAGCGCAAGTTCTCCAGCTGTAAATTACCCTCCACCCGCTCCGGCAACACTCGCAAATCCGTACTCGGAGGCAGGATCAGGCTTTTCGCCTGCAACAACTCGGCAATCCGCTCGGCCGCACCCGCCGCCTGTTGCAGTTCACCAATCACTTCGCTCAGGGTGCCGAACGCACTGCCGACAATCAGGCTGTAGAACACAAAGGCAGCCAGTTCACCGCTAGTGATCCGACCGGCGATCACGTCCATGCCGCCAACCCACAGCATTACCCCGACTGCGCCCAGCACTAGCAGGATCACCAGAGTAATCAGCCATGCCCGTTGCAGGATGCGTTTGCGCGCGGTGGCAAACGCCTGTTCAACGGTATTGGCAAATCGCTGCTGGTCTTGCTGCTGGTGGTTGTAGGCCTGAACCGTCTTGATCTGGCCCAGAGCCTCACTGACATAACTGCCGACATCGGCAATCCGGTCCTGGTTCTGGCGCGACAAACTGCGCACTCGACGACCAAAAAACAGAATGGGCACCAGCACCAGCGGCAAAGCCACCACCACGATACCGGTGAGCTTGGGGTTGGTGACAAACAACAACACCACACCGCCAATCACCATCAGGCTGTTGCGCAGAAACAACGACAGCGATGAGCCGATCACCGATTGCAGCAAGGTGGTGTCGGTGGTCAACCGTGACTGGATCTCCGAGCTGCGGTTGTTCTCATAGAACCCAGGATGCAGGCCGATCAGGTGGTTGAACACCTGACGCCGGATATCAGCGACCACCCGCTCGCCAATCCAGGACACCAGGTAAAAACGCACAAAGGTGCCCACGGACAAGCCCAGCACCAGCACCAGAAAAAAACCGATGCTCTGGTTGAGCAAATGCGCTGACTGGGTCATAAACCCCTTGTCGACCAGCAGGCGGATGCCCTGCCCCATCGACAGGGTGATGCCCGCCGTAACGATCAGCGCCAGCAACGCGCCAAAGGCCTGCCAGCGATAAGGGGCAATAAAATGGGTGGCCAGACGAATGGCACGGCGGTGACGGGAAGAAAGCATCGGCAGGCATCCAGAAAGTGGGAAGCGTGAAAAGCCTGCACAGCCTACAACGAAGTTCGGCTTGCACCGGTAAACCTTTCTCACTCGTTTTGAATATGACCTGCAACCACAAGCCCTAGACAGTAATGTTCTAAAGTCGGGCTGGAAGTTTCAGGATATTTCTGTTGGACTGGGGTGGCTGCCAAGTTTGTAACAGCTTGGTCATTAAACGGATCTACAGTACCGCTACACCCTGATGAGGAGACAGGCCATGGATTTGCAACAGAACGCTCAAGCCGTACCGGTTATTCGCACCCAGCCACAGCAATCTCTGGGGTGCGCGTTTATCGACGAAAATGGTCAGGAAATCCTGATCACGGAAGCGATGATCCAGGACGCCTGCCACGAGCTGGAGCAACGTCTGGTCAAGCCTTCACGCAAAGACTGATTCCAGGATCACACAGCATTCGCTTCACTGACCGGCCTTGTTGCACAAGGCCGGTTTTTTTATGTACGCAGGATCAGACCGGCACTGCGCCCAGGGCTTTCACCAGTTGTTTCAAGGCCACTGACTCGCCCTCGATATGCACCGGCAACCCTTCGATTTCGCGGCGTATCGGGTAGTGCTTGCGCAGGCCGTCGAACGCCAGTTTCTGCTCCTGAACAGTGCCTATCAGGCTGCGACGCAAATCGGCATCGTCACGGCGCGGGTCATACACACCGCGACACAGCATGGCCAAAGCCCAGGCCGGGTCGCTGCTGGCGCTCAGCTCAACCTTGGCCAGCCAGGGCGCAGGCAGCAAGTCAGCCAGTTTGACCTGTGGGGTATGCCCGAGGAAATCACACAACGCCTGATAAATCTGCGCCGTGCCCCGCTGCTTGCCGTCCAGGCTGTAACCGGCAATATGCGGGGTCGCCAATACGCACAGATCCGCCAGTTCAACGTCCACTTGCGGTTCACCTTCCCACACATCCAGTACCGCTTGCAGGTCATCGCGGCGGGTCAACACTTCACGCAGCGCAGCATTGTCGACCACCGGGCCGCGGCTGGCGTTGATCAGCCAGGTGCCCGGTTTCAATTGTTCCAAACGCTGTCGATCAAGCAAGTGCCAGGTCGGGTAATCACCAGCCTTGTCCAGCGGCGTGTGCAGGCTGAGCACATCGCACTGCTCGATGATCTGTTCAAGACTGACGTAATCACCGCCTTCCGCTGCCTGGCGAACCGGATCGCAGACCAGCACATTAAAGCCCAGCGCACGCAAAACGTTGATCAGGCGCCCGCCCACTTCACCGGCACCAATCACCCCGTAGGTACGCTGAGTCAAGTCAGCGCCTTCGATTTCAGCCAGGGTCAGCAGGCTGCCCAGCACGTAATCCACCACGCCACGGGCATTGCAGCCAGGGGCACTGGACCACTGGATACCGGCCTCCTGGAAGTAGCCCAGGGACAGATGATCGGTGCCAATAGTGCATGTACCGACAAACCTCACCGCGCTGCCTTCGAGCAGGTCGCGGTCGACCTTGGTTACCGAGCGCACCAGCAGCACATCGGCATCGTGAACGTCGGCGCGATTGATCTGGCGCCCCGGCAGGCGGCGTATTTCACCGAAGTCAGCAAAAAATTCTTCGATCAGCGGAATATTTTCGTCAGCAACAATCAACATGGCAGGCTCCTTTCGCGGAGTGGCAGTGTAGGCGTAGTTGCGATGAATGGGCCAGCCGGGTGTGGCAGGTACTCAGGATTAGATTACAAAGCGCCTACAACTCCGTGTTTTCTGACCACTTGGTCAGGCGTACAATTGCCGGCTTTGCGCCTTAAACACTGTGGATGCACGCTTGTGAACTCTGTCACTCATAACTCCTCGTCAACCGCTGTCAGCCGCCCTGCCCGGGTTCGCACTGAAGTGCGCGCTTTGCTGGCGCTGGCCTTTCCGATCATCATTTCGCAGATCGCCACAACGGCCATGGGCTTTGTCGATGCGGTGATGGCCGGACGCGTAGGGCCGCGGGATCTGGCCGCCGTGGCGCTGGGTAACTCGATCTGGGTGCCAGTGTTTTTGCTGATGTCGGGCATTCTGCTGGCGACCACACCCAAGGTCGCCCAACGCTTTGGCGCCAATACCCACGGTGAAATCGGCCCGATCGTACGCCAGGCGCTGTGGCTGGCATTGATAACCGGCCTGTGTGCAGCGCTGATCCTGATCGCTGCCGAGCCGTTGCTGCATCTGATGAAGGTCGATCCTGAACTGATAGCACCGAGCATGGGCTATTTGTACGGTATCGCCAGCGGTATGCCTGCCGTGGGCTTGTATTGCGTATTGCGCAATTTCAGCGATGGCCTGGGCAAGACCCGGCCCAGCATGGTGCTGGGCCTGAGCGCCCTGGCACTGAATATTCCAATCAACTACATCTTCATCTATGGCCACTTTGGCGTCCCGGCCATGGGCGGCGTGGGCTGTGGCTGGGCCACGGCCATCGTCATGTGGTTTATGGCCCTGGGCATGGTGGTGTGGACCTTTCGCGGGGCAATCTACCAGTCGAGCAAGGTCTACAGCCATTTTGAATGGCCGAAATGGGCGATTCTCAAGCGCTTGCTCAGCGTGGGCTTGCCAATCGGCATCGCGGTGTTTGCCGAGTCGAGCATTTTTGCGGTGATTGCGCTGCTGATTGGCAGCCTTGGCGCGACCGTGGTCGCAGGGCATCAGATCGCCCTGAACTTCAGCTCACTGGTGTTTATGATTCCATACTCGTTGGGTATGGCGATCACCGTGCGCGTGGGCCAGGCTTTGGGCCGTCAGCAACCGCGGGAAGCGCGTTTTGTGGCCGGCGTGGGCATGGGTACCGCACTGGTGTGGGCAGCGATTTCCGCCAGTTTGATCCTGCTGCTGCGCGAGCAGATTGCGACCGTCTACACCGCTGATCCGATGGTGATCGAAGTTGCGACCATGCTGCTGATGTTTGCCGCGCTGTATCAGTTCTCGGATGTGATCCAGGTGACTGCGGCCGGGGCATTGCGCGGGTATCAGGACACACGGGTGACGATGATACTGACCTTGTTCGCCTATTGGGGGATCGGTTTGCCGGTGGGCTACGCCCTGGGGCTGACCGACTGGTTCGGTCCGGCCAATGGCCCGAGTGGTTTGTGGCAGGGGTTGATCGTGGGCCTGACCTGTGCGGCGCTGATGCTCGGCGTACGCCTGGCGCGCAGTGCGAAAAAGCATATTCGCCGTGCCGCATAACCTGTAACAACGGGCTCTTGTGGGAGCGGGCTTGCTCGCGATGGTTTCAGCGCGCAGTGTCAGATAAACCACTGCGCCTGAATCGCGAGCAAGCCTGCTCCCACAACCCGCATCCACAGGGTAAGGATCAATCCTGCTTCTTGCGGATCCAGTACAGGTACTTGCCCGCCTCTTCCTGCTGCCCCACCAGCTCATGGTCGAGAAACACACAGAACTTGGGAATATCGCGGCGGGTCGAGGGATCGGTGGCGATTACTTTCAGTAAGCCGCCGGGCGCCAGGTCACGAATATATTGGTGCAGCATCATCACCGGCTCAGGACAATTGAGGCCCGTGGCATCCAGAGTGCCGTCAACCGGCAGGTCGGTAAAACTCATCAGTAACTCCCCAATCAGCGAGATTTAGGCTTTTTCACGTCAATACGACGCAGGTGACAGGTCACTTCTTCACGATCGTGGTACAGCTGCTTGCAGCCGATCTCGACCTGAATGCCCCGCGCCTTGAAACCGTCAGCAATGCGATCAAGCAAACGACGCACTTCGGCGTAGCGCTGCTTCATCGGCAGCTTCAGGTTGACCACCGCCTCGCGGCAATGACCTTCGCCGATCCACTCTTCCAGCATCGCCGCATTGCGCGCCGGTTTCTCGACGATATCGCAAACCATCCAGTCCACCGGCTGCTTGGGCTTGAAGGTAAAGCCGTCGGCCATCAAATGCTGCACCAGACCGGTGTCCATCAGGCTTTCAGCCATCGGCCCGTTGTCGATGGCAGTCACGATCATGCCGCGATTGACCAGCTGCCAGGTCCAACCACCCGGGGCGGCGCCAAGGTCGACACCGGTCATGTCGCTGTGCAGGCGCTCGTCCCACTGATCGCGAGGGATAAAGTGGTGCCAGGCTTCTTCCAGCTTGAGGGTCGAACGGCTCGGTGCTTCACGGGGGAACTTCAGCCGCGGGATGCCCATGGGCCACATGGCGCAGTTATCCGACTCAGCCAGACCGAGGAACACTTCGCGACCACTTTTAAAGGTCAGCAAAAGACGCGGCTTATGCGCTTCTTCTTCCACCAGCTTGCCAGCCTTGATCAGCGCCTTGCGCAAATGAGCTTCAAACTTCTTGCAGAAGTTGGACAGTTCCTTGCCATCGTTGGTATCAACGATTTCCAGCCACAGGCTGCCACACACCGGGAAGTCGGCCATGTGCTCGAGGATAACGCTGATCCGGTCAGTTTCCGGCAGGTCGACAAAGCCGCCGCGAGCCCATTGGCGCGGGAAGATCAGCTCGGCAAAACGCAGGCTGTTCATCAGGCGCTCGGCGCCGCCTTCTTCGGTGCACACAAACTCGGCGCAGGCCGTGCTCGGCTTGGCCTTGGCATAGCCAGACACATTGAGGCGGGCGGCGTGCTCGGCGATTTCCGAGCAGACTTCGCCTTCAAACCCGGGACGGCAGTGCATAAAAACGGTGTTCATTGAATTACTCCTGGGCAACTGGCGGGAATTGGCCGGCTGCGCAACCTTGCTTTGGAGCAAGGCGTGTCACGAAAAGGCGGGCATGATAACTGAGTTCGGAACCTTGAACCCGCATAGACAGTCCAGTTATTAGCCATCGGCCGTATTCGGAGCTAGGTTAGAAGCTCTGTATGTGCCACGTGATCCGTCTAAAGGAGTCATTTCATGTCCTCCCTCGATAGCCTGAACACCCTAGCCACACTAAAAGTCGACGATAAGACTTATCACTATTTCAGCCTGCCGCTCGCCGCCAAAACACTGGGCGATTTGAGCAAACTGCCCATGTCACTCAAAGTGCTGCTGGAAAACCTGCTGCGCTGGGAAGACGGCAAAACCGTCACCGAACCCGATCTAAAAGCGCTGGCCGCCTGGCTCAAGGAGCGGCGCAGTGACCGGGAAATCCAGTACCGCCCGGCCCGGGTGCTGATGCAGGACTTTACCGGGGTGCCGGCCGTGGTCGATCTGGCCGCCATGCGCGCCGCGATGGCCAAGGCTGGTGGCGACCCGCAGCGGATCAACCCGCTGTCGCCGGTGGATCTGGTGATTGACCACTCGGTGATGGTCGACCGCTTCGCCAGCACCAGTGCCTTTGAGCAAAACGTCGATATCGAAATGGAACGCAACGGCGAACGCTATGCGTTTCTGCGCTGGGGGCAAAATGCCTTTGATAATTTCAGCGTCGTACCGCCCGGCACCGGGATTTGCCATCAGGTAAACCTGGAGTATCTGGGCCGCACGGTCTGGACCAAGGACGAAGACGGCCGCACCTATGCTTTCCCCGACACCCTGGTCGGCACCGACTCCCACACCACCATGATCAATGGCCTCGGCGTATTGGGCTGGGGCGTGGGCGGGATTGAAGCCGAAGCGGCCATGCTCGGCCAGCCGGTGTCGATGCTGATCCCGGAAGTGGTGGGCTTCAAGCTCAGCGGCAAGCTCAAAGAAGGCATTACCGCCACCGACCTGGTGCTGACGGTCACGCAAATGCTGCGCAGCAAGGGCGTGGTCGGCAAGTTTGTCGAATTCTATGGCGATGGCCTGGCGGACTTGCCGCTGGCCGACCGCGCCACCATTGCCAATATGGCCCCGGAATATGGCGCCACTTGCGGCTTTTTCCCGGTCGATGAAATCACTCTGGACTACCTGCGTCTTTCAGGTCGCCCGGATGCCACGGTCAAATTGGTAGAGGCTTACTGCAAAGCCCAGGGGCTGTGGCGTGAGCCTGGCCTTGAGCCGGTATTTAGCGAAACCCTGGCCCTGGACATGGGCACCGTCGAAGCCAGCCTGGCCGGGCCAAAACGCCCGCAGGACCGGGTTGCTCTGCCCAATGTAGGGCAAGCCTTCGACGACTTTCTCAGCCTGCAATTCAAACCGGCCACGAAAAAAGAAGAAGGCCGCCTTGAAAGCGAAGGCGGTGGCGGCGTAGCCGTAGGCAATGCGGATCTGGTCGGCGAAGCGGACTACAGCTATGAAGGTCAGACCTATCGCCTGAAAAACGGTGCCGTGGTGATTGCAGCCATCACCTCCTGTACCAATACTTCAAACCCCAGCGTGATGATGGCCGCAGGCCTGGTGGCGAAAAAAGCCGTCGAGAAAGGCCTGACCCGCCAGCCCTGGGTCAAAACGTCGCTGGCACCTGGCTCCAAGGTGGTCACCGATTACTACAAGGCCGCAGGCCTGACCCCATACCTCGACCAGCTTGGCTTTGCTCTGGTGGGCTACGGATGTACCACCTGTATCGGCAACTCCGGCCCCCTGGCTGAACCGATTGAAAAAGCCATTACCCAATCCGACCTGACCGTGGCCTCGGTGCTATCGGGCAACCGCAACTTTGAAGGTCGCGTGCATCCGCTGGTGAAAACCAACTGGCTGGCCTCGCCACCCTTGGTAGTGGCCTACGCCCTTGCAGGTACGGTGCGTATTGATATCAGCCGCGACCCGCTGGGCACCGGCAAGGATGGCCAGCCGGTGTACCTGCGCGATATCTGGCCAAGCCAGAAAGAAATCGCCGACGCCGTGGCCCAGGTCACCACCGGCATGTTCCACAAGGAATATGCCGAAGTGTTTGCTGGTGACGAACAGTGGCAAGCCATCGAAGTGCCGCAAGCGGCCACTTATGTCTGGCAAGAGGATTCAACCTATATCCAGCACCCGCCTTTCTTCGACGAGATCAGCGGGCCTTTGCCGGTAATCGCTGACGTTAAAGGCGCGAATATTCTGGCGTTGCTGGGCGATTCGGTCACCACCGATCATATTTCCCCTGCTGGCAATATCAAGGCGGACAGCCCCGCCGGGCGCTATCTGCGCGAGAAAGGCGTCGAACCACGGGACTTCAACTCCTACGGCTCACGCCGTGGCAACCATGAAGTGATGATGCGCGGCACCTTTGCCAATATCCGCATTCGCAACGAAATGCTCGGCGGCGAGGAAGGCGGCAACACGATCTACATCCCCACCGGCGAAAAGCTGCCGATTTACGATGCAGCCATGCGCTATCAGGCATCCAGCACGCCGCTGGTGGTGATTGCCGGCCAGGAGTACGGCACTGGTTCAAGCCGTGACTGGGCAGCCAAGGGCACCAATTTGCTGGGAGTCAAGGCGGTCATCGCCGAGAGTTTCGAGCGTATTCACCGTTCAAACCTGGTGGGCATGGGTGTTCTGCCATTGCAGTTCAAGCTTGATCAAAACCGCAAGAGCCTAAATCTTACGGGCAAGGAAACCCTGGATATCCTTGGGCTGACCGGTGCCGAGCTGCAACCGCGAATGAATCTGACACTGGTGATCACCCGCGAGAACGGCAGCCAGGAAAAAGTCGAAGTACTGTGCAGGATCGATACGATTAATGAGGTGGAATACTTTAAGGCAGGAGGGATTTTGCACTACGTGCTGCGGCAGCTGATTGCTTCCTAGCGGCACTACCTCCTGTGGGGGCGGGCTTGCTCGCGATTGCATCACCTCGTTAGTCCAGACGGACCGCGTTGCATGCATCGCGAGCAAGCCCGCTCCCACAAGTGCCCGCGCATGATCTTCGATCGTTATACTTGCTCACCCCGGACTGGATCCGGGGTGTTTTTTAACGATTCCAAGGATTTTCATGATTGCTCTGCCATGGCCATATCTGGCACTTCTGACCCTGGGCTACGGCCTTGCCCTCAGCTACGGACAACTGGGTGTTCAAACCTTGATCGCGCTGGCCCTGCTGACCCTTAGCGGGCTTGCCGTTGTTCAAAACAAAAGCCATTACCTGCGCTATGCCGGGCATGCTGTGTTTGTGCTGCTGGCCCTGGCCCTGGCGCTACATTGGCTACCCGGCTTCCATAACGGCCGGGCCATCACTCCCACGCGGCTGACCCCGGATGCCGTACCCTTTTCGATGTACTTCAATCTGGACAAGCCGCTGATTGGTTTTTGGCTGCTGTTGGTATGCCCATGGATTGCGCCACGGGTTTCCTGGCGTGTATCTCTAAGGGCCTCCTTGATCGGCCTGGCACTTGCAGCCATTCTGGCGCTGGGCGGGGCGATGCTGCTGGGGATGATTGCCTGGGCGCCAAAATGGCCGCCACAAAGCGCCATCTGGCTGCTCAATAACCTGCTGCTGGTAACGCTGGTTGAGGAAGCGCTGTTTCGCGGTTATATCCAGGGTGGGCTAAGCCGCAAGCTCAAGCTTCTGCCTTATGGCCAGACCATTGCCCTGGTCACCGCCTCGGTGCTGTTTGGCCTGGCTCATGCGGCGGCAGGCTGGCAATGGGTGTTGCTGGCAGGACTGGCCGGGGTCGGTTATGGCCTGGCCTACCGTTTTGGTGGGCTGGGTGCAGCGATTGCCACACACTTTGCTCTCAACGTGCTGCATTTCGTGTTTTTCACCTACCCCATGCTCGCTACCTGACCAGCCAGCGACTGAAATATAAATTAAACAATTCCTTACGCATGCCGACAGCCTGTCAAAGTCTTGCGGATTGAAACGACATGCGTAATAACCAGCCCATCACTCAACGCGAACGCACATTCCCCGCGCAACAACGGTTGATTTCCACGACCGATGCCAAAGGCGTCATCACCTACTGCAACGATGCTTTCAGGGAAATCAGCGGGTTTTCGCGTGAGGAGCTGATACGCGCGCCGCACAATCTTGTGCGCCACCCTGACGTGCCGCCAGCAGTCTTTGAGCATATGTGGAGCACCCTGAAAAAGGGTTCGCCATGGATGGGCATCGTCAAAAACCGCTGCAAGAATGGCGACCACTACTGGGTCAATGCCTATGTAACCCCGGTGTTCGAAAACGAGCGCGTGGTAGGCTACGAATCAGTACGGGTCAAGCCGACCGCCGAGCAGATCCGCCGTGCCGAAGCTCTGTACTCGCGCATCAATCGTGGCAAATCGCCAGTACCGCAGCGTGACAAGTGGCTGCCGGTGTTGCAGGACTGGCTGCCGTTTATTCTGGTCAGCCAGTTGAGCTTCACCATTGGTGCCCTGCTCAACTCCAGTTGGGGCTTTGCCCTCGCGGCCCTGTTGTCGATTCCGCTGGGCCTGCTTGGCCTGAGCTGGCAACAGCGCGGGCTCAAGCGCCTGCTGCGCCTGGCCGAACAAACCACCTCTGACCCGCTGATCGCGCAGATGTACACCGACAGCCGCGGCCCGCAAGCGCGTCTGGAAATGTCCATCCTGAGTCAGGAAGCACGCCTGAAAACCTGCCTGACCCGTCTGCAGGACACCGCCGAGCACCTCAGCGAGCAGGCCCGTCAATCGGACATGCTGGCGCACAAGAGCTCTATCGGACTGGAGCGCCAGCGGGTCGAGACCGAGCAAGTGGCAACTGCGGTCAACCAGATGGCCGCCACCACGCAAGAAGTGGCCAGCCATGTGCAGCGCACCGCAGACGCGACCCAGGAAGCCAATCGCCTGACGAGCCGTGGTCGCGATATTGCCGGCGAAACCCGCGAAGCCATTCAGCGCCTGTCGGTGGTGGTAGGCGAAACCGGCGCCACGGTCACGCAACTGGCCAAGGACAGTGATGAAATAGGCGGCGTTGTCGACGTGATCAAGGGTATTGCCGACCAGACCAACTTGCTGGCACTTAACGCCGCCATCGAAGCGGCACGCGCCGGTGAAATGGGCCGCGGCTTTGCCGTGGTGGCTGACGAAGTGCGCCAGCTGGCACAACGCACCAGCGCTTCAACCGGGCAGATTCATAGCCTGATTGCAAAGCTGCAACAGACTGCAGCCACTGCAGTGCAGACCATGGACGCCGGCCACCGTCAGGCTGAAGAAGGTGTAGCTCGCGTGCTGGAAGCAGATCAGGCGCTGGTGGGCATCAGCGAAGCGGTAGCCAACATTACCGATATGACTACCCAGATCGCAGCGGCAACCGAGGAGCAAAGTGCAGTGGCCGAAGAAGTCAGCCGCAATATCAGCACCATTGCCGACCTGGCGGACCAGACCTCTGAACAGGCGCAACATTCGGCGCTGTTGAGTGAAGAACTGACCCAAACCGTGAATACCCAGTATTCGCTGGTGGAGCGGTTTAACCGCTGATCTCAAACCTATGAAAATCTGTGGGAGCGGGCTTGCTCGCGATACAGGCGACGCGGTCCGTCAGTGAAACCGAATCGATCCTATCGCGAGCAAGCCCTCTCCCACAGGAAACCTGCCACCCTGTCCGCAGCCACATCCAGATGCTGCTCATGAGTAAACCCCGAAGCCTTCAACGGCTTCAGGTCGTGATCCCCCGATACCAGCCAGAACACTTCAATGCCCGGCTCCAGCGTGTAAGCCTCAACCGCTTCACGGTTGCCCAGGGCATCGCGCTCGCCTTGCACAATCAAGGTCGGCGTTTGCAGTTGCGCCAAGTGCGCCACTCGAGGTTTTTCCGGCTTGCCGCTGGCATAGAACGGATAACCCAGGCAAACCAGCGCATCCGCGCCCAACTCATCCGCCAGCAAACTGGCCATGCGCCCGCCCATGGACTTGCCACCGATGGCTAAAGGCCCAGCGACATGCTGTCGCACCTCGCTATATACATCGCGCCAGCAATCAAGCAATTTTGCTAGTTGATTTGGCGGCCTTTTGCCACCATCCAGACGTCGTTGCGCCATATACGGGAACTCGAAGCGCAACACGCTCACCCCTCGTGCAGCAAGGCGCTCAGCCATGCCCGTCATCCACTCGCTGTCCATCGGCGCACCTGCACCGTGAGCCAGTATCAAAGTGCTCGAGCGGGGCCCGTTGACCCCGTTGGCAGCCGCATTCCACAGCCAGCCCCGAGCCCGTGCGCACTGCGCCCATTGATCCCCGTCAATACCGACACTGCCTGTAACACCCATGCTTGCCTCGCTTTTAGTCTGCCTATAACTCCGGGCGCGCACGTGTACGCGCCTGAACCGTGGATGGGGAACCATGAACACTTCTACAAGTACCGCCTACAACTACAAGGTGGTCCGCCAATTTGCCATTATGACGGTGGTTTGGGGCATCGTCGGCATGGGGCTCGGCGTTTTTCTCGCCGCGCAGTTGGTATGGCCAGAACTTAACTTCAATTTGCCTTGGACCAGTTTCGGGCGCCTGCGCCCCTTGCACACCAACGCCGTGATTTTCGCCTTCGGGGGCTGCGCCTTGTTCGCCGCCTCGTTCTACTCCGTGCAACGCACCTGCCAAGCCACATTGTTTTCGCCGAAAATTGCGGCGTTTACCTTCTGGGGCTGGCAACTGGTGATTGTGCTGGCGGCTATCAGCCTGCCGCTGGGCTACACCAGTTCCAAGGAATACGCCGAGCTGGAATGGCCGATCGACATTTTGATCACCATTGTCTGGGTCGCCTACGCCATCGTGTTCTTCGGCACGATCATGAAGCGCAAAACCAAGCACATTTACGTGGGCAACTGGTTCTTCGGCGCATTTATCGTGACCGTAGCGATTTTGCATATCGTCAACAACCTGGAAATCCCGGTCAGCTTCACCAAGTCGTACTCGCTCTACGGTGGCGCCACTGACGCCATGGTGCAGTGGTGGTACGGCCATAACGCCGTGGGTTTTTTCCTGACGGCGGGTTTCTTGGGGATGATGTACTACTTCGTGCCGAAACAGGCCGAACGTCCGATCTACTCCTATCGCCTGTCTATCGTGCACTTCTGGGCGCTGATCACCCTGTACATCTGGGCCGGACCTCACCACTTGCACTACACCGCGCTGCCGGACTGGGCTCAGTCGCTGGGCATGGTGATGTCACTGATTCTGCTGGCGCCAAGCTGGGGCGGCATGATCAACGGCATGATGACCCTCTCGGGCGCCTGGCATAAGTTGCGCAGTGACCCGATCCTGCGTTTCCTGGTGGTGTCCCTGGCGTTCTACGGCATGTCGACCTTTGAAGGTCCGATGATGGCCATCAAGACCGTCAACGCCCTCTCCCACTACACCGACTGGACCATCGGCCACGTACACGCCGGTGCTCTGGGTTGGGTGGCGATGATTTCGATCGGCGCGCTGTATCACATGATCCCGAAAATCTTCGGTCGCCCGCAGATGTACAGCCTGGGCCTGATCAACGCGCACTTCTGGCTGGCCACTATCGGTACCGTGCTCTACATCGCTTCGATGTGGGTCAACGGCATTGCCCAGGGCCTGATGTGGCGCGCAGTCAACGAAGACGGCACGCTGACTTACTCCTTCGTCGAAACTCTGGTGGCCAGCCACCCGGGCTTTGTCGTGCGACTGGTTGGTGGTGCGATCTTCTTCAGCGGCATGTTGCTGATGGCTTACAACACTTGGCGCACCGTGCGTAACGCCGAGCCCGCTGAAGTCGTAGCCGCCGCGCAGATGGCCTGAGGAGTTGGCAATGAAACACGAAGTC
>Ga0302347_1003332_pt1 | contig 14354 bp, 9 predicted proteins | sample PhyWR1_FD_202178 | JGI IMG/M metagenome (GOLD analysis project Ga0302347, IMG submission 202178) | Leaf surface microbial communities from wheat plants in UC Gill Tract Community Farm, Albany, California, United States - DLSL W.R1 (v2)... | ecosystem: Host-associated > Plants > Phyllosphere >...
CGTGGGTCAGCGTGCGGGCAAAGGCCAAATCCTGCTGCGTGGCTGCTCGGAGATAAAAGGCCATTTACAGCGCCACCACACGGCCAGTCCACTGGGCGCCATCGCGATGGGCAATTACCAGTGCCTCACCAGCAAAGGAAATGGATTGAGCAATAGCAAGCGTCAGGGCAATCATGGTCGCATCCGATCAATCATCAACAGGTGACCAGCATATCGGCACTCACCCCATAGCCGTAAGTACCTACGGGCAATAGAAATTACTGATTGAATCTGTCGGGGCGCCTCTAGTAAGCTCGGCACCATCATTCTGGAGAGCAACCATGCTGCCACTCACCCACATTCAGGTCTGCCCTGCCGCCAGCGCCCAGCGCTCGGTCGTGGCTGCCCGCGTGAACGGTTTGAGCGCACGGGTCAGCTTTTATTTTGGGTATTGGTTCAGCCACTGGCGCGCCTGATACCTGAAATCGGCGCCCACTGTTCAAGGGGTCGCCTGCCAGAGAAATCTAACCCCCGGTCGGCTCCCCGACCGGGGGTTTTGTTTTTTCAGCCCTTACCAACTTTGCAAGCACACACAAGGAATCAAGCCATGAACCACGCCACTTATTACCGTTACGACACTTGCACTGCATGGCGATTTAGCCAGCTCCGCTCGGGACAGCCTGCCGCCTCCGATCGGTCACCCGCTGGTGGCAAATCCACACACGTAGCCAATCCGGCCAATTGTCGAACACCCCAGTAGGCCAAGTGCGCGGGAATAGCCCGCCGCTTGCCCAGGAAGCCCTGAATATGAACTCCTCCGTCGCCGCCCTGCCCCTCCACGCCTTGACCTGCGCCAATGAAACCCTGATCCGACGCCTGCCCAGCGCACTTGAGCTCAAGCACCAGTTGCCCCTCAGCCCGTTCCTGAATGAACAGATCCACGCCCATCGCCAAGCCGTGCGCGCCATCCTCAATGGCGAAGACTCACGCTTGCTGGTGATTGTCGGCCCTTGTTCGATCCACGATCCGGAATCGGCCATGGAATACGCCCGCAACCTGAAGAAGCTTGCGCTGGATGTCAGCGATCAGATGCTGCTGGTGATCCGCGCCTACGTCGAGAAACCCCGCACCACCATCGGCTGGAAAGGCCTGGCCTATGACCCGCATCTGGACGGCAGCGATGACATGGCGGCCGGCCTCACGCTGTCGCGCGAGCTGATGCGCGAGATGCTGCGCCTGGGCCTGCCGGTCGCGACCGAGCTACTGCAGCCCATGGCGGCCGGCTACTTCGATGACCTGCTCAGTTGGGTCGCAATTGGAGCGCGCACCACCGAATCGCAGATCCATCGCGAAATGGCCAGCGGCCTGGGCATGCCCGTGGGTTTCAAGAATGGCACCGACGGCGGCGTCGCCATTGCCTGTGACGCGATGCGTTCAGCCGCCCACCCTCATCGCCACTTCGGTGTGGACAGCCAGGGCCACCCGGCGATCATCCAGACGCCGGGCAACCCCGACACCCATCTGGTGTTGCGCGGCGGTCACCGCGGGCCGAACTACGATGCGCAGAATGTGCAACAGGTAAAGCGAGACCTCGCCAACGCCAAGGTGGCCGCGCGGATCATGGTCGATTGCAGCCATGCCAACAGCGGCAAGGACCCGCTGCGTCAGCCGGCCGTGTTCAACGAGGTGCTGGAGCAACGCTTGCAGGGCGACACGTCGCTGATCGGCATGATGCTCGAAAGCCATTTGTTCGAGGGCTGCCAGCCGTTGAGCGCGTCGATGAAATACGGCGTCTCGGTCACCGACGGCTGCCTGGGCTGGACCGCCACCGAGCAGTTGCTGCGCAATGCGGCCGAGCGCTTGCGGGTACCCCGCACACTCGCCTGATCGACAAAGATCGAAGTGCAGGAGGGGCTTGCCCCTCCTGCCGTTGATCGAGCCGCCCCACCATTCGTGACGCTCGCTCAACAGTCCTTTGCGGCATCGGCGGTTTTTCCAACGGAACGACGCGCGGATACTCGACTCCATTGTCCACACCCGTTCAGGAGTCTCTAATGTCCCTCCCTACCCAAAAAGTCCCTGCCTTCGGCCTCGGCACCTTCCGTTTGAAAGGCCAGGTGGTGATCGACTCGGTCAGCACTGGTCTGGAACTGGGCTACCGCGCCATCGACACCGCGCAGATCTACGAGAATGAAGCCGAGGTTGGCCAAGCCATTGCCGACAGCGGCGTGCCGCGTGACGAGCTGTTCATCACCAGCAAGATCTGGGTGTCCAACTTCGCCCAGGGCCACTTGATTCCCAGCCTGCAGGAAAGCCTGCGCAAACTCAAAACCGATTACCTGGACCTGACGCTGATCCACTGGCCGTCACCGGAAAACCAGGTGCCCTTCGCCGAGTTCATGGGCCAGCTGCTGGAAGCCAAGCGCCTGGGCCTGACGCGCCAGATCGGCATCTCCAACTTCACGGTCGACCTGATGAAACAGGCGATTGCCGCCGTGGGCGCGGAAAATATCGCCACCAACCAGATCGAGCTGCACCCCTACCTGCAAAACCGCAAGGTGGTGGAATTCGCCCACGCCAACGATATCCAGATCACCTCGTACATGACCCTGGCCTATGGCGAAGTGCTCAAGGACCCGGTACTCGAGCAAATAGCCGAACGCCATCAAGCCACCCCGGCGCAGGTCGCTTTGGCATGGGCCATGCAACTGGGCCATGCGGTGATTCCATCGTCAACCAAGCGCGCCAACCTGGAGAGCAACCTGAAAGCCCTGCAGTTGACCTTGAGCGCGGACGACATGGCGCAAATTGCCAACCTGGAACGGGGCCATCGCTTGACCAGCCCCAAGAGCATCGCACCCGAGTGGGACTGAACTCAGGCAGCCGGCTTGCGGGACAACTCCCGCAGCCACGGCAACACCCGCAGGCCCCGAGAGGCGCCGGGCGGGTCAATGATGTCCATGAAGTGTTCGAGATTGACCGTGTCCGGCGCACCCGGCAAACGAACCAGCAATGTCGGCGTGGTGCCGGCGGCTGATGCCACGTCCAGATGGTCGTACACCAACACATGACGGGCCTGGGGGTGCGGCCCCCTCGCCTGGGCCGCCAGCCCTGCATTGATGATCAATACATCGAAGGGCTCGGCCGGAATGGCCGTCAGGATCTGGACTTCTTCGAAGGTTTGCACCGGCAGGATGCGGTGATACCCCAACTGATTGAGCATTTTCTCGATGTGCAGTCGTTGCAGGTGCTGTTCATCGGCAATCAGGATGGTCAGTGCTTTATTCGGCATGTCGGGTACCTGCGCAGGCGGAGCTCGTCAGTGAGCAGCGCCCATTTTCCAGACATATCCCGCAGACAAAATCAGGCTTGTTCCCCCTTCGCGTAGGAGTTGTCCCAAACTTACCGAATGGCCATCAAACGCCGTCAAGGCTGATTGCAATAACCACTCAAGCCTCGGCACAGATCGTCAATCGCCACGCCTACCGCCTGTACGGCCGCATCCAGGGCGCTGCGCTCCTGGCTCAGGCAAGCCGTCTCCAACGTGTCGCAGTGCGCGATCAGCACCTGGGCCCTGACCATGCGCGCGCCGCCTTTGACGCGGTGAGCCAGATCATGCAATGCGTGAAAGTCGCGCTCAGTGTGCAGCATCGAAAGCAGCGCGCGGTCAGCCTGCAGGCTGTCGAGCAACGGTGCCAGAAGTTCCAGAAGCGCGGCGCGATCATCCCCGGTCAGCGAGACCAGAGCGCTCAGATCCACCACGAGGTCCGGTTCAGCAGCCGACGGTTGATCGGTGAGCGTGGCCAACGCCGACCGCAAGTCTTCGAGGCCCGCCGGCTTGAACAGGCAACCGTCCATGCCGGCCTGGCGACAGCGTTCGGTTTCTTCAGGTTGCGCATTGGCGGTAAACCCAAGCAGCAGGCATGGCGCCCGGCCGTGTTCGCGTTCATACGCACGAATATCACGCGCCAGTGCGTAACCGTTCTTGAGCGGCATGTTGCAATCGGTGATGACCACATCCGGGGGCGCGGCTTTCCACAGCTCGAACCCTTGGTTGCCTTCCTCGGCAGTGCTGATCCGATGCCCCAGAAAGCTCAATTGCCGCGCCAGCAGCGCGCGGTTGGCCGGATAGTCATCCACCACCAGAATGTCCAATGCCCGAAACGGTTGCGCGCGCGCGACCATCGCCGGGTGCTCGGCGGGCGATATCGCGGTACGGGCCAGCGTCACGAGCAAGTCCACCCGCGTGCCCTTGCCGAGCACGCTGCTCAGGTGCAGTTTGCCCCCCATCATTTCACACAGGTTGCGACTGATCACCAGCCCCAGCCCGGACCCACTGCGCGGCGACTGCTCGCTGTTGCTGCCTTGGATAAATGGGTTGAACAGCCGCTGCTGGTCTTCTGCGCTGATACCGATACCGGCGTCTTCGACCCACAACTTGAACTCCAGTTGGTCTGCATCGCAGGCCGGCGAAACGCTTCCTCCCAACCGCACCAGGCCCTGAGACGTGAACTTGATCGCGTTGCTCAACAGGTTGGAGACCACCTGTTTAAAGCGCAACGGATCAACCAGCACCGGGCAATCCATCAACGGATCCAATTCCACCTGCAGCGCCAGCCCCTTGGAGCGCGCAAGCCCTTCGAACACCCGCGCCACTGACAGCAGCAGTTCATGCACGTTGGCGGGCTCCTGCGCCAGCGAAAGATGCCCGGACTCGATTCTCGCAATGTCCAGAATATCGCCGATCAACTCCAGCATGCCGCGTGATGCCACCGACGCCACCTGCAGGGCATCGCGGTCGGGGCGGCCCTGCTCGGCGTTCGCCAGGGCCAGCTCAATCATGCCAATCACCGCGTTCATGGGCGTGCGAATCTCGTGACTCATGGTCGCCAGAAACGTGGTCTTGGCACGGTTGGCGGCGTCCGCATCTTCCTTGGCCTCCTGCAACTGACCGAGCAAGCGCTGCCGTTCGCTTACATCCACCCAGCCGGCAATCATGCCCACCACATTGTCATCGCCATCGCGGTACGGCAGCATCCATTGGTAAATGGTCAGGACCTTGTCGCCCGGCACCTTGAGGATTCTGTCTTGAATCTGCGGTACGCCGCTGGCCATCAGGCGCATGTAATCCTCATGGAACAGTTGCGCCTGAGGCGGGTTGCCGGTGTCAGTTTCCACGGCGGTCTTGCCGATCACCTCTTCGAGCCTGAAGCCGAACACATCCAGGTACGCGTTGTTGCACGCCATCAATCGTCCCTGGCGATCACGCACGTAAATCGGGTGCGGCGTGCCGTCGATCAATACGCTCATAAAGCGCATCTGGTCGCTCAAGGCACGCTCGGCCTGCACACGCTTGCGGATGAGGCTGCGCAGATAAATCGCCCAGCCCAGGGTGATCACCAGCAGCAGCGCGGCCAGGCCAAATCCCTGCATGATCACATTGCGATGACGCAGCCAGTAACTGTCCTCGATGATGACCTCGTTGCGCCAGTGGCTGATGATTTCATCCATTTCCTGCGGCGTGATACTCAGCAGCGCTTTATCGAGGATCGAAAACAGCTCCAACTGGCTGCGGTTGACCCCAAAGGCGATACGCACCGGGTCCGAGCCGATTGTGCTGGTGACGCGCAAACTGTCGCGGTAAGACCGGGCGATCATAAAGCGCGCACTGAGCAGCGAGTTGACCGCGCCCTCTGCGCCGCCATTGGCCACCAGCGCCAGCGCCTGTTCCGGATTTTCGACGTCCACGAACCGAATCCCCGGGAAATTCTGTGCAATCGTATCGTGCAGGCCACTGCCGCCGATCAGCGCCAGCCGTTTACCCACCATGTCCTCCAACGTCAGCGGGCTGCGCTCTTCGCCACGGGTCACCAGCACCAGCGGGTTGGTCAGGTAGGGCCGGGTGAAACGCACCTTTTCGGCACCCTCGACACTGGGCGTCACCACCGCCAGCATGTCCGCCCCGCCCGCGCTCACCTGGTCGATCTGGCGCGGTATCGAGCGGCCCGGCACCGCATCGAATTTCAGCCCGGTGCGCAAGCTGATACGGGACAGCAACTCGGCGCTCAACCCTTCGAACTGTCCCTGATCATCGATCAGGGACAGCGGCATGAACTGCTCGGGCACGGCGATCTTGACCCGTGGATTTTTCTCCAGCCAACGCTGCTCACTGGCACTCAATTGCAATCGCTCGGCGCCGACGATCCCCAGGTTACCGCCACTCCAGCGGCGCAGGATCTCCATTTGTTCACTGGCCGGTATCGCCGCCAGCGCTGCGTTGATAATCGGCAGCAACTGCTTGTTGTCCCGCGTCAGAGCAAAGGCAAACGGGTTGACTTCCAGGGTGGAAAAGTCCGCCATGCGCACGTTGTTCAAGTGGTTGCGATTGATCAGGTAATTGGTGCTGATGGCATCCCCCAGGTACACATCGGCGCGGCCGAACGCCACCGCGCCGATCGCCTCGAACGTCGAGGAAAACAGCTCCAACCGCGCATCGGGGTAAAAACCGCGCACCCTCTCGGGAGGCAAGTAGTGATAAAGCATCGCCACGCGCTTTCCCGCAAGATCGCTGCTCATCGCCTGGCTCTCACCCGTGCGGGTGACCAGGGTCGGCTGGTCGTTGGCGTAGGCGCGCGACATCACCAGTTGCGGGTCTGCAGCTTCATAGCCATTGGCGGAACCAATGAAGTCCACGGTGCCCTGCTTGAGGGCTTCAATCACTTCATCGCGGGTTTCGTAGGATCGGACCTCGATGGTCACGTTCAGGGCCTGGCTGATCAGCGCCGCAAAATCAGCAGTGATCCCCTGGAACTCACCGTTGTTGTTTGTCAGGTCAAACGGGGCGTAATCGGGGGCGGAAATTCCCATCAGCAACGTGCGCCGCTCACGCAGCCAGCGCCAGTCAGATTCTTTCAATACCGGGGATGGACCATGAAAACTGGAATGCGCCAACAAGCGCAGGGGGGGTGGTTCGTCAGCTGCCGTCGCCGCTATTGGCGGCCAACCCACCAACAGGGTCATGATAAAGGGGCGAATCCTGACGAACCTCATGGGCAGTCAAATCAGTTGATTGCGCTGGGCGAATTTTGCAATGTGCACCACCGATGACATACGCAGCTTCTCCTTGAGGCGCGTTTTGTAGGTACTGATAGTCTTGTGGCTCAACAGCATCTGCTCGGCAATCTGGTTGTTGCCCAGCCCCAGCGCGAGCATGCGCAAAACTTCCAGCTCGCGATCCGACAGCGACTCCACCAGTTGCAGCTCGGTGGATTGCAAGTCGTCACGCCGTACCGAACTGCTCGACAAGCTGGGAAAGCAGCTGTAATTGGACATCACAGCCTTGATTGCCTTTTGCAGCTCGTCCAACTCACCGGTCTTGGCCACAAACCCCATGGCGCCGGCGCGCATGCAGCGGGCAGAAAAAAACTCCGCAAGGGATGCGGTCAATACCAGCATCTTGCACGGCAAGCCCAGTGCCTTGACCCGACTGATCACCTCCAGCCCACCCAGTTTCGGAATGGCCAGGTCGAGGATCATCAAGTCCGGACGACCTTCCCGAGCCTTTTGTACCGCGTCCGCGCCATTGCCCGCCTCGTCGATTTCGGTAAAGCCTTCCTGCTTGAGCAGGAACCGGACGGTTTGGCGGATAAACGGGTGATCATCAACGATTAACGCTTTACTCATAACACTCCCCTGAGACGCAAGTACACTCACACATCACACGGGACGCAGGTACCTGTGAGAAATGACAGTCCCGACCAGCGGCACTGCGCATACTCAACACGGGGTCAAGCCTGGTCCCTTCGATTGAAAGCATTTTCGGATATGCACAGCCGAATCTTCGCTGCCGGATAGCAGTGAGGGCGCAACCTTAGCAACGTAATAACGCCTGGATCGAAGGGATATTCCTGACCAGGCGTAGGACTTATCCTCGCAACGCCTGATGAGGTGGCAATCTGAACGCGCGTTGCGCGCGCCCCGTCAGTCGGTGGTACTCGGGCTCCAGAACGCCTGCACCACCAGGGTCGAGCCGGAAATACGCGCCACCAGCGCGTCCAGCTCGTCACCGTCCACCGAGGTCGCGGCCAGGGTGGCCTCGATCTCCACTTCCTCGCTGCCGAATGGCCGCACATCGATGTCACTGGCCGGGTAGTTGCAGCGCGCCAGCTCGGCTTCCAGCAACACCATCACCGCCTGTTGCTGGCTGCGTCGCGCGATCACGTAGAGGATATTGGTCACCTCGGCGGACACCACATCCAACGGTTGGCGGTTGATGTTATTGACGATCGGCCGCAGCAAGGTATTGGCTGCCAGCACGAACAGGGTTCCCAACAGCGCTTCCAGGATCAGGTCGGCGCCGGCACAGGCGCCCACCGCGGCCGAGCCCCACAGCGTGGCCGCCGTGTTGAGCCCGCGCACATTGCCTTCTTCGCGCATGATCACGCCGGCCCCGAGAAAGCCGATGCCCGAGACCACATAGGCAACCACGCGCACCGCCGCCTGCGCACCACCAAGCCGGCTGGCCATGTCGACAAAAATCGCCGCACCCACCGCCACCAGCACATTGGTACGCAGGCCCGCCGTACGCTGGCGGTACTGGCGTTCAAAGCCAATCAGGCCGCCGAAGATGAACGCCGCCGTCAGACTGACCAGGGTATCGATCAGCGAGTCGAGGTTGATGTTATGGATTGCCTGCATAAAAAATCTCCCTGTCTGCAGCCACAGATTGAAACCGCCCTGCCCCGGTGAGAACGAACTCCCACAGGGGCAGGCAGTGCTGCCAATAAAGTCTTACTGCCAGCCAAACTTGCGGATGTAATAGCCCTTCACTGCCTGGGTCAGCGCCATGTACGCCAGCAGAATCACCGGCAGGAACACGAAGTACAGCGACGGAAGCGCCTGCAGCTTGAAGTAATGTGCCAACGGCCCCATCGGCAGGAAAATCCCCACTGCCATGATCACCACGGTCATCACCATCAACGGCATCGCCGCACGGCTTTGCAGGAACGGAATTTTCGGGGTACGGATCATGTGCACGATCAGCGTCTGGGTCAGCAACCCCACCACGAACCAGCCGGACTGGAACAGGGTCTGGTGATCCGGTGTGTTGGCATCGAACACGTACCACATGAGGGCGAACGTGGTGATGTCGAAGATCGAACTGATCGGCCCGAAGAACAGCATGAAACGCCCCACGTCCCCCGGCTGCCAGCGTTGCGGTTTGGCGAGCATTTCCTCGTCGACGTTATCGAACGGAATTGCGATCTGCGAAATATCGTAGAGCAGGTTCTGTACCAGCAGGTGCATGGGCAGCATCGGCAGGAACGGGATAAACGCGCTGGCCACCAGCACCGAGAACACGTTGCCGAAGTTGGAACTGGCGGTCATCTTGATGTACTTGAGCATGTTGGCGAAGGTACGACGGCCTTCGAGCACGCCCTCCTCGAGGATCATCAGGCTCTTTTCCAGCAGAATGATGTCGGCCGCTTCCTTGGCAATGTCCACCGCGCTGTCCACCGAAATCCCGATATCGGCGGTACGCAGCGCCGGCGCGTCATTGATGCCGTCGCCCATGAACCCGACCACATGCCCGTTGGCCTTGAGCAGGCGCACGATGCGCTCCTTGTGGCTGGGTGTGAGCCGGGCAAATACATTGGTGGTTTCAACCGCCTTGGCCAGCTCGGCGTCGGTCATGTCTTCGATGTCATTGCCCATCAGCAGGCCTTGCTGTTCCAGGCCCACTTCGCGGCAGATCTTGGCGGTGACCAATTCGTTGTCACCGGTGAGCACTTTGACCGCGACGCCGTGGGCCTTGAGCGCCTTCAGCGCAGGCGCTGTGCTTTCCTTGGGTGGATCGAGGAACGCGACATAACCGATCAGGGTCAGGTTGCTTTCATCCGCCAGGCTGTAGGTATCGCGACCCGACGCCATCGGTTGCGCGGCAACCGCCACCACACGCAGGCCTTCTTCGTTGAATGCCGCAGTCACCTGCCGAATGCGTGCCAGCAGCTCGTCGGTCAGCGCTTCGTTAACCTCACCGTGACGCACACTGGTGCACACCGACAGGATCTCCTCCACGGCGCCCTTGCAGATCAACAGGTGCGGCAAGCCTTGCTCGGCGACCACCACCGACATGCGCCGGCGATTGAAGTCGAACGGAATTTCATCGACCTTGTGGAAGGCCGTGCCCACGTTCAACTCGCGGTGCACGTCGACGTGCTCCAGCACCGCCACGTCCAGCAGGTTTTTCAGGCCGGTCTGGTAGTAGCTGTTGAGGTAGGCCATTTCCAGTACGTCGTCGGAATCCTGGCCCCACACATCAACATGGCGCGCCAGGAAAATCTTGTCCTGGGTGAGCGTGCCGGTCTTGTCGGTGCACAGCACGTCCATGGCGCCGAAGTTCTGGATCGCATCCAGGCGCTTGACGATGACCTTCTTGCGCGACAGAAACACCGCCCCTTTGGCCAGGGTGGAGGTGACGATCATCGGCAGCATTTCCGGGGTCAGTCCCACGGCAATCGACAGCGCGAACAACAGCGCTTCGGTCCAGTCGCCCTTAGTGAAACCATTGATGAACAGCACCGCCGGCGCCATCACGAACATGAAGCGGATCAGCAGCCAGCTGACCTTGTTCACGCCATGCTGGAACGATGTGGTAGCACGGTCGGTCGCCGTCACGCGTTGGGCCAGCGCGCCAAAATAGGTGCTGTTGCCGGTCGCCAGGATCACAGCGGTGGCGGCGCCGGACACCACGTTGGTGCCCATGAACAGGATGTTTTCCAGGTCCAGCGGATTGCGCGTCGCGGCGTCCTGCTGCTGCACGAACTTCTCCACCGGCATCGATTCACCGGTCATCGCCGCCTGGCTGACGAACAGGTCCTTGGCCGTGAGCACGCGGCAGTCGGCCGGGATCATGTCGCCGGCCGACAGCACGATAAGGTCGCCCGGCACCAGTTGCTTGATCGGCAGTTCAATACGCTTGGGGGCGTCTCGGCGCAGCACAGTCGCGGTATTGCTCACCATTGCCTTGAGCGCGTCAGCGGCCTTGTTCGACTTGGCCTCCTGCCAGAAGCGCAGCAGGGTCGAGAGCACCACCATGGAGAAGATCACCGTGGCGGCTTTCATGTCCTCGGTCAGCCACGAGATCACCGCCAGCAGGGTCAGCAGCAGGTTGAACGGGTTTTTGTAGCAGTGCCACAGATGCACCCACCATGGCAGCGGCTGCTCATGCTCGACTTCATTGAGGCCGTATTGCACGCGCAGAGCGTCGGCGTCCTGGCTGCTCAGGCCTTCGGCATGGCTGCCCAGCGTGCCGAGCAATTGCGCGGCGTCACTGTTGGCGGCGGCCACCAGGGTTTGCGCCAGGGTCGGCGGGACTTCACGGCTGACGCTGGCGTCGGTCACGGTTTCGAGCATGGCCAGGCGGCGAAAATGCCGGGCGATATGGCGGGTCCGCAGAAAGCCTGCGAAGAACTCTTTGAGCAGAGTGAGTTTCATGGTGTTACTCCTGCGCGAGGTAAAAACCCGTCGTGCAGGTACTGCCCTCTGCACCGCGCCCGTATCACAGGCACAGACAGACGTGGCCCGCCTGCCGTAACAGGCAGGCGCGTCCGTAGCCTCCCACGGTAATGGGTGGCTGGTCAGCGTCGATGAGAGAGGATCGAGGCACGACCAGAACTGGCCGCTACCGGGATGCCGCTTCTCGCTTTTTTGGCGAGACAACGGCATCGAAAAAGAATGCGCGTTACCTTGCCAAGTACGTGCCGGTTAACAAGACCGGCCGACAACTGTCACTCGAACAAGTACCCACTTAGGGTCTCCGCTATTGATGAAAACGCGCGAAGCTTACGCCCCGGTGCCAGCAGAGTAAACCGCAGAAAAGTGTCGAATGGGTGAATACGAAGATTCTTCAGGATGGGTTCAGGAACCGATTTTCAAGCCCCTGATCAATGAAAGCCCTCGCTGACTCCCCGACCTGGCGCTGTGGCGAGCGGGCTTGCCCCGCGTTGGGGTGCGAAGCGCCCCCAATCCAGCAAAACGCGGTGTACCTGATACGGCTGGCGCCTGGTTATGGGGCTGCTGCGCAGCCCAACGCAGGGCAAGCCTGCTCGCCACAGGGAATCCGCGCTTAACTGAAGAGCATTGGCAAGACCTACGCGAGAACACGACATTCCCTATCCAACAATCATTCCCGGCTTATTCCCGTCCAGCAGCGCCCGCCCTCACCCTTCAGCAGCGACTCACTACTGAACAGGGAATATCAGAATGACCATCGGCTCCAACTTCAATTACCCAGCAGACATCGCCTCGCAGTCCCATCGAAAAAAACGCTCCGCAGATAATAAGTGGCGAGCAACCTTCCCGGGCCCGCCGGATTTGTGCTTTGACTATCGCGCCTTGGTAGAGCAGGAAAACGGTGTCGCTCAAGCAACGGACACTCAACATAAAATCTGCATCATCGGTGCAGGCATCACCGGTCTGACAACCGCACGAGAATTACATCGATGCGGTTTTACGAACATCACTGTGATTGAAAAATCCCAACGCATCGGCGGCAGACACCTTACCGCTTTTGGGAAAAACAACACACGCACCTATGGCCGTCCCCCGTTTGAAATGGGGGCAATGAGAATGCCATTCTTCAACACCTCAGATGCCCCCCCTAAAAAGGGTCGCTCGCTCATGGCCTATTACGCTGACGCCTTCGAATTAGTGCATTCAGACTTCCCAAATCCGGGCAGCCCGGCAGTTCGATCAACGGGCATCTACCTCAGGGAAGGCAGCGTTGAAGGGTGTGACGAGCCAACCCTCCTTATATGGAAGAACACCGATGGAAAAACACCGCCCCCTGGAACAGCCTTAAGCACGGTTTTCGCAAAATGGAAAATGTTTGCTGAGCGCATGACCTTAACAGTGTCCGAGCATTATGGCGCAGAACGCTGGGATGACATGTGGGCTGCCATTGTCAAAAAATATGAAGGTATTTCATTCCGGGATTTGGTGAAAATGCCCGCCATCGATACATGGAGGCAAGGTGACCCCGGCAACTTTGGCGGGATGGGTATGAACGCTCAGGAGTCGGCAATTTTTTATGCCATCGGTATTGGTGATGGCAGCTGGGGAGCGTTTTACGACGTCTGTTCGCTTTACCCGCTTCGCACCGCAATATTCGGTTTCAGCAGTCATCTACAGCTGATCCATGGTCGCGTGAATGAGGACGGCACCGCGAAAGATTCCCCTTATTTGAATGCCTTGAAGACCGTCGATTCAAGAGGCCTGCCGTTCAGTAAACCCAGCTATATCGGCCTTGGGGCCCTGGCAGAATCATTACTGTTCATAAAGCCTGGCGAGACTCGGCAATCGCTGTACGAGCATTTGATCGACCATCGGCAAGGCTTACTGACCAGCAGCTCAGTGACAAAACTAAAAAAGTTGAACAGCGGAAAAATACGGGTTTACTACGATTGGAACGTCGCCGATCCAGAGAGGGTGAAAAAAGAATTCATCGACGTTGACTCCGCCGTCATGACACTGCCCTCCTGGCTAATAGAAACACAAATAACACTTGAAAATTTCAATCAGAAAATGCTTCCCTTCGAAATAATATCAGCCTACAAAACGGCTCACTGGGAAACCAGCTGCAAGGTTTATGCGCCGCTTAAAAAATCATTTCTTTCGCAGAATACAACTATCCCGCAAACCATCGTAACCGACAGCCTGATACACGATATATACACTTACCGCTATAACAACAACTACACTTATGATTGCATTTTACTCAGCTACACCTGGGAAGACGACGCCACGAAATTATTATTTTTCAGCGATGAAGAGCTGGTTGAAAAGTGCATAGATGAGCTGGACAGAATCCTTCTGAAATCGACCAACATAAAACAAAAAATTTCTCCTTATATAGCGCGTGAACAGGCTGTCGTTCAGCGCTGGATGAACGACAAGCACTCACTTGGCTGCGCAAAGCTTTATCGCGCGGGCACTTACTACGATGCGGTGAGCCTGATGAAATACAACAGGGATTACTCGCACGCTTCAGGGCTCTACCTGTGCGGTGAGTCGTTTTCGGTAGATGCTGGCTGGACGGAGCCGTGCTTCAGGGGGGCGATAGACACGGTGATCAACCTATGCGCAAAGACCCAAGCGTCCTTCAACGGCGGCTTCACCCTGCAGGATTATCCTGAGTATCGGGTTGAGCGTTAAATCGAAAGAAACGAGCCACAACTCGATAGGAATTGTCTGACTTTTATATAAACACATTGTCGCCTCTTATAAACGCCCAACCATTCCGGTTGTATAACAATAAGAGGCAACACCCATGAGCGAAGCAGCAAGCCCCGCCCGCGTAGCAGTGATCCAGTTTG
>Ga0302347_1003336_pt1 | contig 14340 bp, 15 predicted proteins | sample PhyWR1_FD_202178 | JGI IMG/M metagenome (GOLD analysis project Ga0302347, IMG submission 202178) | Leaf surface microbial communities from wheat plants in UC Gill Tract Community Farm, Albany, California, United States - DLSL W.R1 (v2)... | ecosystem: Host-associated > Plants > Phyllosphere >...
ATGCGAACCAAAGCTAAGGGATAAAACCATGCAACAACGCCGTCCTGTACGCCGTGCTTTGCTCAGTGTGTCTGACAAAACCGGTATCGTCGAATTCGCCCAGGCGCTCTCTCAACGTGGAGTAGTACTGCTATCAACGGGTGGTACTGCCCGTCTGTTGGCTGATGCAAACCTGCCGGTGACCGAAGTCTCTGACTATACCGGTTTTCCAGAGATGATGGATGGACGTGTCAAAACGCTACACCCGAAAGTGCATGGTGGGATTCTGGGCCGTCGCGGTCAGGATGATGCCATCATGACAGAGCACGATATCTCTCCTATAGATATGGTTGTTGTTAACCTTTATCCTTTTGCCCAGACCGTCGCACGTGAAGGTTGTTCTTTAGAGGACGCGGTGGAAAATATTGATATCGGCGGTCCAACCATGGTTCGCTCTGCGGCCAAGAACCATAAAGATGTTGCCATCGTAGTAAAAAGCAGTGACTACCAGACCATTATTGCTGAGCTGGACAATAATGAAGGTTCTTTGACTCTGGAAACTCGCTTCGATCTCGCAATTAAAGCTTTCGAGCATACCGCAGCTTACGACAGCATGATTGCCAACTACTTTGGTCGTCTGGTGCCTGCTTATCATGGTGAGACGACTGAACCTGCGGGTCGTTTCCCGCGTACCCTGAATCTGAACTTCATTAAGAAGCAAGATATGCGCTACGGTGAAAACAGCCACCAGCAAGCGGCCTTCTATATAGAAGAAGAAATTAAAGAAGCTTCTGTTGCCACTGCCACTCAGGTTCAAGGCAAAGCTCTCTCTTATAACAATATCGCTGATACCGACGCCGCACTGGAATGTGTTAAAGCTTTCCAGCAACCTGCGTGCGTTATCGTCAAACATGCTAACCCATGTGGCGTTGCCGTGAGTCACTCAATTCTTGAAGCCTATGACAGTGCCTATAAGACTGACCCAACCTCAGCTTTTGGCGGCATCATTGCCTTTAACCGCGAGCTGGATGCCGAAACCGCGCAGGCGATTGTTTCCCGCCAGTTTGTAGAAGTTATTATTGCCCCTTCGGCTAGCGAAGAAGCACTGAATATCACTCGTAGCAAACAAAACGTTCGCGTATTAATCTGCGGTCAGTGGCAAGCTCCTGTTGCCGGACTGGATTTTAAACGCGTTAATGGTGGTTTGCTGGTTCAGGACAGAGATTTAGGCATGATAACTGCTGCTGACTTGCGTGTTGTCAGCAAGCGTCAGCCAACTGAACAAGAACTGCGTGATGCTTTGTTCTGCTGGAAAGTAGCGAAGTTTGTAAAATCGAACGCCATTGTCTATGCGCGCGATAATATGACTATCGGTATAGGCGCAGGTCAAATGAGTCGTGTCTACTCAGCTAAAATCGCTGGCATTAAAGCTGCAGATGAAGGACTGGAAGTTAAAGGTTCTGCCATGGCTTCAGATGCCTTCTTCCCATTCCGCGATGGTATTGATGCCGCTGCGGCTGTGGGTGTGAGCTGCGTTATCCAGCCTGGTGGTTCTATTCGTGATGATGAAGTGATTGCTGCCGCAGATGAACATGGTATTGCCATGATTTTCACTGATATGCGCCATTTCCGCCATTAATTCTGGGAGTACTGACCTGATGAAAGTTTTAATTATTGGTAATGGTGGACGTGAACATGCACTGGCCTGGAAAGCATCCCAGTCCCCACAAGTGAGTCAGGTGTTTGTCGCGCCAGGCAATGCCGGAACCGCTCTGGAACACGCCCTGAAAAACATCGCAATTGGTGTTCTGGATATTCCAGCTTTACTCAACTTCGCCCAGAGTGAACAAATTGATCTCACCATTGTTGGCCCAGAAGCGCCACTGGTGGAGGGTATCGTTGATACCTTCCGCGCCGCAGGCCTGAAAATTTTTGGTCCGACTCAAGGTGCTGCTCAACTGGAAGGTTCCAAAGCGTTTACAAAAGACTTCCTGGCTCGCCAAAATATCCCGACTGCCGAATACCAGAACTTCACCGAAGTCGAACCAGCCCTAGCTTACTTACGTGAAAAAGGCGCGCCTATTGTTATCAAAGCTGACGGCCTTGCTGCTGGTAAAGGCGTTATCGTGGCGATGACTCTGGCTGAAGCTGAAGAAGCGGTCCAGGATATGCTGGCAGGCAACGCTTTTGGTAATGCAGGCCACCGTATTGTGATTGAAGAGTTCCTCGATGGTGAAGAAGCTAGCTTTATTGTCATGGTTGACGGAGAACACGTTCTGCCGATGGCCACCAGCCAGGACCATAAACGTGTAGGTGATGGGGATACCGGCCCAAATACCGGCGGTATGGGCGCTTATTCTCCTGCACCGGTAGTGACCGATGAAGTCCATCAGCGCACGATGGAACGTATCATCTGGCCAACCGTTCGCGGTATGGCAGCAGAAGGCCATGTCTATACTGGCTTCCTGTATGCAGGTTTGATGATCGATAAAGAAGGTAACCCAAAGGTTATCGAATTTAACTGCCGCTTTGGTGATCCAGAAACTCAACCGATCATGATGCGTTTACAGTCGGATCTGATTGAACTATGTCTGGCCGGTTGTGATGGAACTCTCGATAGCAAAACGTCAGTCTGGGATCCACGCCCTGCGCTGGGGATAGTTATCGCCGCAGGCGGTTATCCAGCGGATTACCGTACCGGGGATGTGATTTCTGGTCTACCAGAAACGGATTCTACCGAAGGGAAAGTATTCCATGCCGGGACCCAACTGAATGATGAGAATCAAGTTGTCACTAATGGCGGCCGTGTTCTCTGTTCAACCGCTCTGGGCGAAACAGTGGCCCAAGCGCAGCTACGTGCTCTGGATCTGATGAAGGATATTCATTGGGACGGCAGTTTCCACCGCACAGATATTGGTTATCGCGCTATTGAGCGTGAAAACACCAAGTAACTCACTCTCAGGTGGCTAACTGATGTCACCTTATTCCCCCATAGGCGCCAGCAAGCAAGGCGTTTATGGGTCTTCATCTCAGGACAAGATATCTCACTGTACGTCACTGCTATATGACGATATCAGAAATCATCTGCTTTCGGCTGCCAGGTACAAAAATTCTCATTAGCAACCAGCAGCAACTGTGTTCCTTCCGGAGCCTCAAGCCAGGCAACGCTGACCTTTGCCGCTGACCTGCCTTGCCGACGCTCAATAAAACCTAGAGATTCACTATCGAGTTTTGGCGTCACCACCGTATCTTCGCAAGTGGTAACCGTGTTATTACCATTCCAGTGCCCCTGATGCAGCACCACATGGCCTATGCGTAAAGCTTCACTGACCTCTTTAATCTGTCTGGCTCGATACTGATATAACGCTATCTGATCCTCAGAGAGTTGCTGCTTCTGCGCATTCACTTCACGCTGCATAAAACTCAGTTCACCATTACTAGCAAAACGTATTTTTACTTGTTCAGGATCTTTATCGGCGATATTCAGTTCAAGGAAGGTCAACTGTTCATTATGCCAGCGATATTGACCGACTGTGGTCGCCCCTTCACGCCATGGACTAAAAGCTGCGAGAATATGGGTATTACCATCACTGCTTTCTTTGCGCCAGATACGAACCGCGCCCTGATCGGCAATATAACCAGAAGCAGTAAAAGGAGGGAGTTGCTGTTGGCTACTACAAGCACTGAGCAATAGGGATCCAACCAGCGCAGCAAGCCGCCGCCAGCCAAACAAAAGGGGCGTAAACGCCCCTCTGCCAAAACGATTCACCGCCACGCGTTAACTTACTTAACCGCGTCTTTCAGAGCTTTACCAGAAACAAATGCTGGCACATTAGCAGCAGCGATTGTGATTTCGTTGCCCGTCTGCGGGTTGCGACCTGTACGCTCAGCACGGTGGTTCACTTTGAAGGTACCGAAACCAACCAGTTGTACTGCATCACCTGCTTTCAGAGACTCAGTAATTGCAGCCAGGGTGGATTCCAGCGCAGCTTTAGCCTGTGCTTTAGACAGGTCAGCTTTGTCAGCAATTACGTCAATCAGTTGAGTCTTGTTCATAAGTTATCCTTACAATGTGTTTATCGCTTGCTAAGCATCGAGTGCGACGAAAATGCCAAAAAGCACTCTCCTGCATATACGCACTGATAGCCACTTTTTTTCGCCCCACAAATGTAGACCAGACGGGGGGCTAATTGGAAGCCTTATAAGGGGTCAAATCAGGCCAGATCTCATGTTTTGCTATCTTATTGATTAAAAATCATACCAATATTACTGATACCGGCCTCACGAAGGTCTGCACGAAGTCCTTTTATCAGTTCAATATCCCGTTCTTCACAGGCAGACAGTAGACGGAAAATCTCCCACTGAAGATCCCATTCCTCAGCTACAGCAGGGTTTTCTTTGAGTTCTTCATCGGTCATTTCACGACCAGCTTGTGTCATTTCGAGCATCGCAACCGTAGTGATAGAACTTTTACTCACCTCGATAGCATGTTCCAGGGTTTCACCTGAAAGCCGGGAATGGATCAGTTCGCTGAGTGCAACGCAAGCATCAATTGCTGGATAGACACCGTAGATATCATAATCATCAGCAACCGGGATCGCTTCTTCCAGCTTTTCAAGCTGACTGTCGAAATTCACCTTGGCATCTTTAACCGTGAGCGTTTCCCAAATCAGGTCAACAATACGACGATAGACTTGTGCTTCACCAAACCCAGTTTGCTGGCAAAATACAGCATAATTGGGGTACATACGTTCACACAGACAAGCCATAAAAGTGACGTGTTGCCAGCTTTCAAGCTTTTCCAGGCGTAAATGAATAGGGTTCTGTAACATGAGGAGATCTCAGAGACGAATAATTAGCGAAAGTTTACCTGAATCATCGGGTAATTGCTTGAGCGCGCGTAAAAGCCGGGCGTGAGGAGGCAACGGCATCTGCCCATCGCGTTGGCTCAGGTAGGCGGTAACCCGCCATACAACGTTGCACCCAGAGCAAAGCACTATCGAGGCTGACACGATGACCTGGAGCAATAAATAAAGGGTTACAGCGTTTTTTACTGCGCCAGACCCAGCCCAGCTGCTCCCCTTTATCGATTAATGGCTGTTGAGACCCCACTTCTTCAGGCAAATCCTGATAATGGCCACAAAGCCTTTTTTTAGCGACACCGATGGTCGGAACATCCACCAGCAAACCAAAGTGGCTGGCGATACCTAAGCGACGTGGATGTGAAATACCCTGGCCATCGACCATCACGAGATCCGGTTTCTGCGAGAGTGCATCCCAGGCTGCCTGTAATGCCGGTAACTCACGAAATGATAGAAAGCCTGGAATATAGGGCATCAGGGTATTGATACGAGCAATCTGGTACTCCACACACTCCAGAGAAGGGTATTTAAGTAACACGATAGCCGCTCGTGTTACCTCACCTCCCAGCTCAAAACCCACATCCGCACCCGCTATCAGCGCTGGAGGGAAGCAGTCAAACTGGTCTTCACAGATAACTTGTGAAGCCAGAGAAAGCTGCTGGTCTTTGAGCATCGCTAAATCCATCGCTCGATACCTTTAATTAACGGTGATAAGGCGCAGATAAACGGTGTACTGCTTCCACAAATGCACCCGCATTTTCTGGTGGCACATCCTGATGGATACCGTGTCCTAAATTAAAGACATGGCCTTCACCCTGACCGAAACCTGCCAGAATAGTCGATACTTCTTCTTCAATACGCGCTGCTGGTGCATAGAGAATAGAGGGGTCCATATTGCCCTGCAATGCCACTTTATGACCGACACGACGGCGTGCTTCCTCAATATCAATGGTCCAGTCCAGCCCCAAGGCATCACATCCGGTTTCAGCCATCGCTTCCAGCCATTGGCCTCCCCCTTTAGTAAACAGGGTTACTGGCACACGGCGACCTTCGTTTTCACGTTGCAGGCCATCAACTATCTTGTGCATGTAGTGCAGTGAGAACTGCTGATAGTCCCGGCCCGTCAGAACGCCACCCCAGGTATCAAAAATCATCACTGATTGTGCACCCGCACGAATTTGTGCATTCAGATAAAGCGTGGCGCTTTGAGCCAGCTTATCCAACAGCAGATGCAGAGCCTTAGGCTCGGCATACATCATTTTCTTAATCTGGGTAAAGGCTTTGCTACTGCCGCCTTCCACCATATAGGTTGCTAAGGTCCACGGACTGCCTGAAAAACCAATCAGTGGTACTTCACCTTTCAGTGCAGTACGAATCGTCCGTACTGCATTCATGACGTAGCCTAGCTCATCTTCCGGATCCGGAATCGGTAATTTTTCAACATCAGCTACGCTTTTTATCGGGTGACTAAACCGCGGCCCTTCGCCCACCTCAAAATGTAATCCGAGTCCCATGGCATCAGGAATAGTCAGAATGTCAGAGAACAAGATGGCAGCATCCAGCGCATAGCGTCGTAATGGCTGCAGGGTCACTTCACAGGCCAGCTCGGCATTTTTGCATAGCGACATAAAATCACCAGCTTGGGCACGGGTTGCCTTGTATTCTGGCAAATAACGGCCTGCCTGACGCATCATCCATACAGGGGTGATATCTACTGGTAAACGCTGTAGCGCACGCAAGTAACGATCATTTTTCAGTTCAGTCATTTTTGCATTTCCTTTGGCTGTTACCCGCTAGTCTAGCATTCATCCTCTGCGCGACACAGAGCAACGGTATCTTCAATCAGACGGCGGGCAACAGTTCCTGGCGGCGGTAGTAACGGCAGTTCGTTATAGCGATACCAGCCAGCGTCGATTAATTCCTTAGGATCAATAACAATATCGCCGCTATCATAGTCGGCCATAAAGGCCGTCATTAATGATTGTGGGAAAGGCCAGGGCTGAGAAGTCACATAGCGCAAATTTTTAATGCGAATACTGCTCTCTTCCATTACTTCACGAGCAACTGCTTGTTCCAGTGTTTCACCTACTTCGACAAAACCGGCCAGAACGGTATAAACACCATTCCGATGGCGGTTATGTTGTGCCAGTAAAATATGGTCTTCACGGCGAATAGCGACGATGATGCAGGGCGAGATTTGTGGATAGTAACGTTCACGACAATGCCCGCAGAGCATCGCCCATTCACTTTTACTGGTATGCATTTCATGCCCACAATAACCACAAAACTTATGTGATCGGTAGAACTCCGCGAGCTGGACACCACGACCGGCTAACTGGAATAGTCCGGCATCCTGATCAATAATCTGCCGAACGGATCCCATATCCTGGTGACGATTCTGGCGAACTAACCATACCGGTTCTCCTTCCCACTCACCAATCTGCCGTCCGGCAGCCCCTTCCAGCTGAAACGTTTGCGAAAAACCATGGGGTAACTCACCTTTTGGCAACCATATTTTCTGTTCATGACTGATTATCCACCAACCATGATCTAAGTTTGTAATAATACGTTCCATGAACTGATGCACATCTCCGGTTTCACTGATATAAACAATTTGTTCAAAATGTTTTCGATAAGTTAGCAAAATATACCCTAAATAATTCGAGTTGCTTGTAGGCGCCAAGTGAAGACAAGCGATGAGCATAGGTAACTATGTGATTCGGTTGTCTGAACGTCGGCAACTCCCAAGCAACTTGAAGTATGACGGGTATATCATTTAACTCACGGAGTCAATCATGCTTAACCAGTTAGAAAATCTGACTGAGCGCGTTGGTGGTAGTAATGAGTTAGTCGACCATTGGCTACATGCTCGTAAGCACCTGTTAGTGGCCTATTACAACATGGTCGGGATCAAGCCTAACAAGGAATCGCACACAGCGCTCGATGAAAAGGCTCTGGATACATTCTGCCAGAGTTTAGTGGACTATCTCTCGTCCGGTCATTTCAACATTTATAATCGTATTATGGACAAACTGGAAGATGAAAACCCATCTTCTGGCATTGCTCAGATCTATTCCAAATTAGAACAAAATACCCAAAAAATAATGGGTCTCTATGATTCACATTTGGAAAATGCCATTGATGCTGATGACTGGTCGGGATTTCAGCAAGTATTATCACAAGCAGGAGAGTATCTGGAAACGCGTTTTTCACTGGAAGATAAACTCATTACGCTGGCTATTGATAACAAACCTGTGGAAGTATAAACCACACTCGAGGCAGTAAATATCGGTCTTGAGTTGTTTGTTATTAACGAGTAAGTTACCTCATACCTGCCGTAAGGCAGGTATGAGTGATGACAAACTTTATTTTATTTCAGGTCAGACATAGGAAACCTGATAAAAAATAAGGAAAATCAATTCATTGATTTTCGGCTGCTTATCACAAAGGAGGAAAAACCACGTTTTTTCCTCCTTTGTCAGCAATCTGACCTGCCGTAAGGCGGGCACCATTCTTGTCGGAGTGCCGAGTGCGTAATGCACCGGCTGAGACCGTTAATTCGGGATCCGCGGAACCTGATCAGGCTAATACCTGCGAAGGGAACAAGAGTAATTATGCCTCTGGTGACACCCATGCTGTATTGTGGCTGCCCATATCCATTACTCCTCCGTCCTCCTGACAAGCCATATCCGCTTAATACTGGAATGAGCTATGTCTGTATCAGAAAAAATCAGTTGTGGTGAACCGCACTTTATTCAGCCCTTTGAAGGTTCTGCTTTCCCTGCTACGGCACAACGTCTCGGACTCTACCCCGTCGTTGATACGGTGGAATGGATTGAACGCCTGCTGAGTGTCGGGGTGCGCACTATTCAATTACGTATCAAAGATAAGTCTGACCGGGATGTTGAGTCTCAGATAGTCGCGGCCATTGCTTTAGGGCAGCGTTACAACGCACGTTTATTTATTAACGATTACTGGCGTCTGGCTATTAAATATGGCGCTTATGGTGTCCATCTGGGTCAGGACGATTTGGATCGCGCTGATCTTGCAGCCATCAGTACGGCAGGATTGCGACTGGGTATTTCTACTCATGACAATATGGAAATGGATCGTGCACTGAGTGTGAAGCCTTCTTATATTGCCCTCGGTCATGTTTTTCCGACTCAGACCAAACAGATGCCCTCCTCGCCACAGGGTCTTATCAAACTGGCTGAGCATATTCAGACCCTGGGTCACTATCCGACTGTGGCAATTGGTGGTATCAGTCTGGAACGCGCAAGTGCCGTTCTGGCAACGGGAGTCGGCAGTATCGCGGTGGTTAGTGCCATTACTCAGGCGGCAGACTGGCGCGAGGCCACACTGCAGTTATTACAACTGGCAGGAGTCGGCGATGAATGATGCCGACTTTATGCGTTATAGCCGCCAGTTATTACTGGAAGATATCGCTCTTGAAGGCCAGCAGAAATTACTCGACTCCCGGGTACTGATAGTCGGTTTAGGCGGTCTGGGGTCACCCGCTGTACTGTATCTGGCGGCGGCAGGAGTGGGAAACTTAATCATTGCCGATGACGACCAAGTGCATATCAGCAATTTACAACGTCAGATCCTGTTTACCGAAGAGGATATCGAGCAACCCAAATCTACCGCGGCAGCACAACACCTTCAGCGTCTTAATCCCCATATCCACATCGTGCCACTGCACCAGCGTTTGCTGGGAGAGCTGCTGTATAAGCAGGTCAGCCTGGCTAATGTGGTGCTGGATTGCAGCGATAATATGGTTACACGACAAGCGGTCAATGCAGCCTGTGTCGCAAGCAATACCCCACTGATTACAGCCAGTGCTGTCGGGTTTAGCGGCCACCTGATGGTGTTAACGCCCCCCTGGCAACAGGGCTGTTATCGCTGCCTCTGGCAGGGCGAGAACGAACCTGAGCACAACTGTCGTACTGCTGGCGTTCTTGGCCCGGTAGTGGGGGTGATGGGGACTTTACAAGCCCTGGAGGCAATTAAGCTATTAACCGGCATGGCAACTGCCACTGGTGCTCTGCGCCTGTTTGATGCCCGGCAGCATAGCTGGAACACGATCCAACTGCAAAAATCCACCAGCTGTCCGGTCTGTGGAGGGTTAAACCATGCAGATTCTGTTTAACGATAAACCACTGCAATGTCCTGACACTCTGCTGTTAACCACATTACTGGTTGAGTTGGATCAGTTAAAACCAGGCTCTGCCTTAGCGGTAAACCAGACCATTGTCCCTCGCTGCCAATGGGATGATTTCGTTTTACGTGATGGTGACTCGATCCTACTCTTTCAGGCCATTGCCGGAGGCTAATATGCTACAGATTGCTGATAAAACTTTTACTTCTCGTTTGTTTACCGGCACTGGTAAATTCTCCTCAAGCCAAGTGATGGTAGAAGCTATTCGTGCTTCAGGTTCACAACTGGTCACCATGGCGATGAAACGCGTCGATCTACGCCAGCATAATGATGATATTTTACGTCCACTTCAGGAAGCAGGCGTACAACTGCTACCTAATACTTCCGGGGCTAAAACCGCAGAAGAAGCTATTTTTGCAGCTCACCTGGCCCGTGAAGCGCTCGGTACTCACTGGTTAAAACTGGAGATCCACCCGGATCCTCGTTACCTGCTGCCGGATCCGATAGAGACCCTTAAAGCAGCGGAAGTACTGGTGAAGCAAGGCTTTGTGATCCTGCCCTACTGCGGTGCCGACCCGGTACTGTGCAAACGTCTGGAAGAAGTGGGCTGTGCCGCGGTGATGCCTCTGGGTGCACCGATTGGGTCAAATCAGGGACTCCAGACCCGCGCTTTTCTGGAAATTATTATCGAGCAGTCCGGTATTCCAGTAATAGTTGATGCTGGGATTGGTGCACCCAGCCATGCTGCCGAAGCGCTGGAAATTGGGGCTGCGGCAGTTCTGGTCAATACCGCTATTGCAGTAGCCAGTAATCCGGTACAAATGGCACAAGCTTTCCGTCTCGCAGTTGAGGCGGGCTCGCTGGCTGCGCAGTCTGGTCTCGGTTCTCGCCACCAGCAAGCCCAAGCCTCCAGCCCTCTGACCCATTTTCTGCATTCCAGTCCGGAGAACGTATTATGAGTCTCAGTTTTACTGACCACTGGCGACAGCTGGACTGGGACGATATAACTCTGCGGATTAATAGCAAAAGTACCGCTGATGTTGAAAGAGCCATCAATGCCTCGCAACTGACGCGGGATGATTTGATGGCCTTATTATCCCCTGCTGCCAGTCGCTATCTGGAGCCCTTAGCGCAACGAGCACAACAACTGACCCGCCAGCGTTTTGGCAATACCGTTAGTTTTTATATTCCCCTCTATCTCTCGAACCTGTGTGCCAATGACTGTACCTATTGCGGTTTTTCTATGAGTAATAAAATCAAAAGGAAAACACTTGATGCCAGAGAGATAGAACAAGAATGTGCGGCTATCCGCGCAATGGGTTTTGAACACTTATTATTAGTAACCGGTGAGCATCAAACCAAAGTCGGTATGGACTATTTTCGTCAGAATTTACCCGCTATCCGCAGTCAGTTCAGTTCATTGCATATGGAGGTGCAGCCGCTGGATGAGCATGAATATGCCGAACTCAGACAACTGGGCTTAGATGGGGTCATGGTTTATCAGGAAACCTATCATCCCACGGTCTATGCCCAGCATCATCTGCGAGGTAATAAACAGGACTTTATCTGGCGCCTGGAAACACCCGATCGTTTAGGACGTGCTGGTATTGATAAAATTGGTCTTGGTGCGCTGATTGGTTTATCTGATAGCTGGCGTACTGACTGTTATATGGTAGCGGAGCATTTACTCTGGTTGCAGAAAACCTACTGGAAAAGTCGCTATTCTATCTCATTTCCCAGACTACGACCTTGTGCTGGTGGGGTTGAACCCGCGTCAGTAATGAGCGACCAGCAACTGGTGCAGGTGATTTGTGCTTTTCGTTTGCTGGCTCCCGATGTCGAGCTATCACTTTCTACTCGTGAGTCGCCCTGGTTTCGTGATCATGTGGTGCCCCTGGCGATAAATAATGTCAGTGCATTCTCAAAAACCCAGCCAGGAGGTTATGCTGAAAATCGCCCTGAACTGGAACAGTTCGCGACGCATGACGGACGAACACCTCAAGCCGTCGCCGCCGCTTTACGTGATGCCGGGCTACAACCAGTATGGAAAGACTGGGACAGTTTCCTGGGGAGAAGCCGCTCGCTGGCAAAAAACTAAAAATATCTCTGCCTGACAGGGAGATATTTAACATAATACAGGCCGGATTTCCGGCCTGTATTATTCCTGCTTAATACTGACAGAACTGACTCAGGACCACCTGACAGAGAAGATTGATAACAGCATCAATCATAAAGTATCCTTGATAATTCAATTTATATTTAACATCAGGCAAAAATTATTTTCACCTGTGGTAGTTTTGGCGAAATGTGACAGTATTTATATCATCATTATTACCATTGGATCTGATGCCTTAACCCTGAGTCTGATTATTTATATGCATACAACCATTTATAAAGCTCAATTTCTTCATCACCAGAATAAACAATATCATTTTTAAAAAAAGAGTGGCAATAAATACATTAGATGCATGGCTCAGATACCGGATAAATATCCAGAAATGTCTTACCTCTCAAAGGTGCATTAAAATTAACAACTAAATCAATTTGCCAGTTCAAAATCTCCTTGGTAATTTAATTTATACCTAACATTAGGCAAAATTCCATTTTCCCCAACATAGCCAATTTTAATACGATAACGGTTCTCTATCGCAACCCAATGACTCAGTATTATCACACCATTTTCACCCGCTACTGCAGATGCAAATTCACCAAAAGCAATCGCGACAGATCCCGTCCCTTCAACAGTAGCAGAAGCAAAAAGTCCAAAACTACAGGCATTTGATTGAATACCCTTAGTATGCGATTTTGATGATTGTCCGTAACTACTTGCATGAGAGTAATTCCCGGAGGTACTGGCATCAGCAGACAGGCCATTAGTACTCGCATTCTGATAAAATTCGGTGGTATTAATACTTTCATTATTACCATTGGAACTAATACCTTCGATATAATTTAATTCATTGGCTAACTCTGATTTTTTATATTCATACAACCATTGATAAATCTCAACATCATTATTATCAGAGTAAATAATTTCACCTTGAGAAAAGATAATTCTTTCTAAATTAATTAAATGAGAGAGAATAAAGTAATATATTCTACTGGTTGGAGTCTGATACAACTGAGTAGTATCCCAAAAAAGGATGCAGCATGAAGAGGCGTAGCATGATTTTGTTCATAAAACGACCTCAGCAGCGCCCAAAAATAAAACAGACCGGGTCTCCGGCCTGTTTTTATAATCAGTACTGACAGAACTGAATACGATTCCCGAAGGGATCGTGGACTTGCAGAATTTGCCCCCAGTCACGCGGTACAATTTCCGGTCGCCCGTAGCTATACTGTTTAGCATGCAGTTCATCCCGTAGCTGTTCTATATTGTGCGCAGGGATAAAGATGTTTGCACCAGGACTGGCATCACCATGGTGTTCAGAAAGATGAAGTTGAAGGCCACTACGGTTAATCCCCAGATACAGTGGCATTCCGGGTTCAAAGCGATGTTCAAACTCAACCTGAAACCCGAGAAAATCGAGGTAAAACTCACGCGCTTTATGTTCATCAAACATCCGAAGTATCGGAATTGCTTTTTCGAACACCACGGCGGGCTGTTTTTCTTCCTCAGGAAGTCGTGCAGAGGCAGTATTCCAGTCTTTATAACCCAGCTGTTGGGCAACAAGTTCCAGTGCTACAGCATGGGAAATAGGGATTTGACGAGATTTGAGTGAGGCACTTAAGGCCTTAGCCATTTTTTTGGCTTGTTCAACTGACTGCATATCTTCTCCTGGTATCGAGGTCTTCTGGAGCTCGCATTACCAAACCTCAGTTATCAAGAGAGGAGGTAGAATCAGATAACTATGCTTTCACCTTTCCTTACGGACGCGAGCGGCAGGCAGCACATGCCTGTCACCATAGTACTGACTGTATCCCGGCGATTCAATATATCCGGCTTCTCATTCTTAACGGTTTCATATAAAAAAACACCCCGTAAGCACAGGCTTACGGGGTGTTATTGATTCGCTATTATTTACCGCTCATAAGAGCGGTAAATTGCTGGCGACTAGTCGTTGTTGTTACCGCCGAGACTACCTGCGTTAAGCAGCTCTGCCAGGCTAGCCGTTGCTTCTTCAGCACTAACCTGTGGTACAACTGGCGCTTCACCTGCAGCACGACGACGGGCACGATCCTGGTGATAGGCGTAACCGGTACCGGCTGGGATCAGACGGCCCACGATTACGTTCTCTTTCAGACCGCGCAGTTCATCACGCTTACCTGCTACCGCAGCTTCGGTCAGAACACGCGTTGTTTCCTGGAACGAGGCCGCAGAGATGAAGGACTCAGTTGCCA
>Ga0302347_1003340_pt1 | contig 14332 bp, 21 predicted proteins | sample PhyWR1_FD_202178 | JGI IMG/M metagenome (GOLD analysis project Ga0302347, IMG submission 202178) | Leaf surface microbial communities from wheat plants in UC Gill Tract Community Farm, Albany, California, United States - DLSL W.R1 (v2)... | ecosystem: Host-associated > Plants > Phyllosphere >...
TCTAACTCAATATCCAAACTTGTCTACAATTCCTGATCATATATTGGATGAGACAGCTTATCGAGAACTTTTAGAATTATCACTGGATTATGGTGAAAAAGCTCTCGGGGAATTTCGTGTGTTACGAGATAAGTATATGGTTGCTCGTACATAAAATCCCTATGACGCTTTTCTTTAGGTGGGCAGTTTTGGCTTCGGCTGGTGGTATCAGTCGCTTGAATTTGGGGCGGCTGAAACGTGCCCCTCGCAATAGTAAGACTGAAGGAGATGAGGGCAGTTCGGTTGATCTGGGTTTTACCTTTTGATCAATCTATGCCATATGTAACCTGGTCTCCTCTTGTGTGACTGAAGCTGTCGGATTGCCGGCAATGTTTCAGTTAGCCCCGTGGATATTGAGAGTAGGAGTGAGGGTACTAATGAAACTGCGGAGCCAGTGCTGATGGCCAAGCCAATGCCGCCGAGCGATACTAGCGTGCCTTTCATAAAGCCTGCCCCTATCTGACCCACTACCCCGCGTATTTCATCTACCTGAGGCATAATTTCCCTGTGGAAAAGCGCCTCACACTTTCGCTCAAAGGTGACTCCATCTGTGCCGTGAAGCTCATCACTTACGGAGAGTAATGAGTTGTTTAAGCGTTCAAAGGCACTTGGGTATTTTTCTCTTAATTTAACTATGGTAGCAGGGGATTCAATGTTGATGAAGCTATTGTTTAAGTTCAGGAATTTTACGCAAGGTGAAATGGTTTCTGTTCCAGTGGTGTTTGAGAGGGAGAGAAGTTTTGATTCAAATTCGGACTCAGTTATGTAAGTATTGCCTAGCTCTTGAGCAAGGGTCGACTGGTTGCATATGGCTTTTAGACGAGCCATGATGGCTTGATTTGTGGCTTGGTAAGCCCAATGTTTGAATTTTTTCTCGGGCAGTATCTCGTTTTTATCCCAGGTTTCCCTGTAGTAAATCCTATTCCCTTCGCGCCTAAAACCGTCATTTGTGGAGTGCTTGAAGAGAGTTACCCCTGAATACAAGCGGTCATTTTTGAATGTTACTACAAGCGCTGAGCGCCGCTTGATGTGTGCCTCCTCTTTTAGTACATACATATCGTTATCATCACCCGCTATGGCAGATTTTAGAACTGCATTCGAGTGGGCGAAGTCATGGATTGCCGGAGAGATTGAAGATCTGAAGGCATCTTCAGAAATGAGTAACGGGATTTCTTCGCTAGGCTTGTCGTAGTAATCTATCGGATATATGGCGACGAATCCGGCCCTTATCAAAGGATGCAGCCAACTGTAAAATTGAAGCCCGGCAAGCAGCTTCTCATAGCTGATTCTAGAGTCGGTTGATACTAAGGGGTCGTTCAATACTACACGATTGTAAACTAACAACGAGGAGAGCGTGTTTTCTTTTGAGAACTGGCTCGACCACGTACTGAATTGAGCGTTGAGTCGCGCATCTTTGGGGTGAGCTTCTATTTCCTTAAATATGCCGCCCTTCCTCGCTTTGGCAAAATGTGTGTACCGCACACTCAATTCGTGGTCAGGCACTCGTTCCAAATCTACGACGCCTCCATTAGGCTTAAGTAGCTCGCACTCGATCAGCAGGTCTAATGCTTGATTGCTCATTGTTCCCTCAATTTTATTAGGCACGACGACGGTGGGGCATAGTATAACGTGTGCTGAGCTTGGAGGTGGGCTGGCTGGGCGGTTGATGCCGTTAGCTCCACTCAATCGTTTACGAGGACTCTCAATGAAATTAGCAGGGATAGCGGTAGTCGTCGTTTTTATGGGGTGCACAAACGCTTGGGCGTTGTCTGACTACCGCTGCACAATAGAGCGATCAGTGTCTGTCTCGGACGTCTCGCTAGGGCATCTTTACGTTGGGAAGCAGTTTACAGTTGAACGAGATACAGGCTTGATGTCTGGCGCCCTAAAGAACTCGTATCTCACTCCCCCGCAGGTCGTGGACTACGGCTCTAGCGAGAACAGCTACAAGGTCGTGACGACTATGCGACAAGACCAAGGCGCCGGAGCGGGATCAAGCGTGTTTGCCCTCACGATCAACGAGTACAGAGACGGTGTACGCAAGCCGTTCGTCTTCCTAAGCGATAATGACGTGTATCTCGGGTGGTGTGAGCATTTCTGACGGCCAGATATCTGAGATTTTAGTACACGTGCTACACCCGCATCAGAGTATCGTTAGATTACCGAGACTGGTGTATCGCGGGAGAATCAGCAAATTCATTGCGTCCTGTTATGGGTAGTAGCTGTGCGACTCGCCTAGTGATAGCCTTATGCCTTTAATCAGGGAGGTGGCTATGCGGGGTCTAGGGATTACGGTGCTGGTGCTGGGCTTGTTTGCGATCATCGGGGCACTCGCAATGGATGTCTCGGTTTCGTCGGGGACTGGACGGGTTAACAACATCGGCTTGATAGCGGACCAGCAGAACTACATCACTATTGGTGGCCTGATGCTGCTCCTGGGCGCGGTGATGGCTATTGCGGGCAGGCGGCGTGAAGCGGTGGTCGAGAGTGGTAAGGACTGCCGAGCCTGCCCGATCTGTGCTGAAACCATCAAGATTGCTGCACTGAAGTGCAAGCACTGTGGTTCGGATACTTCCAGCACTGCTAAAGCTGTAGAAGAGACGCAACCAGCTAGCGATGCTGACGATAGCGTCGGCACTCAGATATGGATTGCCCGAGGGGCTATATTGGCCGTGTTCGTTGGCATTATCCTGTTCTCACTTATGAGACACTGATGATTCTATGAACGCAGATGAGTACAGAAAGGCAATGGATGAAGACAAAGCATTCCAGTCAAAGCGTAAGGCTTTAATCTTTGTCTCGCTATTGCTCCTGGCGTTAGTTGCAAGTGGCGCTCAGATTAAGGAGGCAAACACTTTCATATTCAAGATTGAGTTTGCTTATCATGAAGGATTGAGGTATTTGCTTGTCGCTGCTGTGGTTGTTTGTATGCTCAGGTATTACTCATACTCTGAGAGTTACAATAACCACCTGTTTTCGATTTGGACCGGCAGGTTGCTTAGCGACTACGCCGTCTATCACTTCGATCCAGAAGGGCCGTGTACGTCAGGGCTGGCAGGAAGCAAGCCTGCTATCTATGTTGGGGATAAATACGATGTGGATAATCCCAAGTATAGAAAAGATGGATTCTTTAAGAGAAGCATAGGTTTCAGAACTACTGAAATTGACGAGTATCGTGGGCAGGTTTATTTCGACAGATACTTTAGTCTTAATGAATATGATGATCAGTGGAGTAAGCAAGATTTCCGCAAGCTGCTGCGAGTAGAGTTTAAATACCGCATTCAAGCCTTGTTGAAGCATCGTGAAACTCTTGATCTTTGGTCCCCTTACCTATTGGCGGTAAGCTCCTTGGTGGTGTTTGGGCTGCAAATCGCTTTGCACTCACCACCGCACGAAAAGCCTATCAGGTTTGATGAAGTCAAAGTAGAGGTTGTTTCGGCACGGTAAGATTGAGGCTTGCTTGCAGGGCACTGAACCCAAATTTGGGTTGAGCGGAGGGGGATTTTTCCAGGGCGGCTCCTACCTAAAATTTTTCTAAGGCACATTGCCCAGGCAGAAATATCGCCTGGAATACAGCAGGAAAATATCAGAAAGGGTATCGGGGAATAGCGGCTAAAACTGGCCATATCTCTCCCGGTGTTTAATACCCTTTGCGGGCCAGCAGGGCGCCGGTAGCTTTGTTTTTGAAATATCACAGGGGTGATGCAGGTCACCCCGGATCGTTGCTGTAATCGCTTCTTATAGCGTTACACAGTCGCTTTCATTGCACGCTGCACGGTGCTAAGGCTTACTCCCAGGCTCTCAGCAGCCTTGCGGAATGATTGCCCCTCAGCGATAGCGGCACGGATAGCTGCATCATCGACGGTTTTAGTACGGCCCTTGTAGACGCCTTTCTCCTTAGCCTTGGCGATACCTTCCCGCTGGCGCTCTCTAGTCATCGACCGCTCAAACTCAGCAAAGCTGCCCATCATCGAGAGCATCAGCTTCTGCATCGGATTGTCTTCACCAGTGAACTCAAGTTGTTCCTTGTTGAAGCGGATATGGATACCACGCTTGTTCAGGTCCTCTACCAGCTTCAGCAGGTCGGCCAGGGAACGGGCAAGGCGGTCGATGCTGTGGACTACGATAGTGTCGCCTTCACGGACGTATTCAAGCATCGCCTGGAGCTGGGGGCGGTCTGTAGTCGCGCCACTCACCTTCTCAGTGAAAACCTTGTCCAGGGTGATGCCGTCAAGCTGGCGGTCTGTGTTCTGGTCAACCGAGCTAACGCGAATGTATCCGACCTTTGCCATTTCCTTTCCCTCTGTATTCATTTGCCTCTAGATGCAGGGAGTATGTATGTATTCAAAATAAAAATCAAGGCTAATGAATACGGAATTCAGGGGCTTTCTGTATTCATCAAGTCGTGACCGCTAGCGTTTACTCAATTGAATACAGAATTGCTTTCCTGGAGACGAAGAAAAGCCCGCACATGGCGGGCTTGAAGATGGCTCCAGTTTTGGAGGCATCTATCGGGCAGCTACAAAGTCCCGAGGGTCTAACGGCGTCCAGATCGGTGCCTCCAAATTTGGAGCCATCTCCCTGTAGGGGCGTTGGTGCAAATCAGTGTTTTCCCGAGGAGTGCGCCCTGTAGCGGCATTGCTGTACAGAAGTCGTGGTAAATCTGACTCAAGGGGCAGGTTCTTAACCCCCTGCGATGGAGGGCCTTGTAAATAGGGGTCTGGCGGGGTGTAGGGGGGGGCGAGAGCCTGAGCAGGTGTCCGAGGGCGATTAGATATTGCCAAGATCGGCAATAGATACTGGGGGCGGGGAAAAACCACTTTTGGTTTTTCCTCAGTGGGGGGAGATGATCCAAATTTGGATCATGTTGAGCCGAAGGAGCTGAACGCAAAAGTGCGTTCGTTGTTGGGGCAGGGAAGCTGGGGCAGGGGAATTCATTTTCCGCCATTGGCGGAAAAGTAAAGTAGGGGTATTTCATTCTCCTGCAATGCAGGAAAACTAATTCTCCCCTGGCACCTAATCAAGCTGCTGACTGATAGATCGACTCAGGTTTGAGCCCATCTTCTACCCCTGGCTGCATCAAGTCGGCCAGGTTAGGCGGGTACTCCAAGTGCTCCGGGTAGCCGTTGAAGCCCCAGCGGCTGTAATACTTGCCCTTGTAGGTCCGTTTAAACCGGTCCTGATTCCGGTACTCGTGCCGTGCTTTCTCAATTGCACCCTGGAGACTCCAGAGCAGCCCTGTACGTGCTTCTTCTACTTGGCCGGGGGTACAGAGGTCCAGGGCAAGCAAGGATTGCCATACTGGCTCTGCATCGGCGTACAGGCTATCAACGAACTTATCCCAGCTTCCCAAGGCTGCATATCGCCATTGTTCCGGTGCTTGCACTGTGGGCACCAGGGTGGCCACGTCGATACGCTTCAGCAGGCGGGCTTGCAGGAATCCTCTAGGAACGTCTGCACCAGATAGAGCGTGGTAGCAGTGTTCTGCAATGCTGCTGATTAATAGGCTGTGGTCTGCATCAATCAACTGCTGATCCGGTGTGCCCCACGGCTGCTGCCAGTTCACGTATTCAAGTGGGCTCCACTGTGCATCCTTCAACGGCAGAAAACTTCTATGGTCGATGCCCTGCTGAGTCTCCGCCTGGGCTATGTAGATACCCAGCACTCGCACCAGGGCGAGCATAAAACGGCAATTGTCCCTGTGACGTTCTGAGAGAGATACAGCGGCCATCCGCTCCAGCTCATCGGCATATACGCACAAGGTGGCACGGGTATACAGCTCTGGCCTGAAGCTGGAGACTGAAGTCTTGCCCCGCTGGATAGCATCCATCACCTCTAGGTGCTCAAGCGATTCTTGCTCAAGCTGGGGGAGGGTATAGCGTTGCTCCAGGGCCTTTACGGCTGTGCCCTTCTGCTGCCGGTTGTAGATACGCTGGGCAAGGGTGTGTACCTGATCCATCTCGATTAGGTGACGCTGGTTCACATAGTTGGTGAACTCGTCTCCCAGGAGGGCGTGAATCTTGTTGGTGATCTGCTGCCCTGTGGCGCCTTTGGAGACTTCCCACTTCTTAATCAGCTTGCTGGCTGGTACTCGCAAGCCTGCGTCTGCTGAAACAAACTTGTTGCTGGCGCTCTGATTGTGTGCGTCCAGGCCGATAAACAGGTTGAGGTGGTGGAGGGCGCCTGTGGAGCCGTCTGTACCCTTGCTGGCCTGGATATGGCTACGGTGGAAAAGAGATTTCCTCTCCTCTCGATTGTAGCCGTAGCACTTCTGGAAAGCGTTGTTAAGCTTGTCCAGCTCTACCAGGGAAGCAGTGGTGTTTCCCCACAGGATGGCAACGTTACCTGCATATCTGCACTGGTCGATTATAAACTTGCCCTCTGTACTCTTGCTCCAGCGGGTCTTTTGTACTTCTACGCGAGACTGCTGCTTAGCTGCCTTTTCCGCTTCTCTCGACTTAGCCTTTCTACAGGTGTCGTGGCAGAAGCGTTTGCTCTTGTCCGCCTGTTCCCGGCGCCCTGTGTAGGGAGCCTTACAGGTGAAACAGATGTAACTGTAGTTACGGGTTTTGTTGCTGGTCTTGCTTGTTGACATTCGTTCCACTCTCTAGGGAATCAAGCCGCATGGCAGCTTCTTCAATCAATTGTTCTACCAATCGGGTAGGGTTAAGGGCGCCTGTGTGTTCCATCAAGCGGAGCAGCTTGGCTTGGTGTTCAGGCCGGTAAACTGAAATTCTCATGTGCGTTCCTACTGGAATTGTGTATAGGCGATTGGGCTGGAGCCCTAGTGCCATGCGGGTTTGAACGATTAAGGCGGACAAGTTCTATACTACCTCCAGGCTTCACCAATGTTGCGGAGTGGGCCGGAAAGAGGGTCGCTATTATCCGAAGGCGTCAAGCAATGGCTAATCGTATGTTCGCATCAAGTTGATAGCCTGGCTGGATGACTACAGGCCGGTGACATCCACTATCAGCACAGTGGGAGCAGGCGCCAATGGCATCTGGCCGGGGGCGGGGTCGCCAGCACTGCCCCAAGGGCGTGAAGCGATTGCTGTTAGTCCGCCGCCACCTGCTGTAGGCCCTACCTGTAAGCAATAGGACATCAGCACGCCCCAGGGTACGCCAGCCTGTGAAGCACCTCTCCATTGCTTGGGATAGACGCCTAGGCCAACTGCATATGTCCGCCCTGGTACTGGGTAGGATTGCACTTGCAGCCCGGATGTAGGCACGGTGAAGGCGTTAGAGATTTTCATGAAGTTACTATTAGAGTCGAAGGTCAATTCTCCGCTCTCATTGAATAGCTGCATTACATAGCTACCAGTTGAGGCTACTGGTGGTGCCTCTCTGAAGCCATATATCTCTATGGTGCCCTGTGCCGAAGTTCGGAAGGTGTGCGACGTTCCAGACTTCTTGAAAAGGGCGATGCTTCGATCTGTAGAGGAGCCGAAGAACAGGAACTTAACGTCAGCAGGGATATAGATAGTGAACTGATACCAGGTGCCGATAAACGCTGTATTGCCGTCATTGCTATACGGACCTGTAAATGTCTGCCTGAAGGTTGGCGAGATGGTTTTGAAGTCGGAGTCTATCTGTAAAATCCCATCATCATTATATACCTTGAGTCCAACTGCCATTAGAAAACTCCCACGCTGATTTCAACACTGCGTCTAGGTGCGGGGCCGTAAGGGCTTACCGGGATTGCATAATCTAGGAACGCCCAGCTAACGGTGTTGCCACTAATTGTTATGTCCGGGTAGGCAATATGCTCGCTAAAGTAGTCGGCATCTGTAGTGATGTAGTGGAAGGGCGTCCCTGAGTCTGATAATCCTGGAATTACCCGAGAGGAGTTTGCTACGCCACTTGCGAATGTGCTGACAATCTTGCCAATCCTCCGAGTGCCGTCTAGCACTAGGTTCCCGCTAGCATCGAAAATCTGTAGTCCTGCTGCCATATATAATCCTTAAGGCTAAAGTTACTTGGCTTTAGTCTTTTGTTCCTCTGCCCGCATAGAGGTAATGTAACAAGTGACCATCCATTCGATGAACTCTCGAACTGGCATCTTGTGTTTGCGGGCGTAGTGATTGAGGGTGTGGAAGTCAGCAGCATTGAAGCTGACTCCCAGGGCTTTGGTGTGTTCGTACTCGCTACTCACGCTGCTGCCTCTACCTTGGCCTTACCCTTGGCAGGTTTGTTGTATTCAGCGATTAAGGCGGCGTGTGCCTTCTGGCGTGCTGCTTCTACCTTGTCGGCTAGGGCTTTCGCTGCTGCTGCCTCTTGTTCGCGGATTTCACATGCAAGGGTGATTTCAACTTGGCGGGCAGTCTCTGCAACGTTGCGAGCATAGCGGCTGTCGGCATATGCCTCTGCCACTTCCTTTGCAAGGACAACTAGGTCCGCGTCAATTTCTGCTTGAGGCTTCTTCAGTTGAACCTTCAGGTATAGAGGCTGGTTGAATGCACCGGCGATAACATAGCCTTTATTAGTCCACTCCAGCATATCGTTGAGGGCGTAGGTTAGTGGCTTGTCACTGAACCAATCAACGTGGGCGCCAAGCTGTGGGTGTGCTGGCGACTGCGAGTGTCGGTAGTATTGTGCTGTGCGTTGATCCACTAGCTTCTGAAGTTCCTCAGCGTCGTGTGTGAAAAACTCAGCAACGTCGATGCCGTATTTGTGTTTAGTAGTCATGGTTATTTCTTCCGGGGTAGTTGGTATTTGCGAGGGTGTTTAAACATGTCTGCGATGCTCTCTCTGAAGCGTTCGCTGGCAATTGGTAGTTGGGTATTGCTGGTGCTGCTGCGGCTCTGTACGGCGCTCTTACGAGCTTCTAGGGCCGCTACAAGTTCTGCTTTAGTGATGCCGCGTTCTTTTGCAGCGTTGTCCAAGAGCGTATCAAGTTCGGATTTCAGGTTCTTTTGAGCCAGTAGGGCCTTGCCATACTCGACTTTAGCTCTCGTGAGCTTTGCCTGGAGCTGGGTAACGTTCTTTTCCTTTGCTCGGTAGTCCATTAGGTCCGAGAGGGTGGCAACCATACCGGCTGGAAGCACGTTATCTTCATAGTGGTTGAGCCAGGCCAGCTCGGCTTGTGTAGCTTGAACGTATTCGTACTTTGCAGAGTTGCCTGGGAAGTGGTCGCAATAGCTGATAAGGGCGCCATTACTCTTGAGAACTTCCAAGTAAATGTTGTCTGTCATTGTATAATTCCAGTAGGGCGGAGGTGGATAGCTTTAAACTGACGTTCAGTGTTTCGCCATTTGCGGAATAGCTTCAACTCTGAAAGCAGGGGTTTAACTTCCGGCCAAGATTTACGCCAGGCATCCAAGAATAGAATGTCGTCATCATGTTCTAGGAGGTAATCGAAAGTATTTAGGTTGCAGCGGGATGTAGTCAGCCCAAGTACTTCGCCAGATGAGCGGTCAATTTGATGATATAGTTTCATTTATGCGGCTTCCTGTTCTTGTTGCTTAGCCTGTTCCTGGGCGATGAACAGTTGTTCAAGCTCCGTCTGGCTGGTTGTGTTATTTTTACGCCATTCTCTCGATTGGCAAGTTGAACCGCAGAAGCGACTTAGTGGACTGCGGGAATAGAAAGTGCGATTGCAGCTTTCACAGGTGTTACGTTTTAGGGGGCGTTGTGCCATAAGGGTATCTCTCAATGAATTAGAGTTCTAAGCGGATAAAAATAACCCCGTCGCTCGTAAGAGGTTCGGGGCAAAGGGCATTTTCAGCAGATGGGTCTTGCAGAGACACTTAACCGTAAGTGCGGGTTTTGCCTGAGCAGGCGAAACTTAGAATTAGTGGCCAGTGTCGTTGCAGCCCTGGCCGGGACTTACCTTGAAGTGGGAACCTCCACTATCCGGTACAACTGTCATCGAACCTTCAATCAGACCCAGATTGAAAACAGGATGGAACACGCACAGACAGTGCCTTTAATTTCCGGCTGTGCGTATTCGATTAGGAAAAGAGGGTGTTGCGAGGGGTGGAGACAAAGTTCTCAGAAGAGGCGTCTAGTATAGCGAATTTTCACGCATTTGTCAAGCATAATTCAGTCATTTATGCAAGTCCTTTCTCATTTTATTTGACGAGTGGCAGTGCGGCAGAGTCGGGCCTACCGCCACCGTGTCAAACCTCGGGAAGGGCAGGGATCTTGGAAATTGCTGCGAGCTTCTGAGCAGCACTGGCACCCTGGCTATAAATGTCGTAGGTCACAGTGCCTGTTTCGTGACCGACCAACTCAGCAATAAGGGGACCGGCCACATCCGCCCTTACCAGTTGAGTGATTGCGCTTTTGCGAATGCTGTGGAAAACGTGGCGCTCTCCGAACCCGAGGGACTTCTTGAGTCTGCCAAACGCTTTGCTATGCAGGTCCGAACGATTCCCGTACTTATTCTTAGAGGCGGATGGCACAAGGAATCCGTCCTGGGAGTCGTCTATGAGGCGTTGCACCAACTCTGTGAGTGCAGGGTGAATAGGCACTTCACGAATCCCCGCTACGGTCTTGCTGTCCACAATGTCAAAGCTCGGCACTTGCTCCACTATGACAACGTGTTCTGTGCTGAGCTGGCAAAGCTCCTCGATTCGAGCACCTGTGTAGGTGGCGAGCAGGATCAGGTCTGCAAGTGTATCCAGTCCCTTAGCCTGGGCTGCATTGTGGAGCTTGGCCAGTTCAGACAGGCTGAAGTGCTGGCGCTGAGCATCGGCTTTCTCCCTGCCTCTGGTCTGGGGAAGGTCGTGGTTTTCAAATGGGCTTGCGGCGCCCTTGAAATCCTCCCGCCACTTCACATCGTACTTCATCGCCCACTTCCAAAAGGTGGCGCCAGCGTTGATGTATTGGGCCTTTGTCTTGGAGGCTACCCCCATCGAGTCGAGCCACGCGGCGATACTATCGAAGTCCAGGGGCTTACCAGTCTCCGCCAGGAATGTAGACAGCTTCTGAAGTTTCGACTCCTGCTGATCCACGTTTTTGGCAGCGACACTCTTTTCCCGGACGGTGCGGAATGCGGTGAGCCGCGCCTTGGTGATCGGAGATTTAGGCTTGTATCGTGTGGGGTCGAGGGCTATGGCGTTCGCTTCGTCCTGCTCAGCCGGTGAGAGGTCGTGCCCGTGTGTAAGCAAGCTCGTGGTAAACCGACGTGTTTGGTCAGAAATCCGCATCAGGGCCGGAACGTCATCAGGGTAATCACCAACCAGGCAGCTCAAATCATCATCAACCAGGCTGGGGATGGATAGTTTCTTTGCTCCAGGAGGACTCACAGCGTTGAGAATCCTAGCGTTGAACTCTGCGAGGTGCTGTTCACCGAATGCAGCAAGCTTAGGTCGCCAGTCTTCCTTTGGTGCCTTTGCCTGAGCCCTGAATGCTGCAATCTCAGCCTTCCACTGGGCAAGGTAGGGTAGGCGACGATTCATCGCCTCGGAGCGGTGGCGAGTCTCCAGCGACTTTGAGAGGACCTTCCTTCCCCCGAACTCTTTTTGCACATCTGCCGGGATGGCTAGGCGGACGTGCCAGGTGCCGCCCTGTAGTTCGAGGCTGTTGGCCATTGAAGCGGCTCCAGGTAGTGATTGTACGTAGAAATAGTACGTAAAATATGCCTTAAGGCCAATAGATTCAATGATTTCAGGACGTTGAGGTCTGTAGAATCGAGTCCCTATCTCTCCGCCATACAAGATCAAGCCCCTGGGAGCGAAAGCTTTCAGGGGCTTTTTCGTTTGCGTCGCCAAATGTTTTGCGGTCGGCAGCCCCAATCGCGCGGGGCGAACCTATGAGGAAGTGGGGAGCTTCTTGAGTGGTCTGACGGTGAGCTCTACACCCAAGGCAAGCATGAGTTTCTGAATAGTAGTGAAACGAGTTTTATCGCCGCCCTTCAGGGTCTTATAAAGAGATTCCCGATTGACGCCAGCGTCTTGCGCAAATTGATTCACGCCTTTGGCTTTTGCCACCTCACCCAGAGCATGCATCAAGGTTTGAGCGTCGTTAGCCTTCATCGCCTCTGCCAGGAAAGCCGCGATGGTTTCGGGGCTGTCGAGAAACCGGGAAGCCTCGAAGCGCTTGGTATTGCTCAAGTCCAGCTCAAGAATGGGCATGTCTTCGGGGGTGAATTTGTCGCTCATCGTCGTTTGCCTCGTACAACATCAAGAATTTCCTTGGCGCGCTTGATGGCTCTGTGTTGATCCTTTTTATCGCTACCGTACAGCATCAGGTAGCGGGTCGAGCCCGTTCGTACGAAGTAGATACGATAACCGGGGCCAACAAACACACGCATCTCGCTGACGCCATCGCCAACTGGTTCAATATCGCCAAAGCTGCCATATTCCGCTCGGGCGAGTCTTGAGGTGACTGCACCTCTGCCAATTGGGTCGTTTACGCCGTCCAGCCAATCGTCAAATTCAGACGTGGTGTCGATTTGATTCGGCATGCATTAAATGTAGCCTACTGGCTACTCCTTGTCGATGACTGAGCGACCGAGTGGCGCTGTAGCCCTTTAGATGCGTGATGCTGCCTCAAAAAGGGGGCATGTATTTGAGGTGATGGTCGACTGTCATCGCCAGTCCTGGAATTGGCGATGACAGCATGAGGCTAAGTCGCGAGGTAAGCACTGGCAACGGTTAAAGCGGTATTGGTATGAGTTTGGGAAATGGACTACATGGGCGTGGAAGTGGTCGCAACCCTGCCGTCAGTCTAGGGCGCTTTTAAGTCTGTTTTTCGCGGGTCGCGATAAATAAAAGCCCTGGATGTGTTCCAAGGGCTTTTCGTTGCGCATTTACTTTTTCATCATCCCCAACTCAGCATCATCCAGCAGTGCCTTGGCCATCGCACTCAGGTAGTGCGAAGCCCAGATCAGTTTCTGGTCACCATCCATGAGGCCAGTGATGATCAGGTTGCGGACGTAGCCCATCAGTTCGGAGGCCTGTTCGCGGGCGTCCTGGCAGGGGATGCCGGGTTCGATGCGCAACAGCGGGTGGGTGCTGTTTTCGCCTTGGTAGAAGCAGGTCTTGCCGGCTGTGGTAGGTTCTTTTCTGTCGTCTGTTGGCATTGGTGAATCTCCCTGGAATCCTGGTTGCCCGGACGGGCGTCTTCGCGGGTGAACCCGCTCCCACAGGTACAGCGCTGTGCCTGAGTGCGGTGGTATCCCTGTGGGAGCGGCTTCAGCCGCGAAGACGCCGGACCTGCTAGTGCAAGGTATAAGGCTCACTGGGTAAGTGCGGCCGCATCTGCAATTGCATCAATGCCGACTCGATCAGGCTCTGTACCGCCTCCATTTCATGGATCACGGCCTGCATTACGATCGAGCTGTGGGCGATCGGTTTGAGTTGCACGGATTGGCGGGCGACGGACAGGGCGCAGAGTACCTACTCTGAGGACTGGACCAAGGTGTCTTGCAGGACTTGGGTGGAATCGAGGGAGTAGGGTGGATCGGGGACCATCTTGCGCATACACATCTCCAGGATCACTGGAGCTGCCGCAAGCTTGCTGTCAAACAAGAGGGTGGCAGCTGTACATGGGTTGACAGACCGAGGATCCCGGAGTAACTCGGCGCACACGAGGGTGCCCCACCTACAGCCGCCATAGACTTCGCTATCTATCGCTAGTTGGCCAATTTTTCCGCCCTTGATCGTTTGGGCCTGGGTCGCCGCCTTGCTCAGCGCATCGCCGCCAGCTTGATCCCAAACCCCACCAGGCAAGCCCCCGCCAGCCGCTCGAACATATTGGTGATGCGCGGGTTGGCGCGCATGCGTTCGGCCAGCTGATGCGTCAGCACCACGGCAATCAGCCCATACACGAAAGTCACCACCGCCACCGTCGCAGCCATGAAGCCGAATGTCACCAGCCCCTGGTGCTTCACCGGGTCGACGAACAGCGGGAAAAACGCCATGTAGAACATGATCGCCTTGGGGTTGAGCAAGGTGATCATCATGGTCTGGCGCAGGTACTGGCCATTGTCCATGCGGCAAGGGTGGGCTGCACCACCGGGTTTGCTCAGCAGCATGCGCAGGCCCAGGTAGGCCAGGTACGCGGCACCCGCCCACTGCACCATATGGAAGGCTGTGGGGTAGGTGGCCAGCAGGGTGGCGACGCCCGCTACCGCCAGCCACAACAGCACCTGGTCACCCACGATTACCCCACAGGTCGCTGCCAGGCCAGCCTTGATACCGCCCTTGCCGGTGGCGGTGATCAGGGCGAAGTTGCCCGGGCCGGGGATGGCCAGAAGAATGATGAAGGCGATGACGAATGCGCCGTAGTCGGTGACGCCGAGCATGGTGAGTTCCTGTGGGCAATACGAAGTCAGTGCCCTGAACTA
>Ga0302347_1003341_pt1 | contig 14331 bp, 17 predicted proteins | sample PhyWR1_FD_202178 | JGI IMG/M metagenome (GOLD analysis project Ga0302347, IMG submission 202178) | Leaf surface microbial communities from wheat plants in UC Gill Tract Community Farm, Albany, California, United States - DLSL W.R1 (v2)... | ecosystem: Host-associated > Plants > Phyllosphere >...
TGCGCCAGAAACGCACGGCGGCGGGCGAGAAGATTGTCTTCAAGATGTGGCTGTTCCCAGGCCTGACCTACGCGGTGATGGTGTTCATCGTGGGTACGCTGACCATCATGCTGTTCCAGGAAGCGCATCGGGTCGAGATCATCGCGACTGGCGTGCTGAGCGTGCTGGTGGTGGCGGCGGGGCTGATCGTGGCGAGCCGTCGCAAGGCGCAGAGGGTCGGTGCTGCGGCACTTAACTGATGTGATGTAAGCCGGTGCCTGAGGGCGCCGCAATTGGAATGTGGGAGCGGGCTTGCTCGCGAAAGTGGTCGATCAGTCACTATTGCGGGCGACTGACACACCGAATTCGCGAGCAAGCCCGCTTCCATATCTGGTTCTGTATCAGTCCTGGGTGTTGGCCAGCGCCTGGGACGCCGCAACGTAATCTGCCTGGAACTGCGGCGACTCGATCCACGCCAGTGCGGCGGCTTCGTCGTCGGTGTCCGTGGCCCACTGCCGATACTCGATCAATGCCGCGAGAATGAAGTCGGTGGCTTCCTCTTCACCTTCCTGCTCCAGCACCAGTGCCAGCAATGGATGGGCCAGGAAGGCTGTGCACAGTGCCTGCTGGCTGGTCTCGCCCGCAGTGCGCATCTCTACGAACAGCTCGGTCAGATCCACTGACTCAAGGTCAATGCGACTGTCGTCGCCGGCGAACGCGTCCGGCTTGGTCGCAACGGCGCGCTGGGTACGGTTTTGCTTGGCCTTGGCCTTTGCCCGGTGGGCGCGTTTTTGCTGCTTGTTCGGCGAGGCCATGGGCTCAACCTCCTGGGGGTCTGGATCTGGGTAGGGTATTGAAGCGCAGGTTGGGGGAAATCCCAAGGGTATCCGCAGTTAATTGGCCAGTTTGAAGCCATGCCAATGCAATAGGCCACAGCCGGTCCTGATATTCGGTGCGAAAAAATGCGAAATGTCCGACTTCTTTTTCGCCTATGTCTTCAGACGCGATGCGCAGATGAGTGCGCTCGCTGCGGTCGAAGTAACCCAGTAGCCGCTCGATGGCAGCGACCGTCCCGAACGGATCGTCAGTGATGCTGATGGCCAGTATCTGCGCCTTCACATGGCTGAATGGCAGCTTGCCCAACCCTCGCCCGCTGGGGCGCGTTTCATAGGTGGGCGTCGGCGTGCTCCAGTCCCGTACCACGCCCGCGGGCGTGTCTTCCAGCCAGCCCAGGCGTTTGCCGGGGAAGTGCCCGCACAGCGCGGTCACCAGCGGCATCGCGACGTGCCACTTGGCGAACATGCGCCAGCGCACGCTCGCTGCGTAATCGCGCCAGTAAGCAAACTGCGCGCCCACTGTCACCATCCGCCGGATGACTGCGCCGGATGCCCCGAGGCCTGCGGCGCAACCACCGAAACTATGGCCGACGACATCAATTGGCTGCCCTGGAAACTCCCGCTGCGCGCGCTGCAGCATCGCCTCGAAATCCAATGCACCCCAATCCGACCACGAGGCTTTAAAGCCGCGCAGCGAGCCACTGCGAGATTCGCCGATGCCACGGTAGTCGTAGGCGATGACATCGAAGCCGTTGGCGAACAGGTAGTCGGCAAAACGCGAGTAGTGACGGCAGCGCACGGAGGTGGCGGCGTTGATGATGACGACCGGGCGTTCCAGGTCGGTGCGCGGGTGGCGCCAGGTGAAGCCGCCCAGGGTGTAGCCGTCGGCGGCAGGCTCGTGGAAAGCTTCCAGGTTGGGGCGGGTTGGAAGGTTCATAGGGCTACTCGGTCCTTGCGCCTTGGGTGAGGGCATGCAGGCTCACGCGCTTTTTTTATAAGGGGTCGAACTTAACAAATTTCGCGCATCGTGATCGCGGAGATTGTCAGGGTGCTCGACCTTGCCGCCCTGGATGCTTAGGCTGTCGACCTGTTGATCCCTCTGAGCCAGCCTTATGACTCGCGACGCCCTCGAACACAACCAGATCCCGGTCTACTTCGCCGCCGTGGCGCTGGCCGCTGTCTTTGGCCTGCTCGCGCCCTCATTCGCCCACGGCCTCGGCCAAATGGTCACGCCCGCTATCGCGGTGTTGATGTACGCGATGTTCCTGCAAATCCCCTTCCTGGATCTGCGCCAGAGCGTGGGCAACAAGCGCTTCCTGTCGGCATTGCTGCTGGCCAACTTCATCTTCGTTCCCCTGCTGGTGTGGGCATTGACCCAAAGCCTGGTGGGGCGCCCTGCGTTGTTGGTGGGGGCGTTGCTGGTGTTGCTGACGCCGTGCATCGACTACGTGGTGGTGTTCACCCACATCGGCAAGGGCGATTCGCGATTGATGCTCGCGGCCACGCCAGTGCTGTTGTTGCTTCAGTTGGCGCTGTTGCCGATCTATCTGAGCCTGATGCTCGGCGCGCAATCCGACGGGGTGGTTGAGGCCCGGCCGTTTATCGAGGCGTTCCTCCTGTTGATCGTGGTGCCGATGATTCTGGCGGTGGTCACGACTTCGCTGGCGCGGCGTTCATCGATTGCCAGCGTTTGGAATCGCGCCTGGGCGTGGTTGCCGGTGCCGGCGATGGCGTGGGTGCTGTTTGTGGTGATCGGCTCGCAAATCACGTCAGTGGTCCGGGACATCAGCCTGCTGCTGCCGGTGGTCCCGGTGTACATCGGTTTCCTCTTGCTGGCGCCGTTGATGGGGGTGCTGGCGTCGCGGCTGCTTGCGTTGCCTGCGGTAACGGCGCGAGCGGTGACGTTCAGCGCGTCGACGCGCAACTCGCTGGTGGTGCTGCCCTTGGCGCTGGCATTGCCCGAGGATGTGCGCAGCCTGGCGGCGACGGCGGTTATCCTGCAAACCCTGGTCGAGCTCGTTGGCGAGTTGGTTTACGTTCGCCTGATCCCGAAGTGGGTTTGGCCCGCAGGTCGGTAAGCGCGGGAATATTCAGGTCTGTTCAGGCGCTATTCAGCAGGGCAGTCGGCACCATAAGTCGGCGCCCCTTACCTGACAGGTCAACCGATGGATCACCGCAGCCGTTTCCGCCTGGAATCACTGGGCATTTTCCTGTTCGCTCTTTTGCTGTTCACCCTGGGTATCTGGGATCAGCAGCCCCAAGGTTTTGACGGGCGCTGGGCGCTGTTCCTGCAAGAAATGTATCGCCATGGCGCGAGTCTTTTCCCGACCACCTATGGCCAGCCCTATGCAGATTACCCAGGCACTGCGACCTTCTTCAGCGTTGTGTTCGCCCGACTGTTTGGTGCGCCTAACCACTTGGCGAATGTGCTGCCCACCGCCCTGGCGTCCGCTGGGGTCGTGGCCGTGATCTATCGCTTGCTGGTCCCGATGAATCGCCAGTGGGCACTGCTCACGGTGTTGCTGACTTTGCTTACCACTCAACTGCTCGAAAAATCCCGCTCGGTGTGCCTGGATCAGATGGTGGCGTTGCTCTGTGTCGGCAGTTTCTACCTGCTGCACAGCGGTGGTCGCTGGAGGCAGCTTGCGGTGTTTCCGTTGTTCGTCCTGGGCTTTGCGATACGTGGGCCATTGGGGTTGATCGAGGTCTGCGGCGTGGTGTGCGTCTACTGGGCGCTGGGCAAGCCTGGGGAGCGCGTGAAGCAGGTGCTGATTCACGGCGTAGTCGGACTGATGCTGCTGGCACTCTGTTGGTGGGGGTTGATGCAGTTGGCGCGTATAAGCGCAGGGGACGCCTTTGCCGATGAGGTGTTCAAGATGCAGGTGGGTGGGCGACTCGATGAAATCGGCGAGCCGTTCTATTTCTACTTCCAGCTCAGCATGTACCGCTACTTTCCGGTGGTACCGATGGCGCTGGCGACAATGATCGCGCTGCGTCACCGCTGGCCCGAGCGGTTCGCGGGCGACACGCAGTTAGTGGCGCGGCTCGGTGCCTGTGGCTTGATGATCCTCCTCGGGTTGTCGGTGCCGCATTTCAAGCGGGCTTACTACATTCTGCCAATGGTGCCGATGTTCGCCGCTGTCGCCGCCTATGGGCTGCTCCAGGCACACAGTTGGCTCGCTGGCGTGCGCCGGTGCTACGAATGGCTTGTCGCAGCACTACCGGCTTTGTGCGTGGTTGTAGTGTTTGTCTGTCGGCAGGCGTGGCAGAAGCATGGTTACTGGCCGAACGTTTCGTTGCCGCTGCTGCTTGGGGTTTTGGTGATTCTGCAGGTAGCGGCATGGGTTGCATGGCGTCGGGTCGGCCGATTGGTGTGGCTCAGCCTGATCGCATTGGCGGCGCAATGGTTGTTGTTGGTGACCGTGGTGGAGCCCGCCAAAGACTTGCAATTCGATACCCGGCAGTTTGTCAGCCGGGTAGAAACCCTCCGCGCGGCAGCACCCGGCCCCTTGGTGTTTGTCGACCTTGGGCGTGACACCTGGGCGGTGCGTTACATGATGAACCTGGATCACGACGAGCAGCCGGTGTTTATCGGCCGTCATGAGCTTGAGCGCTTGGAGAGCGTGCCTCGGCCGGCCTGGGTGATTGTGGCGCGCAAGCAGGCCGCGCTGCTGCACGGAACGGTGCTTGAGCACCTGGCTCCAGCTTATGAGGGGCGCTTGAATGACAACCCGCTGATGGTGTTTTTGCTCAACTGAGCCAGCGTGCGTTCTGAAGCGATCCCGAATCGCTTCAGGTCGGGCCTATAAATTTCAGGCAACAAAAAACCCGCACTAGGCGGGTTTCTTGATTGCTTTCACGTGATGTTTACACCACCTGAAAGCTGAAGGTGGTGCCCAGAGACGGAATCGAACCGCCGACACTGGTATCGAACCTGTAACCCCTTGTTTTGCAGGGTTCCTAGGCTTCCCGCAAGAATTAAGTGTACCTGCCTTGTGTACCAGCGCCAAGGTATGTGCCAAGCGTAGCCACTGCCTGACAGCAAGGCACATAGGAATATTATGTATGGATAGAAGAGAGCGGATAAGCTCAGGCGAAACCAACAGGAGTTAGATGGGCATGGAAATGGCGAACCCGCACCATAGTATGGTTTCTTTTCAGCAGGAGCTGCGGGCTGGGAGGCTTGAGCTAAACGTGGTGCGCAACTACCACGATGTGTATAGCCATTTCGACGAGCCCGCCCAGGGGGTATTCCGTCTTACATATGTGCGACTGTCGAAGGACCGTATGACGGTGAAGGCGTTCGTAGCATGTGTTATGAATGGTCAGGTCGACGGATTTCCGTGTACCTCTGTGGGCTATGCAGTTCCAGAAGATATGCGTAATCAAGGATTCGCCAAACAACTCCTCAGGGAGGCTATTCAGGATCAAGCTTTTCAGGCAGGGCAGGTAGGACATAAGGCTATATATGTTGAAGCCGTTGCCGATGTGACTAACTTGCCATCGCAGAGGGTTGCTGAGGCTGTATTAGCCGTGGAGCGTGAGCCCATAACGGACTCGGCGTCGGGCCGGCCTGCTTACCGCTATACGTTACGTCTCCCAACCTAGTCCTGATGATTTATCAGAATAGGTCGCAAGGGACGGCCCCGAGAGACCGCCCCTTTTGACTTAGAACAGGGTCAACTGACCCGGATGAGAGCGATAGTGCTGGCATACGCTTTCCCAGCGGCCCAGACGGAACCGCGAGTAGTTGTGTACGAACACTGTCTTAATGCTAGAGCGAGCCATATGCAGGCCCTCCTGCGACAGACGGAAGGGTTTTGGCTTGCCCGACACAGTCGCTAGGACTACACTGCACGACGTCTTCCCCAAGACATATTGCAGGTTATCGGGTGGTTTGGTAGACCCTCGTTCACCTCACCAAGAGCTCAGAGTGTTAGCGCACTTCTGGGCTTTTTTATTGGGCGTTCATTCGTATTACCAGAACAGCCTCCTTTGCCCTGTTAGCTTTCCCTGTTTCCTTAGGTTATCCAACCTGAAGGTCGCGCTAGTGATGCTCGTACCGCACATTGCTGCCAGTCTTTCGGGAGTTCCAGCTTCTATGCAGGCTGTGAGAGGCATCATTATTGCTGCCGTTATGGCCTTCGCTTGCCACTCCGAGTCTTCGCAAAAACGGTGCTTGCCCAACACTGCTCCCCGATGGAGAGTAACTGCGTGCTTCAGTACGATGTGCCCCATCTCGTGGACTATGGTGCTCCGCCCGAAGACATTGCCTTCGTAGAGCATGTCGTAGATGTCACCCCTGACGACTACCAAATTCTTTTCTGGGATTGTGAAGGCCGCGCACTCATCCAGTTCGGCGACCTCTGCAATCTTATAGTTGTATCCGGCATTCGGGAGGGTATGCTCCAAAATTCGGGCACAATCTAAGCTATAACGCTCCCCCGGCTGGAGTGGTAGTGCCGCACGGATGCCCTCAGCAATTTCTTCAAGTGAAGCGTAGCTGTGCGGGCTTACTTTCAAGCCCGCCGGTGTACGTACATCCCCATTCGAATAGAGCGTTGTCAATCGCTATTCTCCTTTCTTTGGCTGGGATTGAAGCCATTTTCTAATCTCTTCCGTCGGTGCGCTGCCCTCCTGAAGGCGGCGAGCAAACGCTGCAACGAGGCCCCGAGCGTCAGAGTCCAAATCTGCTGTGTTAACTACGTCTTTAGAGCGCTCCGCAGCAAGGCGAAGTTCGTGAAGCTGCTCGGCATTCGCGTGCTGAGCGAAGAAACTTAGTGCGGTGTCTATGTGCTTATCCGAGAGACGCTTCTCGCCATACTCAATGCCGCTCAAGTGTGCGGAGCTGATAGACATTGCTTCCGCCATTGCTTTAAGAGACAAGTCGAACCGCATCCGAAGAAGCCGGACAGCTTCACCAAAGGGTGTGAGTCTCATTTGGTCACCTTCATTTTGTCCCCATGCACCACAGTTACCTTCCTGGCTATGTAGTTCTCCATTTAGAGAAGATGTTAGCCGTTGATTTTGGAATAGTCAACGTATTGGTTCCGATGCGTTCGATGAATCCTGTAGAGGGTTTATGGCGTTGGTCGCTATATCGCTAGGGCTCATTTTTTGGGGAGAAATTCGAGGGGGCTTAGTGAGTAAGGTGTCGTGTGTATTCCCCCCCCCACCCGCTATGCTCCTTAACTAAGCCGAGCCCGACGGATAGCACGCTGGTCTAAGGAGCTTGCGTGCCCAGCAGTCTTAAGGGTGTTACCTATGGGGAGTGTCGCTAGTGGCGATTTGCATTGTGTACATCAAAACATCGACGGTCGTAGAAGGACGTGTCGGGTGGGGAGGCATAGTGAAAACTCCCAGAGGGGAAGTCTGGGAGCTGGCCGGGATGGTTCCATTGGATGAAGATGTGACGACCAGTCGTTCGACGCTAATGGGTATTGTCGTCGCCCTGGAGACGCTCCCGAAGCCAGCAACGGTAGAAGTACACACCGATTTCAAGTACATCGCTGAGGGCTACAGGGACAGTCTGGATCAGTGGGCGAGCAAAAACTGGAATAGGTCGGCAAGCAAGCCGATTGCCCACGCCGACCTCTGGCAACGGATCTTGCAGCAGCGAGAGCGTCATCGGCTGAGTTTTTTCTGGGTTCAGTTGGACGGTGAGCATCGAAAGTTGGCCGCATTGGCTAAGCGAGGGCGAGCAGGAGAAAAGGTGTTCCTTCGCCACGCCCCGCCACCTAACGAGGGGGAAAGGGGCAATCCGGTCCGCCTAATTGAAGATGGCGAGCTACATAGGAACCTTCCTTATTACCTCCAGCAAGCCGCGAATGGCCACGAGACCGTTGTCACCGTAGACGGCATACCCGTTGCCGTTGTGGTCCCATATGTAAGCCCAGTGCCAAGGCGTGCATCTGGAGGGCAAGCTGAGCCGGAGGTGATTTCAGACCAAAAATCTGAGGGCCTTTAGTACATAAGGCCATGCCGAAACTCCCCCCCCAGTGCCCCGCACTTGCCGCGCTCCATTTACTGCACCAGGGCAAGTAGAGCGGGGCTGTGGAGTAGCTCGTCGGCAAAGCGTCTTAGCAGCCGAAAGTGCGTGTCTCCGATTGACTGCTGCACCTTTTGGCCGTCGGCATTCACGTATACCTTCATCCAGAAGCAAGTGCGCAGGGCGATGAGATCCGCATCCGGCTCGTCAACGTGTGCCCCTCCATCTTTGTGAGCCGCCGCCAGAACCACATCCTTACGGCTGTATGGCTCATTCGCCTGGATATGAACGGTTTGGTTCCACCAATCAGTAAATGTGAGAACAGGCGAGCCGGCCGGAATAGGGGCATGGTAGATCGTTTCCCCGAATACCATTCCGCTTAGCAGCTCACCATACGGCAATGGATGCGCGGCTATAGTTGGAGGGAGGGCTTTTGCAGTCGTCACCACCTCCAGGTTGTCCTTCTCACCCAATAGGCTTAGCAGGGACGTGCTGGCACGAGTGTCATGGCATAGGACGCGGATGACGACGGCCAATCGAATGGCTTCCTCCGGCGCCCCTTGGTCGTATGCTTGGGCGGAGTTACGCAGAAACAAAAGCTGACGCCGAAGGTGCTGAAGCAGTTCTTGTCGGGTCATTTCAAAGCAGACCTCTGTGGGTGACGGGCAACAGCATCTTACGTTCGGCTGCGGTCTTGTACCTGTCTCATGAAGTACGCCTTTGAGCTAAGCCCAAAGTCAATTTAGCGTGTCGATGTTTGTGGCTTTTTGGGTATGCTTCAGCGGCAACGGCTGGAGGCCAGTCAAAGTGTTGTCGTTTAGATCCTATTGACCATTTATACGACAACGCGCATAGTGACACCACTTCAACGGCAACAAGGGCTGCCCGCCATGCTTATCCACGTCTACCTCCGCGCCAGTACAGCAGACCAGGACGCCAACCGCGCCAAGCGGCAACTGAAGGACTTCGCCGTCCAACACGGCCACTCCCGCGTCCTGTACTACACCGAGAACGTAAGCGGTGCATCGCTCCAGCGCCCGGAGCTGTTCCGACTCCTGGAGGTAGCCGAGCCGGGAGACGTCCTCTTGGTCGAGCAGGTTGACCGGTTATCACGCCTGACCGAAGGAGACTGGCAACAGCTCCTGACCATCATCAAGGCCAAGGGCGTTAAGGTCGTATCACTGGACTTGCCGACCTCGCACATGGCAATGGCCCCGACTACCACGAACAACGCCGCAGACGCCTTCACAGGACGTGTCATAGAGGCCGTGAACGCCATGTTGTTGGACATGCTTGCCGCTGTAGCGCGGAAGGATTACGAAGACCGTATCAGGCGTCAGCGTCAGGGCATCGAGAAGGCCAAGGAGGAGAAGCGCTATCAGGGTAAGTCCATTGACCAGGACAAACACAGGCGCATCCTAGCGTGTCTAGGCAAGGGCATGAGCATCAGGGAAACAGCCGAGACCACCGGCACCAGCACGTCCACCGTCATCCGGGCAAAGAAGCTCCAGGCGCAAGTATCCTGAAACCGGAAGTTGTAGGTCAGCACCAACCCAGGGCGCACCTGGGTATCCAGGGCAGAATCCGGTCTTAATCACTCCCCCGCCTAACCCCCCTGAAACCCTTGCTCCTATTGGGTTACGGCTCGAAAGACGGTATTTACTGCCAGTCCTGGAATAAGCCACCCAGCGTCGACCCTCAAACGACTCGCGGGGAATTAGCGCCATTCCTTGTATAGCCACACCGGCATCCCGTCCGGCGGCATTTCAAACCTACCTCCTGCGAACCATCAACCCTGCCTGGAAAACCACGGCGGGGCTTTGGCGTTTGCTATCACTGGACTTCAATCCCATGAAACAACCCATGCGCCTTGTGCGCCTCAATCTACACCTACGTGCGGACCACCTTGACCGCCTGACTCACCTTGCCAGCGCCATCAGTCGGCGCAAAGGACGCGACACACGGCTTGCTGAAGCCATGGAACTGGCCCTGGTCAGCGGGTTTACCTGGACGGACGTAGACATGCTGGGCCTCCTCAAATCGGACCTAGAGGCGCCTTATTGGCGTGCCCTCGGCCCAGTCGTGCGGACCCGGTAACTATGAAGGGACGACCTCAATCAATCCCACTGGACAAGGTTATCACCAGTCCGCGACTTCAAAATCGTAATGCGGCCTCACCGTGTATACAGCACCGACTTCCGCTGACACCGGCCACCATTGAGCATCTGGATTCCCTCAAATTAGCACTCAAGCGCGGTGAGCACCTTCCACCTGTTCTGGTAGTCCCAGCCGAAGACGATAATCCTGGGCGGTTCTACTTGGTCGACGGCTATCACCGCTACTGGGCACACCTGGGACTCAATCTGGAGGGCATCCAAGCGCTTGTGCTGGAAGGCAAAGGTTTTGCTGACGCGCTGGTTGCCTCCGGCATGGCAAACAATGACCACGGCTTGCGACTCACGAAAGATCAAAAGGTTGAAAACGCGTGGCGGTGTTTGAACTACCCCGAAACCGACTTCTACCGGCGCCTGAACAAAACTCAGGCCGAAGCTATGTTTGGTGTCGACCGGGAAACCATCAAGAAAATGCGCCAGAAGATCCGCCAGAGTGGCATAGCGGCGGGACTTATCGACGCCAGCCTCAAGGGCAATGCGGCAGGGGAAGCGTTACTAACCTACTGGAATGACCACCCCGCACCTTATACCTGGCGAATGGCTAGAAGGGACGGCAGCATCGAACGGAAGAATCCACATTGGCAGGAGAAAAAGGCTGCGCGAGCGCTCGCCCAAGTTTTAGCGGACTTCGAAGCCGTCTACGGAGCTGACGTCGCCAAGAAAGCCATTAATGCCGTCGGCTTTCATTTGCACAATGTTAAGCCGGTTGAGGGGATGGACAAGGTACGCCGAGCTTTCTCCGTATCCGCACAGCCGATTCCCGAAGACGACGAAGCAATCCTCTCCGTAGAGGACATGGACGCATTCCTGGGCTGGCAGCGCGAACAGGGCTTCGACGCACAAACACAACCACACTTCAACGACACAGAACACCACCTCCCTTCGGATTACTGAAGGGCATCACGTGGGTATCGTCAGGGGGGTCTCATACCTACTTGCGCCCACGCCGAACTCCATTTTCAAAGGACATCAATCCATGACCACGTACATTGCTTACGTCGACGGCGCCTGCCCGAACAACGGTAAACCCAACGCCAAAGCAGGCTGGGGCGCCTACATCACCAACCCTCAAGGGGACACGTTGGAACTTGCTGGGCCGGTACCTTCAGACCAACGTCAAACCAATGGTCGTGCGGAGCTTCTGGCGCCGCTAATGGCGCTCCGACGTTGCAAGCCTGGGGCAGCTATCACAATCGTCTCCGACGCCCAATACGTCGTCAAAGGCGCTATGGAGTGGCTGGAAGGCTGGAAAGCCAGGGGCTGGCGAAAGTCTGATAAGACGCCGATCGAACATCGTGACCTCTGGGAGTTGCTGGACCAAGAAATGCAGAAGCGTGAGATTCGCTTCCATTGGGTCAAAGGTCACAACGGCGATCCAGGTAACGAACGTGCCGACGTTCTGGCCTGCCGGGGAGCTAGCGGTGAGTGCGTTTCGGAACTGACGAGGGCTGACGCAACAGTGTAATCACTGGCGGGGGAGTGGGCTGCGGGTCCGCCCCCCTGTCGTTTTAGCTGGAGCTTCAGTGCAGAGCGGCGCCAGGGCCCTTTAAGTGGCGTTCCATGTAGGCCTGCATAACGTTGGACTTTTCAACGACGACCAGTTCCAACTGGGCGGCTAATGCAGAATCCCCCGCCGCCTTCGCCATGTCATAGGTCTTCAGGGCTTCGCCGTATTCACGGCACAGCCACTCCATTGCTTCGCGGTGGGCGTCGGCCTGTTTCTCATTTTCGATTGTGTCCATGGCAACCTCCATTGCGCTGCGTGCGGCCCGACTTACAGAGGAAGGGGGGCATACGGCTAAAGCTTAGCCGCCGCTAACGATTCAAGAAACTGAGCAATGTTTGCCTGCACCGAACGGTTGAGCGACTCCTTGAGACGTACCAGGCCGGAGAAGGCGTAACCCGGTGGGACAGTACCTTCGGTGTAGACCTCTTTTTCAAACAAGGTCTTCCCTGTGCGTCGGCTTACAACGCTGTAACGTGCCCTTGCCGGTGTGACCATAGTGATGCCGCCCGCAGGTGGATCTAGCTCCAGCACCTTGACGAAGATATTGACCTTTTCCGGGGCGTCATCGTTGAAGATACCGGCCTTGTCTATTGCCTCTACCAACGACTTTTCCCACAAGATTGGAAACCCTTCCCCGTAGGTTGGGATGTCCCCTTTGATTTCACTCGGAAGACCATAAGAGACCGATACAGCCTTGAGCTCCACTGGTTGCTGAGTTGTAGACCGCTGGACACCCGGCACCGAAAAGTTGGTGGGGGGCGCAGACACGCAGCCGGTAAGTACGGAGCCCAACAGAGCAAGCAGTGCAATGTGTTTAATCATGGTGAAGTCCCTTTCAGAAGTGGCGGATAGTAGCGCCCCTTTCAGTCCTGTACTACCTGGCGGCTTCGTATATGCCCCTATCAAGAAGGGGGTTAATCAAGCTTGCGTGTTCCAGTGGGCAGGAGGCCGACTTCGCGTGCAATGCTTGGCAGGCGCAATAGCTGGTCACGAAGTTGCGGGAGTAATGCCCGTTCCCCGTATTTGCGGCTGACACTACCGTTGTCGTGTCCGGTCAATGCGTCACGTAGCTCCTCTGGGACGCTGACCTCTCGACACATAGTAATGAAGGTGTGGCGGAAACCGTGGAGTGGACTGACGCCCTTGGCCTCAACCATGGCGACAGTCTTCAAGTACACGCCCCAGCGCTTGCCGAAGTTGTGCCCGTAGTAGCCGCTCGCATTGGCCTCCAGCGATGGGAACAGGGGGCCGTTCTGAGGGAGGCTGGCGGCGTACTGCGCTAGGCCTAGTTCTATCAGGTCTGGGTGTAGCGGCACCTTACGGTGACTGCCTGCCGTCTTGACCGTCCTGGTGTCCTTGGAGTCGTCTTCGTCTGGTGTAGTGAGGATGTCCACGAACCAGACCCCATCGTCGCTGCGGCGTATTTCGCTGGCCTTTAACTGGGCGATTTCTTCACGGCGGGCACCTGTGTAGCACAGTATCAAAGGCAACCAAAACCACGCCTCTCCGAACTTCGCGCGGGGTGGGTTGTAGGTGCCTTTGAAGGCCTCGCTACTGAATATTTTTTTCAGCTCGGCGTAGGTGTAGTGGCGGCGGCGAGGAGTTCGATTTTCCTTGGCTGCCGCTCTTGTCAGGTCTCCAGTGACACCTGACGCCGTGACTGGGTTCTCGGCCAATAGACCCGCCTGGACAGCGTAAGAAAGAATCGACGACAGAGCCATCAAGCGGTTTTTCGCAGTCAGCTTACTCAGCGTTGGCAGTTGTTCTGCTTCGGCTTTCGCTATCAGTTGTAACGCGGTCATGCCTCTACGGCCTTTGCCGCCAGTGGGCATTCGTAGGAGGTCGTCGCTGAAGTTATGAATGCTGGCCTTGGTGATGGCGTGGATGGTTACGTCCCCGTAAAGCTCAATGAAGACTTTTACGGTGCCCGCGTATTCGTCGGTACGCTTGACGACGTCGCGGCTGTTGCTGCCCAGCTTCAACTCGCGCTTCATCCACTCTTGCGTCAGGGCTGAAAGGGCCTTGGAGGCTGGCTCAGGCGCTTTCTCAAAGCTCAGCGGCGCAGCCCTGGGGGCTGCCATTGGCGTGACGTGGTCGTGGTTGTAGCGGCTTAGGGCAGCGTCTGATAGGTGGAGCAATTGGGCCGCGAAGGCTATTTCAAGATTTCGGTAAGCGTCGGAGTCGTGAGGCACGGGCGTAAGCCCCTGGCGGGCGATTTCGTAATCCACGTGAACGGCTATCGCGGCAGCACAGCCGACATCCGGCCCAAGCAGATAAGTCGGGGCGCCTTTGGCATCGTAGAAAGCGCCAATGGTCTCAACGTCGCCGTCGACTTGGACTAGCCACGTCTTGAAGTTACCTGTCCGTGCCATCTCGGCCAGCTCATGTTCCGCCCAGCGCGTGGCAATTTGGACTGTGTCAGCTGCGGTGAAGTTGACCCCTTCCTTGAGCTGAAGTTTGGCTTGTTTGAAGAGGTCCATGGCCTTCACGTACTCGGCCGCGAAGAGGGGCTTGGCTTCGGCCAGGTTTTTTGTCTTCAGGCTGCTCTTCAGGTGTGTACCTTTGCGGAGCAAGGGCTGAAGTTCCTGAGGGATACGAACCCGAAGGTAGTACGTCCCGTTGGTGTGCTTCCAGGGTTGAGCCATGATTGCCACGTGTGTACCCGCCATGTGTACCAGTTTCGAGGCGGGTTACAGTTCTCCAGACGTGAAAAACCCCTGAGACCTTGCGGAATCAGGGGTTTCGGTATTTGGTGCCCAGAGACGGAATCGAACCGCCGACACGGGGATTTTCAATCCCCTGCTCTACCGACTGAGCTATCTGGGCAACGGGGCGCATTAAACGGGT
>Ga0302347_1003342_pt1 | contig 14328 bp, 5 predicted proteins | sample PhyWR1_FD_202178 | JGI IMG/M metagenome (GOLD analysis project Ga0302347, IMG submission 202178) | Leaf surface microbial communities from wheat plants in UC Gill Tract Community Farm, Albany, California, United States - DLSL W.R1 (v2)... | ecosystem: Host-associated > Plants > Phyllosphere >...
CTGGAGGACACCGAAGCCGGCAAACGCCTGAGCGAGAAACTCACCGCACTGATGCGCGAAAGCGCCCGCGACGTGAAGGTGCAAGCCCTGGTAGAACAGCGTATGCAGCAGGTGGAAGACGAGCTGAGCGCGCTGCAAAAAGCCGGTTCCTGAGCGCCGCTGCCCACACCACCCACCGCATCGACCGAGGTCAGGATTGCCACACGCCAAGCACGGATTGCGCCTGGATCTACGCACACTCATTCTGGTGCTGTGCGCCTTTACCGCCCTGGTCATGCTGTGCGCCAGCTATTTTGCCAGCTACCGGGTGCAGCGCCAGCTGCTGATCGACCACGCCCTTGAAGCCAACCGGGTGTATGCATCAAAGCTGGCAGCCATCACCGAAACCTTCATCGGCAACGCCTTGCAGCAGCTGTCGTTCAGTGCCGGTGTGCAAAGCCGGCAGCTGGGCGACGGCGCAGCCCTGCAAGGGGAAACCGACCGCGTCCTGGGCCAGAGCATGGCCTTCAACTCAACGTTCGTGATCGATACCAACGGCGTGCTGCTGGCGATTTCACCGGCGCCGCTGCGGCACCTGGTCGGTAGCCGTATGCAGTCGCCCGGCGTGCAGGAGGCGCTGCAGGCGCGCAGCCCGCTGGTTTCCACTCCTTACGTGTCGGCGGCCAGCAACCTGGTGGTGGCGCTGTCGCACCCCATGTTCGACAGCAACGGCCGCTACCTCGGGTACGTTGGCGGCAGCTTGTACCTGCGTGAGCGCAACATTCTCAACAGCCTGCTGGGCGAGCACTTCTACAAGGACGGTTCATACCTGTATGTGGTCGACCGTAACCGGCGGCTGTTGTATCACCCCGACAGTCAGCGGGTGGGCTCGGTGGTGCAAGGCAACGCCCTGATCGACCAATTGACCACACTGGGCAGCGGCACCCGGCAACTGACCAACAGCCAGGGCGTGGAAATGCTCGCCGGTTTCGCCAACGTGCCCAGCGCTGGCTGGGGCGTTGTGGCGCAGCAGCCGTTGGCGCAGACAGTAGCGCCACTGAGCCACCTGATACTCAACGTGGTTGGCACCTCGGCCCCCTTCGCGCTGGTGGGCAGCCTGCTGCTGTGGTGGCTGGCGATGACCATTGCCCGGCCACTCTGGCAACTGGCCGCAGGCGCCCGTTCGATGGACCGCGCCGGCACTGCCGAGCGCCTGCACCGAGTGGCGGCCTGGTACTACGAGGCGGCCGAGCTCAAGCGCGCCTTGCTGTTCGGGCTGAACCTGCTGCAGGAGCGCATCGGCCGGCTCAATCGTGACGCCCAGACCGACCCGCTCACCGGCCTGGGCAACCGTCGCGGCCTGGATTTCAGCCTGTCGCTGCTGGAAGCCGAGGGCCGGGCGTTTGCGGTAATCGCGCTGGACATCGACCATTTCAAGCGGGTCAATGACAGCCATGGCCACGAGGTCGGCGACCAGTTGCTGCGGCGTCTGGCAGAACTGATGCGCCGCTGCTGCCGCGAGGGTGACCTACTGTGCCGCACCGGCGGCGAGGAGTTCCTGATGCTGCTGCCGGGGGCGAGCCTGGAGGCGGCGGCAGCGGTCGCCGAACGGCTGCGGGCGACGGTTCAGGCCACGCCGATGCCGCCGGTAGGCGCGGTGACTGTATCGCTGGGCGTGGCACGCTGGAGCGGCGAAACCGGCGAGCCCGGTGATGCCTTGAGCGATGCCGACCGGGCGCTTTACCAGGCCAAGCAGCAGGGGCGCAACCGGGTAACGGTTACTTGATCCCCTGCCGGCGTTGGGCTGCACAGCAGCCCTGGCAGGTTGACCAGGTTTTCCGTGCGCCCGTCGGCGCCGGGCCAGCTCGGTGATCTGTGGCGTGACCTCGACCGTGGCCCTGGCCTGATAGGCCCGGGCGAAGTCCTTGAAGCCGGAGAAGGTCGAAACTGCCAGGTAATGGCCATAGTCCGGGTACGAGACTGGCCCTGTCTCGATCCGTGCCCGCGCGCCCGGTTGAGCATTGGCGTCGCCTGACGGCAAAGTGATTACATGCCTGTGGATGACTCCGCCAGCTCGGCCAGTACCGCTGCCGAGGTGGTGACCTGGCGGAAGTGATGCTGCCACAGCTCGATGCCCAGCTTGCCCGAGCGGTCCAGCGACGAGCCAACCGTCATGTCGGTGACCAAGGTCGGCATCAGCCCCGCATCGAACAGCGCGAAGCCTGCGGCCAGCACGCAGGTTTCGGTCTGCAGCCCACACACCAGCACCCGCTCCACGCCCAGTTGGCGGATGTACTCGATGGCCTCGGCGCTTTGCCCGTAGCCATGCTTGACGAACACCTGGTCGGCCTCGATCAGGCTCTCGTCTTCGGCCGCCGGGTGCCAGCCAAGCTGACGCTCGAACGGGGTGACCTGCTCGTCGTGCAGCTCGACCGAGGCGATGGTGGGAATGTTCGCCGACAACCGTCGCAAGCCATCGACCAGCCATTCCGGCGGGCTGAAGGTGGACTGGACATCGACGATGAGCAAAACCTGGCGCATGGGCGGATTCCGGCACGGGCAAAAGCCGCGGAGTATAGCGCGACGCTGATATCGCAGTCGCCCCGTGAACTAGGGCTCGATACTCCTGGCCAACCCCGAGGCCCATGCAGCGGCCATCTTCGCCCCTACCTCATCGAATTGCGGATGGCTGATGCGGTAATCCGAAAGCTCGCCCATCGCACGGTTCATCCCGGTCGCCACTCTGGCGAGCAACTTGTTGCAGCGTGCTTCGGTGAGGTTGCATGCCGTACGCCCGAACTGCACCAGCATCTTGCGCTTGGGCCAGGCTTTCGAACCGCCTGCACCGATATACAAGCGGTCACTCTGCCGGATCATGAATCCCCCCGCCCTTCAACTCGTCGAGTGTACGGCGCCCCCGCTTGGGCATTGCAGTCAGTTCGTAGCCCAGTCCCTCGAGGATTGCGGCAACCTTGCGAATACCGACCTCGGGGATCGAATTGTTTTCGATCCCCGAGATGGTAGCGCGGCTCATGCCGTGACGTAGCGCGAGCTGGGCCTGGGAAAGCCCGGCTGCTTTGCGCAGTTTCTTGATCAGAGATCGCAACAGGGCTGACAGGTGCTTGCCACAAGGTATGCAGCGCCTGTCAGCCCTGATGCGCTCCCGCCCGGGAAGGGCTGCAAAGCAGCCCCCCCGCCACCCACCTCACCCCGCCAGGATGAAGTCCGCCACCGTCACCGTGGTCGCATCCGCCACCCCCACCAGGCGAATGGAGTCGGCAGCGCCGATGCTGACCAGCGTATCCGCGCCGACATCGGCGATGGTGACGCTGGCGGCAAAGGTTGCCGCAGTGATATTGAGGCCAGTGATATCCAGCCGGTCCTGGCCGCCCGCCGCAATGGCATCGAAGCTGATGATCAGGTCGTTGCCAAAACCGGCAGCGAACTGGAACACATCGTTGCCGTCAGTGGCGATCATGGTGTCGTTGCCGGCACCCCCCACGACCGTATCGTTACCCGCCGCACCGTTGAGGAAGTCGTTGCCGGCGCCCCCCAGCAAGGTGTCGTTGCCAACGTCACCAAACAGCGTGTCGTTGCCATCGCCCCCCTGCAGCAGATCGACGCCGTTGCCGCCGTCGAGGCTGTCATCGCCCGCCCCGCCGAGCAAGGTGTCGTTGCCGGTATCGCCCAGCAGCGTGTCGTTGCCGTCACCGCCGTCGAGGCTGTCGTCACCGCCACCACCGTTCAGGCGGTCCGCACCCAGGCCGCCGAACAGCTGGTCGTTGCCGGCGTCGCCATTGAGGGTGTCGTTGCCGGCATTGCCGTTGAGGATGTCGTTGCCGCCGTCCCCCCCAAGCGTGTCATTGCCTGCCGCGCCGTTGATGATGTTGGCCAGGCCGTTGCCGATAGCGGTGAAGTTGCCCACCCCGGTATACGTCAGGTTCTCGACGTTGGCAGCCAGGGTGTAGCTGGCCAGTGTGGTACGCACCAGATCGGTACCGGCCCCGGTGGCCTCCACCACCACGTCCCCGGCGTCATCCACCGTGTAGGTGTCATTACCCACGCCACCCACCAGCCGGTCGGCCCCCGCACCGCCGTTGAGCACGTCGTTGCCGGCGCCACCGGTCAGGGTGTTGGCCAGCGCGTTACCGGTACCGGTGAAGGCGCTGCTGCCGGTGTAGGTCAGGTTTTCGACGTTGGCACCCAGGGTGTAGCTGGCCAGGCTGGTCTGCACCAGGTCAGTGCCGCCATTGAGTGCCTCGATGACCGTGTCACCGGTGTTGTCGACCACGAAGGTGTCGTTGCCGGCGCCCCCGTTCATGGCGTCGGCACCCAGCCCGCCGTTGAGTGTGTCGTTGCCGTCCTCGCCATTGAGGATGTCGTTGTCGTCACCGCCGTTGAGGATGTCATTGCCGACACCCCCGAACAGCTGGTCGACGCCGCCCAGGCCATTGAGCGTGTCATTGCCGCCCAGGCCCGAGATCACATCGTCGCCCACCGTACCGGTCAGGGTGTTGGCGGCGTTGGTGCCGGTCAGTACCACGCCCGGCGGAACCACCACGGCTGCTGTCGCCGCCGAGGTCAGCGACTCCAGCGTGCCAAAGCCATCGGTGTAGCGCACGACCACCCGCAGTTGCTGGTTGCCTTGGGCAACGCCCGGGGTGAAGGTCGCCGCGGTTGCACCGACGATATTGCTGAAGGTGCCGCCCGTGCCCTGTTGCCACTGGAAGCTGAAGGCGCCTAGCCCATCCACGTCGGCTATGCCGGCTGTAAGCGCGGTCAGCGTCTGGCCCCGGTCTGGCGTGGTGTCGCTGATCAGCACGGCACCGGTGGGTGCATCGTTGACGTTGGCCACCGGGTCCAGGATGTCGGAGGCGACGCTTTCGTGTACGCCAAAGTCATCCACGTAGCTGACCACCACGCGCATGTTCTGCCCTACTTGCGCCTGGGTCAGGACAAAGGTGCTGCCGATGGCCCCGGCGATGTTGACCCAGCCAACCCCCCGGTTGGACTGCCACTGGAAACTGAACTGCGGGTTGCTAAGGCCGTCGGCATCGACAATGGTCGCGGGGTTGGCGGTAAGCGTCTGGTTCTGCACCAGCAGCCCGGTCACGGCCGGCCCGGCACTTGGCGCGCTGTTTGGCGACGAATCGACGATTTCCAGCGTGCCCTTGGCGTCCTGGTACACCGCGCGAACGCGGATGCTCAGCCCGGCCACATCATCGGTAACCCGGTAGGTGCTGCCGATGGCCCGCGACACTTCACCTGCGGCAACGAAGGTGATGTCTTCATACACCCCGGAACCCGGCAGTTGCTCGACCTGCCAGTAATAGGCTACCGGGCCGGTGACCGCACCGCTGGGGTTGGCCGCGCTGGCGTTGTCCGCGTCATGCACTGCCAACGGGGTCACCCGCAGCAGCTGGCCGCTGACCGGGGTGTCGTCCCGCACGCCGGTGGTATCGTCGAGGATCACCAGGTGCCCCGTGGGCCCCGCGTTGACGGCGGTACCCACACCAGAGGCCTGGGCGCGGTCAGAGAACTGCAGGCGCTCGATACCGGTCAGGTGGTCGACACCATCACGCCCGGCCACCAGGTCGGTGACGATCACCGAATTGCCATCGACCACCACGCTATAGTCGGTGGCAACCCCCGAGAACAGCGCCGTGTCATAGCTGTCGGTGCCGCTCAGGATTTCCCGGACAATCACCAGCTGGCCCGGGTTGTAGGTGCCGTTGAGCATCAGTGGCACCATCGGCTCCATGCTGTCGAAGCTGGCGATTTCCGGGCCGCTGCCATCGTGGTTGGCGCGTACGCTAATGCGTACGTTCAACCATTTGTCGCCGTCGAGGATATCGTCGCCACCACGCCCTTCGATCAGGTCGCTGCCGCTGCCGCCAAGGATGATGTTGCCGCCGTCGTAGAACGTCGCCCCGGCTGCCAGCAGGCTGGACAGGCCGTTGATCAGGCTGATGTTGGTGAGCACGCTGCCGGTGGCGCCAGCCGTCGGCAGGCTGGTGGCATCTTCGTTGTCACCGCGCAGGAAATCGCCATGCGCCGACCCCGACAGGCCCTCCATGATGTCGAATCGCGCCAGCGTCGAGGCGCCCGAACCCGGTACCGGCGGTACATCGAAGAAGCGGTCGCTCATGTCGATGGACACGCCCTGGGCCAGGCCCTTGAAGGTTGCCCAGTCATAGCCCGAGCCACCGATGTAGCGGTCGCCGAAGCCCAGGCTGCCGACCATGATGTCGTCGCCGCCTTCACCGTTGAACTTGTCGTTCTCGTTACCGCCGATGAACACGTCGTTGCCGATGACCGGGTCGTTGCCCAGCGGGTCGAAGTTGTCACCAGGCGCACCGTCCGAGGTGCCCTTTTCGATCCAGTCGTCGCCCTCGTTACCCATGTCCTGTTCGTTGGCCTTGCTGCCGAGGATAAAGTCGTTGCCCTGGCCACCAATGGCTTCGGAGGCATCTTCCCCGGTCACGATGAAGTCGTTGCCGAAGCCGCCGATGATCAGGTTGACGCCATTACCGCCGTGCAGCACATCGTTGCCGTCGCCGCCCTGGATGTTGTCGTCACCACCCATGTCGCTGATGATGTCGTCGCCGGCCCCACCGCGCAGCTGGTCGTTGCCGTCGCCGCCTTCGATGCGGTCGTTGCCGGCATCGCCCCACACCGTGTCGTCACCCTCGCTGGAGACCAGGATGTCATCACCGTTGGTACCGCCCAGCACGATGTGCTCGCCACCGGCATAGCGGATGTAGTTGGTGTCCGGGCCAGCCGTCAGCGGGCTGTCGCGGAACACCACCTGCTGGCCGTTTTCGCCCAGCGGGTCGGCGTTGCCCAGGCCATCGTTGTACTGCTTGCTCTGGTCCAGCTCCAGATAGAAGCCCGGGTCGGAGAACACCAGGCCCGGCAAGTGGGTGGCCGAGGTGTTGGCCATGATCAGCTTGGCGAACGAGTTGCTTTCCAGCTCGGCGTTCATCGACAGCCCGGCGGTACGCTCCAGGTAGTAGAAGCGGTCGCCGTCCTGCAGTTTCTCCATCTGGTTTTCGAACACGAAGTTGAAGGTACTGCCGAGCATGCCGCCGAACGGGGTCTTCTCTTCGGCCAGGCCGCCGATCCACAGGTCGATGGCGTCGACGCCGGTGAGGGTGACCCCCTTCAGGTCATCCGCGGTGTTTGCCAAGCCATCCTTGCCGACCAGGGTCACGTTGGCCCAGGCACCGCTGCCGTTGAGGAAGTCCATGCGGTCGGCCGGCGCGCCATTGCCGCCGAACACCAGGGCCATGGCCGCCGCGCGTTTTTCCAGCAGCGTGGTAGCGCCGGTGATGGTGCTGTGGGTGCCGTAGGCGGCGATGAAGTTGATCAGCGACTCTGGATGCTTCAGGTGCTGCACCAGGTCGACCCAGCTGGTGTACGGCTTGAGCTGGGTATCGCCGGTTTGCCCGTAGATGTCCCGACGCAGGGCGTTCAGCGAAGGGATGCCCACGTCGCGGCCACGGGCGATGTTGATCGCCGGCAGGTCCAGCGGCAGGCCCAACAGGTTATTGCGCAGCGCCTCGGTGACGAACTCGTCGATTTCGTTACCGCCCTGACGGGTGACCCCGCGCACGATGGCGCTGGTGGCATCCTCGGGGGTGACGCCACTGGCGGCATACGCCAGCGGGTTGAGGAACGCAGCAATCAACCCCAGTTGCTGGTCGGGGTTGGCGCTGGCCGGGTCCTTGATGACGTTGAAGTCGATGTCGAAGCGGTCGACGGTTTCGGTCAGCATCGAGTGGCCGAAGCGGTACACGGTGTGGGCGAACTCGGCCACGATCGACGCATCGAGGTCGACGTCATAGACCTGGGTTGGCGCGAAGAACAGGTCGACCCGCGGCTGTACGGTACGGGCGAATTCCTCGAACACCAGGTGCTGGTACTGCATCTCGGTGCCGAACTTGGCCGCCTGGAACAGGCGCTCGCCGTTCCACACCAGTGCATCGATCTCGGGTTGGGTGACCGGCAATGCACTCACCGGGTTGAGCAGCCACTCGTTGAGGAAGACCAGGTCGTGCGCGTCCAGCACCGTGTCCTTGGTCTGCGCCACCAGCCGGTTGTGCTCGGCATGGAAGATCGCATGCACGGCGGTCAGGCCGATGTTCTCGTTGACCCGGCCATCGCCGGCAATGTAGTGCGCATCCAGCAGTTCGTTGTCGTAGGCCAGGTTGGCACCGGTCTGCGGGTTGACGGCTACGGCGTTGCCGGCGACGTTGTCGGCATCCGGCGCCAACACCCCGGCGCTGAACACCGGCACGGCATTGTGGGCGATGTCGGCGAGGAACTGGTGGCCGGTGCGCACGGCGTTGGTCAGGCTGATCGGCGCCAGCGGGTTGCCTTCCACCTGCTGGTCATCGGCCGTACCGGCAATACCGTCCAGGCCTTTCATCACCACCATCGGGTAGCCATGCGGGCCTTTGATGAAGTTGCCATAGGCATCGGTTGCCAGCAGCGGCACGTTGTCGACGTCGGCATCGGTCAGATTGATGCCGAGCAGGTCGCGGGCCTGGGCCTTGACCACTTTCCAGGTGGCCATGCCGCCGATTTCGTGATCGTCGCCGGTGCCGAACTTGCCATCGGCGCCCAGGTCGCGGTTGGTGATCAGCCGGCCCGTGGCGACCGGACCATCGGCAGTCATCATGTACGCGCGCAGGAACACCTGGTGCGAGGGGTGCGAGCTGTAGGTCTGGTTCTGGTCCACGAACGGTGTGGTGGTGTTGCTGTGCTCGTGAATGTCGTCGGCGTTGCCCAGGATGCCATCCGGCCCAGGCAGGTTGGTGGCGCGGGTCACCACCATGAAGTTGGTGAAGCCGCCCGGCACATACAGCGGGTCGTCCGCTTGCAGCGGGATGTAGATAGTGCCCGAGCCGCCCTTGGTGACCAGGTCCAGGCCGTGGTCGAAAAACTGCCCGAAGAAGGTCATCCAGGCGTTGAACGGCGCCGACAAGCCGGCATCGGCAGCGGTGTTTTCGAACAGGTACACGTCGTGGTCGTCCCCGGTGCCGAACTGGCCGTCCAGGCCCGGGCTGGCAACCACGCGCACGCCGTCCTTGAGCACATCGTCGTTGCCCGGCGTGCCGAAGTTGAGCACGCCATCCGCGCCAGGGTCGTAGGCAGTGGCGTAGGCGGCCGGGTTGTTGGAGGTCTGGTCGACGATCAGGTTGCTGATGGTGCGCGGCTGCGAGTCGAACACTGCACCACTGGTCTGCTGGTACGACGAACCCGGTATGGCGGGCGAGCCTGGGCCGAAGAAGCCGGCGGGTGCACCCTCGGCCGGGTTGAATACCGGGTCGCTCAGGCGCGGGAATACAGCGTCGGCAGCACCGTACTGGGTGTGGTTGTTGCCGTTGAGGTTCATCAGGTTGTTGTTCGAGCCATCCACCGCCCGCAGGCCCAGCGGCGCGCGGATGTTGGGGATCAGCGAGAGGATGTCCTGCCCATGGGCATCGGCTTCGGCGATCTTGATCTGCTCAAGAATGAAGTTGAGGTCGGAGCGCACCATGTGCAGGCCGGCGCCACCGTCAGCCGCGTCCACCACCGGCGTGGCCGGCGTCGGCAGCACAGGCGCACCGGGCTGGACCACGCCGGTGGGCTGGGAGAACAGCACTTCCGTGGTGCCATGGGCGTCCTGATAGATCGCCTTGACCCGCAGGCTCAGCCCCGCCAGGTCCGGCGAGACCTTGAACGCGGTGCCATCGGCGCTCTGGAACGCCAGGTCACCGGCTGGCAGCAGGATGATGTCTTCGAACACACCGCTGCCAGGGTCGGCTTCGAACTGCCAGTAGTACGACACCGAACTGTTGGCCAGCGTGCCGAGCGGGTTGCCTGCAGCAATGTTGTCGGCATCACGCACACCTGCCACGCTCACTGTCAGCATGTCGCCCACGGTGATCGCGCCGCCGTTGCCATCGGTGACCGTGGGGCTGCCGGTAGCCTGCGCGTTCAGCCCGGTCACCAGCACGCGCTGGCTGTCGGCAAACTGCAGGCGTTCGACATGCAGCAGGGTATCGATGCCGTCACGGCCGGCCACGGTATCGGTCACCGTCCAGACGTCATCGGAAACGTCGAGCGTACCCTTGGTGTTCTGGGTCACCACGTACTCGCTCTGCACACCCGAGAACACCGCCGTGTCGAACGCAGCCCCGCCCGTCGAGGTGCCGGGCAGGATTTCGCGTACTGCCTTGAGCTGCCCAGGGTTGTAGGTGCGGTCAAGCATGAACGGGATCATGTCGACCATGCTGTCGAAACTGGCGATCTCGGGGCCGCTGTGGTTGACGTCGCCTGCGGCATACACCGCGATGCGCACGTTGATCCACTTGTCACCGTCGATCAGGTCATCGCCGCCACGGCCTTCGATCAGGTCGCTGCCATTGCCGCCGAGCAGGATGTTGCCGGTGGCAAAGCCGGTGGTGGGCAGCCCGGCATCGCTGAGGAACTGCTGCAGGCCGCGTATCAGCGCGACGTTGGTCAGCGCACTGCCGGTGGCACCGCCGTGGTTGAGGATGGTCACGGCATCGACGTCATCGCCCTTGAGCACGTCGGCGAATTTCGAGCCTGATACGCCCTCGACTTCGGCGAAGCGGTCAAGGATGGAAGCCGGCGAGGCGCCGACCGGGTTGAACACACCGGCGTTCTGGTTGGGTGCGTTGCCATGGGGCTGCGCAAGGGCGGCCAGGCTCAGGTCGACGGTGACGCCAACCTGGTCATTCTTGTAGGTCACCCAGTCGAACCCGGACATGCCGTCCATCTTGTCCTGGGCATCACTGCCGACAAAGATGTCGTCGCCCCCTTCGCCGATCATTTCGTCAAAGCCGCCGCCACCGACGAAGATGTCGTTGCCGACCACTTCGTCACCCAGCAGCGGCGCGAAGTTGTCGCCAGGCGCACCGTCCTGGGTGCCCTTCTCGATCCAGTCGTCGCCCTCGTTGCCGGTAGGTGGCAGGTTGGTCTTGGCGCCAAGGATGAAGTCGTCGCCCTGGCCGCCGAAGGTGGTGCTGATGTCCTCGGTGGTGATGATGAAGTCCTGGCCGTCACCGCCGAGAATCAGGTTGCCGGCAACCCCCATGCTACCGGCGACGATCACGTCGTTGCCGGCATTGCCTTCCAGGCGGTTGTCGCCAAACGAATCGGTGATGATGTCGTCGCCCGCGCCACCCAGCACCGCGTCGTTGCCAGCGCCGCCTTCCAGCACATCGTCGCCTGCATCACCATAGACGGTATCGTCACCGTCACCGGAGATGATGATGTCGTTGCCGGAAGTACCGCCGAGCACCACGTGGTCTTCACCGGTGTAGTGCAGGTAGTTGCTGTCTGGCCCGACGGTATCGGGGTTGTCGCGAATCACCAGCGGGACGATCTCTACCCCGTTGATCTCGATGCCGCCAGTCGGGTCGGCCCTGCCGTCCGTACCCAGCCCGGTGAACTGGTTGGCCTGGTTCACCTCAAGGGTAAAGGTCGGCGTGAGGAACACGGTGTTGGACAGGTGGGTGACGTCGGAGTTGAGCATGATCAGCTTGGCGAAGGAGTTGTTTTCCAGCTCCGTGCCGAAGTTCATGCCCGCCGTGCGTGACAGGTAGTAGAAACGGTCGCCGTTCTGCAGCGCTTCCAGCTGGGTTTCGAAGACGAAGTTGAAGCTGGAGCCGAGCATGCCGCCGAACGGCATTTTCTTCTCGGCCAGGCCGCCGACCCAGAAGTCGATGGCATCGACGCCCGTTACGGTAACCCCGCTGATGTCGTCGGCCGTGCCGGCGATGCCGTCCTTGCCCGCCAGCGTCACGTTGGCGTAGGCGCCGGTGCCGTTGAGGAAGTCCAGACGGTCAGCCGGTGCACCGCTGCCGCCAAGCACAAGGGCCACTGCGGCGGCGCGCTTGGCCGCTTCGGTGGTAGCCCCGGTAATGGTGCTGTGGGTGCCGTAGGCGGCAATGAAGTTGATCAGCGACGCCGGGTGCTTGAGGTGGTCGGCAAAGTCGGCCCAGCTGATGTAGGCCTTCAGCTGGCTGTCGCCGGTGGCGGCGTAGAACTCGCGGCGCGCCTCGTTCAGGCTGGGGATGCCGGTGTCGCGGCCACGGGCGATGTTCAGTGCGGGCAGGTCCAGCGGCAGGCCGAGCAGGTTATTGCGCAACGCCTCGGTGACGAACTCGTCGATCTCGTTGCCCAGCTGGCGAGTGACGCCACGGATGATCGCCCCCGCCGCTTCGTCGGCGGTGGCACCGCTGCCGGCGAACGCCAAGGGGTTGAGGAAGGCGGCGATCAGGCCCAGTTGCTGGTCGGGATTGTTCGGGTCGCCCGATACCGGGTTGAACGCCGGGTCGAAGCGGTCGACGGTTTCGGTCAGCATCGAGTGGCCGAAGCGGTACACCACATGGGCGAACTCGGCCAGGATCGCCGGGTTGATCGACGTGTCGTAGCCGTTGGGGGCGAGGAATGCGTCGATCTGCGGCTGGATGGTGCGGGCGAACTCTTCGAACACCAAATGCTGGTACTGCATTTCGGTGCCGAACTTGGCAGCCTGGAACAGCCGCTCGCCGTCCCATACCAAGGCGGCGATGCCGGCGGGCGTGGTGGGGATGGCGGTGACATCGTCGATCAGCCATTCGTTGAGAAATGCCAGGTCGCCTGCGGCCAGCAGGGTGTCCTTGGTCTGCTGCACCAGGCGGTTGTGTTCGGAGTGGAACACGTGGTGAACGGCAGTAAGGCCGATGTTCTCGTTGACCCGGCCGTCACCGGCAATGTAGTGGGCATCGAGCAGCTCGTTGTCGTAGGTCAGGTTGTTGCCGCCCTGCCCCACAGGCTGCGCATTGCCGACCAGGGTATCGGCGTCGGCCTGCAACACCCCACCCACCACCACCGGCTCGGCGTTGTGCGCAATGTCGTCGAGGAAGGCATGCCCGGTGCGCACGGCATTGGCCAGGCTGATGGGCGCGGCACGGTCGCCTTCGACCAGCGTGGTGACGTCGTCAGCGGTGCCGGCAATGCCGTCGGCGCCATTGTTCACGCGCATCACCACCTGCGGCATGCCGTTGGGGCCACGCAGGAAGTTGCCATACGCATCGGTGGCCAGAAGCGGCACGCTGTGCACATCGGCGTCGGTCAGGTTGATGCCGAGCAGGTCGCGGGCCTGGGCCTTGACCACTGCCCAGGTGGCCATGCCGCCGCCTTCGCCATTGCCGTCGTCGCTGGTGCCGAACTTGCCATCGGCGCCCAGGTCGCGGTTGGTGATCAGCCGCCCGGTGGTTACCGGGTCGCCTGCGGCGTCGAGCATGTACTCACGCAGGAACACCTGGTGCGAGGGGTGCGAGCTGTAGGTCTGGCTCTGGTCGACAAACGGCGAGGTGGTGTTGGGCTGGCCATCGTCGGCGGTACCCACCACACCATCGGCGCCGGCAGTGCGTACGGCGCGCGACAGCACCATGAAGTTGGTCGGGCTGTTGGCGTTGTACAACGGATCGTCCGGGCGCAACGGGATGAACACGATGTCGCTGCTGCTCTTGGTGACCAGGTCCAGGCCATGGTCGAAGAACTGGCCGAAGAAGGTCATCCAGGCGTTGAAGCCGGCGGTAAGGCCGGCATCTGCCGAGACGTTGGGGATGAAGAACACCGGTTTGTCGTCAGCCGTGCCGAACACCCCGTCGATGCCGGGGCTCATCACCGGGGCGGCGCCACCGTTGGCCTCTACCGCAGCCGGGTTGTTGGCTGTCTGGTCGACGATCAGGTTGCTGATGGTGCGCGGTTGCGCATCGACGACCGTGCCGGTGCCTGCATAGCTGGCACGGTACGAGGCGTCGAGCAGGCGCAGGAACGCGTTGTCGGCTGCGCCGAACTCGCTCTGCCCGGCGACCAGGTTGTTGTAGCTGCCATCGACGGTGCGCAGGCCGAACGGCACCTGGCCGTTGGGCAGCAGGTCGATCAGGCTGGCGCCGGCAGCGTGAGCTTCGGCGATGAAAATCTGCTTGAGGATGAACTCCAGGTCCGACTTGCTGAAATTGGCCATTGCAATTGCCCTCGATCAATCGGGAGAAATCTCAGGGCAACAGGGTCCGTCCCGCGCCCAGTCAGTGTTGACGTGCGCAGTTTCTGTATGAGGGTTCTGGGGACCGGTGGGCGGTGTCGTAATGACGCCCCTGGCCTCATCGCCGGCAAGCTGGCCCCCGCCGAAACGGCGGAAACCCTGTTAACTGTGCGATACAGCGGTGTAACGCACATGCATCGCCCCCGACTCGCACAGGGTCCGAATACATCAGACTAAAGTCGTAGGCGAAAAGCTTGTCAATATCCCGTCAAAAAATCGCCCACCGATGGTAATGCGAT
>Ga0302347_1003344_pt1 | contig 14325 bp, 10 predicted proteins | sample PhyWR1_FD_202178 | JGI IMG/M metagenome (GOLD analysis project Ga0302347, IMG submission 202178) | Leaf surface microbial communities from wheat plants in UC Gill Tract Community Farm, Albany, California, United States - DLSL W.R1 (v2)... | ecosystem: Host-associated > Plants > Phyllosphere >...
TACCCCGGTGCACAACGCCAGGGCATTACGTGCAGCCAAGGAGCGGCGCTGATGTCTAACTTGGCTCTAACACCCCCCCAGAGTGATCTGGACGTCGCTCCCCTGCTGTTGCCGGCCGCCGTGCTGCGCAACGATGCAGAGGCGCTCGCCGCCGCCCATGAGCTGGCCCAGGCCGCGCGCCTGCAAGCCGCCAAGCGCGACCAGCAGCGCAAGCTGCCGTGGGCGCAGATCGAACAGTTCACCCGCAGTGGGCTGGGCAGTATTTCCATTCCCCGCGAGTACGGCGGCCCACAGGTGTCGTTTACCACCCTGGCGCAAGTATTCGCGATCATCAGCGCGGCCGACCCCGCACTCGGGCAGATCCCGCAGAACCATTTCGGCATCCTGCACCTGTTGCAGGGCGCCGCCACCGAGCGCCAGAAAAAGCAGCTGTTCCAGAGCGTCCTCAACGGCTGGCGCATCGGCAATGGCGGCCCGGAACGTGGCACCAAAAACACCCTGGAACTCAAGGCGCGTCTCACCGCAGACGGCGACGGCTACGTGATCAGCGGCCAGAAGTTCTACTCCACCGGCGCGCTGTTTGCGCATTGGGTTGCAGTCAAGGCGCTGAACGATGACGGCAAGCAGGTCATGGCGTTTGTGCGCCGAGGCACCCAAGGGCTGCGCATCGTCGATGACTGGTCCGGCTTTGGCCAACGCACCACCGCCAGCGGCACCGTGCTGCTGGAGCGCGTGCCGGTCGACGCCGAGCTGGTGGTCGATAACTGGCGCATCGGCGAAAGCCCGAATATCCAGGGCGCTGTCTCGCAACTGATCCAGGCCGCCATCGACGCCGGCATCGCCCGTGGCGCGCTGGAGGACACCATCGCCTTCGTGCGTGAACGGTCGCGCCCGTGGATCGACGCCAAGGTCGAACGCGCCAGCGATGACCTGTATGTGATCGCCGATATCGGCAAGCTGAAAATCGAACTGCATGCCGCCGAAGCCCTGTTGCGCAAGGCCGGCCAGGTGCTCGACCAGGTCAGCGCCGCGCCGATCACCGCGCAGTCCGCCGCCCGCGCGTCGATTGCGGTGGCCGAGGCCAAGGTGCTCACCACCGAAGTGTCGTTGCTGGTCAGCGAAAAACTCTTCGAGCTGGCCGGCAGCCGCGCCACCCTCGCCGAATTCAACCTCGACCGCCACTGGCGCAACGCGCGAGTGCACACCCTGCACGACCCGGTGCGCTGGAAGTATCACGCCATCGGCGCCTATCGACTGAACGGCACCTTGCCGGCTCGTCACTCCTGGATTTAACCGACCAGACCTCTGGAGAACACACATGACTGTCTCTACTCACGTCGCGGTTATCACCAGCGACGAACAAGCCCTTATTGTCGCCAGCGACCTCGCCGAAGACTTTCGTCGCGACAGCGCCCAGCGCGACCGCGAGCGCCGCCTGCCCCTGCCCGAACTGGACGTGTTCTCGCGCTCCGGCCTGTGGGGCATCAGCGTGCCCAAGGAGTACGGCGGCGCCGGCGTGTCCAACGTCACCCTGGCCAAGGTCATCGCCCTGATCGCCCAGGCGGATGCGTCGTTGGGCCAGATCCCGCAAAACCATTTCTATGCCCTGGAAGTGCTGCGCGTAAATGGCAGCCCGGCGCAGCAGCAACGCCTGTACGCCGAAGTGCTCGCCGGTCAAAGGTTCGGCAACGCCTTGGCGGAACTGGGCACCAAGACCGCCCATGACCGCGTGACGAAAATCACCCGCGATGGCGACGGTTTTCGCATCAGCGGCCGCAAGTTCTACTCCACCGGTGCGATCTACGCCCAGCGCATCCCCACCTCGGTGGTGGACGAACACGGTGTGCAGCAACTGGCGTTCGTGCCGCGTGACAGCGCAGGCCTGGAGGTGATTGACGACTGGAGCGGCTTCGGCCAGCGCACCACCGGCAGCGGTTCGGTGGTGTTCGATAACGTGTGGGTTGCGGCACAGGACGTGATCCCGTTCCAGAGCGCCTTCGAACGCCCGACCACCGTCGGCCCGCTGGCGCAGATCCTTCACGCTGCGATCGACACCGGCATCGCCCGCGCCGCTTTTGAAGATGCGCTGCACTTTGTGCGCACCAAGACCCGCCCGTGGATCGACGCCGGCAGCGACAAGGCCAGCGAGGACCCGCTGACCTTGAAGAGCTTCGGCCACCTGAGCATCCGCCTGCACGCCGCCGAGGCGCTGCTGGACCGCTCGGGCGAATACCTCGACCGCGCGCAGGCCGACAGCAATGCCGAAACGGTTGCCGCCGCCTCCATCGCCGTCGCCGAAGTGCGCGCCCTGAGCACCGAAATTTCCCTGGCCGCCGGCAGCACCCTGTTCGAATTGGCCGGCAGCCAGGCTACCCTGGCCGAGCACGGCCTGGATCGCCACTGGCGCAACGCCCGCGTGCACACCCTGCACGACCCGGTGCGCTGGAAGTATCACGCAGTGGGCAATTACTACCTCAACGATGAAAACCCGCCACTGCGGGGGACCATCTGAATGGCCAAGAAAAAAATCCTGCTCAATGCCTTCAACATGAACTGCATCGGGCACATCAACCACGGCCTGTGGACGCATCCACGGGACACCTCCACCCAATACAAAACCATCGAATACTGGACCGACCTCGCGCAAACCCTGGAACGCGGGCTGTTTGACGGGCTGTTCATCGCCGATATCGTGGGTGTGTACGACGTCTATCAGAACTCCATCGACGTGCCGCTCAAAGAGTCGATCCAGCTGCCGGTGAATGACCCGTTGCTGCTGGTTTCGGCCATGGCGGCAGTGACCAAAAACCTTGGCTTCGGCCTCACCGCCAACCTCACCTACGAGCCGCCGTATCTGTTCGCCCGGCGCATGTCCACCCTCGACCACCTGAGCCGTGGCCGCGTGGGCTGGAACATCGTCACCGGCTACCTCGACAGCGCCGCCAAGGCCATGGGCCTCACCGAGCAGGTCGAGCACGACCGCCGATACGACCAGGCCGACGAGTACCTGGAGGTGCTCTACAAACTCTGGGAAGGCAGCTGGGAAGACGACGCGGTGCGCAACGATCCCCAGGCGCGGGTCTACGCGCAGCCGGGCAAGGTGCACAAGGTCGAGCACCACGGCGAGTTCTATCAGGTTGAGGGTTATCACCTGTGCGAGCCGTCGCCACAGCGCACGCCGGTGCTGTTCCAGGCCGGCAGCTCTGACCGTGGCTTGTTGTTTGCCGGGCGGCATGCCGAGTGCGTGTTCATCAGCGGCCAGAACAAGGCCGCGACCAAGGTGCAAGTGGATAAGGTGCGCGCCAGCGCCGTCGAGGCCGGGCGCAACCCGGATGACATCAAGGTGTTCATGGGCCTCAACGTGATCGTCGGCGCTACCGAGGAACTGGCCTGGGCCAAGCACGCCGAGTACCTCAGCTACGCCAGCCCCGAAGCCGGCGTCGCGCATTTCTCGGCGTCCACCGCGATTGATTTTGCCGAGTACGAGCTGGACGAACCGATCCAGTACGTGAAGAGCAACGCCATTCAATCAGCCACCAAGAACCTGCAAAACAACGACTGGACCCGGCGCAAATTGCTCGAGCAACACGCCTTGGGCGGGCGCTACATCACCCTGGTCGGCTCGCCCGAGCAGGTGGCCGATGAGCTGGAATCCTGGATCAGCGAAACCGGGTTGGATGGGTTCAACCTGACGCGGATTGTGACGCCGGAGAGCTATGTGGATTTCATCGATCTGGTGGTGCCGGAGCTGCAGCGAAGGGGCTCGTACAAGACCGCGTATGAGCAGGGAACACTGAGGGAAAAAGTCTTCCAGGGCACCGCCCGCCTCCCTGAACAACACACAGGTTCTACCTACCGACACTGATCGAAAAATGTGGGAGGGGGCAAGCCCCCTCCCTCATTGGATCTGCATTGTTTGTACTCATAACTTATGACTGGAAATCCACTATGAAAAAGACACTCCTCAATAACCCAGTCAAAGCACTGGCCCTGGCCCTCGGCTTGTTCAGCTCGGTGGCATTCGCCGCCGACGCCCCCCTGAAAATCGGCACCACCGCCGCTTTCGCAATCCCCCTGGAAGCCGCCGTTGAAGAAGCCGGCAAGCAAGGCCTGAAAGTCGAACTGGTGGAATTCACCGACTGGATCGCGCCCAACGTCAGCCTGGCCGCCGGCGATATCGACGTGAACTACTTCCAGCACATCCCCTTCCTGGAAAACGCCAAGGCCGCCGCCGGCTTTGACCTGGTGCCGTACGCGCCGGGCATCATCAATAACGTCGGGCTGTACTCGAAGAAATTCAAAAGCATCAACGACCTGCCCCAAGGCGCCAGCGTGGCGATTGCCAACGACCCGATCAACAGCGGGCGCGGCCTGCAACTGCTGGCCAAGGCGGGCTTGATCACCCTCAAGCCAGGCGTGGGCTACAAGGCCACCGAAGAAGACATCGTCGCCAACCCGAAGAAGATCAAGATCCTGCAAGTGGAAGCCGTGCAACTGGTGCGCGCCTATGACGACGCCGACCTGGTGCAGGGCTACCCGGCGTATATCCGCCTGTCCAAGACCTTCGATGCCGAGTCGGCGCTGCTGTTCGACGGCCTCGACCACCCGGAATACGTGATCCAGTTCGTGATCCAACCCAAGAGCAAAACCGACCCGCGCGTGATCAAGTTCGTCGACATCTACCAGCACTCGCCGGTGGTACGTGCAGCCCTGGATAAATCCCTGGGCAAGCTCTACCAAGTGGGTTGGGACGATAAAAAATGACCGCCGCCCACTCTCAACTGCGCGACCTGGGCACACCGCCCAGGGACGCCGAGCAGACAGAACTGCATCCGGACCTGAACCACGCCCATGTGCGTTTCATCAACCTGGGCAAAACCTATGACGGCACGGTGCACGCCCTGCAGGGCATCGACCTGGCGATCCAGCGCGGCGAGGTGTTCGGCATCATTGGCCGCAGCGGCGCCGGCAAGTCGTCGCTGATCCGCACCATCAACCGCCTGGAGCAGCCCAGCAGCGGGCGCGTGTTGATCGACCAGGTGGACATCGGCGACTTCGATGAAGACCACCTGGTGCAACTGCGCCGGCGCATCGGCATGATCTTCCAGCATTTCAACCTGATGTCGGCCAAGACCGTGTGGCAGAACGTCGAGCTGCCGCTCAAAGTCGCCGGCATTCCCAAGCTGCAACGCGAGCAGAAGGTGCGCGAGCTGCTGGAACTGGTGGGTTTGCAGGACAAGCACAAGGCTTACCCGGCGCAGCTCTCCGGCGGGCAGAAACAGCGCGTGGGCATCGCCCGCTCGCTGGTGCATGACCCGCAGATCCTGCTGTGCGACGAAGCCACCTCGGCGCTGGACCCGGAGACCACCCAGTCGATCCTCGGCCTGCTGCGCGAGATCAACCGGCGCCTGGGCCTGACCATCGTGCTGATCACCCATGAAATGGCGGTGATCCGCGAAATCTGCGACCGCGTGGTGGTGCTCGAGCACGGACGTATCGTCGAGCAGGGCCCGGTGTGGCAAGTGTTTGGCAACCCGCAGCATGAGGTCAGCAAGACGCTTTTGGCGCCACTTCAACATGGCCTGCCGGAAGAACTGCAAAGCCGTCTGCAACTCACCCAGGCTTCGCCGGACGCGGCACTGGTGCTGCGCCTGCAGTTCACCGGCGGCGCCAACGATGAGCCCGACCTGGCCGCGCTGTTCAGCGCCCTCGGCGGGCGCGTGCGCTTGCTGCAAGGCGGCGTGGAACGCATCCAGGGCCACGCCTTGGGGCAATTGCTGCTGGCGGTGAATGGCTCGCCCCATAACGCCGAAGAACTGCGCAACCGCGCCGCCCATTGGGCGCAACAGGTAGAGGTGCTGGGCTATGTGGTTTGATCGTTTATTGCAGGGCGCCATCGACACCTTGTTGATGGTCGGCGTGTCGTCGCTGATCGCGTTGCTGGTGGGGATTCCGCTGGCGGTGTTCCTGGTCACCAGCGACAAGGGCGGCATCTACCAGGCCCCGGCGCTGAACCGGGTGCTGGGGGCGTTCGTGAACCTGTTCCGCTCGATTCCGTTTTTGATTCTGATGGTGGCGCTGATCCCGTTCACCCGCCTGATCGTCGGCACCACCTATGGCGTGTGGGCAGCGGTGGTGCCGCTGACCATCGCCGCCACGCCGTTCTTTGCGCGCATCGCCGAGGTCAGTTTGCGTGAGGTCGACCACGGTTTGATCGAAGCCGCGCAAGCCATGGGTTGCCGGCGTTGGCACATCATCTGGCATGTGCTGTTGCCGGAAGCGCTGCCGGGGATTGTCGGCGGGTTTACCATCACCCTGGTGACCATGATCAACTCGTCGGCCATGGCCGGGGCGATTGGTGCAGGCGGCCTTGGCGACATTGCCTATCGCTATGGTTACCAGCGTTTTGATACGCAGATCATGCTCACGGTAATTGTGCTGCTGGTGATTCTGGTGGCGGTGATCCAGTTGGGTGGCGATCGGTTGGCGCGGGTGCTCAATAAGCGCTGAGTGGCTTGAACGTGCAGCACCGGCCTCGGTGGTGCACCACTCGTCGCCACTGTCAATTCTGACAGTAGATTCGGCGACTGCCCGGGGCGTTTGATAGGTTGGCCCGTCGCGCGGCTATCGCGCGCCCCAACCCATCAAGGTGATGGCTATGTCCACTGTGCCTGGTTCTTTCGACCTTCTTACTGACGCCCCCTTTTCAGCCTTCCCCCACGTCCCGTTCCGTGCCGCCAACAACCCGGCGCAGAGTCTTACTCTCTACCCTGAAACGGCGGTCCTGGGCCTGGGGCAACGCCAGGTATTGCCGCAAACCAGAATAACCATTCAGTCCTGGTTCGCACGCGGTTTAAACGACTTTTATGCCATCTACATTCAACCGCCGAATGCACAGACCCTGGGTCAGCCGGCGGCCTCGAACATCGTCAGTGCCATCGCTAACAGTTACGATTTGAATATCCCCGGGACCACGTTGCCGGACGGCGAATACTCGATGTTCGCCCGGGTCGTGCGGGCCGGCAGCCAGCAGGAAAGTCGCTCGGACCCTCAGATAATCCTGATCAAGACCACCCTCCCTGGCGGCATCGATCGCCAACTCGGGGACACCTGGCTCAGTGGGCTGACCATGCGCATTGAAGGGCTGCCGGAAGGGTCGGTGATTGACGCAAACGTTGCCGCAAGCGGGATGACGTGCCTGATCGACAAATATGAAAATATCCGCAAGAACGACAGAATTGCAGTCTCCGTGGGCGGGGTATTCGTCAACTACATCGTCAGCCCAACTGATGCTGCCGGGCCTGGGCCAATCCGCATACCCGTTCCGCCGTCCACCTTCAGCAGCGTCAGCCAATCCGGCCCGGTGGAAGTGTCGTTCAAGGTTGTCGATGTGGTGGAAAACGTTTCCGGGGGAATCGGGGCGAAATACCAGTATTCCCGACCCTATATTCTCAATAGTGAGTTGGACCCGAACCTGATCGAATACCCAGAGTTCCAAGCGAACGGTATAGCGGCACCTGTAGTGGATTTGGAAACCCAAAGCCAGGCGGTTTTCACCATACAGGCCATATTGCCGCGCAGGACTCCGGCGCCTACTGTACCCGACCTGGTTGTTGGAATACTCACGATTACCAACCCGGACGGCACAATCCGTACCGTACGCTTGCCGGCGGTCAGCGCCAGCACCACTACGCAGCGCATCGTTTTGATCCCTGTCAGCAACGCCCTGATGACGTCGCTGGCGGACAGCTCGTTCCGCGCGTCGTTCGAACGGCAAACCTCCACCGGGGTGTTTTTGGCACGGTCGGGCAGCTACCCGGTCCGGGTGGTAGGCGCACAGCCACTTGTAAGGGACTTTACCGCCTTCAACGATTACTCCTTTAACGGCTGGGTACCGGGCCCTAACGTTGACTCCAGGGACCTGAGGTACATAGTCCAGGAAGGCGTCCTGGGTTTATTCAACAATACCTTTACCAATAATTCTGCTGGCACCGTACTGAAGAAAACCTTTACCAACCTGCAAATAGGTGCACGGTACGCTTTCAGCGCGCAAGTCGGCAGGTGGATCGGCCAGCACGACTTCCCCATTGTTTCCCTGGCGACCAACCAAGGCCCAATCACACCGCCTGTAACCATTACCACCATGTTTCCAGGTTTTGTAACCCTTCGCGGGGAATTTACGGCCAATACTCGGGCAGTTGACTGCATGTTTGTCAGCAACCTGGCGTCAGGCGTCGGCAACGATTACAGGATGGCGAACTTTGAAGTTGTCCGCCTGTAGTGTTTGAAAGCGCCTCAACGTCAATACGTTAAAAGCGGAACAGCCCCCTGGCTGTTCCGCTTTTTTATCGCTGGCGTATAGTCAGCCACTCTTCCATGACGTTGAAACTCCAGCCATGAAACTGCCTCCAGACGCCCTCGAACAGATCACCGCCACCACCCTGGGCCATTACAACAAGGTGGCCGAAGACTTCCGTGAAGGCACCCGCGACCACGATGTAAGCCAGAATATCGATGCGCTGTTGCGCCATATCCAGGGCTCGGCGCCGTTTACCGTGCTGGATTTCGGCTGCGGGCCGGGCCGCGACTTGCAAACGTTTACCCGCATGGGCCACATCGCCGTGGGGCTGGACGGCTCCGAGCGGTTTGCGCAGATGGCGCGCGAAGACAGCGGCTGCGACGTGCTGCACCAGGACTTCCTGAAGCTGGATCTGCCAGTGGAGTGTTTCGACGGGATCTTCGCCAACGCGGTGCTGTTTCATATACCCAAGCAGGAACTGCCACGTGTGCTCAAGCAACTGCATGGGGCTCTGAAGCCTGGCGGTGTGTTGTTCAGCTCCAACCCAAGGGGTGAAAACCAGGAAGGCTGGAATGGGCCGCGATATGGCTCTTACCATGACCTTGAGGCATGGCAAACGCTGCTGACAACGGCAGGGTTTGTGGAGCTGGAGCATTACTACCGACCCGCCGGCTTGCCTCGGGCTCAACAACCTTGGCTGGCCAGCGTATGGCGCAAAATCTAGAGGCCACACACTCCAAATATGGGAGGGGGCTTGCCCCCGATGGCAGTGTGTCAGTCAAAGATTTATCAACTGATACACCCTCATCGGGGGCAAGCCCCCTCCCACATTTTTGACCTCACTCTGACTGTTGGTCCTGCTTGGGTTCGCGGATTTTGTACCAGGCCACATACAGCGCCGGCAGGAACAACAGCGTCAGCAACGTGGCGATGATGATCCCGCCAATCATCGCGTACGCCATAGGCCCCCAGAACACTTCCCGCGCAATCGGGATCATGCCCAGGCTCGCCGCTGCAGCCGTCAGCAGGATCGGCCGGCGCCGGTGCTCGGTGGCTTCCACCACGGCATCCCACGGCGTGTAGCCGTCGCGTTCGTAGGCGTCGATCTGCGTCACCAGGATGACCGAGTTGCGGATGATGATGCCGATCAGCGCCAGGATCCCGAGGATCGCCACAAAGCCCATGGGCGTGCCCGTGGGGATCAGCGCCAGCACCACGCCGATCAGCCCCAGCGGCGCCACGCTGGCCACCAGGAACATCTTCTGCACGCTGTGCAGCTGGATCATCAGGAAGGTCGCCATCAAGAACAGCATCAACGGCACCACGCTGGCAATCGGGCCCTGGGCCTTGCCGCTTTCTTCGACGGTGCCGCCGGTGGCGACCTTGTAACCCACCGGCAGGCCGGCGCTGAACTTGTCGATCTCGGGTTTGAGCTGCTTGACCAGATCGGTCGGCTGCATCTCATCACGCACCGAGGCCTTAATCGTAATGGTCGGCTTGCGGTCACGGCGCCACACCAGCGGCTGCTCCAGCTCGTAGCGCACGGTGGCGAAGGCCAGCAGCGGAATCGAGGTGCCATTGGGCGTGACGATCTGCAGATTCTGCAAGGTCTCCGGGGTACCGCGCTCGGCGTCCTCGGCGCGGCCGACGACGTTGATCAGGTAGATATCGTCGTGCACTTGGGTCACTGACGAGCCACTGACCACGCTGTTCATCAACTGCGCCACGTCCTCGGACGACAACCCCAGTTGCCGCGCCTTGTCCTGGGCGATGTCCACACGCAGCACTTTGCCCGGCTCGTTCCAGTCGTAGATGATCTCGCCAAGGTGGCTGTTCTGGTCGAGCAGGGTCGCCAGCTCGATGGCGTGTTTGCGCACCTGGTCGGTGTCTTTGCCGGACACGCGATACTGGATCGGCCGCCCCACCGGCGGGCCCATCTCCAGCGGCTGCACAAAGCTGCCGATGCCGACAAAGTCATCGCGCAGGCGTTTTTGCAGGCGTGCAATCAAGGCGCCGCGTTCTTCCAGGCCTTTGCTGACGATCACCAGCTGCGCGTAGTAGGGGTTTTCCAGTTGCTGGTCCAGCGGCAGGTAGAAACGGATCGCGCCCTGGCCAATGTAGGTGCTCCAACGCGCGATGTCCGGGTCGTCCTTGATGATCGCTTCGAGGCGGTCGACGGCCTTGCGCGTCTCGTTGATCGAGGCGTTTTGCGGCAGGTTGAGGTCGACGAGGATTTCCGGGCGGTCCGACGACGGGAAAAACTGGTTCTGCACAAACTGCATGGAAAACACCGACGCCACAAACAGCCCCACGGTGATGCCGATGGCCCACCAGCGGTTGCGCATCGCCCAGAGCATGCCGCGGTTGAAGCCACGGCCGATGCGGCCCGGCTCGGCATTGTGCGGTTTCACATTGGCACTGAGGATATGCACGCCAATCACCGGCGCAAACAGCACCGCCACCACCCACGACACCAGCATCGCCACGGCGATCACCGCAAACAGGGTAAAGGTGTACTCGCCCGCCGAACTGGCGTTGAGGCCAATCGGCACAAACCCGGCGACGGTCACCAGAGTGCCGGTGAGCATTGGGAACGCCGTGGAGGTGTAGGCGTAGGTCGCCGCCTGTTGCTTGGTTTCGCCTTTTTCCAGGCGCGTGATCATCATCTCCACGGTGATCATCGCGTCATCCACCAACAGGCCGAGGGCGATGATCAACGCGCCCAACGACACCCGCTGCATGGTGATGCCGCTGTATTCCATGAACACGAATACCAGCGCCAGTACCAACGGAATCGAACACGCCACCACCAGCCCGGCGCGCATGCCAAGGCTGATAAAGCTCACCACCAGCACGATAATCACCGCTTCGAACAACGCGCTGGTAAAGCCGCCGACAGCCTCTTCCACCACTTCGGCCTGGTCGGACACCTTGTGCACACCGACGCCCACCGGCAGGTCGGCGGTCAGCTCATCCATGCGTGTGTGCAGGGCCTTGCCGAACGACTGGATATTGCCGCCCTTCTGCATGGCAATCGCCAGGCCAATCGCCGGCTTGCCGTTGAAACGAAACATCGGCCGCGCCGGATCGACGTAACCACGGCTGATTTCGGCGATGTCCGCCAGGCGATAGAAGCGGTCATTGAGGCGCAGGTTGACGTCTGCCAGGTCCTTCTCCGAGGCGAATTGCCCCGAGGTGCGCACCGAAATCCGCTCCGGCCCGGCCTCGATCACCCCGGCAGGCGTCACCGCGTTTTGCGATTGCAGGCTCTGCACGACCTGGCGCTGATCCACCCCCAGCGCCGCGAGTTTGCGCGTGGAGAAATTCAGGTAAATCACTTCATCCTGCTGGCCGATCATCTCGACCTTGCCCAGCCCCGGCACCGCACGGATCTCGGCGCGCACCTGCTCCACGTAGTCGCGCAACTGGCGCATCGACAGGCCGTCGCCGGTAAAGGCGTAGACCGAGCCGAACACATCACCGAACTCGTCGTTGAACGACGGCCCCTGCAAGCCCTGGGGGAAGCTGCCGCGAATGTCGTCGATCTTCTTGCGGACCTGGTACCAGATCTCCGGGATGGCCTTGGCGCTGGTGGTGTCCTTGAGGAACACGAACACCGTGGATTCGCCCGGCCGCGTGTAGCTTTTCACGTAGTCGAGGGAGTCGAGTTCTTCGAGTTTTTTCTCGATGCGGTCGGTGACCTGCTTGAGCGTTTCTTCCTGGGTCGCACCCGGCCAGCGGGTCTGGATCACCATGGTCTTGATGGTGAACGAGGGGTCCTCCTCGCGGCCCAGGTTCATGTACGAGAACACGCCCATCAGCAGCGCGACGAACATCAGGTACCACACGAAGGACTGATGCTTTAGGGCCCAGTCGGATAAGTTGAAGCTCCCTTTCATCGCGGGCTGTCCTCGTCGATTTTGACTTTTTGCCCGGGTTTCAGGCTGTTCACGCCGGCTGTGACAATGCGCTCGCCAGCTTTGATGCCGCCATTGACCAGGACGCTGTCGGCATCCCGGCTGACCACGCTGACGTCGCGTGGCTGCACGGTCTGGCTCTGGGTATCAAGCAGCCAAATGCGCGTCTTGCCGTCGACTTCCTGCAACGCGCTCAGGGGCAATTCGATACGCGGCGTAATGGCGCTGCTCAAGGTCACGCTGATAGCGGTGCCCAGGCGGAACGCGGCGGGGGCATCGGTCAGGCTCAGGCGTGCGCGGCGGGTGCGCGTGGCGCTTTGAGCCTGGGGCTCGATCTCGCGCACGATGGCGGTGGTCTGCACGCTGGGGTCCAGTTGACCGGCGACCAGAAACACCACATCCGCCGGCAGGCGCTCGGCCAGGCCCGCGGGCAGGTCGATCACCGCTTCCTTGATGTCGGGGCGAGCCAGGGTCACCACCTGCTGCCCGGCGCTGACGACCTGACCAGCCTCGGCATTCCAGGCGGTGACGATACCGGCGTGGTCGGTGCGCAGTTCGGCGTAGTTGAGCTGGTCCCTGGCCTGATTGACCGAGGCACGGGCCTGATCAAGGGTGGCCTGGGTGGTTTTCAGATCGGTCTGCGCCACATCCAACTGAGCCTGGGCGCCGACGCCGCGATTGAACAGCTCTTGCTGACGACGGGCATTGGCCTGGGCATTAATGAACTGTGCCTGCACGCGGGCGAGGTCGCCCTGGGCGGCACGCAGTTGGTTCTGCTGGTCGGTGGGGTCGAGCACGGCAAGCAAGGCGCCCTTCTCTACCTCGGCGCCCACGTCGACGGCGCGAAGGGCAATACGGCCCGGCACTCGGAAACCCAGGTTGCTTTCATAGCGGGCCTGGATAGTGCCTGCGAAGCGGCCGAGGTTTTCCTGGTCTTGCGCCTTCACTTCCATGGACAACACCGGGCGCACAGGCTCCGGCGGCGCCTCTTCCCTGGAGCAAGCCATCAGCAACAGGCTGACGGCGACGATAACCGTCAACTGCTTCATGGCTGGGCTCCTTGCTGGGCGATCTCGACCACCATGCCGGGGTGCAGCAATTGCCCACCGGCCACTACGACTTTTTCGCCGCCTTTAAGGCCCTCGCCAATAATCACTTTGCCGGTGAGGTAACGGGCCACCGTGACCTTGTGCAGTTGCGCCTTGCCGTCGGCATCCACCAGCCATACGGCGGGTTCGCTGAGGTCTTTGGTCAAGGCCGCCCAGGGCAATTCGATGCTGGCCTTGGCCGGGCCGTTGGCGGTGGCGCTCACCACCGAGCCCAGCTCCATGCCTTTGGGCAGGCTTTGCAGGGCGATCTTCACTTGTACCGTGCCGGTATTGGCCGCCACTGCCGGCGTCACTTCACGCACCTTGCCCACGGCCTTGATACTCGGGTTGTCGAGCAGGCTGACGGTAATCGGCGCATCGGGCGGCGGCTCCACCAGCAGGGATTCGTACACGTTGAATACCGCGTCACGCTCGCCATCACGGGCCAGGCTGAAGATCGGTACGGTGGCTTGTACCACCTGGCCAACTTCGGCCTGGCGCGCCGTGATGATCCCCGGTGCATCGGCGACCAACGCCGTGTAACCGAGTTGCTCACGGGCGTTGGCCAATTGCGCCTGGGCGGCGGCCAAAGCGCTTTGACTGCTGCGCAACGCGGCCTGGGCAGCATCGTATTCGCTGCGACTGGTGTAGCCCTTGGGCAAGAGTTTTTCCTGGCGTACGAAGGCGGCAGCGGTCTGCTTGACCCGCGCCTGCTCGGCCACGACCTGGGCCTGGGCCGAATCGACGTTGGTTTGCAGGTCCTTGGGGTCGAGCCTGGCCAGGACTTGCCTGGCCGTGACGCGGTCGCCCACGTCGACCATGCGCTGGATGATCTTGCCGCCCACGCGAAAGGACAGATCGGTTTGCACCCGCGCCTGGATATCACCCGTCAGCGTCACTGCCGCGGCAAAATCCGCGGACTGCACGGTTTGCACGAACACCCGTGAATGCTGCTTGGGCTCGGCTTTGTCCTGGCCACAGCCGCTGAGCAGCGCCAGGAGGCCAAGGCTGAAAATAAATG
>Ga0302347_1003347_pt1 | contig 14316 bp, 18 predicted proteins | sample PhyWR1_FD_202178 | JGI IMG/M metagenome (GOLD analysis project Ga0302347, IMG submission 202178) | Leaf surface microbial communities from wheat plants in UC Gill Tract Community Farm, Albany, California, United States - DLSL W.R1 (v2)... | ecosystem: Host-associated > Plants > Phyllosphere >...
CGGGCAACCTGTCGTGCTCGGTCCCGGGCTGCGCCGCGGAACTCGCTACGCGCCTGCGGCGCTGCGCTCGGACAACCGCGGCGAGTCAGATGACGAAGCCTCCGTGTCCTTCGGCACTCCGGCCAGCCCGGGCCCTGCGCGCGCCAGGCGCAGCCAGAAGGGCGGGGGCGGGATAGCTTCTTTGTGATGCTTACGTCATGTGCCGTTATTTAGCGAAGCAGTCGCAGGCGTGGGATGGCGTCCGCTCCGCACCAGACCACGGCGTTCTGCTCGTAGGTCCGGCCCCATTCGCTTGCCGCTTGTTCGCTCATTCCTTCGACAAGGCAGCCGGCTTCAGGCGGCCAGCCATTGGTAGGATGCCGGCCCACGGCAGGCAGCCAATGCCAGCCGGCCTGTTGCAACTCCTGCTCCAGCCGGGCCTGGCGCGCCTGATTCTCGGCATGGGGCAAAGGCTGGCTAAAGGGATTCCAGGCCGTGATCACGCAGCCCGCGGCGATATGACGGCGCGTGTAGTACGCGGCCAGCGCAGCGCAGGGCTGGTCGATGCGCAGCACGAAGTCCGGCCCGGCGTGGACGATGTAATCGGTCTCGCGATAGGCCCGTATCGTTGCGGGATCCATGAAGAAGCGTTCAGATGGTGGCATGGTGGTTGAAAACACAAGTGAAACCAGGGGAGGTTTGACGCGCCTTTATGCGTTTTGAGCAGGTCTGGGCGACAATAGCTGCCTCCCTTGCATGTCGGCAGGCGCAGCGCGCGCCTCTCGCACACTGCTTTTGCCGTGTTTCCTCATTTTTACCGCCATGAAAAAACGTAATCTCGTCGCGATGCTGGCCCTGAGCGCCATTTTGGCTGCCTGTGGCAAGAATGAGCCCAAGCCTGCCACCGATGTGGCGCCTGCGCCTGCGGCTGCCGTGACCAAGGTGGTGGTCGGCCTGGACGACAACTTCCCGCCCATGGGCTTCCGTGACGAGAAGAACGAACTGGTCGGTTTCGACATCGACCTCGCCCGCGAAGCCGGCAAGCGCATGGGCCTGGACATGCAGTTCAAGCCCATCGACTGGAGCGCCAAGGAAGCCGAACTCGCGGGCAAGCGCGTGGACATGCTGTGGAACGGCCTGACCATCACCGAGCAGCGCAAGGAAAAGATCGCGTTCTCCACGCCCTACATGGAAAACCACCAGATCATCGTGGTGCTGGCCAACGGCGGCATCAAGACCAAGGCCGATCTGGCGGGCAAGGTCGTGGGCGCGCAGGACGGCAGCTCGGCCGTCGACGCGATCAAGAAGGACGAAGCCGTGGCCAAGAGCTTCAAGGAATTGAAGACTTTCGGCGACAACATCACCGCGCTGATGGACCTGTCCGCAGGCCGTCTCGATGCCGTGGTGGTCGATGAAGTCGTTGGCCGCTTCCACGTCGCCAAGAAGGCCGAAGAGTACCGCGTGCTCGACGAGAACTTCGGTGTCGAGGAATACGGCGTGGGCCTGCGCAAGGAAGACACGGAACTGCTGACCAAGCTCGAAGCCTCCATGGCTGAAATGAAGAAGGACGGCAAGGCCGCAGAAATTGCCACCAAGTGGTTCGGCAAGGACATCATCAAGTAAGCAGACAGTCCAGCGCCAGGCACCGGCTGCGCCCTCATAGGCCTGCCGGTGTTTTGCGTTTCTGGACCACAAGGCAATTGCATGGAATACGTTCTCTCCCTCCTGGGGCCCCTGTCCCAGGGGGCGCTGGTCACACTGAAGCTGTTCGTGGTGACGCTGGTCCTGGCGGTGCCGCTGGGGCTGGCGCTGGCGCTGGCGCGCGTCTCGCGCTTTCGCGCGCTGGCGCGGCTGGTCAACGGCTATATCTGGCTGATGCGCGGCACGCCGCTGATGCTGCAGATGCTGTTCATCTACTTCGCGCTGCCGTTCGTGCCCGTGATCGGTGTCCGCTTTGACGACTTTCCCGCTGCTGTTGTCGCCTTCTCGCTCAATTACGCTGCCTACTTCGCGGAAATCTTCCGTGCGGGCATACAGTCGATAGACCGTGGCCAGTACGAGGGTGCAAAAGTGCTGGGCCTGACCTATGGCCAGACCATGCGCCGCATCGTGCTGCCGCAGATATGGCCGCGCATCCTGCCGCCCATGAGCAACGAGACCATCACGCTGGTCAAGGACACTTCGCTGATCTACGTGCTCGCGCTCAACGACCTGCTGCGCGCGGCGCGCGGCATCGTGCAGCGCGACTTCACGACCACGCCGTTCATCGTGGCCGCGTGCTTTTATCTTGTCATGACCCTGGTGCTGACCTGGGGCTTCCAGTACCTGGAGAAACGCTATGCCAAATACGACGCTTGAGAAGACGGCCGCGTCGGCGGCAGGCAGCGACGTGATGATCAGCGCGCGCGACATCTGCAAGGGCTTCAACGGCCTGCCCGTGCTGCGCAATGTGTCGCTCGACCTGCTGCGCGGCGAGGTCGTGGCGGTCATCGGTCCTTCGGGTTCGGGCAAGAGCACGTTCCTGCGCTGCCTCAACCACCTCGAGACCATAGACAGCGGTCACATCCATATCGAAGGCGAGCTGCTGGCCGAGACCAGCGCCGCGGGCGTCTGCAGCTATGTGCCCGACGCGCAGATCCGCCACATCGGCCGCAAGATGGGCATGGTGTTCCAGTCGTTCAATCTGTTTCCCCACCTCACGGTGCTGGAAAACGTGATCGAGGCGCCGATGGTCGTCAAGGGAATGGCGCGCGGCCAGATCGTGCCGCGCGCCGAAGCGCTGCTGCAGAAGGTCGGCCTGTTGGAAAAGCGCAACAGCTACCCTGCGCGCCTGTCGGGCGGGCAGAAGCAGCGCGTGGCGATCGCGCGCGCGCTGGCCATGGAGCCCGACATCCTGCTGTTCGACGAACCGACGTCGGCGCTGGACCCCGAACTCACGGGCGAAGTGCTGCGCACCATGCGCGAGCTGGCCCAGGAGAGCATGACCATGCTCGTGGTCACCCATGAAATGGGCTTTGCGCGCGAAGTCGCGCACCGCGTGGCGTTCATGGACCGCGGCGAACTGATCGAATCGGGGCCGGCCGCGGAATTCTTTGCGCAGCCAAAACACGCACGCACGCAGGCATTTCTGCACAATATGCTTTAACCCCATTGCCGCTGCAGCCCCTAAAAGGGGGGCTGTTTCCGGAAGGTTAGTGTCAGCAAACATACATGGATGTATGTAATCGTTTAACATCACGCACGTGATGAATTCTTGTTTTTTCCTGTAGGAACCGTCGGTCCATGACAGCACCCGCGCCACTGGTCGAACTGCGCAACGTAACGTTTGGTTATGGTGAGCGGGTGATCCTGCGCGACCTCAGTCTGCAGATACCGCGCGGCAAGGTCACGGCGCTGATGGGTGCTTCCGGCGGCGGCAAGACCACGGTGCTGCGCCTGATCGGCGGGCAGCAGCGTGCCCAGCAGGGCCAGGTGCTGTTCGACGGCCAGGATATCGGCGCCATGGACCAGGCGCAGCTCTATGCCGCGCGCCGGCGCATGGGCATGCTGTTCCAGTTCGGCGCGCTGTTCACCGACATGAGCGTGTTCGACAACGTGGCCTTCGCGCTGCGCGAACACACCGACCTGCCTGAAGCGCTGGTGCGCGACATCGTGCTGATGAAGCTCAATGCCGTGGGCCTGCGCGGCGCGCGCGGCCTCATGCCCAGCGAGATTTCGGGCGGCATGGCGCGGCGCGTGGCGCTGGCGCGCGCGATCGCGCTGGACCCCGAACTGATCATGTATGACGAGCCTTTCGCCGGCCTGGACCCGATTGCGCTGGGCACGGCCGCCCATCTGATACGCGAGCTCAATGACGCGATGGGCCTGACCACGGTGCTGGTCTCGCACGATGTGTTCGAGACCTTCCAGGTCGCCGACCATGTGATCATTCTCGGCCCGGCCTGTGTCGCGGCCCAGGGCACGCCGGCCGAAGTCATGGCCAGCACCGACCCGCTGGTCGACCAGTTCGTGCATGCGCGCGCCACGGGTCCCGTGCCATTTCATTACCCAGGCCCCGATGCGGCCCAGGACTTCGGTCCGGGAGGTCGCGCATGAACCGCTTTCACCCGGCGCGCATAGGCCGCGCCGCGCGCGAACAATGCACCGCCATCGGCCAGGCCACGCGCCTGCTGCTGCGTCTCATAGGCCTGCTGGGCGCGACGCTGCGCCGGCCGCGGCTGATGGGCGACCAGATCCATTTTCTCGGCAACTACTCTCTGGCCATCATCGGCGTGTCAGGCCTGTTCGTCGGCTTCGTGCTGGGCCTGCAGGGCTATTACACGCTGCAGCGCTATGGTTCGGCCGAAGCGCTGGGCCTGCTGGTGGCGCTGTCGCTGGTGCGCGAGCTCGGCCCCGTGATCACGGCGCTGCTGTTCGCGGGGCGCGCGGGCACGGCGCTGACGGCGGAGATCGGCTTGATGAAGGCCGGCGAGCAGCTCAGCGCGATGGAGATGATGGCCGTGGACCCGGTGCGCCGCATTCTGGCGCCGCGTTTCTGGGCCGGCGTGATCGTGCTGCCCTTGCTGGCCGCGGTGTTCAGCGCCGTGGGTGTGATCGGCGGCTGGATTGTCGGCGTGCTGATGATTGGCGTGGACGGCGGCGCATTCTGGGGCCAGATGCAGCAGGGCGTCGACTGGTGGGCCGATCTGGGCAACGGCGTTCTCAAGAGTCTGGTGTTCGGCGTGGCCGTGACCTTCGTGGCGCTGCTGCAGGGTTATCTGGCCAAGCCTACGCCCGAAGGTGTTTCCCGCGCGACAACGCGCACCGTGGTGATGGCCTCGCTGGCCATCTTGGGGCTGGACTTCCTGCTCACCGCGACGATGTTCAGTATTTGATGCTCCCACCAGGTGGGTGAGAGGAAGATTCATGCAGCAATCCAAAAGTGACGTGTGGGTGGGCCTGTTTGTGCTGCTTGGCGCAGCGGCCCTGGTGTTCCTGGCCTTGCAGTCGGCCAATCTGCTGAGCCTGAGCTTTCAGCAGACCTATTCCGTGAGCGCGCGTTTCGACAATATCGGCGGGCTCAAGCCCAAGGCCGCGGTACGCAGCGCCGGCGTGGTCGTGGGCCGCGTGCAATCGATCACTTTCGACGACAAGACCTTCCAGGCCAGCGTCAACCTGGCGCTGGAAAAGCAATACAGCTTTCCCAAGGACAGCTCTCTCAAGATCCTGACCAGCGGACTGCTGGGCGATCAATATATAGGCATAGAGGCCGGAGCGGATGAAGCCGTGCTCGCTCCCGGCGACCGCATCATCGCCACCCAGTCGGCCGTGGTGCTGGAAAACCTCATTGGACAGTTCCTTTACAACAAGGCGGAAGATGGTGGCTCCAGCGCTCCTGCACCGGAAAAACAATGACCACAACCAACTTGGCGGGTGCGTCCCGCAAACCAATTCTCCTGGCACAGCGTGGCCTGTGTGGCGCCGCACTGATGCTGGCGCTCGCGCTCACCGGTTGCGCCACCACGGCCGACCCCCGGGCCGCGGGTGACAGCGCGACGCCCACCACGGCGTCCAATCCTGCCGACCCGTTCGAGTCGTTCAACCGCAGCATCTACAGCTTCAACACTGCGCTCGACGACGCGGTGCTCAAGCCCGTGGCCACCCTGTACCGCGATGTCACGCCCGCCGTCGCGCGTGACGGTGTCGGCAATTTCTTCTCCAACCTCGGCGATGCCTGGTCGTTCGTCAACAACCTGGCCCAGGCCAAGGGCGAAGGCGCCTATTACAGCATCGTGCGCTTCAGCGTCAACACGGTGTTCGGTATCGGCGGGCTGTTCGACGTGGCCAGTGAAATGGGGCTGCCGCGCCGTCCCCAGGACTTCGGCCTGACGCTGGGCCGCTGGGGCGTGCCCACCGGCCCTTATGTAGTGTTGCCGCTGCTGGGGCCCTCGACGGTACGTGACACCGCGGCCATGCCTGTCGACGTCAAGGGCAACCTTCTTGGATATACCCATGACGTGCCGGTGCGCAACAGCATGGCGGTGCTGGGTCTGGTCGACAAGCGCGCGCGCCTGCTGCAGGCCGGCGACATGCTCGATGCCGTGGCGCTCGACAAGTACAGCCTGACGCGCGATGTCTACCTGCAGCTGCGGGGTCAGCGTGCCCCGGGTGACGGTCTTGACGCCGATGATTTCAGCAGCGACGACGATGCCGGCATGCTGCCGCCCGAAGAATAAGGGCTGCTTGCATCTGCTTGCATCCCTTGACATGCGCGTCATCATCCACACGGCGCGCTCAAGCACAATTGGAAGCGACGAGGTCTGCAAGGCCTGCGCTTCAAAAAGGAAAATACGATGATGAATCGACGTATCTGGGCCACCACCGCTGCCGCCTGGCTGGCTTTGTCGGCGGCCCTGCCGATGGCGGCGCAGGCCGCCGAAGAAACTCCCGACGCGCTGGTCAAGCGCGTGTCGGCCGATGTGCTGGACACGATACGCAATGACAAGACGCTCAAGTCCGGCGATGTGGCGCGCGTCAGCGCACTGGTCGACAAGGTGGTGATGCCGCATGTGAACTTCCAGCGCATGACTTCCGCGGCGGTGGGCCCCAAGTGGCGCGAAGCCACGCCCGAACAGAAGCAGCGGCTGCAGGCCGAGTTCAAGGCCTTGCTGATCCGCACCTATTCGGGCGCGCTGGCCCAGGTCAATGACCAGACCGTGGTGGTCAAGCCCATGCGCGCCGCAGCCGGCGACAAGGATGTGCTGGTGCGCACCGAAGTGCGCGGCAAGGGCGATCCCATTCAGCTCGACTACCGGCTGGAGCAAAAGGACGACGGCGCCTGGAAGATCTACAACCTGAACGTGCTGGGCGTGTGGCTGGTCGAAACCTATCGCAGCCAGTTTGCCCAGGAAATCAATGCGCGCGGCATCGACGGCCTGATCCAGGCGCTGGCTTCGCGCAACAAGGCCTGAGGCGCAGCGCAATGGAGGCCGCACGCCTGCAACTGCCCGCCGAACTGACGCACGCGCAGGCGCGGGCCTGCGCGCAGACGCTGTCTGCGCAGATAGCCGCCGCATCCGAAGTCCGTCTGGACGTCGATGCGTCGGCGCTGGTGAGCTTCGACTCGTCGGCGCTGGCGGTGTTGCTGGAATGCCGGCGCGCGGCGCTTGCGGCCGGTAAATCGCTGGCGGTCGCGGGCCTGCCCGCGGGCTTGCAGTCCATGGCCAGGCTCTACGGCGTGCAGGCACTGCTGGTGCCCGACGGCGCGCTGCCGGCCGCTTAAGGCGCGCAGCACCGGCGGCGCACGCGGCTTTCGGCGCACCGGCAGCGAACAATGCGGGGTCGGGCTTAAAATGCCAAGTTCCCATGCCCGCTGTCTCATTCCAATCCATCTCCAAGACCTACCGCACGCCCAAGGGCGTGTTCCGGGCCCTCAATGACGTCAGCCTGGACATCGAGGAGGGCGAGTTCTTCGGCCTGCTCGGGCCCAACGGGGCGGGCAAGACCACCTTGATCAGCATTCTGGCTGGCCTGGCGCGCGCCGACAGCGGCCATGTGCTGGTGCAGGGCAGCGACGTCCAGGCCGATTACGCCCAGGCGCGCCGCAAGCTGGGCATCGTGCCGCAGGAACTGGTGTTCGATCCGTTCTTCAATGTGCGCGAGGCGCTGCGCTTCCAGTCGGGCTACTTCGGCGTCAAGCACAACGATGCCTGGATAGACGAGCTGCTGCACAGCCTGGGCCTGACCGACAAGGCCGATGCCAACATGCGCCAGCTCTCGGGCGGCATGAAGCGCCGCGTGCTGGTCGCGCAGGCGCTGGTGCACAAGCCGCCCATCATCGTGCTCGACGAACCGACGGCCGGCGTCGACGTCGAGTTGCGCCAGACCCTGTGGCACTTCATCGCCAAGCTCAACAAGCAGGGCCATACCGTGCTGCTCACCACCCATTACCTCGAAGAGGCCGAAGCGCTGTGCAGCCGCGTGGCCATGCTCAAGCAGGGCGAAGTCGTCAAGCTGTCGAGCATGTCCGACCTGCTCAAATCGGCCTCGGCCAATGTGCTGCAGTTCAAGACCAACAGCCTCCTGCCCGAACACCTGCGCGCCGCGGCGCGCGTCACCGGGCGCATCGTGCAGATGCCCGCGCATGACGCGGGCGACATCGAACGCTACCTTTCCGCGCTGCGTGAAGCCGGCGTGGTGATCGAAGACATGGAAATCCGCCGCGCCGATCTGGAAGATGTATTCCTCAACGTCATGGGCGAAGCCAAGGCCACGGCGCAGACCGGGAGCGTCGCATGAGAGGCTGGCAGACCCTGTTCTACAAGGAAGTGCTGCGTTTCTGGAAAGTCAGTTTCCAGACCGTGGCCGCGCCCGTGCTCACGGCCGTGCTGTACCTGCTGGTGTTCGGCCATGTGCTCGAAGGCCGGGTGCTGGTCTATGACCGCATCAGCTACACCGCGTTCCTGATTCCCGGCCTGGTGATGATGAGCGTGCTGCAGAACGCGTTCGCCAACAGTTCCTCGAGCATCGTGCAGAGCAAGATCATGGGCTCGATGGTGTTCATCCTGCTGACGCCGCTGTCGCACTGGGCCTGGTTCACGGCGTATGTGGGCTCGTCGGTGCTGCGCGGGCTGCTGGTCGGTCTGGGCGTGTTCATCGTCACGCTGTTCTTCGCCGTGCCCGAATTCGCCGCGCCGGTCTGGATCCTGGTGTTCGTGGTGCTGGGCGCCGCGCTGCTGGGCACGCTGGGCGTGATTGCCGGGTTGTGGGCCGACAAGTTCGACCAGATGGCCGCGTTCCAGAATTTTCTGATCATGCCCATGACCTTCCTGTCGGGCGTGTTCTATTCGATACAGTCGCTGCCGCCGTTTTGGCAGACAGTAAGCCATCTGAACCCGTTCTTCTACATGATCGACGGCTTCCGCTACGGCTTCTTCGGCCAGAGCGATGTATCGCCCTGGGTCAGCCTGGCCATCGTCGGCGGTGCCTGGCTTGCCGTGAGCGCGCTGGCCGTGCATCTGCTGCGCACCGGTTACAAGATTCGCCATTGAGTCGCTTCGCGATGACTCTTTTTGTTTGCCCCCTTGCCCCGGCCTCTGTGGCCGAGGCTTCGCAGGCCGCGACAGCGGCGCTGCGCGAGATCTGACATGACTGCCGACCAACTCAAAGCCATCATCAGCGCAGGCCTGGCCTGCGAAATCCTGGAAGTCGAAGGTGACGGAAGTCACTGGTACGCGACCATCGTCAGCACCGCCTTCGAAGGCCAGCGTCCGCTGCAGCGCCAGCGCCTGGTCTACGGCACGCTGGGCGACCGCATCCAGACCAATGAGGTCCATGCACTGTCCATGAAGACTTTCAGCCCCGCCGAGTGGGCCAACAAGGCCTGAGGCCTGCAAGCAACGCCTTCGCGCCTGCGAACAATGCCTTCGCGCAAGCGCTCAAGGCCGTTTTAACTTTTATTTGGGCTCATCAGCCATGGACAAACTCCTGATTCGCGGCGGTCATCCGCTGCACGGTGAAGTCTCGATTTCCGGCGCCAAGAACGCCGCCTTGCCCGATCTGTGCGCCGCGCTGCTCACCGACGAGCCGGTGGTGCTGCGCAATGTGCCGCGTCTGCAGGACGTGTCGACCATGCTCAAGCTGATCCGCAACATGGGCGTCGAGGCCGAGCATGCGTCCGACGGCTCGGTGCGCATAGACGCCAGCCGCCTGTCGACACCCGAAGCCCCGTACGAGCTGGTCAAGACCATGCGCGCCTCGGTGCTCGCGCTGGGCCCGCTGCTGGCGCGCTTCGGCGAAGCCACGGTGTCGCTGCCCGGCGGCTGCGCGATCGGCTCGCGCCCCGTGGAACAGCACATCAAGGGCCTGCAGGCCATGGGCGCGCAGATCGTGGTCGAGCATGGCTACATGATCGCCAAGCTGCCCGCGGGCCGCACGCGCCTGCAGGGCACGCGCATCACGACCGACATGGTGACCGTGACCGGCACCGAGAACTTCCTGATGGCCGCGTCGCTGGCCGAAGGCGAAACCGTGCTGGAAAACGCGGCGATGGAGCCCGAAATCGTCGATCTGGCCGAAATGCTGATCAAGATGGGGGCGCGCATCCAGGGCCATGGCACCAGCCGCATCACCATCCAGGGCGTGGAGCGCCTGCACGGCTGCGATCACCAGGTGGTCGCCGACCGCATCGAAGCCGGTACCTTTCTGTGCGCCGTTGCCGCCACGGGCGGCGATGTGCTGCTGCGCCATGCGCGCGTGGACCACCTCGGCGCCGTGCTCGATAAGCTGCGCGACGCGGGCGTGCACATCGAGGAAGTCGAAGGCGGGTTGCGCGTGCAGTCGCAAGGCCGTCTCAAGGGCCAGAGCTTCCGCACCACCGAATACCCGGGTTTCCCCACCGACATGCAGGCCCAGTTCATGGCGCTGAACGTCATTTCCAATGGTGCGGTGTCGGTCACCGAAACGATTTTCGAGAACCGCTTCATGCATGTCAACGAACTGGTGCGCCTGGGCGCGAAGATCCAGATCGACGGCAAGGTGGCGCTGGTCGAAGGCGTGGAACGCCTGTCGGGCGCGACCGTGATGGCCACCGACCTGCGCGCTTCTGCCAGCCTGGTGATTGCCGGCCTGGTCGCCACGGGCGAGACCGTGGTCGACCGCATCTACCACCTCGACCGTGGCTACGACTGCATGGAAGCCAAGCTGCGCGCGATCGGCGCCGATATTGAAAGAGTCTGATGATTACCCTTGCCCTGTCCAAAGGCCGGATCTTTGAAGAAACCCTGCCGCTGCTGGCGGCCGCCGGCATCGAAGTGCTGGAAGATCCCGAAAAATCGCGCAAGCTGATTTTGACCACCAACCAGCCCGACCTGCGCGTGGTGCTGGTGCGCGCCACCGATGTGCCGACCTACGTGCAGTACGGCGGCGCCGACCTGGGCGTGACCGGCAAGGACACGCTGATCGAGCATGGCGCCCAGGGCCTGTACCAGCCGCTGGACCTGCGCATCGCGCAGTGCCGTGTGAGCGTCGCGGTGCGCGCCGATTTCGACTATGCACTGGCCGTGAAGCAGGGCTCGCGCCTCAAGGTCGCGACCAAGTACACCGAGATCGCGCGCAACTTCTTCGCCAGCAAGGGCGTGCACGTCGACATGATCAAGCTCTACGGCAGCATGGAACTCGCGCCGCTCACGGGCCTGGCCGACGCCATTGTCGATCTGGTCTCCACGGGCAATACGCTCAAGGCCAACCATCTGGTCGAAGTCGAGCGCATCATGGACATCAGCTCGCATCTGGTCGTCAACCAGGCGGCACTCAAGCTCAAGCAGGCGCCCATGCGCCGCCTGATCGACGTGTTCGCGCGCGCCACGCAGGCCCAGACCCAGGCCTGAACCCACGCCCTCATTGAAGCCGGAAAAAATGAAAGCCACGCCTCTTCGCCTGCGCACCGACAGCGCCGATTTTGAAACCGCCTTCCAGGCCCGCCTGCATTGGTCGGCCGACACCGATGCGGCCATCGAGCAGCGCGTGGCCGACATCCTGGCCGACGTGCAGCAGCGCGGCGACGCCGCGGTGCTCGAGTACACGCAGCGCTTCGACGGTCTTGCCGCCACCGACATGGCGGCGCTGGAGCTCACGGCCGAGGAGCTCAAGGCCGCGTTCGACGGCCTGCCCGACGAGCAGCGCCAAGCGCTGCAGTCGGCCGCCGAGCGCGTGCGCCGCTACCACGAGGCGCAGAAGAAGGCCTGCGGCGAAAGCTGGAGCTACCGCGACGAGGACGGCACGCTGCTGGGCCAGAAGGTCACGCCGCTGGACCGCGTGGGCATCTATGTGCCCGGCGGCAAGGCGGCTTACCCGTCAAGCGTGCTGATGAACGCGATTCCGGCGCATGTGGCCGGTGTCGGCGAAATCATCATGGTCGTTCCCACGCCCCAGGGCGCGAAGAACGCGCTGGTGCTGGCCGCGGCCCACGTGGCCGGCGTGCACCGCGCGTTCACCATAGGCGGCGCCCAGGCCGTGGGCGCGCTGGCCTACGGCACGCAGACCGTTCCCAAGGTCGACAAGATCACCGGCCCGGGCAATGCCTATGTCGCCAGCGCCAAGAAGCGCGTGTTCGGCACCGTGGGCATAGACATGATTGCCGGCCCCTCGGAAATCCTGGTGCTGGCCGACGGCAGCACGCCCGCCGAATGGGTGGCCATGGACCTGTTCAGCCAGGCCGAGCATGACGAGCTGGCACAAAGCATTCTGCTGAGCCCAGACGCCGACTACCTCGACGCCGTGCAGCGCGAGATCGACCGCCTGCTGCCCGAGATGCCGCGCGCGGCCATCATCGCCAAGAGCCTCAACGACCGCGGCGCGCTGATTCTCACGCGCGACATGGAAGAAGCCTGCGCGATCAGCAACCGCATCGCGCCCGAGCATCTGGAAGTCTCCAGCCAGGACCCGCACCGCTGGGAGCCGCTGCTGCGCCACGCGGGCGCGATCTTCCTGGGTGCCTACACCAGCGAATCGCTGGGCGACTACTGCGCCGGCCCCAACCACGTGCTGCCCACCAGCGGCACGGCGCGCTTTTCCTCGCCGCTGGGGGTCTACGACTTCCAGAAGCGCTCCAGCCTGATCGAAGTCAGCGAAGCCGGCGCGCAGACGCTGGGGCGCATTGCCTCGGTGCTGGCGCATGGCGAAGGCCTGCAAGGCCATGCGCGCGCCGCCGAAATGCGCTTGAAAGACTGATTTTTCCCGGATCCTGCCGCAAGGCAGCCAAGCCACGGTCTTGCAGCAAGCCGTGGCTTTTTTATTGCCCGGCAAAAATACACGAAAACCGTGAGACACGAATTTCGTGTAACACGAAGTTCGTGTAAACTTGCAGCCATGAAGAACGTGACCATCACCGTGGACGACAATGTGCTTGAATGGGCACGCGTGGAAGCGGCCCGGCGCGGCACCAGCGTGTCCCGCATGGTTGGCGACTTCCTGGCCGAAATGCAGCGCCGCGAAGACGCCTACGAGCGCGCCTACCTGGCCTGGCGCACCGACGAACGCACCTGGGAGGCGGGCGAACCCAACTCCTCAGCGCGCAGCGTGTGCTTTGCGCGCACCGGAGACGCCGCATGAGCCGGCCCAATCCGCTGCGCCAGCCGGTGTTTGTCGACACCTCGGTGCTGGTGTGCGCCGAGAACATTGCCGATCCCGCGCAGGCCGCCGTGCTGGCCTGGCTGGACCGCCTGTGGCGCGAGCGCCTGGGCCGCGTGAGCGCGCAGGTGCTGGCCGAGTTCTACGAAACCGTGACCGGCGCACGCCAGCCGCCCATGCCCCAGGGCGATGCGCGCGCGGCCATGCGCCGCTATCAAACCTGGACGCCGTGGCAGATCGATGCCGCGACGTTCGAGACCGCCTGGGCCGTCGAGGCCCGCCACCAGCTCGCCTGGGGCGATTGCCTGGCGCTGGCCGCGGCCCAGCACAGCGGCTGCGAGACGCTGCTGTCGCTGCAGCTGCCGCACGGCGCGCAGTATGGCGGCGTACAGATCATTCATCCCGTCCAGCAGCCCGTCGTGGAGTTGGCTGGCGCCGGGGCAGAGGACTGAAGTCATGACACAACCGCAGAATCTTTCGCGCGCGCTGGAGCGCATCCGTGCCGACGTTCGCGCCATGCACGCCTATGTGGTGCAGCCCGCGACCGGCATGCTCAAGATGGACGCGATGGAAAATCCGTTCGGCCTGCCGTCCGGATTGCAGGCCGCGCTGGGCGCGCGCCTGGGCGCCTTGCCGCTGAACCGTTATCCCGGCGAGCGGCTCGAGGACCTCAAGCAGGCGCTGATGGACTACGCGGGCGCGCCCGCGGGCTCGGCCATCGTGCTGGGCAACGGCTCGGACGAGATCATTTCGCTGCTGGCCCTGGCCTGCGCCCAGGCGGGCGAGCGCGCCAAGCTGCTCGCGCCCATGCCGGGCTTCGTGATGTACCCGATGAGCGCGCAGCTGCAGGGCCTGGACTTCGTCAACGTCTCGCTGGACGCCGATTTCGCGCTCGACGAGACCGCGATGGTCGCGGCGATTGCCGAGCATCGCCCGGCAATCACCTATCTGGCCTACCCCAACAATCCCACGGCCACGCTCTGGGACGAAGCCGTGGTGCAGCGCGTGATCGACGCCGCCGGCGCCCAGGGCGGCCTGGTGGTCATGGACGAAGCCTACCAGCCGTTCGCCAGCCGCAGCTGGATCACGCGCATGCACGCCGAGCCCGAGCGCAATGCGCATGTGCTGCTGATGCGCACGCTCAGCAAGTTCGGCCTGGCCGGCGTGCGCCTGGGCTATCTGATCGGCCCCGCGGCCCTGGTCGGCGAGATCGACAAGGTGCGCCCGCCC
>Ga0302347_1003349_pt1 | contig 14307 bp, 9 predicted proteins | sample PhyWR1_FD_202178 | JGI IMG/M metagenome (GOLD analysis project Ga0302347, IMG submission 202178) | Leaf surface microbial communities from wheat plants in UC Gill Tract Community Farm, Albany, California, United States - DLSL W.R1 (v2)... | ecosystem: Host-associated > Plants > Phyllosphere >...
GGGGTCGATGATTTTGAAGCGCCCCTGGGGAATGCCGCCACTGCCGAAGGCCAGTCCGGTGCCCGGGATCGGGAGGCGCGACTGCTCGCGGTCGCGCGCATACACCGGATCCTGCTTGGTCCAGCTGGCGCCCAGGAACAGACTGTAGCGGTCGCCGCGGGTGCCCCACGCCAGGTCCACGCCCTTCTGGGTGCCATCGCCCTTGCTGTACTCGCCGTAGTTCATCGTCACCTGCGCGCCGTCGAATTCGCGGCGAGTGATGATGTTCACCACACCGGCGATGGCGTCGGAGCCGTACAGCGAGGAGGCGCCGTCTTCGAGCACTTCGATGCGCTCGACGATGGCCAGCGGAATGGTGTTCAGATCGGTCGCCGCGCCCACGCCGGATGCGGAGGATTCATTGACCCACCGGATGCCGTCGACCAGCACCAGTACCCGCTTCGCGCCCAGGTGCCGCAGATCGACCTGGGCCGAGCCCGCACCCACACCGCTGCCATCCGGCGGGAAGCCGAAGTTTCCCGAGGAATTGAACTTCGCATTGAGCGCCGAACCGGAACCGGTCAGCTGCTGCAGCACATCGCCGATCGAGGTCAGGCCGGTGCGCTCGATCTCGGTGCGGGTCAGGGTCTGGATCGGTACCTGCCCTTCCACCTCGGCCCGCTTGATGCGGCTGCCGGTCACTTCCACCCGGTCCAGGTCGGTAGTACTGCGTGGCGCGTCCTGCGCGCTGGCCAGGGCCGGCGCAGCCAGCAGCAGGCACAGCGATACGGCAACCGCCAGCGGGCGGTGATGCAGGTTGTTCATTCGCTCTCTCTCCAAAGGAATGGTGGGCGGGACTGCCGCGCCCCCCTGCATGGCGGCAGTGTCTCCTTTGTAAACAACCTGTAAATGTGAAGGAGTGACGCACGCCACTGTTTCACGCGGAATCGACAAAGCCGACTGCGTGTGCGCGTTGCTTCCTGCGTTTCCCTGGACGGAATCACGCAATGAAGAACGCCCTTGTTTCCAAGGGCGTTCGAGGTCATGCAGGCGGGCCGTCGGGCCGCTACTGGACGAACGCGATCCGGTCCATCCCGGCGTTGTTGGCCGCCGCCAGAACCTTGGCCATCACGTCATAGTGCGCGTCGGGATCAGCCGCAATGCGCAGCGTCGGCAGGTTGCCCGCGTGGTCATGCGCCTGTTCCTGCAGCCGCGACTCGAGCGTCTCCACGGCGATCGGCTGGCCGTTCCAGTAGGCCTGGTTGCCGGCGTCGACCCGCACCTCGATCGGGGGCGGCGGCAACGTCGGTGGCACCACGGTGGTGGGCTGCGGAAGATGGACCGGAATCGGCAGCGCCACCATCGGGGCGGTCACGATGAAGATGATCAACAACACCAGCATGACGTCGACCAACGGGGTCACGTTGATCTCGGCCAACGGTCCTGCATGTCCTGCTGCGCGGAAGGCCATGGTCTGCTCCTTGACAGGGGGCCGGCTGCCCCAAGGCCGAGACTACGCCCACGCCCGGCTGCTTCAGCGCTCTGGCAGGGATCCGTTCATCCTCGAGTCGGCTTGCCCTCACCGTCGTTCACCCGCCCCCGTTATGCTTTCGGCATGACACGACTTCCCCTGTATTTCTTCAGCGCGACCGTCCTGCTGGCCTGCACCGGCGTCAGCCCGGTCGCCGATGCCCAGAACCTGGATGCGCAGCGGGCGCAGCTCAAGGCCGTCATCGACAACGCCGAACGCGGCCAGTTCGACCCTGCCCAGGCGGCCGCATTGAGCCGGCACCCGCTGTATGGCTGGGTGGAGTTCGCCAACCTGCGTCGCAATATCGATACCGTCAGCAACGCGCAGGCCCAGGATTTCCTCAAGCGCTACAGCGGCCAGGCCGTCGCGACCAGCTTCCGCAACGTGTGGCTGCCGGCCGTGGCCCGCCGCCAGGACTGGCCGACGCTGCTGGCCAACTGGACCGACACCGCCAATGTCGGCCTGCGCTGCGCCCAGCTCAACGCGCGCCAGGCCACCGGCAAGGCCGATGCGCAATGGGTCAGCGAGGCCCAGGCGATCTGGCGCAGTACCGGTAAATCGCTGCCCGATGCCTGCGACCCGGTGTTCGCGGTCCTGGATGCCAAGGGCGGCCTGAACGCCGAACTGCGCTGGGCACGTATCGACGCAGCGGCCGATGAGCAGCAGCCTGCCGTGATGCGCAGCGCCGCACGCGGCCTGCCGGCCGCCGATCTGGCGCTGGCCAACACGTATGCCGCGTTCGTCGACAAGCCCAACGCCAGCGCACTGAACTGGCCGCGCAACGAACGCAGCCGGCGCATCGCCACCGATGGCCTGGCCAAGCTGGCCAAGGCCGACCCGGGCGCTACCGAACAGCAGTTGCCGCAGTACGCCGATGCGCTGCAGCTGAGCGCCGCGCAGCGCGCGCAGGTGCAGTACCAGATCGCGTTGTGGACGGTGGCCTCGTACGGTCCCGAATCTGCCCGCCGCCTCAACGCCGTGCCCGAATCGGCGTACGACGAGCGCCTGCACGAATGGCGCGCACGCGAAGCACTGTCGCGCGGCGACTGGCCGGCGGCACTGACGGCGATCCGCAAGATGGGCCCCACCCAGCGCGCCGACTCGCGCTGGCGCTATTTCGAAGCGCGCATGCTGGACAAGACCGGCAAGCGCACTGAAGCGCAGGCGGCCTTCCGTGAGGCGGCCCGTGCGGCCACCTTCCATGGCTTCCTCGCCGCCGACCAGCTCGGCCAGAACTACACGCTGTGCCCGTGGGAACCCAACGACAGCGCCCAGGCGCAGGCGGCGGTCGCGCGTGACCCGGCGATCGTGCGGGCGATGGAACTGTTCAAGATCGAACGGGCAGGCTGGGCCGTGGCCGAATGGAACGACGCCCTCAGCCGCTACGACACCACGCAGCGTCGCCTCGCCGTCGAAGTCGCCCGCGACAACGGCTGGTTCGATCGTGCGGTGTTCTCGCTGGGCAAGACCCCGGACGAGCAGCGCCTGTATTCGCTGCGCTTCCCGCTGCACCACGACGACAGCATCCGTCGCGAGTCCGCGCGCAACGCCATCGACCCGGCCTGGGTCGCCGCGGAAATCCGCGCCGAGAGCATCTTCAACCCGAAGGCGCGCTCGCCGGCCAACGCCATGGGCCTGATGCAGGTCCTGCCGGCCACCGGTGCGGCCGTGGCCAAGTCGATCGGCCTGACCAACTACGGGGGTGCGGCCAGCCTGTACGACGCGGACACCAACATCGCGATCGGCACGGCCTACCTGCGCCAGCTGATGAACAAGTACGACGGCCTGCCCTACGTCACCATCGCCGCCTACAACGCCGGCCCGACCCCGACTGCCCGCTGGCAGTCGCAGCGCCCGGGCTTCGATCCGGACATCTGGATCGAGACCATCAGCTACAAGGAAACCCGCGAGTACGTCGCGCGCATCCTGGCCTTCAGCGTGATCTACGACTGGCGCTTGAACGGCGACGCGCTGCCGGTGACCGACCGCATGAACGGCCGCCTGCAGGTCAAGCGCAAGACCTTCGCCTGCGCGGCCAACGCCGACAAGGGCGGCGACTGACCGGTCCCGGTACGCTGGCCGGCGCCGCATCCGCGACACCGGGACACCCCGGTAGTGCCGGCCGCTGGCCGGCTCCGGGCGATCTCCGGGCACCACCGGTTGGCGTCGCGTTGGCCCACTGCGGCATCATGGGCGCATGAAGATCTATCTTGTCGGCGGCGCCGTACGCGACCGCCTGATGCAGCAGACCCCTGGTGACCGCGACTGGGTCGTCGTCGGCGCCACCCAGGCGCAGATGGAAGCGCAGGGGTACAAGGCCGTGGGCCGGGATTTCCCGGTGTTCCTGCACCCCGATACCGGTGAGGAATATGCGCTGGCCCGCACCGAGCGCAAGTCCGGCCGCGGTTACCGCGGCTTCGTGGTCGATGCCGATCCCTCGGTCACGCTCGAAGAGGATCTGCAGCGCCGCGACTTCACCCTCAACGCCATCGCCTGCGATGAAGCCACCGGTGCCCTGGTGGATCCGTATGGCGGCGTGCGCGATATCGAACAGCGCGTGCTGCGTCATGTCGGCCCGGCCTTCGTAGAGGATCCGCTGCGCGTGCTGCGTGCGGCCCGCTTCATGGCGCGCTTCGCCCCGCTCGGCTTCACCGTGGCCGCCGAGACGATGGCCCTGATGCGCGAGATCGCCGCCAGCGGCGAACTCGAGGCGCTGGTGCCCGAGCGCGTCTGGCAGGAACTGCGCCGCGCGCTGGCTTCCGCCCGGCCGTCCGCCTTCCTGCGCACCCTGCACGATGCGCATGCGCTGGGCGCGATCCTGCCCGAGCTGGAGGCGCTGTACGGCGTGCCGCAGCGCGCGGAGTTCCATCCGGAAGTGGATACCGGCCTGCACCAGGAAATGGTCAGCGACAGGGCCGCACAGCTGGCGCCCGGCGACGATCTGATCGGCTTCGCCGCGCTGACCCATGACCTCGGCAAGGGCCTCACGCCGCCCGACGAGTGGCCGCGCCACATCATGCACGAGCAGCGCGGTGTCCCCCCGCTGCGGGCGCTGGCCGAACGCCTGAAGGTACCGGTCGATCACCGCCAACTGGCCGAAGCGGTCTGCCGCGATCATCTCAACGTGCACCGCATCGACGAACTGCGCGACGCCACCGTGCTCGAGCTGCTCGGCCGCTGCGACGGTTTCCGCCGCCCCGAGCGGATCGCGCAGATCGCGCTGTGCTGCGAAGCCGACAAGCGCGGCCGGCTGGGCTTCGAAGACAGCGACTACCCGCAGGGTGAAACGCTGAAACGCCTGCACCAGGCCGCGCTGGCAGTGCAGGCGCGCGAGCTGGATCTGAGCGGATTGAAGGGCCCGGCAGTAGGTGAAGCGCTGGCCAACGCGCGGGTGAAAGCGATCAGCGCGGCGCGTACGCGCTGATCGATCCCTGCATGGCAGACCCCGGCCCCGCCTGATCCCGGCGGACCGGACGCCGTCTCAGCTGGCGTTGGCCGCGCACGCGGGCTGTGCCAGCAGCCAATCGCGCGCCGCTGCCGCCGCGTCCTCACCTTCACCGACCACCACATCCGGGGCGATCCTGCCGCCATCACCCTGGCCGTTGCGATCGACCATGACGTTGCCGGTGACCAGCAGTGTGCTTCCGTCGGGCAGACGCTCGGTACGGTTGCCGGTCGAGAAGCCCGCCGTGGGCTGGCCGAAACTCCGGGCATTGGCCCGCCCACGGAAGGCCAGCGCCGTCGCCTCCCCCGAGCTGGCGGTGCGCGGACCGAACAGCACCGCCACCGGTGCGCCCGGCTGCCGGAGGCGATACACCGCCGCGCCACCGTCGAGCAGTTTCTTCTGCTCCAGCCAGACGGCACCATCGTGCGACGACCATGACCGCTCCGCATCGGCCGTGGCGAACGCACCGATCCGCGGCGCATCGCCATCGACCTCTTCCAGCAGCGGCGCCAAGCCCAGCAGCATCGGCCACATGTTGCCGCCGCTGTTGCCCCGCAGGTCCACGACCCAGCCGCATCGTTCCGCCCGGTCCTTGCCGCGGATCGCGTTCTGCAGCGTGCCGGCAAACGCCAGGCTCGCCTGCTGCCAGGCCCGATTGTCACCCACACCGCTCGTAGTGAAGGCGCCCACCGTCATCCATCCAATGCGGCGGCCCACCGTCTCCATATCCCGCTGCAGATCCGTGCGTTGCGGCGTGGCGCCGATCTCGTCTGTCGGCCGGCGTGCCGGCGCACGCTGGGCCGCCGCCGGCGTCCACCGCCCATGCCCGCCGCTGCTCACGGCAATGGCGTCGCGCAGCAGCGGCCAGGTCTGCGCCGGATCGGCATCAGGGGCCTGCAGTCGGGTCCGCAATGCCTGCCAGTCGACCTTGTCGTGGTACAGCGCCTCGCGTTCCAGCACCTCGACGATCCGTGCCTGCACCGCCGGCGTCGGCATGGCCTGTCCGTTCGCCATCGGTGCAAACAGCACACCGGCCAGCAGCCCGAGGAGCGAAGAACGAGACCCTCTGGACATCACCATCGCGCTACATCCGTGTAGTTGAGTGGGCCGCAGCATAGCGCTGCATGCGGCCCGGGAACAGCAGGCACTGCGCACTTCCAGCAACACGGCAGCCCGAAATGAAGAGGGCCTCACCCCTTCCGGGCTGCCTCCCGAGCATCATCCTTCACCCGCAATCGGCTCACCAATCGAACCGCAGCCCGATGTTGCCCTCGATGCTCCTGCGTTCCTTCAGATCGCTGCTTTCCAGGTCGCGGGTGTAGTCGGCCACTGCGAACGCACTGACGTTGGCATTGAAGCGCGCGACCACGCCAACGCCCACTTCCACTGCGCGCGAACCCTGCTGGTTGGTCAACTGATTGGTGCCGAAGGTGATGCGGTCCTCGCCATCGAAGGTCTGCCAGTAGTTCACTTTGACGTAGGGCTGCCAGCCATTGCCCGCGAGGGTGTAGTCGGCCGCCAGGCGCAGGCCGACGCGGCCGGTCCACGCGTTGTCGTTGTCGTAGCCCACGGTGGAAATGCGGTCGGCGCTGTCATCCAGTGCGGTGCGCTGCCAGATCATCTGCGCCTGCGGCTCCAGCCACCAGGCCGACTGCCCGAGCTGCAGCAGCGGCTTGCCGACTTCCAGCGAGGCCGTTGTGCCGTCACCGCGCAGATCGATGCCGAGCCCGCGTGCCGACCACGCATTGCCGTCGTAGCGGCTCTGCATCACCACCGCATCCAGGTAGCCCCCGGCGCTGCCCACGCGGGTCCAGTACAGGCCGACGTGCTTGTCGTCCAGGCGGGTGCGGCCGACGGCCACGTTGTCCCAACCGATCGCGAAGCCGTTGACGTTGCCCTGGGCACGGGTGCGCCCGACAAACACACCGAACTGGTCGCGGTGGCGGTCAGCGGCGTTGGCGAACAGATCCACGCCGGCCTGGATGCCCTGGATGTCACCGTCGAAGCTGGGTCTGGCGTCGCCTTCCCAATGCTGCTCATCGCTCTGGCCGATCATCCGCGCCCACGCCGCGCGGAAGCCGCCCTGCCCGGCCAGCAGGCGCTGTTCGCCCTGGCGCTCGTGAAAGGTGCCCAGGCTCAGCAGGCTGGTCTCGCGCAGCAGCGGCGGCACCACGGCATACGTGGCCGCCTCTATCCGGTACAGCGGAATGATGTCGCCGTCGGCGGGCACCGCGCCGGGCGTCGGCGGCACCGCCAGTGGACCGGGTACTGCGGCGGGGGTCGTCGGTACCGGCGGCGGGGTATCGGCCTGCGGCGGCGCCACCGGTGCCGGTTCGGGCGGCGGCGGTGGCGGCGTCGGTTCGGGGGCGAGCGGGTCCGGGTTCTCCGGCAGATCCGGCGACGGCGGCGGGGGCAGGGGCGGCGGTGGGGTGCCTGCATCCTCCGGCGGCGGCGGTGGCGGGGTAACCGTGGATACACCCGGTGGCGCGGGCGCCGGGGCCGCCAGGACACCCGTGACCAGCGTCGATCGCAGATACCAGTTCTCGCTGCTGCCGGCACTCACACCGCCCTTGAACAGGAAGTACTCGAACGCACCGGCCGCGACCGGGCTGTACAGCGCGAATGCGTTCGGCGCGGTGCTGGCGCCGTTGATCGACTGCACCACCAGGATGCCGTCGGCCAGCGTCGCCGCGCCGCTGCCGCCCGCGTTGAGGATGCCCAGGCCGGTGCTGCCGCTGGCCACGCCATTGGAGATCACCAGGCGGTCCGAGGGCGCGCCGTCACCGGCCAGCACCGAGTGCAGGTACACACCGCCGTTGTTGCCGACGTAGTTGCCCGCGATGGTGAACGCATCCCCCGGACCATTGCTGCCGTTGCTCAGGTCGATGCGACCGGCATTGATGACGTTGACCTGCTGGCCTGCGGTAAAGCTGCGCACGCTGGCGTCGAGGCCGCCGGCGAACACCGTGCTGGTACTGTCGATATCCAGCGTGCCGCCGGCGGTGGTGGCGTCGGCCAGCACCAGATCGGCATCGACGGTCAGCTGGCTGTCCTGGCGCAGGTTGATCTGCTCCCAAGCGGTGAAACGCGCCACGCCATTGGTCTTGACGTTGTTCAGGGTCAGCAGGTCGGTGCCCGCGCCACCGGTGAACAGCGGCAATGCGCCGAGATGGCTGTTGTTGAGGTTGCTGAGCGTGCTGACGTCATCGCCCTCGCCCATGTCCACGGCGCCGTAGACCACGCCGCCACCGGACCAGGTGAGCCGGTCCGTGCCGGTGCTGGCACGGATTTCGCCGCGCACGGTGCCCCCGGTGATGGTGATCGCATCGTCGCCACCGCTGACGCTGATGTTGCCGCCGATATAGCCGTCGGACAGAAGGATGGTGTCATTGCCGAAGCCGGTGACGAGATTGCCGTCGATGGTGCCGCCGGACATGTCGAAAGTGTTGTTTTCCAGTTTCATGTTGACCCGGCCGATGCGGCCGCCGGTCATCTCGGCGTAGTCACCGTCGTCGAAGCCGCCGATGATCTGCCCGCCGGTCATGCGGAAGCGATCGGTGCCGTCGCCCTGCAGCAGCGCGCCGACGGTGCCACCGGTCATCAGGAAGACGTCCTGGCCACTGCCCTGCTGCACCGTGCCGGTGATGGTGCCGCCGCTGACCTCCAGCGTATCCACCCCATCACCCTGGTCGACGCTGTCGATGACCCCATCGCGCATCAGCAGCGTATCGTTGCCTGCGCCCTGCACCACGCCGCCGCGGATGCTGCCGGCCAGCATCTCCAGCCGATCATTGCCGGCACTGGAGAAGACACCGCCGGTGCTGCCGCTGATTACCCCGCGATTGATCACGGTGGAAGCGGCATCCAGCTGCAGGGCACGCCCGGCGCCGGCAAGGATGCTTCCGTCATTGATGATCAGGTGCCCGCCGCCACCGGCCTGCAGCGTGATGGCGTTGCCGGTGGCAGGCGCGAGCTGGGCGTTGCCCAGCACGTTGAGGGTGATGGTGCTGCTGCCTGCCGCGCTGGTGACCGGGACAGTGTCCGGATTGGGCAGCTGGCTGGAGCAGGTCACGGTCTGACCGGTGGTGGGCGCAGGGTTGTCGCAGCCCGCCCAGGCCGGGAATGCCCCGGCCATCAGTGCGGTGCCGAGGGCGCCATAGCGGCCGACATGCAGCAGGCGGGCTATCTGGACGGACAGCAGCGGCCGAGCCGGCCGAGCAAGCATCTGGCGCATGTACCTTTCCTGTTCAGCAGAAGGGGGACAGCAACGGCCCAGTGCTTTTACGGATGACCGGCGTAAGTACTTTTACTGCGCAAAGGTGATGCGAAGGTAAAGAATCCGGACGGATGCAGGTGCCGACGGCATGCACGCCCGCATGCCCGCGCATTCAGATTTTCAGGTAGACACGCCGGCGGTCCAGCACCCACACCACACCCCACCAGATCGCCACGAAGCCCACGGCGCAGCCGAGCGAGGCCAGCTTCGGCGCCGCCGGCAGTGCCCGCTCCAGCGCATGGGACATCCCGGCCCACGCGCCGGTGGCCGCCAGCACGAGGGCCATCGCCGAGGAACCGAGATAGGCCGCGATCGCGTTCACGCCGAAGCGCCGGCCCAGCGCAGGCGCGCCCCAGCGGTCGATCAGCAGATGCGCCAGCAGCAGCGCCGCCACGGAGAGACCGCCCGTCCACAGCACGAAGCTCGGCGTCCACAGCTGTTTATTGAGCGGCATCCACAGGGTGGGCAGTCCGCCGATGGCCAGACACACCGCTGCGAGCATCGCCAGCTGCGGCGCTCGGCCGGCGCGCAGCCACGCACCGGCGCGCAGGCCGAGCAGCGTACTCGCGATCGCCCCCAGGCTGCTCAGCAGCCCTTCCGGGTCATGCCCCAGGCCGGTGAGCGCGGAGTACTTGTACAGGAAGGGGGCGAACAGCGCGGTATCCAGCCGGCTGGCCGGATTCACCCAGGGCTCCAGTGAATCGGCGGACAGCAGGATCGCGGCGTAGGCCACCAGCAGGCCGACGATCACCGCCCATTGGGTCCGCGCCCGCGTGTAGATCGCCAGCACGCCGACCACCGCCACGCACAACGCGATCCGCTGCAGCACACCCCACAGGCGATACGCCGGCAGCTCGAACAACCACCACGCCAGCAGGTGCAGCAGTGCACCGGCGATCAGGATGCGCAGCGCGCGTTGCAGTACCCCACGCACCAGCGCCGGACGCGCGGCCGGGTCGCCTGCGCGCGGGGCCAGACTGAAGGCCATCGAGACGCCGGCGATGAACAGGAACAACGGGAAGATCAGGTCGGTCGGGGTGAAGCCATGCCAGTCCGCGTGCAGCAGCGGTGCGTAGACATGACTCCAGTCGCCGGGGTTGTTGACCAGCAGCATCGCCGCGACGGTCAGGCCGCGCAGCGCGTCGATCGAGCCCATCCGTGCCGACGGCGTGGCACTCATACGTCTTCGCGCTGCCCGGCGATCCAGGTGCTGCGCACCTGCAGGGCCTCGTCGAGCAGCACCAGATCGGCGTGATGCCCTTCGGCGATATGCCCATAGCGGTCATCCAGATTCAGGAACTGCGCGGGATAGGTCGAGGCCATGCGCGCCGCCTCGGCCAGCGATACCCCGAGCAGCTGCACGCTGTTGCGCACCGCGGTGGCCATGTCCAGCGCCGAGCCGGCCAGTGAGCCGGCCGCATTGCGCACCACGCCGTCCACTGCGGTGATGACCTCGCCGTACAGCTCGTAGCTGGGGTCTTCCGCACCGACCGGCGGCATCGCATCGGTCACCAGCATGACCTTGCCACGCGGCTTGGTCGCCAGCGCCACGCGCAGACTGGCCGGGTGCACGTGCACGCCGTCGGCGATGATGCCGACCCAGCTGTCGCGGTCTTCCAGCGCCGCCCCGACCGCGCCCGGCTCGCGCCCGGTCAGCGGCGACATCGCGTTGTACAGATGGGTGAAGCCACGGATGCCCGCCTCCAGGCCGGCACGCGCCTCTTCATAGCTGGCGGCGGTGTGACCGGCCGCCACCACCACGCCCCGTTCGACCAGCGCGCGGATGCTCTCCAGCGGCACCCGTTCGGGGGCCAGCGTGAGCAGGGTGACGCCGTTGTCCAGCGAGGCCGCCAGGGCGATTTCGGCGGCATCGGGGACGCGGAACTTGTTGGCGTCGTGGGTGCCCTTGCGCGCCGGCGCGATGTACGGGCCTTCCAGATGGATGCCCAGCACGCCGGGCACGCCTTCGCTGATCGCCTGGCGGGTCGCGGCGATGGCCGCGCGCATCACCTGCACGTCGTCGCTGATCAGGGTCGGCAGCAGCCCGGTGGTGCCGAAGCGGCGGTGCGCCTGCGCCAGCGTGCGCAGCGTGGCGACATCCGGACTGTTGTTGAACAGCACCCCGCCGCCGCCGTTGACCTGCGCATCGATGAAGCCCGGCAGCAGCCAGCCGCCGCCCAGGTCCACCTGCTCATCGGCCTGGCCGAGCATCGGCGCGGCATCGGAAACCAGCGCGGTGATCCGCCCGCTTTCGATCACCACCGCCAGGTCGTCGCGGAAGTCGTCGCCGGCCAGGATGCGGGCGTTGCGCAGGACAGTTTTCATCAGACGGTTTCCGTCACCTTGTTCAGATGCGGCGGCAGATCGGGGTTGTGGCCGCGACGCAGCGCCAGCGCGTTGATCGCGCGGTAGAAGCTCTGGATGGTCAGCAGCGGCGCGCAGGCCGGGTGCGGTGCGACCGGCAGCGGCAGGTCGCCATCGACATCGGCCAGCCAGACCTGCGCATCGCGCGCGGCGAACTCGGCCAGCACCGCGCGGGTGCCGGCACCGGTTTCATCCGGCTGGGCGAACGCCAGCACCGGGAAGCCCGGGCCGACCAGCGCCATCGGGCCATGCTTGACCTCGGCCGAGCTGTAGGCCTCGGCGTGCAGGCCGCAGGTTTCCTTGAATTTCAGCGCCGCTTCCTGCGCGGCGGCCAGGCCGAGGCCACGGCCAAGCACGAACAGGTTGTGCGCCGGCACCAGGCCCTCGGTCAGCGACGACCAGTCGTTGTTCCAGGCCGCGCGCAGGGCATCGGGCAGCGTGCGCAGCGAAGCGATCAACCCGACGTCCTGCGTCCAGTACGCCACCAACTGCAGGATCGCCGACAGCGAGGCCAGGTAGCTCTTGGTCGCCGCGACGCTGCGCTCGGCGCCCGCGCCCAGCGGGATCACCGTTTCAGCCAGCTGCGCCAGCGGCGAATCCTCGACATTGACCAGCGCCACCACGCGCGCGCCGGCCGCACGCGCGGCCTCGGCGTTGCGCAGCAGGTCCGGGCTCTTGCCGGACTGCGAGATCACGATGTACAGCGCGCCACGCAGCTTCAGCGGCGCTTCGTAGATCGAGCCCACCGACGGCGAGGCCGAGGCGGTCACCAGCCCCAGCCGCGTTTCCAGCAGGTACTTGGCGTAGGTGGCGGCATGATCGGAACTGCCGCGCGCGCAGGTCACCACGAACGGTGGTGGCGCCGCACGCAGGCTGGCCGCCAGCGTCTCCACGGCCACCTGGTTGCGCGCGAACTGCGCGGCGATCACATCGGCGGCCTCGGCGGCTTCGCGGTACATCAGGGTGTCGTGGGGAGCAGGCAGGGACATGGGGACTCAGGTCGTTTCAGGAGAAGGAAGCCGTGCACCCTGCGGGCGCATCGGCGCGGTGGAACCACGCACCACCAGCTGCGGCACGAAGCCCTGGTTCTGCAGCTGCAGCGGTGCGTCGTCGTAGGCATCACTGCGCAGCTGCGCGATCAGCAGGCGTGCGGCATGCCGGGCGATGTCCTCGGTGGCCTGCTTGGCCGTGGTCAACGGCGGCCAGGACTGCCGCGAGAACGGGCTGTCCTCGAAGCCGGCGATCGACAGGTCGTAGGGCACGTTCATGCCCGTGGACTTGGCCGCCGCCAGCACGCCGGCGGCGATTTCATCGTTGGAGCCGAAGATCGCGGTGGGCGGTTCGCGCAGCGCCAGCAGGCGGCGCGCACCACGGAAGCCGTCATCGAAGGTGTAATCGCCCTGCACCACCAGGTGCTTGTCGATGGTCATGCCGTAATCACGCAGCGCGGCCTCGTAGCCGGCATAGCGCTCGCCGCTGGAACGGTGCGAGCTGCCCCCCCAGAGGAAACCGATGCGCTGATGGCCGAGCTGGATCAGGTGCTCGGTGATTTCATAAGCGGCCTCGCGGTCATCGACGAACACGCAGGCGCCATCCTGCGGATCGGCGGTGGCGGCGATGATGCGCACCAGCTTGATCCCGCGTGCGGTGAGCGCGGCCACCAGGTCCTTGCGCTCGGACATCGGCGCGGTCAGTACCAACCCCGCCAGGCGCGAACGCTGCACCCAGTCGGCGAGTTCCTCGGCCAGCATCGGCGAGCTGGAATCGCAGGGATGGATCTGCAGCCCGAAACCCGTCTCCCGGCACGCGGCGAGCACGCCGTTCTGCACGCCGATGATGTGGTACGGGTTGGGGTTGTCATAGACCAGCCCGACCACCAGGGTAGTGCCGGTGCGCAGATTGCGCGCCGCCGGATCCGGCTCGTAGTCCAGCTCGGCGATCGCACGCAGCACGCGCGCCCGGGTGGCCTGCATCACCGACGGCTCGTTGTTGATGACCCGCGAGACCGTCTTCAGCGATACCTTGGCCCGTTCGGCGACATCCTTGATGGTCGCTCTGCGCATCGTCTTTTCCTGGCTGACCGGTTGAGCGTCCATGATCGCCGATCACTGCCCGTCGCGGGACAGCCCGACGCGATGGCCGCGCATCGAATAGAACAGGATGTACAGGTAGCAGGGCACCATCAGGCCGGCGAACACCCACTGGAAATCGAAGTGCTGCTTGAGCACGGCGAACAGCTGGGGAATGATCGCGCCACCGGCGATGGCCATCACCAGCAGGGCCGAGCCGGTTTCGGTGAAACGGCCCAGGCCGCGGATCGCCAGCGGGAAGATCGCCGGCCACATCATCGCGTTGGCAAAGCCCAGCGCGGCCACGAAGCCCACCGAGACATAGCCGTGGGTCAGCAGCGCGCCGATGCAGAACAGCACGCCCAGCACGGCGGAAATGCTCAGGTAGCGCGACTGCGTCACCAGGTGCGGAATCAGCGCCAGGCCCACCACGTAACCCGACAGCATGAAGGCCAAGGTGATCGAGGTGAACATCTTGGTCTGGTCCAGCGGCAGGTCGAAGCCGTGGCCGTAGGTGCCGATCGCATCACCGGCCATCACTTCCACGCCGACGTAGACGAACAGGCACAGCACGCCCAGCCACAGGTGCGGGAACTGGAAGATGCTGCTGCGCTCGGCCTTGCCCGGTGCGCCGGCCGGGGTG
>Ga0302347_1003350_pt1 | contig 14301 bp, 12 predicted proteins | sample PhyWR1_FD_202178 | JGI IMG/M metagenome (GOLD analysis project Ga0302347, IMG submission 202178) | Leaf surface microbial communities from wheat plants in UC Gill Tract Community Farm, Albany, California, United States - DLSL W.R1 (v2)... | ecosystem: Host-associated > Plants > Phyllosphere >...
CCTGCTGGCGGCTGGCGATGAACTCGGGGGACTCATTCACCCCCAGGCGGATCGCCAGGCCCACCAGCAGCAACAGCGCGCTCGCCAGGAACGGCACTCGCCAGCCCCAGCTCATCAAGTCTGCCTCGGGCAGGCGGGTCACCGCGCCGAAGGCCAGCAGCGACAGGATCAAGCCAGCCGGGCTGCCCAGCTGGGCGAACGAGGCGAAGAAATTGCGCCGCGCCTTGGGCGCATGCTCGCCGGCCATCAGCACCGCCCCACCCCACTCGCCCCCCACGGCGATGCCCTGGACGATGCGCAGAATGATCAGCAGCACCGGGGCCATGGCGCCGATCTGCGCGTAGGTCGGCAGCAGGCCGATGCACACGGTGACGATGCCCATCATCAGTAGCGTGATGACCAGCGACTTCTTGCGCCCGATCCGGTCGCCCACATGGCCGAAGATAATCCCACCCAATGGCCGGGCGAAAAAGCCCACGGCAAAGGTGCCGAAGGCGGCCATGGTGCTGAACAGGCTGTCGTCGGAAGGGAAGAACAGTGCGCCGAACACCAGTGCGGCAGCGGTGGCATAGATGTAGAAGTCATACCATTCGATCATGGTGCCGATGAACGCGGCGGCGGCGGCACGGCGCGGCTGGGGGGACGTGGTGGGCTGCATGAGGGCTCCTTTGCTTGTTGTTCTGGCAGGAGTTGTCGGGATCACGGTGTCGCTCTGCTGGCGCTTGCACTGCGATTTATCGGCCCAGGGCTATGATTAGTCAATTTTCTATTTATTATTTGCACTATTAGCCATGCTTATCATAGAGCCCTGCCATGCCTGACCGCCTGCTCAACGACCGCCTCGACTGGAACCTGCTGCGCACCTTCCGGGTGATCGGCCAGGAGCTGTCCATCAGCCGCGCCGCCGCCCGCCTGCACCTCACCCAGCCAGCGGTGAGCCAGGCGCTCAAGCGCCTGGAAGAACAGCTCGGGCGCCAGCTGATCGCCCGCCGTGGGCCGCGCTTCGTCCTGACGGAAATGGGCGAGCAACTGTTCCTGCTGGCGGGCGAGGTGTATGGGCAGATGTCGCAGATCGGCGGGTTGCTGGAAGAACCAGCGGACGAACTGGTAGGCAAGGTACGCCTGCTGATGATCAGCCGCATCGTCGACGAACGCTTCGACGACTTTCTCGCCGGGTTCCATCGCCAGCACCCGCGGGTGGAGTTGGAGATTGACGTGATGCGCAGCTCAGACATCGTCGCCGCCCTGCAGGAGAAGACCGCCACGGCGGGCCTGAGCCTCAGCCGGCGTACGCAGCCAAGGCTGGAACAACGGCTGTTCCTGCGCCAGCGTTATGCGTTTTTCTGTGGCAAGCACCATGCCTTGTTCGGCCAGGCAGAAGGCGATCTGCAGCGGGAGAACTTCGTCAGTTTCACCAGTGACCAGATTGGCGGCATGTTGTCGCCGCTGACCATATTCCGGGACCAGCAGGGGTTTGCCGGGCGGATCGTGGCGTCATCGCCGAGCCTTGAGGAAGTGCGTCGGCTGGTGATTGCCGGATTTGGCATCGGTTGCCTGCCCGAACATGTGGTGGCCCCGGATGTCGAGGCAGGCTTGCTGTGGAAGCTGCCGCCGCAGGAGGGGATTGCCGATGTGGACATTCATCTGTTGTGGAACAGGGAGCAGCGGTTCAGCCGCGCAGAGGAGGTGTTTATCGAGGCGCTGCGACAGTTGCATGACGGTTCAGGCCCGGAAAACAGGTGACAAAGCTGACTTAAGCGCCACTACATCGCCACCAAGCATTTCTGCCAGTAGCCCCACGACCTGATGCGGTTCACCATCGCCTCAGGTACTCAAGAGGCTGCTGCGAATGGACTGGCTGATCTTGTTACATCTGGCAAGCTACGGCGCCGCGCTGGTCATCATCGCCGCCTTTGCACTTATCTACGCGGCTCGCTCGCAGTTCATGCCCTACCATGCTGCAGTGATCGAACGCCCTTGGCATACCCTCGACGCCCCGCTGCAATTTCTGCTGCTAGCCCTGATACGCCTGCTCGGCTGGGGATGGCTGGCGATCGCCTGCGCCGGGTTGGTGATGCTCTACCAGCTGTTCGTGCTGCGTGTCCCCTTACCGCTGCTGGTGCTGCTACAAGCCTATTGCCTGCTGGCGATCACCCCGATCATCGCGGTGACCAGCCAGGTAAAACGTCGTACCAATGGATCACCCCCAGTCATGGTCGGTTGGGTCACCATGATGCTGTGCTGGTTGGGCTTTTTGTTCGGGCTGCTGGCCCGGGCTTGTGCACAGGCGGAGCGCCTCATGAAAAACAACTTGTTCTGGAAAACCATGGAAGGGCTGCGCCCGCTGCCCAATGTTGCCCAGTTGCTTGGTTGGAAGCTAGTGAAGCACGAGCAGCGCACTCGCGAGATTTTCGTAGAGTTTGACGCCTCAAGCGCGTTGACGAACCCGGTCGGCAAAATCCAGGGCGGCATGCTGACCGCCATGCTTGACGATTGCATGGGTCCCGCTATCTACGCCTTGCTCGAACAGCACGAAATCGCCCTGACGACAAAAATGGCGACGTGCTTCCTTCGACCCGCCTCGCCTGGCCGAATTACGGGTATTGGCAAGCTGCAGAGACGGTGCGGTGACACTTGCTACACGAGAGGCGAACTCAAAGACAGCATGGGCCGAACCCTGGCAACCGCGACCGCTCGTTACAAGATCATTGACCTGGCGCCACGCAACTCCGTTGAAGCTTGATGCCACAACTTGGATCCCATCCCCTGAAAGGTTATGCTCGCACAATAGCCAAAAGCCATCAGTGGCAAGCTTGGCGCCTGCACTCAAGGACGAGCCCTCTTGCCCAGCCACCCGACCCGCCACACGATCGCCCGCCAGTGGCAGTTGCTCAAATTGTTGCCCGGCCGCCACCCGGGCATGAGCTCCACGCAGCTGCAGGCTGCACTGACAACCGTGGGCCACACCACCAGCAAACGCACCGTCGAGCGCGACCTGGTCGAGCTCGCGGCGCTGTTCCCGCTGCAATGCAACAGCAAGGGCATGCCCTACGGCTGGCATTGGCAGCCAGGCCTGAGCCTGGGCGAAGCGCGGCAGCTGCAACCCGATGTACTTGCGCCCCCAGTGCAGGTTCAGCTGCACGCCTGGGTCGACGACGGGCTGGCGCGGCGCCTGCAAGCGCAGCCACTGTCCGCGGACATGCAACTGAGCGCGCAAGCGGGCGGTGGTGCCACGCTGGTCGCCACTGTCAATGACAACCGGGCGCTGATGGGCTGGCTGCTGTCCCAGGCCGGCTCGATCCGGGTGCAGGCCCCGCAGGCGCTGCGCACGGCCATGCTGGAGCAGTTGCGCCACAGCCTGGCACTGCATGATGGGGGCGGTTGACCCCTCACAAAGTGATTGCCCTCGAGTGGCACCTTGCGCTGCGAAGAGGCCGGTACAGACAGAACAGTTGTAGCGCTGCTACTGGCCTCTTCGCAGCAACAGGCTGCGCCTACAGGCCGCGCGCCTGGTGCGGGGTACGGCGCGCCACACAGGCGTAGGCCAAGCCGAGCAGGCCCAGCGTCAACATGCCCAGCAGTATCAGCAGCTCACGGCTGTAACGGGCGACCATGGCGGGGAGCCCGGTGAACTCGCGGTACACCTGCACATCCGCAACACCATCGGCGTGGCTGATGCTGACCCCGCCCTGGCGGATCTGCGAGTAGTCTGCGTCGAAGTACACCCAAACCTTGCACGCCCCGCCGGGTTCGATGCCGGGGATGTCCACCTGCGCAGTGGCGGCCTCGACAATGGTGTCGTTGCCAGCGGCATCACGCACCTGCACCAGGCCCTTGGCCGGCAGGCGGATCCTGACCTCGCGTACCGGCGCGTCGCCACTGTTGCGCAGTTCGATCAGCAACCCGGTGCGGTGGTCGACCAGGCCGGCCTCGAAAGGCTTGGCAAACAGCTGGGCATAGGGTGCCTGGGCCATTTCAACCAGCCGCTCGACCTGGTCGTGGCTCAGCTCGCCTTGGCCAATGTTGTTGATACGGCCCTGCAACTGCTCGTACTTGAGCTGCTCGCTGGCCTTGCTGATCCGCTCGCTGAACTGGCTGGGGTAGGTGAGGTAGGCATAGGTCAGTGACGCCTCCAGGCGCGGGTTGCCCCTGAAAATCGCGTAGGCGGCCAACAGCACTACCAGGCCAATCAGCGCGGCTACGAGGAGTTTCCCCACCTTGTCCCAGCTCAATGCAAACATCCTTCTGTGGTGATACAGACAATTCAACCGGCCCAAGGGTGCCAAGTTAGCGGCCCCCAGGCAAGCCTACGCGGAGAGTAGGACGCTGCCTGCCCCACTACAATGACCAATGGGGTGAAAAGGCCTACTTTCGGAAATGGACCACAAGAAGACTGTAAAGGGGCTGGTGACAACCGATCTGCCGCTTGACCGCCTCCCGACAGTGGCGGACGATCAACCTCCCCCACCCAAGGACGAACACCATGCTACGCATACTGGGCAGAGCCTCTTCCATCAATGTGCGAAAAGTCCTGTGGGCCTGCGCCGAATTCGAGGTTGCGTTCGAGCGCGAAGATTGGGGCATAGGCTTCAAGAGCCCGGACAGCGTCGAGTTCCTTGCCCTGAACCCCAACGCCATGATCCCGGTGATCCAGGACGGCGACTTCACCTTGTGGGAATCCAACAGCATCATCCGCTACCTGGCCAATCGCTACGGCGCCACCGCGTTCTACCCCGTCGAGGCGCAGGCGCGGGCCAAGGTCGACCAGTGGATCGACTGGCAGGCCTCGGACCTGAACCGTTCCTGGAGCTACGCGTTCATGTCGCTGGTCAGGCATTCGCCCGCCCACCAGGACCCGCAGGCACTCGCCGCCGGCTGCGCCGACTGGTCGCGCTACATGCACATTCTCGACCGCCAGCTGGCCAGTACCGGCGCCTATGTGGCGGGCAACGAGTTCACCCTGGCCGATATCCCTATCGGCCTAGCGGTCAACCGCTGGTTCGAAACGCCCTTTGAGCACCCCCAGTTGCCGGCGGTGCGCGACTATTACGAGCGCCTGAGCGAACGTCCGGCCTACCACCTGCATGGCCGCAACGGTACACCTTGACCAGGGAGGGTTGACAGGTGCTTGCCACAACATATGCAGCGCCTGTCAGCCCTGCCGCGATTGCCTATGCCCTCACCCGCGAACACCGGCCAACCCGCTACCAGCCACCCCCCGCCCACGCCAGGCAAACACCAGCACCATCAGCAAACCCAGCGCCGCCATCGCCGCCCCCGCCAGGGAGATCGCCGGGTAGCCCAACCCCGCATTGATCACTGCCCCACCCAGCGCCGCGCCAATTGCATTGCCCAGGTTGAACGCACCAATGTTCACTGCCGAGGCCAGGTTGGGCGCATCCTTGGCCGCCTCCATCACACGCATCTGCAGCGGTGGCACCAGGGCAAAGCTGGCAGCGCCCCAGACCAGTACCGCCAGCGCCGTGGGCAGCGCCCAGTCCATCACCAGCGGAAACACCAGCAACACGGCAATCAGCACGGCCAGCGACAGCATCAGCGTGCGGTCGACAGAACGGTCGGCCGCTTTGCCACCCCACATGTTGCCCAAGGTCAGGCCAATACCGAACAACACCAGCATTACCGTGATGAAGGTGGTGGAGGCAGCTGCCTCGCTGTGCAGGATCGGCGCGATGTAGGTGAACACCGTGAACATCGCACTCGAGCCCACCACCGTCAGCGACAGTGCTGCCAGCACTGGCCCGCGCAGCAACACGCGGATTTCCGCCATGGCCCCGTCACCCCTGGGCAACGCCACATTGGGCAGCGCGTACCACAGCGTGGTCATCGCCACCAGGCCCAGCCCGGCGATACCCCAGAACGCTGTGCGCCAGCCGAGCATTTCACCAAACCAGGTCGCCAGCGGCACGCCACCAATGGTGGCCAGGGTCAGCCCCATGAACATCGCCGCAACGGCCCCGGCACGCTTCTGCGGCGCAACCACACTGGCCGCGACAATCGAACCGATGCCAAAGAACGCACCGTGGTTGAGTGAGGTGACCACCCGGGCGACCAGCAAGCTGGTGTAGTCGCTGGCCAGCGCCGACATCAGGTTGCCCAGGGTGAAAATGGCCATCAGCCCGATCAGCAGGTAACGCCGCGGGATCTTCACCGTGGCCAAGGTCATCAACGGTGCGCCGATCAGCACACCAAGCGCATAGGCACTGACCAGCAGGCCGGCGGCGGGGATGGAGACGCCAAGGTCGGTGGCGATATTGGGCAACATGCCCATGGGGGCGAACTCGGTGACACCAATGCCGAAGGCACCGATGGCGAGCGCGACCAAGGGGGGATTGATACGCATGGCAAAGCTCCTTATCTATGCCGCGAATGCTACGATCCACGGCTAAAGTGCACTAGACCGTGTTGCTGCGAATCACCTTTGCTTGCGAGGCACAAATGGACTTCAGCGGAAGATCCGGAGAAATGGAGATTTTTGCCAGGGTGGCGCAAGAAGGCAGCCTGTCTGCCGCCGCCCGGGCCCTTGGCCTGACGCCGTCGGCAGTCAGCCGCATCATCGCCCGCACCGAACAGCGGCTGGGCACCCGCCTGCTGCTGCGAACAACCCGCGCACTCACCCTCACCCCCGAAGGCGAGGCCTACCTGCGCGGGGCACGGCGGGTGCTGGCCGACCTGCTCGAAGTGGAACAGGCCATCACCGACCAGGGCGTGCCACGCGGGCGCCTGCGGGTCAGCGCGGCGCTGGGCCATGCACGGCTGACCGTGGTGCCATTGCTGGCGGCGTTCAGCGCGCGTTACCCGCAAGTGCTGGTCGACCTGACCCTGAGCGACGAAGTGGCGGACATTCTCGGCGGCCAGGCCGACGTGGCGCTGCGTTTCGGCCACCTGCCGGACAGCTCGTTGACCGCGCGAGCCTTTGGCGAGACCGGCCAGGCGATCGTCGCCTCGCCCGAGTACCTGCAGCGCTGTGGTACCCCCGTAGTGCCCGAAGACCTGGCCCGGCACAACTGCCTGCGCTTCAACTTCCGCCGCGCCGAACCCGACTGGCCGTTCCGCCGCGATGGCCACGTGTTCTCGTTGAAGGTGACGGGCAATATCCAATGCAGCAGCGGCGAAGCCCTGGCGCAGCTGGCCAGGCTTGGCGCCGGCATAGCACGCATCGGCACCTTCACCGTGGCCGATGACCTGGCCAGCGGGCGGCTGGTACCGTTGCTGGAAGCGTACAACCCTGACGACCGCGAGCCGATCCATGCGGTGTTCGTCGGCGGCCCGGCGATGCCGGCGCGCGTACGGGTGTTCGTGGATTTTCTGCTGCAGCATCATCAACATGGCTCGACATTCACCGAGCATGACAAATGAAAAAGCAGGTAGCGGGTCAATTGGAGTAACTAGCCCAACATGAGCGACACTGATACTCACGTGCCAACAGACAGCGCACCACGCCCGGCTTGAACGACGCGTACACTTGCCTTCAGCGCAGCTTCAGGAGTTTCCGCATGCCCTACCCCATCGAACAGAAACTGGTCATCGGCGTGGCTTCGAGTGCGCTGTTCGACCTCACCGTTTCCGACGATATCTACACGACCGAAGGCGTCGAGGCTTATCGGAAGCATCAGGAGCAGAACCTTGACGAGCCGTTCCCCAAAGGCGTGGCGTTCCCGTTCATTCGCCGCTTTCTGAGCATCAACAAGGCCTTCCCCGAGCAGTTGCCGGTGGAAGTGGTGCTGCTGTCGCGCAACTCGCCGGAAACCGGTTTGCGGGTGTTCCGCTCCATCAATCACTACCAGCTGGATATCACCCGCGCAGCGTTCATGTCGGGCCGCTCGCCCTACGAATACATTCCGGCGTTCAATGCCTCGCTGTTTCTCAGCGCCAACGAAGAGGATGTGCAGAAAGCCATCGACGCCAACTACCCGGCAGGAAGGGTGTTGCCAACCCACATCTACGATGACGAGATCGACACCGAATTGCGGGTGGCCTTCGACTTCGATGGCGTGATTGCCGACGACGAGGCCGAGAGCGTGTTCAAACGCAACGACAACCTGGATGATTTTCAGGAACACGAACGCGTCCACAAGGGCATCCCGCATACGCCAGGGCCGTTGGCGGACCTGTACCGCAAGCTTTCGCTGATACGCATGCTCGAAGACCGCAAGCTGGCCGAAGACCCGGCGTACAAGCGGATTCTGCGGATTGCCATCGTGACGGCGCGCAACGCCCCTTCGCATGAGCGCGTGGTGACCACGCTGAAGGATTGGGGCGTGTCGCCAGATGAGTGCTTCTTCCTGGGTGGGATGGAAAAGCCCAGGGTGCTGTCGATCCTCAAGCCCCATGTGTTTTTTGACGATCAGCGCAGCCACCTGCAGTCACCGGCAGGGGACCTGCCGATGGTGCATGTACCGTTTGGGGTGGCGAACAGGCGGCACTCACCGCAAGCGCCTTGCCCCGAACACGATCAACCGCCGGTCGCACCTCACCTGCTAAAGAATGCACCCTGTCTGTAGGAGGTTGCCCAGCCTGGTGGGCCGCGCTGTCGCGCAGAGAACTGATGCCGGGCGCTCCGCGTACCCTGTGGGAGCGGGTTCAACCTCGAACACCGCCGAAGCCCAGTCTTAGCGGGCAATACTTTCGGTCGGCGCTGGCCCGACAGAGCGCTTGCGCTGCCCCAGCAAAGCCCGCGCTGCCACGGCCGCCACCACCAGGCCAGGTGACGCCGCCAGCAGCAAACCACCTACCCCGGCCCCCGCCGCCAGAATCTGCCCAGCCGCCAACGGCCCGGCCATGGAACCTAGCCGCCCTACCGCCACCGATGCGCCGACACCCGTGGCACGCACCTGGGTCGGGTACAAAGTAGGCGCCAGCGCATACAGCACCAGTTGCCCGCCGATGGCGCAATAGCCCGCAGTAAACCCGGCGAGCAGCATCAAGCCGAAACCGGTCGACAACCCCAGCCCCGCCAGCGACGCCAGCATCCCGGCATAGGCGATGAACACCGCCCGGCCGGCGTAGCCACGGTCCATCATGCGCCCGGTCAGGAACGAGCCGGCAGCGCCACCGAGGTTGAAGAGGATCTGCACCGCTCCCGCCTGCGGCCTGCTGTAGCCCTGCCCGATCAACAACGACGGCAACCAGTTCAGCAGCATGTACAGCACGGTGAGCGTGAAGAAACACGCCACCCACAGCAACAGGGTGCGGCTGACCTGCCCTGGCCCGAACAGCTGCGCCAGCATGCCATCAGCGCCAGCACTGGCAGCGGGCCGGGCGCGGAATGCCTGGGACTCCTTCAACCACAGCATCAGCACGAAGGCGATCGCAATCGGCGCGATACCCCCGACGTAGAACACCGTCCGCCAACCTTCGCCCAGCCCGGCCATGCCGATGACCGAAGCAATGGCCCCGCCCAGAGGCACACCACAATAGGTCAGGCTCACCGCGGTGCTGCGAAGACGGTCCGGCGCGGCTTCACTGGCCAGGGCGATCAGGATCGGCAAAGCCGCACCCAGGCCCAGCCCGGTCATCAGGCGCGCGATCAGCAACGTGTTGTAGCTTTCGGCATGGGCAGTGCCCAGGGAAAAACCACCGAACAACAGCACCGCCACGATCAGGATGACCTTGCGGCCCAGCCGATCGGCCAGCCAGCCACCGATGAACGCGCCCGGCAGCAGCCCGAGCAACCCGGCACTGAACACCCAGCCGAGCATGCCAGGCGTGAGCGTGAACTCCTTGGCCATGTGCGGTGCAGCAACACCGGTGGCCTGTAGGTCCAGGCCCTCCAGCAGCGCCACCAGAAAACACAGGCCGATGGTGAGCACCGGCTTGCTTGAAGATGAGGAAGAGTGACTCATGTGTGGCCCCTTTTGTTGTTATGGATCGGGAAATTCAAAGCCTGAAAGTGGCGCGCAAGGAGACGAATGAAGCATCCTCGCCGCCGGCCTCCTTGATGGCAGCGCCCACGTCGTAGTACTTGAGGTCGAGGTCCAGCGTCAGGTTGGGCGTGGCCAGCCAGCGGCTGTTGGCACGATAGATGGTGCCCACATGGCGGCCGGTGCCGCGGGTGTTGGCCAGCATGCTCATGCCGGGCATGTACACGCCGTCTTCTTCGCGCTGCTTCCAGACCTCGAGCACGCCCTGCTCGAAGCGAACCGTAGGCCAGGGCGAGAAGCCGAAGGTAGGCCCGACCACGATGACGTTGCTCAAGGTAGTCAGGCTGGCTTCGCCGTAGACCCCGTTACGTGGAAACAGCGGGTCGAAGGTACCGACCTTGCCGTCGCCTGGGTCGCTGTCGCCGCTGGCAGCATCGATGCGCATGCCCAGGCGGGGCTGCCAAGGGTGGGCGAAGGTGTAGCCGCTGTCGCTCGACACCGCCCAGGCGCGGATCGACGCACCGCCCAGGTGGCCCCCCTGCCCGGCCAGGTTCCAGCTCCAGTCCAGGGCCTGGTAGCGGCCGAACAGGCGCGTGCCGTAGGTGTAGCGCTGCTCGTCGCCAGCCTCGCCGGCCAGGCTGCGCTGGTCGGTTTCCAGGCCGAAGGCGAACAGGTCCAAGTTCCAGATGGCCGTCAACGGCAAGGTGCCGTACAGGCCATAGAACTTCACGGCGTTATTGCTGCCGTCATCCCAGCTGTCCTCACCGGTTTTCAGCGGCCTCACGGCAAAGGCATCGAGCTTGCGCCCGTCCTTGAGGTTGAGGCTGGCACGCACGCCATCGAAGCTGAGGCGGATGTTCGGCACGTCGCGGTAGGTAACGAACACCTGGTCGCCGAAGGCCATCTCCTGGCGGCCCACACGTGTGGTGTAGCGGCCATCGGCGAAGTCATGGTTGAAGTCGACGAACGCCTGGCGCAGTTCATTGCGCCCTTCATCGTTGGGTGAGTACAGGTCCTTGCCGAAGGCCCGGGTGTTTTCCACCTGCACGAAGGTGCGCAAAGCATCATCGAACAAGTGCAGGTCAGCGTGTGCCTGCAGCCGTTGCAGCAGATAGGAGTCGTCCTTCAGCCCGCGCAGGCCGAAGAACGGCCGGTTCATTGCATCGGCGCGATAACGCGCCTCGGCACCCAGCTGCAGCCAGGCCGACTCGGACAAACGGTGGTAGCGCAACCCATCGAACGGGTCGTCGACCTTGGCGGGGTCATCCAGAAAGCGATAGTCCTCGATCCAGCGCGGTGCCCCCGGCCGGCCAGGCCGGCTGTCTTCAAGCGGGCTGGCCGCGTACGCACACTGGCACAGCGATAGCAGTACAACGGGCATCAACGCCCGGTTCAACGGCCTCGTCATCAGAATTTCCCTTTACTTGTTTTTATAAAATTGGATAACTCTGTTAACGATTATTTTTGTTAATCATATTGCCGTCAATAGCCAACTGATGCCCGCAAGGGGCAAGCGCCATTAAACGTTCGCTGATCGAACGCTAATGAGCCAAACGGCTGCGAATCAGCCTGATTCACCGCTAGTATCTGTCCTGCGCAGCGTCTGCTATGAACCTGCGCGACACGACTCACCTATTAAAACAACAAGAGCACCTTCATGAACTGCCTCAAACCCCTAGCCGCTCTCGGCTTGCTCATGCTCGGCGCCAGCCAGGCCATGGCTGCGCCAACCGTTAAACAACCGAACATTTTGCTTGTGGTCGCCGACGACCTGGGCTTTTCCGACCTGTCGGCGCTGGGCAGCGAAATCCGCACCCCGAACCTGGACAAGCTGCTGGCCGACGGCCGCCTGATGCTGGACTTCCACGCGGCGCCCAGCTGCTCCCCCACCCGGGCGATGCTGATGTCGGGCAATGACCCGCACATCGCCGGGCTGGGCATGATGGCCGAAGCACGCAAGCGCCTGCCCGCAGGTTCGGAGGTGCGCGCCGGCTATGAAGGCGTGCTCGGTGGCAATGTCGCCACCTTGGCCGAACTGCTGCACGACGCCGGCTACCGCACCTACATTTCCGGAAAATGGCACTTGGGCATGCAGCCCGCGCAACAACCGCAGAACCGCGGGTTCGACCAGGCCTACGTGCTGCTGGAAGGCGGCGCCGCGCACTTCAAGCAGGCCAACATGGACCTGCAATCGAACTACAGCGCAACGTTCCAGCACAACGGCAAGCCTGTCGAGCTACCCGACGACTTCTACTCCACCACCTGGTTCACCGACCGCCTTATCAGCGCCATCGACGAGGGCAAGGCCAGCGGCAAACCGTTCTTCGCCTTCGCCGCCTACACCGCGCCGCACTGGCCCCTGCAGGCACCAGACGCCTACCTTGCGCAATACCGCGGCCGCTACGACCAAGGCTACGAGGCCATTGCCCGTGAACGCCTGGAACGACAGCGCAAGGCCGGCCTGGTACCGGCAGACTACCCCCTGCAGCCGCAACTGGAGGGTGTGCCGGCCTGGGCCTCGCTGAGTGAACAGCAGAAGCAGCAGTCGGCCCGCACCATGGAGGTTTATGCGGCCATGGTAACGGCGCTGGATGCCGAAGTCGGGCGCCTGGTCGATCACCTGCGCAAAAGCGGTGAGCTGGACAACACCCTGATCCTGTTCATGTCCGACAATGGGCCGGAGAACGCGACCCGGGTCGACCCGAACTGGATCAAACAGCACTTCGACAACAGCCTGGACAACTACGGCCGCCGCGATTCGTTCTTGATGATCGGCTCGGCCTGGGCCCAGGTCAGCGCCCTGCCCAGCCGCCGCTACAAGATGACCACTTACCAGGGCGGCATCCGCGTGCCTGCGTTCGTGTATTACCCGGCAACCATCAAACCCGGGCGCAGCGAACAGCTGGCCAGTGTCCGGGATATCATGCCGACCTTGCTACAACTGGCCGGTGCGCCGATGCCAGGCATCAAGTACCGCGACCGCGATATCGTGCCGCCACAGGGCACCTCTGCGCTGAACTACCTGCAAGGCAACGACACGCGCATCCACGCCGAGGACGAAGCCCTGGGCTGGGAAATCAATGGCAGCGCCTCGCTGCGCAAGGGCCCGATGAAGCTATTGTGGGACGCCACCGACGGCCAGCCGGCCTGGCACCTGTATGACCTGCACAACGACCCCGGCGAACACCACGACATCGCCGCCGCACACCCTGAGCAGGTAACGCAGATGCTGCGGGACTGGAAGGCCTATGCCCAGCGCAGCAACATCGTCATCGACGCCGATGGCCGCCCTGCCAGCCCTGCCATACAGGCCCGCCAGGCCGTGGCCGGCAAGCAATGATCGCCCGGGTAGCCGGCTGCGCCCTGGTCGCCGCCGGCCTGCTCGTCGCCGGTTACAGTGCCTGGCCCGAGGCCCCGGCACCGGTGTTGCTGTGCGACGGCTACAGCGGCTTGCCAGCCGCACGGCAAGGTGCCTGGCGTGACGGCATGGTGCGCCTGCCGGGCGGCGGGTTCAGCTTTGGCTCGGACCGCTACTACGACGAGGAAGGCCCGGCCCATGCGGCGAAGGTGTCGGCTTTCTGGATCGATGTGCACCCGGTCACCAACGCGCAGTTCGCCCGCTTCGTGGCCGCCACCGGCTACCTCACCCATGCCGAACGGGGCATCAGCACCGAGGACGACCCCACCCTCCCCGAGCACCTGCGGGTGCCCGGGGCAATGGTGTTCCAGCAAGGCCCGGATGTACCCAGCCCTGGCTGGCAGTTCGTGGCCGGGGCAAATTGGCGCCACCCGCTGGGCCCGGACAGCAGCGTGATAGCGCAGGACAACCACCCGGTGGTGCAGGTGGCGCTGGAGGATGCGCAGGCCTATGCCCGCTGGGCCGGGCGCAAGCTGCCCACCGAGGCCCAACTGGAATACGCCATGCGCGGCGGCCTGCAGGATGCCGACTTCAGCTGGGGCACGACGGAACTGCCCAAGGGCAAGCTCATGGCCAATACCTGGCAGGGCCAGTTCCCATACCACAACGCGGCTGCCGATGGCTTTACCGGCACCTCGCCGGTAGGCTGCTTCCCGGCCAACCGCTTTGGTTTGTTCGATGCCGGCGGCAATGTCTGGGAGCTGACCCGCACCGGTTACCGGCCCGGCCATGCCGCGCAAGACAACGCCAAAGCGGATCCGCCCGGCCCCAGCCTGGCGCAAAGCCTGGACCCTGCCGAACCGGGCGTGAAGGTGGCGGTGATCAAGGGTGGCTCGCACCTGTGCTCGGCGGACCGCTGCATGCGCTACCGGCCCTCGGCGCGGCAGCCACAGCCGGTGTTCATCGCCACTTCACACGTGGGCTTCAGGACGGTTCGCTGATGTACGGCAAAGGTGCTGCGGCCGCCTCGACGGCCGCCACCTGCCGGTCGAAATCGGGTAG
>Ga0302347_1003351_pt1 | contig 14298 bp, 16 predicted proteins | sample PhyWR1_FD_202178 | JGI IMG/M metagenome (GOLD analysis project Ga0302347, IMG submission 202178) | Leaf surface microbial communities from wheat plants in UC Gill Tract Community Farm, Albany, California, United States - DLSL W.R1 (v2)... | ecosystem: Host-associated > Plants > Phyllosphere >...
CCTGCCGCCGCCGGCGGCGTGGAGACCATCCATGAACCTGATCGACTGCTACGTCACGAAGATCCTCGGCGAGCCGTACCGCAAGTTCGGCGCCTGGTGGGTCGACGTGGAATACGACAGCTGGGGCCGCACCAGCAAAACCCAGATCATGTTCCGCACCGAGGAAGCCGCCAGGGCGGCGCAGGTCGGGCACCACTTTTTGGCCTGAGGAGGCTCACATGAACACCCATTTCCTGCTCATGGCCCAGTACGGCGGCCAGGCAATCATCCCGCTCGAGCGCGTGTGCCTCGACTATTTCAGCCACCTGACCCCGGAGAAGATGAAGGGCAAGGTCGCCCGGGGCGAGATCAACCTACCGCTGGTCTGCATGGAGAGCAGCCAGAAGTCAGCCCGCGGGGTGCACCTGAACGACCTGGCCAACTACCTCGACGAGCAGCACCATAAGGCCAAGACCGAGCACGACAAGCTCATGGGTCGCGGTCTTCGACGCGTCTCTTGATCCTCTTCTGGGCCTCGATCACGGGGCCCGTTATCACCTTCTCGATCCATTCCCATCCTTTATATGGATCGCCATTCCCCCGCAGGTGCGTATAGCGCCGCATCGAGTTCCAATCCCGGTGACCGGAAACAGAGGCCACCTTCGGGATATCCCACCCCATTTCGAATAGCCGACTCACGCCATCATGGCGCAGGTCGTGAAAATGCAGGTCGTCCATCTCCAGGAAGTTGCAGGCCCTGGTGAACGATGCCGAGATCGACCTTGAGTTGTACGGGAACACCTCGTCAGCAACACGCGGCATGGACTTCAGGATTCGCCACGCCTCGTCCGGCATGTGGCACCAGACGTCGTTGCCATACTTCTGGCCTGGGTTCTTCATGTCGGTGATCAGCGCCGACTGATCCTTCTCGTTGAGCGCATCCCAGCGGATCCTGGTGATCTCTTCCTGGCGACGAGTGGAGAACAGCGCGAACAGCACCACGCGCAGCATGTCGATCTCCTGCTTGCGGCGGTCACGCATCTCCTCGAAGTACGTCAGGATCTTGCCCAGTTCATCCTGGGTCGGTCGGCGGTTGCGCTCGCGGCTTCGGGTGACGGCGCCCATCTTGCGCAGAACCTTCCGCGCATCCGGCATCGCGTGCGGGTCGACCTCATAGCCCCACGCCGGCCTGGCCACAGACAGCACGGCGCCGAGATGGGCCAAGTCGTTGCCCACGGTCTGCGCCTGGATGCCGTCGTTCTCCATGCGCCACATGGCATAGTCCACCAGCTTCTGGCTTGTCAGCTCGCTGTCGACCAAGTCTCCCAGCCAGGTTTCCTTGATGGCCAGCAGCGTGGCGCGCTTGGTCTTGCCCAGCGGCCGCAGCTTTTCGTACTGATCGAGGTATTTCTCGACCATGTGCCTGACCGTCACACCGCTGCGGTTCGCCTTCTCGATCGCGCCCGGCTCGTGCAGCTCAGCCTCGCGCTTCCTGATCCAGGCCTGAGCCGTAGTCTTACGATCGAAGGTCTGGCTTTCCTGATAGACTTTCACGCCCTTGCGCATGATCCTGATCTGGGCGTCGTAGGTGGTCGACCCGTCTTTCCTTTTGCGGGTTGTGATGGTGCCCATTTGCTAAATCCCCAATTGCCTTTGCTGAAATTCAGCAACGAGCTTTTGAGAATAAGCAAAAAAGGTAGTAAACGATAGATAATGAGAGAAACCAGAATGCACCCCGAAACACCAGAAAACGCGGCCCGCCCAGTAGATACGGTAGTAAGGCGGTTTTCCGTTGCACCGATGATGGACTGGACAGACCGCCATTGCCGGTTCTTCCTGCGCCTGCTCTCCAAACACACCCTGCTCTACACCGAAATGGTCACCACCGGTGCCCTGCTGCACAACGACGCCCACCGTTTCCTGCGCCACGATATATCCGAGCACCCGCTGGCCCTGCAGCTGGGCGGTAGCGTCCCGGCCGACCTGGCCGCTTGTGCGCGCCTTGCGCAAGAAGCCGGCTACGACGAGGTCAACCTTAATGTCGGCTGCCCGAGTGACCGGGTGCAGAACAACATGATCGGCGCTTGCCTGATGGCTCACCCAGGCCTCGTTGCCGATTGCGTGAAAGCCATGCGGGATGCGGTGTCGACGCCGGTCACGGTCAAGCATCGCATCGGCATCAATGGCCGCGACAGCTATGCCGAGCTGTGCGACTTCGTTGGCCAGGTACGCGAGGCCGGTTGCCGGAGCTTTACCGTGCATGCGCGCATCGCGATCCTGGAGGGGCTGTCGCCAAAGGAGAACCGCGAGGTGCCGCCACTGCGTTATGACGTGGCGGCGCAGCTGAAAGCTGACTTTCCGGACCTGGAGCTGGTGCTCAACGGCGGTATCAAGACCTTGGCCGAATGCCAGGCGCACCTTGAAACCTTCGACGGCGTGATGCTGGGGCGCGAGGCATACCACAACCCTTACCTGCTGGCCGAAGTGGACCAGCAGCTGTTCGGCAGCGGGGCGGCGGTGGTCAGCCGCAGCGAGGTGCTGGCGCAGTTGCGGCCTTACATCGTTGCGCACATGGAAAGCGGTGGCGCGATGCATCACGTTACCCGGCATATCCTCGGGCTGGCCCAGGGGTTCAAGGGCGCGCGGCGGTTCCGCCAGCTGCTGTCGGCGGACATCCACAAGGCGGCGCAGCCGCTGGCGGTGTTTGACGAGGCGGTGGAGTTGTTGCAGGGGCGGTAATCACGCTTGCCAGGCGACGCGGTGGATGGACGGCGGAACCTCGTGGCAGCTTGTGACTCGAATGTTCACCTCTCGCAACGGCCGTCGCCGGCCAGCCCTGTTCCGCAGGCCCTTGAGCGGCCGTCGGGGCTCGGGTAATGTCGAGTAAATGCACAGGACAGAGCACGCCCATGACTTCCAAGCTGGAACAACTGAAGCAGTTCACCACCGTGGTCGCCGACACCGGGGACCTGGATGCCATCACCCGGCTGAAGCCGGTGGATGCCACCACCAACCCGTCGCTGCTGCTGAAGGCCGCCGCCATCCCCGGCTACGCCGACCTGCTCAAGCAGGTGAAAAGCGATGCCAAGGGTGATGTCGACCTGGCCTGCGACAAGTTTGCGGTAGCCGTGGGCTCGGGCATTCTCAAGGTCATCCCGGGGCGTATTTCCACCGAGGTGGATGCCCGCCTGTCGTTCGATGAGCCTGCCCTGCTGGCCAAGGCGCGCAAGCTGATCGAGCTGTACGAAGCGGCCGGCGTTGGCCGCGACCGCGTACTGATCAAGCTGGCGTCCACCTGGGAAGGCATCCGCGCCGCCGAGAAACTGGAAAAGGAAGGCATCCAGACCAACCTCACGCTGCTGTTCTCCTTCGCCCAGGCGCAGGCCTGCGCGGATGCCGGGGTATTCCTGATTTCGCCCTTCGTCGGCCGTATCTACGACTGGTACAAGAAAAGCACCGGCAAGGAATACGTGGGCGCCGAGGACCCAGGCGTGCAGTCGGTCACGCGTATCTACAACTACTACAAGGCCAATGGCTACGACACCGTGGTCATGGGCGCCAGCTTCCGCAATATTGGCCAGATCGAGCAACTGGCAGGCTGTGATCGCCTGACCATCAGCCCCGAGCTGCTGCAGCAACTGAGCGATGACCAGGGTGAATTGCCACGGGTGCTCAAGCCGGGCAACGCCGGCGAGGCGAAACAGCAGCTGAACGAAAGCCAGTTCCGCTGGGCGATGAACGAAGATGCCATGGGCACCGAGAAGCTGGCCGAGGGTATCCGCCAGTTTGCGCGGGACCAGGAGAAGCTGGAGAAGTTGATGGCTGAAAAAACCTGATACATTTCGGGTTTGCCTGGCGGGCGGGAAATGTTCAGCATTTTCCGCCCGTTTTGTTTCGCCGGCCTTAGTCGTGTTTTGAATCCCGGGCCTCTTCGCGGGCGAACCCGCTCCCACAGGCCTGAGAAAGCCCCTGCAGGGCGTATCTACCCGCGAAGAGGCCCGATAAGCCACCCGAGCTTTCGATGACTCCCTCTGCCCCACTCCCCCTTGTACTCGCCGGCCCGGTCTTGCGCCGCCTGGAACCCCAACGCCTGGCCATCTGGCTGGTCGCCAGCCAGCCGCTGCAACCGGCATTCACCTGCTCGGCAGGCGAGGCCCGGGTCGATTGCCAGATCGTCCCGGTCGGCCGGCACGCCTTCATCCACCTGCTGGATATCCACTTCGCGCAGCCGCTGCCCTGCAACCAGCTGCTCGACTATGACCTGTTGCTCTACGGCCAAGGCATCGCCAGCTGGGCGCCGCACCTGCTCTACCCCGGCACTCAGCGCCCCAGCCTGGTGCTGCGCGAGCGACTTGACCAGCTGCTGCACGGCTCTTGCCGCAAGCCGCACCACCCCGCCACCGACGGCCTGCTGTGCGCCGACCGCCTGCTGCAGACTTGTGCAAAACCCGAAGACCGCCCGGCCGTGCTGCTGATGACCGGCGACCAGGTATACGCCGACGATGTCGCCGGCCCCATGCTGCGCGCCATCCACAGCCTGATCGGGCGCCTGGGCCTGTTCGACGAAGCACTGGAGGGGGCAGTGGTGCCCGACAGCCAGGCGCTGTACCAGCACCCCGCCAGCTACTATCACCGCGCCGACCTGCTGCCGGCGCAGGCCGTCAACGACAACCTGCGCGAGCGCTTTTTTGGTGGCAAGCGCAAGCCGATCTTCTCGTCCAGCAACGCCGACAACCACCTGGTGACCTTCGCCGAAGTGATGGCCATGTACCTGCTGGTGTGGTCGCCTGTGCCTTGGCAGCTGGTGGACCTGCAGATGCCCATCGGCCTCAACGACCAGCGCCAGGCCCGATATCAGCGGGAACTGCCGCTGATCCAGGGCTTTGCCGACAACCTCGACCAGGTGGCACGGGTGATGGCTCACCTGCCCAGCCTGATGATCTTCGACGACCATGACATCACCGACGACTGGAACCTCTCGGCACAGTGGGAGGAAACCGCCTACGGCCACCCGTTCTCGCGGCGGATCATCGGCAATGCCCTGCTCGGCTACCTGCTTTGTCAGGCCTGGGGCAATGACCCCGACGGCTGCAAGCCACTGGTCGAACAGTGCCAGACGCTGAACAGCCAGTCTCAGGACGCACTGATCGGCGAGCTGCTCCGTTTTCAGGGCTGGCAGTTCAGCCTGCCCACTGAGCCGCCGCTGCTGGTGCTGGACACCCGCACCCGCCGCTGGCGCAGCGAAAGCAGCCTGGCCAAGCCGTCCGGGCTGTTGGACTGGGAGGCGCTGAGCGAGCTGCAGCAAGCGCTGCTGGACCATCCGTCGGCGATCATCGTGTCGCCCGCACCGATTTTTGGGGTAAAACTCATCGAAACGGTGCAGAAAGCGTTCAGCTGGCTGGGCTACCCGCTGCTGGTGGATGCCGAAAACTGGATGGCGCACCGGGGAGCGGCGCAGGTAATCCTCAATATCTTCCGCCACTCTCGTACGCCAGGGCACTACGTGGTGTTGTCCGGGGATGTGCACTATTCGTTCGTCTACGAGGTGCTGATCCGTCATCGCCAGCGCAGCCCGCACTTGTGGCAGGTGACCAGTAGCGGGATCAAGAACGAATTCCCGCGCCGGCTGCTGGATGTACTGGATCGGCTCAACCGCTGGCTCTATTCACCGCGCTCGCCGCTGAACTGGTTTACCAAGCGGCGCGAAATGCAGGTGCTGCCGCGTACGCCCAGCCACAGCAAGGCCGGGGAGCGGTTGTGGAATGGTGCGGGGTTGGGGCAGGTGTTCTTCGACGAACAGGGGCGACCGGCACGGGTTTACCAGCTGGACGCGGGGGGACGTGAGGCGACCGAGTTTGTTGCTCGGGACTAGCCAGGCGCGGAAAATCAGATTGCCTGTGCCCGCAACAATGCAAGCACAGGCTAGCGATCAGCTCCGTTCCAGCGCATTGACCAGGTCATGGAAGGCTTCACGGTTGGAATCGTTCAGGCCCATGAGAATCTTGTGCGCTTCGAGCACCTTGGACCGCACAACATCTTCGTTCTGGTCCTGAGACGGCAGATCGGTCAGGCATTCCGGGCACGGTATCGGGCGATCAACGATATTGAACACCTGGTCGAAGCCCATCGACTGCAGCAACCGGGAAATGTCCGGGTTGGTGGTGACAACCGTAGGCAGCAGCCCCACCTTCTGCCGCGACAGGATCGACAGCTTGGCCAGCAGGCCCAGAGTAGTGCTATCGATACTCTCGGTTTCGGTCAGGTCGATGACAATCGCCGAGAAGTTCAGCGCAGTGAATATCTTCTCGATCGTCGCATCCAGCGCCGAACACAGGGTCAGGCGCACTTCACCGACAAACTTCAGTACGAAGGTACCACTCTGTTCGGCGAACTGGATTCTACCGGTACTCATTGAAGGTTCCTGCTCAACACCAATAGGGCGATATCATCCGGCATCTCCCCAAGCGTAGCCAATCCGAATCGTTGACGCAGCCCATCCAGGCTGCCACCTGCTGCCCTGACGATTTCCGGCAAGGCGGCTTCTTTATCTTTGAGCGTGGCACCCGGCAAAAGGTCCAGAATGCCATCGGACATCAGGCTGAGGCTGAACTGCGGCGGCAGCTCCACCACCAGGTCCTGGTAGGTGGCCTCATCGAACAACCCTACCGGCAGGCCGCGGCCTTCAAGGTAGCGGGTGTGCTCGGGGGTGTGCAGCACCGGCAACGGCAGGTGGCCGCCAACGGCGTAGGTCAATAGACCAGACTCTTCGTCGATCACCCCGCCGACCATGGTGACATGCTTGCCCAGCTTGCTGTTGATCAGGCCGCGGTTGATGTGGCTGAGCACTTCCGACGGCTTGAACTCGCGCATCTTGCTGCGCTTGAGATCAAACATGAGGCGCGTGGTCATGAATTTCAACAGCACGGTGACAAAGGCCGACGACGCGCCATGCCCGGAAACATCGGCGAGATAGAAAGCAATGCGCCGCTCGTCCACGCGGAAGTAATCGACAAAATCACCGGATAGATACAACGACGGGATGATCTGGTGCTCGAAGGCGAAATCACCTGCCATCCAGGGGCTTTCGGGCAGCATGTTGATCTGCACCTGGCGACCGGCAGTCTGGTCCTCCTGCAACAGGTGCAGGCTGGCTTCCAGTTCACGGTTGGCAGTTTCGAGCTTGTCGCGGTAGCGCTGGTTTTCCAGCACCAGGCGCGAACGGTCGAGGGCGCGGCGTACCGAATGCTCGAGCACGGCCAGGTCTTCCAGCGGCTTGATCAGGTAATCGGCGGCGCCCAGGCGCAACGCTTCCACCGCATCACTCATGACGCCGGCACCAGACACCACGATCACCGGCAACTGCGGCGCACGCTCGCTGACCTGGCGGATCAGTTCGAGGCCGCCCATCTGCGGCATGCGCAGATCGCAGATCACGAGGTCAGGCTGGTGTTCGTCGAAGACCTGAAGGCCCTGCTGGCCGTTACCGGCCTGGAGGACGCTGAAGCCACTGTCTTCAAGATACGCGGCGAGGCTCGCACGGACCACGTCGTCGTCATCGATGATCAGCAGCGTTGCACTGGTTTTCTGCATGTGGGCGAACGGCGCCGATTTGGGTTGGTGCAGCGGTGTCGGCAAGGCAGACGGCCAGCTACGGGAATTCTCTAGGGTCACACTCTACTTGAGTTGTAGGACAAGAACACCTGCCCGGCAACTGTGAGAGCGACCTTGTAAGGCGCAGACGGTACTCCCATCCGCCAGGCGTTTCAAGCATGCAAGGGTCGACCTCGCCGCTCTTTACAGGGCAAATCACCGGGAGTTATAAGAAAGTCGACCAGCGCAACCCGATGAGAAGGATGCAGCATGCCCAACACGCCCTCCCGCTATAGCGAGAAACGCGATTTCATCCGCATGCGCATCGACACCGAGGTCAGCCTGTTGCACGAAGGCCAGGTGATCGCAGCGGTGTGCCTGGACCTGTCCAGCGGTGGCATGCAGGTGCAGGCGCCGCTGCGTTTTCAGATAGGGGATCAGGTAGAGGTGCGGATCGATTCCGACCACCCGGCACTCAAGGGGCTGCATGCCAGCACCGAGGTGGTGTGGATTGCCGACCAGCCGGGCGGGCAGCAGAAATTCGGCTTGCGCATCCTGGCGATGCATTAAGCCTGGGGCCGCAGCCCCCAGGCGCATGATCAGAAGTCGTCTTCGACCTCGCCATCCTTGACCTTGAACTCGCGGTTCTGCAGGTAGGCATTGCGAATGAAGATGTACTTGTCACCCTGAATCAGCTTCTCGGCCGACAACAGGCTGGCGCGGGTGTCGATCACGTCCAGTGCAAAGATCGAGTTGCGGGTCGGCACATGGTCGATGTAGCGGTAAGGTCTGGTGTAGCTGTCCGGGTACTTCGCCACGCCGTCACGCACCGTACTTGGGCCCAGCAGCGGGATGACCACGTACGGGCCGCTTGGCACACCCCAGTAGCCCAAGGTCTGTCCAAAGTCTTCGTCATTACGCTGCAGGCCCATCTTGGTGCCCACATCGAAGAAGCCGCCCAGGCCGAACGTGGTGTTGACGATCAGCCGCGCAGTGTCAACGCCCGCCGCATGGGGTTTGAGCTGCAGCACGTTGTTGGCCAGGTTGGTGACGTCACCGAGGTTGCGGAAGATGTTGTGGATGCCATCTTCGAGGAACTGCGGGGTAACCGCCTGGTAGCCCTTGGCCAATGGCTTGAGGGCATACGTGTCGACGGTGTCGTTGAAGCGGAAGATCGGGCGGTTGACCGCTTCCCAGGGATCTTCCTCGGTGGCTGCCTGGGTGGCTGCCACGGGCGCCAGCAGCATGCTGGCGCAGACACAGGCCTGGGTGACTCGTTCGATCACACTGGCACCGATCCTACGCATAGGTGTTTCTCCATCGAATTTCTAGGCCGCAAGCGCAACGGGTCGCGCTGCTGGTAAGGCCGCAGTATAGAGGCTTGCGGGCTGATAAACAGCTTTACACAACTTTGCTCAATATTTTGTGAACAACTGTTGCACCCGGCCCGCTGTCACAGAGCGGTAACAATCACCGAATAGCCTGCGGACTATTTGGGGGACGTTGCCATGGACGCTGCACCCGCCTTCACCGCTGTGCTGTTCGGCTTGCGCGGCTGCCTGGTGCAGGCCGCCAATGGCAACCCCTCGCCTGCCCCCGGCGCCCTGGCCGCCCTCGCCGGCCTGCGTCAGCGCCAGGTACCGTGCATCTGGCTGGATGACCTCACTACCAGCCAGAGCAAGCGGCTGGCCCACGTACTGCCCGACTGGCTGCCTGGGCACTCGGTCAACGGCGTGCGCTGGCCCGCGCCGAACGCCTGCTGGCAGGCCCTTATGAGCCTGGACAGCGAACGCCTCGACGGCTGCGTACTGGTCAGCGGCGACCCGCAGCTGCTGCAGTCGGGCCTTAACGCAGGATTGTGGACAGTGGGCCTGGCCGCCTGCAGCCCATTCTGTGACCGCAGCTCGCAGCAATGGCGAACCATGACCACACAGGAACAAGACCTGGCCCGCGGCAAGGCGACGCTACAGCTGTTCGGCCTGGGCGTGCACTCGGTGATCGACCACCTGGAAGCCCTGGACACCTGCCTGCAGGACATCGCCCTGCGCCGGCGCAAGGGTGAAAAACCCTGATACAGCACTGTTGACGCGGATCATGCAAAGCAGCGGCAGGTGGATTACGCTGAAGACAAGCCAGAACCTTTGCCGCTTCGCTGAGGTCCATGGCTAGCCAAGCCATTGATGGAGAACAGCCAATGCCTGCCCGCGAATTGCAAGAGCGCCTGAACAGCTTGCGCGAGCAACTGGACCGCAACGTACCGCTTTCGGAAGAAGAGCTGGCCGCGCTGCACGAAGAAGCGCGCCAGATCGAAGCGCAACTGAAACTTGAAAAAGCCACCCCGGACAACAACCTGGTAGACGGGGTGAACCTGGCGGTGGAACGCTTCGAAGCCGATCACCCCGACCTCACCGCCACCCTGCGCAGCATTGCCAACTCGCTGCACAGCATGGGCATTTAAAGCAGCCCAACTTACTCTATGGGAGCGGGTTCACCCGCGAATGCCGCGGTGGTGCCACCGACGAATTCGCGGGTGAACCCGCTCCCACAGGGTCTACTGAACGTTACTGCCGAACCAGGCGTTTGTTCTGCGGGCTGATCGCCCCTGTGCTGCGATACGGGTTGATATCCAGCCCGCCACGGCGCACATAACGCGCGTACACGGTCAGGTGCTCCGGCTGCAGCAGGTTCTTCAAGTCCAGGTAGATCCGCTCCACGCACTGCTCATGGAAATCGGCATGCTGACGGAAGCTGATCAGGTAGGTCAGCAGGCTGGCGTGGTCCAGCGCCCTGCCCTTGTACTCGACCACCACGCTCCCCCAGTCCGGCTGGCCGGTAACCGGGCAGTTGGATTTCAACAGATGGCTGTGTAACACCTCTTCCACCACCCGCTCCGGGTCGCAGCGCAGCAACTCAGGCTGCGGCTGTTCGTAGTTGCTGATGGCAACGTCCAGTTCATCGATGCTCAGCCCCGGCAATGCCTCGACCCCCTGGGCCTCGACCTCGGCCAACGTGCGCACCTTCACACCCACCGGCTTGCCAGCGGCGGCAGACAGGTCTTTCTCCAGGCAGGCCTGCAACTCGCCCAGCGAGGCGAACACCGTCTGGTTCAGCGAATTGAGGTACAGCTTGAACGACTTGGACTCGATGATGTTCGGCGAGTCGGCCGGGATGGCGAACTCGCCGATCGCTACCACCGGCTTGCCCGACGGCAGCAGCCAGCTCAGTTCGAAGCAGTTCCAGTAATCCACACCCTGCCAGGGCAAGGTCTGGGCACTGACGCCCAGTTCGGCCCACTTGGCAGCACGCGGTATAGGGAACAGTTGGTCCGGGGAGTAGGTGGCAATGTATTCGCTGGATTTGCCCAGCGGGGAGTGTTCGGCAGCGGGATGCATGGAAACTGACCTGAAGGTTCGAAATTGCCCTTAGTCTACCGGTTTTGCCCGCTGCCTTGCAGGGCAAGTCACTCGATGGTCATGGCCCCGACCATGCCGGCCTGGTAATGCCCCGGCACGTTGCAGGCAAACTCGATGGGCGCTGACTTGCGGAAGGTCCAGGTCAGCTCGGCGCGCTGGCCAGGCATCACCAGCACGGTGTTGCCGCCCGCGTGGGCATGGCCACCGCCGTGGTTCATCTGGCCGTGATCCATGCCGTCGTGGTTCATGCCGGCAGTGAACAGCTTGCCTTGCATGGCAATCATTTCCTTCTGGTGCTCGGCGTGCATGGCCTTGTCGCCCAGGTTGAATTCGTGGGGCAGCTTGCCCTCGTTGATCAGCACGAAACGCACCGTTTCCCCGGCTTTTACCTGCAAGTTGCCGGGCTCGAAGGCAATGTCCTTGAGCAGCACTTCGACAGTGCGGGTGGCCTTGGCCGCCGGGGCCGGTTCGCCAAAGGCGAAGGTTTGCGCCTCGCTGGCAACAGTCGGCAGGCTGGCCAGGGCCAGGGTGGCGGCGATGAACAGGCGTTTCATGATGACTCCGGGAATAGACAACGGGATGAGGCCACCTTAGTCACGGGCGACTGGCAGCTACCTGACAGGCAGATTACAACTTTGTCAGCTTGGGCGAGGCGCGGGATAGTCACGTATCATTTCAAGCATCAAATCGCCCCCTGTGGCAGCAAACCCTCGGATAGTGGACAGCGCATGAAACTGCTGATCGTCGAAGACCAGGCCCGCACCGGGCAGTACCTGAGCCAGGGCCTGAGCGAAGCTGGCTTTGCCACCGAACTGGCCGCCGATGGCGAAACCGGTCAGTTCCTGGCCCTGAGCGGCGACCACGACCTGCTGATTCTCGACGTGATGCTGCCCGGCCGTGACGGCTGGCAGATCCTCCAGGCCGTGCGCCAGGCCGGCCTGGACACACCCGTGTTGTTCCTAACTGCCCGCGACGCCGTCCAGGATCGGGTGCATGGCCTGGAGCTGGGCGCCGACGATTACCTGGTCAAGCCGTTCGCCTTCTCCGAATTGCTGGCGCGGGTACGCAGCCTGCTGCGCCGCGGCGCCAGCCCCAGCCAGGACACCCTCCTGGGCCTGGCCGACCTGCGCCTGGACCTGATCCGGCGCCGCGCAGAGCGTGCCGGGCAGCGCATCGACCTGACCGCCAAGGAATTCGCCCTGCTCGAATTGCTGCTCCGCCGCCAGGGCGAGGTGCTGCCGAAATCGTTGATCGCTTCGCAGGTGTGGGACATGAACTTCGACAGCGACACCAATGTGATCGAGGTTGCCATCCGCCGCCTGCGCCTGAAGATCGACGACCCACACCCCGACAAGCTGATCCACACCGTGCGCGGCATGGGCTACGTGCTCGAAGAGCGCACCGAATGATACGCCGGGTGTCCCTCGGCAGCCGCCTGGCGCTGCTGTTCGCCGCCTGCACCGCCGCCGTCTCGCTGGGCGCCGGTCTGTTGTTCAACCGGGCCAGCGAGCAGCACTTCGTCGAACTGGACCAGCAACTGCTGGACTCGCGTCTGTCGCTGTTTCGCACTCAATTGGCCGGCCTTGCCGCCGTCACCGAGCTGCAGGCCCGCTTGCCTGCCCTGCGCAATGAGCTCAGCCACCAGGCCGACCTGGCGCTGCGCATCAGTGGCAGCGACGGCGCCACCTGGTTCGAAAGCCGCAGCGGTCTGCCGCCGGCGCCAGCCGCCGGGCTTGCCACCTTGCACACCCCTGGTACCGACTACCGCAGCCTGGCCGTACGCCTGGCACAGGATAGCCCGCAGTCACCGCAGCTGACCCTGTACCTCGATATCACCCACCATCAGCACTTCCTGCAAGGCATGCAGCGCCTGATCTGGCTGACCGTCGGCCTGTCGGCGCTGGCCACGGCGCTGCTCGGGGCCTGGGCCGTGCGCAGCGGGCTGCGCCCTTTGCGGCAGATGGGCCAGGTGGCTGCCAGCGTGTCGGCCCGCTCGCTCACTACCCGCCTGCCGGTGGCGCAGATGCCCGAAGAGCTTGCCGAGCTGGCGACCAGCATGAATGCCATGCTGCAGCGTCTGGACGACGCCTTCCAGCGGCTTTCGGCATTCTCGGCCGACATCGCCCACGAACTGCGCACGCCGCTGTCCAACCTGCTGACCCACACCCAGGTCACCCTCACCCGCCCGCGCAGCCTCGAGGAATACCGCGAGGCACTGCATGGCAACCTCGAAGAGCTGCAGTGGATGGCACAGATGATCAACGACATGCTGTTCCTGGCCAAGGCCGACCATGGCCTGCTGGTGCCTGGTCAAGCGCCACTGGCATTGCATGAAGAGGTGGATGCACTGCTTGAATATTACGCGCCGCTGGCCGAGGACAGCGATGTGCAGATGCTGCGCGAGGGTGAGGCCCTGCTGCAGGGCGACCGGCATATGCTGCGCCGTGCGCTGTCCAATCTGCTCGACAATGCCTTGCGGTTCACACCGGCCGGTGGGCAGATACGGGTGACGCTGGAGGCGGGGCCGAAGATCAGCGTGGCCAATACCGGGGGGTCCATTGAAGCGGCGGCGTTACCGCGATTGTTCGACCGCTTCTACCGGGTCGACCCTGCGCGACGGGAAGGTAGCAGCGAGCATGCGGGGCTGGGGCTGGCGATCACCCGGTCGATCGTGCAGGCGCATGGCGGGAGCATTAGGGCGGAGTGTGAGGGTGGCTGGACGCGGTTTGTGATCGGGTTCCCTGATAGTCAGTGAAACGGGGGCTGCTCTGCAGCCCATCGCCGCGGTTCGTCGCCACGGCAAGCCAGCTCCCACAGGTACAGCGCGGGCCTTGGCGCTGATGCCATCCTGTGGGAGCTGGCTCGCCGGCGATCAGGCCCTCAAGTGATATTCAAACCGCCAGGCCAATCGCCGGCTGCACCTGCGACGCCCGGTAGGCCGGGTAAATGGTCGCCAGGAAACTCATCACCAGGCCAGCACTGCAGATAATTGCCACATCGCCCCACTGCAACTGCGACGGCAGGCTGCTGATGAAGTACACATCCGAAGTGAAGATGTGCTGCCCGCTCACCCGCTCCAGCCAACCGACGATCTGGCTGACGTTGAACGCCGCAATCACCCCCAGCACCCCGCCAATCAGCGTGCCGACAACACCGATCAGGCTGCCCTGGACCATGAACGTGCCCATAATCTGCGCCGGTGTGGCGCCCAGGGTACGCAGAATGGCAATGTCCGGCCCCTTGTCGTTCACCACCATCACCAGGGTGGCGATGATGTTGAACGCCGCCACCGCGATGATCATCATCAGCAGCAGGC
>Ga0302347_1003353_pt1 | contig 14287 bp, 12 predicted proteins | sample PhyWR1_FD_202178 | JGI IMG/M metagenome (GOLD analysis project Ga0302347, IMG submission 202178) | Leaf surface microbial communities from wheat plants in UC Gill Tract Community Farm, Albany, California, United States - DLSL W.R1 (v2)... | ecosystem: Host-associated > Plants > Phyllosphere >...
GTGCGGGTGCTGGCGCCGCTGGTCGAGCCGGCGATGGCGCTGCTCAAGCAGGTCTGGCAGGCCTGGCGCGGCCACTTCTGGCAACTGCCGGCCAGCGCGCCGCGCATCTGGTCGATGTAGGGCGGCTTTGGGCCGCGCAGGCCGAGGGTCGCGGCCGCAGAGCTGCGGCTGAAAGACCCGTCCTACAGCCGAATCGGGCATTGCACCCGGCCGAGCGTTTCATTTCCTGTCAGCGCCAAGGCCATCGGTGCTTCATGCTCGGGAGATAAACTTTTCAGGGAGCCAGACCATGCCGCAATCCATCGCTTCACGTTTCACGCATCTTTCGCCAGGCCTGGGTCGCTTGGCAAGTCTGGCTGTTGCCGGGGTGCTGGCGATGGGCGCCGCCAGCGCGCAGATCGCTTCGGCGGACACCAACGGCCTGGATGCCTCGGGTAATCCGAAAAGCGAATTGGCTGCCTGCAACAGCGGCAAGACGCATCAGGACCGCGCCGCCTGCCTGAAGGAAGTGCGCAATGCCAATGCCGAAAAGCGCGCCGGCAAGCTGGGCAGCGGCGCCGACTACACGGCCAACGCCATGCGGCGCTGCGACGTGTTCAAGGAAGACGAGGACAAGGCCTCCTGCCGCGCGCGCGTGGAAAGCCAGGCCAAGCTCGACGGCAGCGTGGCGGCCGGCGGCGTGCTGCGCCAGGGCGAGATCACCGTTCCGGCCAAGTAAAGACCGGCGCCATCAGGCGCCAAGCCTTCTTTGCAGCACGCTGCAGGGCGGCGCTCTCCAGAGGGCCTTCAGGCATTTTCCAGGCGGCGCTGCTCGTCGCGGGTCTTCCACATCGACAGCGCCACGCCGCCGGCAATCAGACCGAAGGTCACGCCCAGCGACAGCGTGGCGGGCAGTTTGCCGATGATGTTTACCAGCATGATCTTGCCGCCGATGAACACCAGCACGAGGGCCAGCGCGTACTTCAGGTAGGCGAAGCGGTGCACCATCGCCGCCAGCGCAAAGTACAGCGCGCGCAGGCCGAGAATGGCGAAGATGTTGCTCGTGTAGACAATGAACGGGTCGCTGGTGATGGCAAAGATCGCCGGCACCGAGTCCACCGCGAACACCAGGTCGATCAGTTCGACCATGCACAGCGCCAGAAAGAGCGGCGTCGCCCAGCGCACCGCCTGGCCGCTGGCCGGATCGGGCCGCTGGACGAAAAAGGCGTTGCCGTGCAGCTCGGGCGTGACGCGCAGATGGCGGCGCAAAAAACGCAGCAGTGCGCTGTCGTCCATGTTGGGCTCGTGCCCGACGGTACGCCACATGCGGATGCCGGTGACGATCAGGAAGGCGCCGAACAGGTAGAGCACCCAGCTCAGCTCGGCCACCAGCAGCGCGCCCAGCCCGATCATCAGCGCCCGCAGCACGATCACGCCCAGCACGCCCCAGAACAGCACCCGGTGCTGGTAGCGCCTCGGAATCCCCAGCGCGGCAAAGATCATCGCGATGACGAAGACGTTGTCCATCGAGAGCGATTTCTCGATCAGGAAGCCGGTGAAGTACTCGGTGCCGCTTTGCGCGCCCAGGAACCACCAGACCCAGGCGCCGAACAGCAGCGCCACGCCGATGTAGCCCGAGGACAGCAGCAGGCTGTGCTTGACCTCGATCTCGCGGTCGTCCTTGTGCAGCACGCCCAAATCGAATGCCAGCAGCAGCGCGACGATGCCGACGAACAGGAGCCAGACCCAGGCGGCCTTGCCCAGAAACGGGCTGTGCAGGAATTCAAGCAGAAGGTCCAAGGGGTTGCTCCGTCAAGGGCGTCGATCGTGGGAAGGGTATGTGGGGTGCCGCTGGCAAACAGGCGGGGAACGCCGGCCGCTTCAGCCCTGCGCCAGGGCCGGCAGGGAAAAATGCATGTCCCACTGCCGGCCCATCGCGGCCAGCAGCAGCGCCTCCTGCTCCGTCACCTGCCGGTCCGCCGCCACCAGGCTCAGGCTGAGCGCCATCACCTTGCGCCGCAGCGCCGGCTCGTCCACCTCCTGCAGCACCTGCTGCAGCGCTCCGTGCTCCATCAGGCAGACGTCGAGCCAGCTAAGGCCGCTAGAGCAGGCAAGCCGGTCCTCGCAAAAAGCCTGCACGACCGCCTGCAGCTCATCGCGCGGCAGGCCCAGCGCCGCATGCGCCTGCAGGCGTTCTAGCACCGCATGCTCATCGCTGCAGGCGTGGGCGTCGGCCAGCATGGCCAGCGCCAGAATCCGGGTGGCCGCTTGGGGGCTGTTGCGGGGGTAGGTGCGCATCGCGAGGTACCTTTCAACGGGTTGAGGTGACGGAAGGCCTGCAGGATACGGCACCTGTTATTCTTTAAAAAGCAGATAATTATTCAATCAAATTTCCGAAAAAACTGAACATGAGCTTGCACTTCAGCTACCGCCACCTGTACTACTTTTGGGTCGTGGCCAACGAGGGCGGCATGGCCCGGGCGGCCGAGCGGCTGGGCATGGCTGTGCAGACGGTCAGCACGCAGGTGCGTGAGCTCGAACGCGCGCTGGGTTGTGTGCTGCTCAAGCCGGCCGGGCGCGGCGTGGCCCTGACTGAGGCGGGCCTCGTGGCCATGCGGCAGGCCGAGCAGATATTCCAGCTCGGCGAGCAGCTGCCCGCGCTACTGGGCGACGCGCTGGGCGTGCCGCAGGTGCGGCTGACCGTGGGCATGTCGGACGCGCTGCCCAAACTGGCCGTGCGGCTTTTAATGCAGCCGGTGATGCACGCGCCCAACTTGCGACTGCTGTGCCACGAGGGCGAGTTCGAGGATTTGCTGGGCGAGCTGGCCCTGCACCGGTTGGATGTGGTGCTGGCCGACCGGGCGGCGCCGCCGAACCCGAACCTCAAGCTCTACAGCCACGCGCTGAGCACGTCGCCGCTGGCCTGGTACGCACCGGCGGCGCTGCTGGCCTCGGCGCAGGCGGACTTTCCGCGCTCGCTGGCGCACACGCCGGTGCTGCTTCCCACCGCCCATGCGGCAGTGCGCGCCCGGCTCGACCAGTGGTTCGAGCGCCTGGGCGTGCGCCCGCAGATTGCCGGCGAATTCGAGGACAGCGCCCTGCTCAAGACGTTTGGCGCGGCCGGCATGGGCGTGTTTCCCGCGCCCGAACTGGTGCATGACGAACTGACCAGCCGCTACGGCGTGGCACGGCTGGGCACCTGCGCGGGCGTCGAGGACCATTACTTTGCGATTGCCGCGCACAAAAAGGTGCTGCATCCGCTGGTGCAGCGGCTGCTGCCCGGCCCGCCCGGCGCCCTGCCCGCGGCCGTCTGAAAGCGGCTAGATCGCCACCATCTGCCGCACGCCGTCGGCCGGCATGTTCTTGCCCAGGCCGCGCGCGATGAACTCGCCGCGCTCCATCACCAGGTAGTCGTCGGCCAGCTCCTCGGCGAAGTCGTAGTACTGCTCGACCAGCAGGATCGCCATGTCGCCCCGGTCGGCCAGCATGCGGATCACGCGGCCGATGTCCTTGATGATGCTCGGCTGGATGCCCTCGGTCGGCTCGTCCAGGATCAGCAGCTTGGGCTTGGCGGCGAGTGCCCGGGCAATGGCCAGCTGCTGCTGCTGTCCGCCCGAGAGGTCGCCGCCCCGGCGGTTCAGCATCTGCCTGAGCACCGGGAACAGTTCGAACAGCTCGGCCGGGATCAAGGTGCCGGCGCTTTTGTAGGCCAGGCCCATGCGCAGGTTTTCCTCGACCGTCAGGCGCGCGAAGATTTCGCGGCCCTGGGGAACGAAGCCGATGCCGGCGCGCGCGCGCTCGTAGGGCGTGTATTTCTGGATTTGCTGGCCGTCGAATTCGATGCTGCCGGTCTTGATGGGCACCAGGCCCATCAGCGACTTGAGCAGCGTGGTCTTGCCCACGCCGTTGCGCCCGAGCAGGACCGTGACCTTGCCTTGGGTAGCGAAAAGGCTCACATCGCGCAGGATGTGCGAGCCGCCGTAGTATTGGTTGACGTTCTTGACGTTCAGCATCATGAATTTCCCTTAACGCCCAAGATAAACCTCGATCACCCGCTCGTCGGCCTGCACCTGGTCGAGCGTGCCCTGCGCCAAGACAGACCCATCGCACAAGACCGTGACGATTTCCGAAATCGTGCGGATGAAGCTCATGTCGTGCTCGACCACCATCAGCGAATGCTTGCCCTTGAGCGTCAGGAACAGCTCGGCCGTGCGCGCCGTTTCCTCGTCGGTCATGCCAGCCACCGGCTCGTCGAGCAGCAGCAGCTTGGGGTCTTGCATCAAGAGCATTCCGATTTCCAGCCACTGCTTTTGCCCGTGGCTCAGGTTGCCGGCCAGCCGGTTGACGCTGCCGGCCAGATGAATCGTCACCAGAATCTCGGCCAGCCGGTCGCTTTGCCTGGAGTCTAGCTTGAAGAACATCGACGACTTCACGCCCTTGTTGGTCTTCAGGGCGAGTTCGAGGTTCTCGAACACCGTGAGCTGCTCGAACACCGTCGGTTTCTGGAACTTGCGGCCGATGCCCAGCTGCGCGATCTCGGCCTCCTTGTGGCGCAGCAAATCAATCGTGCTGCCGAAAAACACCGTGCCCGCGTCGGGCCGCGTCTTGCCGATGATGATGTCCATCATCGTCGTCTTGCCCGCGCCGTTGGGGCCGATGATGCAGCGCAGCTCGCCCGGCGCGATGTCCAGGCTGAGCTTGTTGATGGCCTTGAAGCCGTCAAAGCTGACGCTGACGTCTTCGAGGTACAGGATGCGGCCGTGGGCCACATCGACCTCGCCCGCCGTGGCGATGCGGCCGGCGCTGGCGCTGCGCCCGCCCGACGCGGTGTTGTTCAGGCCCGTCAGTGCAGCGCCGTGCCGTTCAACCCGGCGCGCGCCTTCTTCGAGAAGATCGGGGGTCATTGCTCGCCTCCCTTGCGCAGTTTCTTCACCAGCCCGACGACGCCGTTGGGCAGAAACAGCGTCACCCCGATGAACAACGCCCCCAGAAAATAAAGCCAGAATTCCGGATAGGCCACCGTCAGCCAGCTCTTGGCGCCGTTGACGATGAAGGCGCCGACGATCGGCCCGATCAGGCTGGCGCGCCCGCCCACCGCTGCCCAGATGGCGATCTCGATCGAGTTGGCCGGGCTCATCTCGCCCGGGTTGATGATGCCGACCTGCGGCACATAGAGCGCCCCGGCCACGCCGCACATCACCGCCGAAATCACCCAGATCGTCAGCTTGTAGCCCAGCGGGCTGTAGCCCGAGAACATCACGCGCGTCTCGGCGTCGCGGATGGCCTGCAGCACCCGGCCGAACTTGCTGCCCACCAGCCATTTGGCGAACAAGAAGAAGCCCAGCAGCGTCAGGCCGGTCATGACGAAGAGCGTCATGCGCATGGCCGGGGTGGCCACCGGAATGTCCAGGAGGCGCTTGAAGTCGGTAAAGCCGTTGTTGCCGCCAAAGCCGGTCTCGTTGCGAAAGAACAGCAGCATCGCGGCAAAGGTCATGGCCTGCGTGATGATGGAAAAATAGACGCCCTTGATGCGCGAGCGAAAGGCGAAGTAGCCGAACACGAAGGCCACCACCGCCGGCACCGCCACGATCAGGATCAGGGTAGCGGCAAAGCTGTCGCTGAAAGTCCAGTGCCAGGGCAGCGTCTTCCAGTCCAGGAACACCATGAAGTCGGGCAGGTTGCTCTTGTAGTTGCCCTCCAGGCCGATCTGGCGCATCAGGTACATGCCCATGGCGTAGCCGCCCAGCGCGAAGAACACGCCGTGGCCGAGCGACAGGATGCCGGTGTAGCCCCAGATCAAATCCATGGCCAGCGCGCAGATGGCGTAGCACATGATCTTGCCCAGCAGCGCGACGGCGTAGGTGCTCAGGTGCAGCGCGCTGCTTTCGGGCACCCAGAGGTTGAGCATCGGCGCCAGGGCGCAAACGGCGATCAGCGCGGCCATGAAGGCGCTCCAGCCGCCGCGCGTCAGCAACGGGCCTTTGCCGGGCAGGGTCACCGTTTGCTGCGCGCTGGCTTGGGAACTGTCCGCCTGCGCCCCGCTTGCTTCCTCGCCCCTTTGGGAAGAAGGCTGGGGTGAGGTACGGGCTACCGTCACGGCGCCTGCAGGCGCCATTCCCTGCTCGGCCCGCAGGGATTCGTTGAGGGTGGGAAAAGGTGTGCTCATGGTTTATGCCTCCGCCGAGCGGCCCTTCATGGCGAAGATGCCCTGGGGCCGCTTCTGGATGAAGACGATGATCAGGACCAGCACGGCGATTTTTGCCAGCACGGCGCCGGTCCAGCCTTCGAGGAATTTGTTCAGGATGCCCAGGCCGAGCGCCGCGTACACGGTGCCGGCCAGCTGGCCGACGCCGCCCAGCACCACGACCATGAAGGCGTCCACGATGTAGCCCTGGCCCAGGTCCGGCCCGACATTGCCGACCTGGCTCAGCGCGCAGCCGGCCAGCCCGGCGATGCCCGAGCCCAGCGCAAAGGCGTACGTGTCGATGCGCGCGGTGTTCACGCCCATGCAGGAGGCGATCGGACGGTTTTGCGTCACGCCGCGCACGAAGAGGCCCAGGCGCGTCCTGCCGATCAGCCAGCCCATGCCGAGCAGCACGGCCAGCGCAAAGCCGATGATGACGAGACGGTTGTAGGGCAGCGACAGGTTGCCCAGCACCTGCACGCCGCCGCTCATCCAGACCGGGTTTTCCACGCCGACGTTTTGCGCGCCGAAGATCGAGCGCACCAGCTGCTGCAGCATCAGGCTGATGCCCCAGGTGGCCAGCAGCGTCTCCAGCGGCCGGCCGTAGAGAAAGCGGATCACGCCGCGCTCCAGCACCGCGCCCGTCAAGGCTGAGGCCATGAAGGCCACCGGCACGGCGGCCAGCAAATACCAGTCGAATGCGCCGGGCAGGTAGCGCTGAAACAGGCCCTGCACCACGTAGGTGGCATAGGCGCCGATCATCATCAGCTCGCCGTGCGCCATGTTGATCACGCCCATCAGCCCGTAGGTGATCGCCAAGCCGAGGGCCACCAGCAGCAGGATGCTCCCCAGGCTGATGCCGCTAAAGATCGCGCCCAGCTTGTCGCCCCAGGCGAGCGAGGCCTCGACCTTGGCCAGCGCGGCCTGCAGCGCCACCTTCACATCGGCGTCGGTTTCGCTGCCCAGGCGCTCGATCAGCACCGTCTTGGTCGCCGGGCTCTTGCTGCTGGCGAGCTGGCCGGCCGCGTCTAACCGCTTGGCCTTGTCGGGGCTGCCGAGCAAGATCGCCGCGCGCATCAGCCCCAGCTGGCTTTTGAGCGCCGGCACGGTTTCAAGCCCGTAGGCTTTCTCGATCAGCGGCAGCCGCGCCTCGTCGCTCTCGCCGGCCAGCGTCTTGAGGGCTTCGGCCCGCAGCTTTTCGTCCCTGGACAGCAGCTTGACCGCCGCCAGCGCGTTGTCGAGTTCGCTGCGCATCAGGTTGGGGTTGATCACGTCCTCGGCGTCCGGCGGCAGCGCCTGCTCGGCGCCGGTCAGCGGGTCGAAGGCCTTGTCGTCTTTGACCACGAACACCTGCTCGCCGCGCGTCTTGACGGCGTCGTCGGCCAGCGCCTGGATGAAGGCGGCGGTTTTCTCGTCGGCGTTGGCGGCGGCTTGGCTCAAGGCGGCCACGCGCGCGTCGGTGTCGCCAAAAACCATGCCTTTTACCTCGCCAGCGCTCAAGGCATATGCCTGTCCCGCTATGAAAAGCGTAGCATGAAAGAAAAGATGTCGAAGTCGCATGAAAGATGCCTGTAGGTTGGGCGGGCACGCTGCACGGGGTGGCGCCCAGACTGCAATTTCCTGCATGAGCGGCTGCCGGCCAGGGCGTTGCGTGCCCTGGCCGGCCTGCGGCCTTACTTGGCGGCGACGCTGGCGCCCTTGACCGGCTCGTCGGGCTTCTTGTCGTTGCCTTCGATGAACGGGCTCCACGGCATGGCCTTGACCGGGCCGGGCGTCTTCCACACCACGTTGAACTGGCCGTCAGCCTTGATTTCGCCGATGAACACCGACTTGTGCAGGTGGTGGTTCTTCTCGTCCATCTTCGAGAGGATGCCTGAGGGCGCCTTGAAGGTCTGGCCAGCCATGGCGGCGATCACCTTGTCGGTGTCGGTGGACTTGGCTTTTTCCACCGCCTGCTTCCACATGTTGATGCCGATGTAGGTCGCTTCCATCGGGTCGTTGGTCAAAGGCTTGTCCTTGTGGCCGGCGATGTTCTTGGCCTTGGCGTAGTCAGACCACTTCTTGATGAACTCGGTGTTGGTCGGGTTCTTGATCGACATGAAGTAGTTCCAGGCGGCCAGGTGGCCCACCAGCGGCTTGGTGTCCACGCCGCGCAGTTCTTCCTCGCCCACCGAGAAGGCGACGACCGGCACGTCCTTGGCCTTCAGGCCCGCGTTGCCCAGCTCCTTGTAGAACGGCACGTTGGAATCGCCGTTGATGGTCGAGACCACCGCCGTCTTGCCGCCCTGGCTGAACTTCTTCACGTCGGCCACGATGGTCTGGTAGTCCGAGTGGCCGAACGGGGTGTATTTTTCGTCGATGTCCTTGTCGGCCACGCCCTTGCTCTTGAGGTAGGCGCGCAGGATCTTGTTGGTGGTGCGGGGGTACACGTAGTCGGTGCCCAGCAGCACGAAACGCTTGGCGCCGCCGCCGGCCTTGCTCATCAGGTAATCGACGGCGGGAATGGCCTGCTGGTTCGGCGCCGCGCCGGTGTAGAACACGTTCTTGGACAGCTCCTCGCCCTCGTACTGCACGGGGTAGAACAGCAGGCCGTTCATTTCCTCGACCACCGGCAGCACCGACTTGCGGCTCACGCTGGTCCAGCAGCCGAAAATCACCGAAACCTTGTCCTGGCCGAGCAGCTGCTTGGTCTTTTCAGCAAACAGCGGCCAGTTGGAGGCCGGGTCGACGACGACGGGCTCCAGCTTCTTGCCGAGCACGCCGCCCTTGGCGTTGATCTCGTCGATGGCCATCAAGACCGTGTCCTTGAGCACGGTTTCAGAAATCGCCATGGTGCCCGACAGGCTGTGCAGAATGCCGACCTTGATGGTGTCGGCCGCATGCGCGGGCAGCACGGACAGGCCTGAAAGGGCGACAGCGGCGGTGAGCGCCTTGAGGGTGAATCGACGTTGCATGTGTGCTTCTCCGTTGGGTTGACAAGTTGCCATTTCGCGGCATGGGGCCCGGGGAAACCGGCCCTTGACGTCGCGATGAATGGACTTTAGGCAGAAGCGGCAGGTTGTGAAATACGGCGATTGGCGTATGCACTGATCGATTTGCCAAAAGAACCTTCCTGCCAAAGGTTTGCGCGCGCCTGGGCGAAAGCGCAACAATAACCTTGACGCCAGGCACGTTATCCCGCCCGGCTGCCCAAGCCGAAGGCTGACAATACGCTACGTTTTCGACTGCAAGATTGCGGCGTTCCAACGCGCGCTTGATAAAGAATGTGTCGACATGACAATAAAGAGACAGAATTTTGCGGGGAGTGAATTTGGCAATCCTTGAGCCTGCGCAAGAGCAAGTACGCCAGGACACGGCCGCCGAGGCGGGCCTGGCGTTCTCCACGCCCGCCCTGCCCCTTTCCAGACAACATCGGCTGACGAAAATCCTGATCGTGCTGGTGCTGGCCGGCATGGTCGGCATGGTCTGGCTCAGCTACCGCAACCTTAAAGCCACCAGCGCCTCGGAGCGCTGGGAAACCCACACCTGGGTGGTGATCCAGAAACTGGGCAATTTCATCTCCAGCCTCAAGGATGCCGAAACCGGTCAGCGCGGCTTCATCATCACCGGCAATCCGGCCTACCTGGCGCCCTACGACGCCAGCCTGGCGGCCACTTCGGCGCAGCTGGCGGAGCTGCGCCAGCTAACGGCCGACAATCCGCGCCAGCAGCAGCGCCTTGCCGCCCTGGCGCCTCTGGTGGCGGACAGGCTGGCGCAGCTCAAGACCGGCATTGCGCTGCGCCAGGCGCAGGGCCTGGCCGCCGCCAGCGCGGCGATCATGACCGATGCCGGCAAGAACACCATGGACCAGATCCGCCAGCTGGTGGAGCAAGGACAGGCCGAGGAAGCGCAGTTGCTCGGCAGCCGCGTTGCCACCCGCGAGGCCGTCACCCGCGACACCATTGAATCCATTGTGCTCAGCGGCACGCTGGGCACGCTGGCCCTGGCGCTGCTGCTTGCGCGGCTCATGGTCGAGCTGTCCAGCCGCCGCCAGGCCGAAACGGCGCAGCACGGCAGCGAGGAGCGCTACCGCAGCCTGTTCAATTCGATAGAAGAGGGTTTTTGCATCATCGAGATGCTGTTTGATGCCGATAAAAAGCCCATCGACTACCGCTTTATCGAAATCAATCCGGCTTTTGAACGGCAGACCGGACTGCGCAACGCGACCGGCAAGCGCATGCGCGAACTCGCCCCGGCGCATGAATCCCACTGGTTTGAAACCTACGGCCAGATCGCGCTGACCGGCGAGCCCCAGCGCTTTGTCAACGAAGCCCGGGCCATGCAACGCTGGTTCGATGTCTATGCCTTCCGGTTCGGCGAGCCGGCGGGCGCCAGGGTGGCGATCCTCTTCAGCGACATCACCGAGCGCAAGCTGGCCGCAGAAGAAGTCCTGTGCCTCAACGCCAGCCTGGAAGCGCGCGTGCGCGAGCGCACGGACGAGCTGATGCGCGCCGAGACGGCGCTGCGCCAGTCGCAAAAGCTCGAAGCGCTGGGCCAGCTGACCGGCGGCGTGGCGCATGACTTCAACAACCTGCTGGGCGTGGTCAGCAACTCGGTGCATCTGCTGCGCAGCGACAGACTGGAGCCGGAGCTGCGCCTGTGGACGCTGGACACCATCGCCAGCACGGTCAAGCGCGGCACCAAGCTCACCAGCCAGCTGCTGGCCTTCGCCCGGCGCCAGCCCTTGCTGCCCGAGGTGTTCGACGTGCATCTGCAGGTGCAGGGCGTGGTCGATTTTGTCCATCTGCTGATGGGTTCGCAGATGCGCATCAGGCTGGGGGCCGGCGCGCAGCCGGCGTACTTTGCCGAGGCCGACATCAACCAGTTCGAGACCGCGCTGGTGAACCTGTGCGTCAACGCGCGCGACGCCATGAACGCCGAGGGCGAAATCCTCATCAGCGTGCAGCTGGCCGACAGCGCGCCCTCGGCGCTGAACGGCGAGCACCGCGTGGGCCATTTCATCGCCATTTCGGTGGCCGACACCGGCCGGGGCATTGCGCCGGACAAGCTCGAAGCCATCTTCGAGCCTTTCTACACCACCAAGGAAGTTGGCAAGGGCACGGGCCTGGGCCTGAGCCAGGTGTTTGGCTTTGCCAATCAGTCCGGCGGCGAGGTCGAGGTCCAGAGCCAGCCGGGCGTCGGCTCGGTGTTCACCCTTTACCTGCCGCGGGCACAGTTCACGCCGGCGCCGCCCGCCTCGAAGGCGCCCGTGCGCCAGGACTCAAACGGCCGGGGCAGCGCCATCTTGGTCGTGGAGGACAACGAGGCGCTCGGGCGCATGACCTGCAGCCTGCTGCAGGCGCTGGACTACCGCGCGACCTGGGCGGCCAGCCCGGCGCAGGCGCTCGAACTGCTGGACCAGGACGCAAGCCGTTTTGACCTGGTGTTTTCAGACGTGATCATGCCGGGAATGAACGGGATCGAACTGGGTGAGCGGGTGCGCCAGCGCCACCCCGGCCTGCCTTTCGTGCTGGCCAGCGGCTACAACCCGCTCATGGCCGAGCAGGCGCAGCACGGTTTTGAGCTGGTCAGAAAACCCTACACCTGCGAGGCGCTGGTGCAGGTCTTTCAGGAGGCCATGGCTGAACGCGCGCCCGGCCGTGCCACGCCCTCCTGAGGCGCGAATCGTTAGCCGGCCAGCGCCATCACCAGCCACCAGGCGCAGGTCAGCCCTTGCGGCTCGGACCGGCCGGCGCCGGACTGCATGCGGCGCCCGGAGCCGAACAGTTGCGCCAGGTCCGGCGCCGTTTCTACATTCAGGCCGTCGATGCGCCCCGGCAGCTCGCAGCCCTCGTCGTGCAGGTATTTGCTGGAGGACCAGGAAAACCTGAAGATTTCCAGGCCGTAGAGCGCCTGCAGCCGATCGCAACGCTCGAAGCAGGCCGCCGGCGTGCTGTTGTATCCCTGCACGTACAGCAGCAGCGGCCTTTGCGACTGCAGCATCGGCAGCAGCGCGCGCATCGTGTCGGCATCGTCCACATCGCTGTCCATGTGCGACACCTTCCAGTACGCCGGCCGTGCCTGGGACGCTCGCTCCAGCGTGGCGACTGCCATCCGGGAGGACCCGGCCTTGGCGACTTGCGGCAGGCTTGACGCACCTGTCCGGCTCTCAAGCCGATGGTTGCTGAAACTGAGCATCCCGATTCTCCTTGTCTCTGTGTTGTTTTTTCACTGACCGTTACATTTTTGCGCCATGCGGCGATGGTGACCAAAGAGCGTGTCCGTGCCCATCCCCCAAACAAGTGATTTGCGCAAATTCAGTCCGTTCGCACTAATGCCACCGGCGGCCACCGGCCCGCGGGCGCTGTCCGGCAAGCGTCGCCAAATGCTATTTAATTCATAGCATGGTGCGCTTGTCCCGCCTGCGCAAACCGCCTAAAACCTTGAAAAAAACAGGCCGTCGCCGGCCAGCATCCGGGCCTGGGCCGGGCCTTGCCGGCGCCAGGTGGCGGCACGGGCCCGAAAGGTCTAGGATGGCGGTTTCCTTCTTTCCTCCCCTCCCTTTTTCATCCTCCACTCTGGATTTCTCCATGACCCCAACCCTTGCCTATGCCGCCGTCTCGCCCAGCAGTCCGCTGGCGCCCTTTTCCTTCGAACGCCGCGCGCCCGGCCCGCTCGACGTGGCGATGGACATCCTCTACTGCGGCGTGTGCCACTCCGACCTGCACACGGCGCGCAACGAGTGGCACAACACCGCCTACCCCTCAGTGCCCGGCCACGAGATCGTCGGCCGCGTGACGGCGGTGGGCAATCTGGTGAGCAAGTTCAAGGTCGGCGACATTGCCGGCGTGGGCTGCATGGTGGACAGCTGCCAGCATTGCGCGCCCTGCGACGCCGGCCTGGAGCAGTACTGCGACAACGGCTTCACCGGCACCTACAACGGCCCCGAGCAAGGCAGCGGCGCCAACACCTACGGCGGCTACTCCAGCCACATCGTGGTGCGCGAGTCCTTCGTGCTGGGCATCTCGCACGCCGAAAACGACCTGGCCGCCGTCGCGCCGCTGCTGTGCGCGGGCATCACCACCTACTCGCCGCTGCGCCAGTGGGGCGTGGGCCCGGGCCACAAGGTGGGCATCGTCGGGCTGGGCGGGCTGGGCCACATGGGCGTGAAGATCGCCGCCGCCATGGGGGCGCACGTGGTGCTGTTCACCACCTCGGCGGGCAAGCGCGAGGACGCGCTGCGCCTGGGCGCCAAGGAAGTCGTGGTGTCCAGAAACCCCGAGGAAATGGCCGCGCACGCCGGCAGTTTTGATTTCATTTTGAACACCGTCGCCGCGCCGCACGACCTGGACGCCTTCCTGGTGCTGCTCAAGCTGGACGGCACGATGACGCTGGTCGGCGCGCCGGCCAGCCCGCATCCGTCGCCGGGCGTGTTCAACCTGATCATGAAGCGCCGCCGCCTGGCCGGCTCACTGATCGGCGGCATCAAGGAGACGCAGGAAATGCTCGACTTCTGCGCCAAGCACGGCATCGTCTCGGACATCGAGATGATCCGGATGAACGAGATCAATGCCGCCTACGAGCGCATGCTCCGAAGCGACGTGAAGTACCGCTTCGTCGTGGACATGGCCACGCTGGCGTCCGGGCAGCAGCCCACGCCCACCCAGCCTGCTATTTAATTCATAGCTGCCGGCGCAGGCAGCGCCTGCGCCAGCGCCTGTTTCGACCGATGAAGCAGGCGCGTCAGGCTGGCGGCGCCTCAACCGGTGCCTGCTGCCGGGCCCTGACGAAAATATCCCATGCTGCCATGAACATGGCGGCAATCACCGGGCCGATCACAAAGCCGTTCAACCCGAAGAGCGCCATGCCGCCAATCGTGGACACCAGCACCACGTAGTCGGGCATCTTGGTGTCTTTTCCAACCAGCACTTGGCGCAGCACATTGTCCACCAGGCCAATCACCAGCACCCCGAAGACGGTAAGCACCACGCCTTGCCAGATGGCGCCCGTGGCCAGGAAATAGATCGCCACCGGAACCCAGACCACCGCCGCGCCCACGGCGGGCAGCAGCGACAAGAAAGCCATCAAGGTGCCCCAGAGCACCGGGGCGTGGACGTCGAGAAACCAGAAGATCAGCCCGCCCAG
>Ga0302347_1003356_pt1 | contig 14272 bp, 14 predicted proteins | sample PhyWR1_FD_202178 | JGI IMG/M metagenome (GOLD analysis project Ga0302347, IMG submission 202178) | Leaf surface microbial communities from wheat plants in UC Gill Tract Community Farm, Albany, California, United States - DLSL W.R1 (v2)... | ecosystem: Host-associated > Plants > Phyllosphere >...
GCCTTCGGTGATCCTGTGGGAGCTGGCTTGCCGGCGATAGGGCCAGTTGCCTTAGCGACGAACCGGCAGGCTCAACTCGGAAGTAGCCCCATCAGCAGTAGTCACAGTCGCCGTAAAGCTGCGCAACTCACCCATGTTCTCCAGCACCTGGGCAAACCGCGCCTGCCCCCGGGTGTCGCTGTTCACCAGCACCTCGCCAAGATACTGCTCGGCCTCGGTGCCATCCGCCTCGGCATTGCCAAAGAACTCCACCCGCAACAGGCTCGACGCCGGCCCGTGCACCTCGCCGCGCAGCAGCTCGCCTTCGAGCGCAATCAGCCGTGGCGCCTGCTGGTCATGGTTGGGTAGCGGCTGGCACGGTTTGGGCTCTCCTTTGCCGTCACAGATGATCGCCTGTTCCTGCTTCGGCAAATCGGCCCCGACCCCACGCGACCCTACATACAGCGCATGCGCCTGGGCCGGTACGCCAAACACGATGGCACCGGTGCGTTGGTCGGGTACACAGGAACCACCTGCCTCGCAGCGGCGAATGTCCTGGCTGTTCCCCCAGATGCGGTTGCCACTCAGGCGCGTGGCGGTTACTTCCGGCTCCGGGCGCAGGGCTACGCCAATGCGGTTGCCGTGGATCAGGTTGCCGTCGAGGATATTGCCCTCGCCGGTGACGCTGACGCCGATCGAGTTGCCGCTGAAGGTGTTGGCCGCCAGGTAGTTGCGCTTGCCCCAGTTGATCTGCAGGCCGTCGGAGTAGTTCTCGAAGCGGTTACGGACCACGCTGTTGTCGTTGCCCAGCAGGATCTCGATGCCCTGCGATGGCTCGGGGTTGGCAGCCGTGGAGCGGAACAGGTTGTCGGCCACCAGGTTGAACGCCGCGCCGCGGGTCAGCTCCAGGCCGTCGCCGTTGTCGATCAGCTGGTTGCGCAGCACCTTGTTGTTATTGGTGGTGGTGGCGGTGGGGTTACCGGCACCGTCATCGCCGGTCAGCATGATGCCCGCACCGCCTTTGTTGGCGACGATGCGGTTGTCTTCGATGACGTTGCCGCTGGCGCGGTTGACCAGGATGCCGATGCAGAAATTGCGCACCTCCAGGCCGCTCAGGTGCACGCCCTGGGTATCGCGCAGCACCAGGCCGGGGTTGGTGGTGGTGCGCACGTTGGTGCCGAACTGGCCCGGCAGGGCGCCAGGGCAGGTACGTACGCCCTGGTCCTTGATGTACGCCGAACCGTCGATGGCGATGTACTGACCATCGCGCGCCCAGGGCAGGCCGGTGATGCGCACCGGGCCTTTGATTTCCGGCAGCGCGCGGCTGGGGCGGATTACGTAGGGCGGCTTGCCGACGGCGGCGATGTCGATGCGGTAGTGGCCGGGGTTCTGGTTGCTGGTTTCGATCGCCCAGCGCAGCGACCCGGGTTGGCCGTCGTCGGCGTAATGGTCGACGCGCAAGGTTTCGGGGCTGGTCGGTGCAGCGGCAAGGGTGGGCAGGGGCAGCAGTGGCAGCACGGCCACCAGCAAAGGCATCAGACGCATGGGTGCGGGTATCCGGAAAGCTTTGTTTTTATCGAGGGTCAGCCTGCATCGGGCGGACGTTTGCGGGGATTCTAGGGCAGCGGCGGCGGCAGCGTAGTGGCACAGCGGTGATTTGGTGCGATATTCGCCCGCAGTTTTACCGCTCGGCTTCTCGGTGGAAAATTCGTTGAAACTCCTGGCGCAGGCGTTGGGTCCACCTTCTGTCGACACGGTTCACGTGTCTCCATTTGCAGGAGTTTTGCCATGAGCGGTACTAAAGACAAAGCGAAGGGCTTGGCCAACGAAGCAATCGGCAACGTGAAACAGGGTGTTGGCAAGGTGACTGGCAGCGACAAGCTGCAGGCCGAGGGCAAGGCGCAGGAAATCAAAGGTGAAGGGCAGCAGATCAAGGGTGATATCAAGGATGCGGTGAAGAAACCTTGATTTGAGGTGGCCTGAACCGGCCTCTTCGCGGGCGTGCCCGCGGACAGGCCGGGATTGGCGTAGGCAATTTCTTCAATCATGGACGGGAGCAGCACAGCAAAGGCGCGGTCTATTAGACTTGTCCGTTGAATCGATCGAGCGGCGAAAGGAGACGCTATGATTTTTCCCGCCCTGCAGGGCCTGTCCTTGCACCGCGTGCTGGTGCGCACCGTCAAGGAATTCCTTGACGACGAGATGTCCACCTACGCCTCTGCGCTGGCGTACCAGGCATTGTTCTCGCTATTTCCCTTCCTGCTGTTTCTGATTGCCCTGATTGGTTTCCTGCACCTGCCGGACTTCTTCTCCTGGCTGCGCCTGCAATCCGAACTGGTGCTGCCGCCGCAGGCACTGGAGCAGGTAAACCCGGTGATCGATCAACTGCAGCAATCCAAAGGCGGGCTGCTGTCGGTGGGTATCGTGATTGCGTTGTGGACTGCCTCCGCAGGTGTGCGCCTGATGATGAGCGCGATGAACGCTGCCTACGACGTACCCGAAGGCCGCCCGGTATGGAAGCGCATCCCACTGTCGATTTTCTACACCATAGGCCTGGCCGGCATGCTGCTGGCCGCCGCCGCGCTGATGGTGCTGGGGCCGCAGGTGATGGAGTGGATCGCCTCGCAGATCGGCATGCAGGAGTTCATCGTCACGCTGTGGACCATTCTGCGTTGGCCGGTGATCGTCATCCTGCTGATGGTGGCGGTGGCGCTGATCTATTACGTGATGCCCGACGTGAAACAGAAGTTTCGCTTCATCACGCCAGGCTCGGTGCTGGCGGTGGTGGTGTGGATCGTGGCTTCGCTGGGCTTTGCCTATTACGTGAAGACCTTTGCCGACTACAACGCCATGTACGGCAGCATTGGTGCAATCATCGTGCTGTTGCTGTATTTCTATATCTCCGCTGCCGTGCTGCTGCTCGGCGCCGAAATGAATGCTGTGATCGAGCACATGTCCGCCGAGGGCAAGAACCCTGGCGAGAAGGATTTCAGCGGTGCAAAAGCCGAGGAAACCCTGACGGTACTGGGCCACGAGCACCCGAAACCCAGCGAACCGCAAACCGCCGAGCCGAACCCCCGATGATTCGTGAAATTCTCAAGATGGGCGATGAGCGCCTGCTGCGCATCGCCCCGCCTGTGCCCGAGCACATGCTCGGCAGCGCCGAATTGCTGCAATTGATCGATGACATGTTCGAAACCATGCGCCACGTCGGCGGCGTCGGGCTGGCTGCGCCGCAGATCGGTATCGACCTGCAGCTGGTGATTTTCGGCTTCGAGCGCAGCGAGCGTTACCCCGATGCCGAGGCGGTACCGCAGACCATCCTGTTGAACCCGGTAATCACGCCGTCCTCCACCGAGGTCGAGGACGGCTGGGAAGGTTGCCTGTCGGTGCCTGGCTTGCGTGGCGTGGTGCCACGCTTCAAGCACATCTGCTACGAAGGCATAGACCCTCAGGGCAACCCCATCAACCGCTTTGCCGACGGCTTCCATGCACGGGTGGTGCAGCACGAGTGCGATCATCTGATCGGGCGCCTGTACCCTTCGCGCATCCAGGACTTTGCCAAGTTCGGCTACACCGACGTGCTGTTCCCCGGGCTCGACGTCAGCGACGACTGACCCCGCTGCAGTGCGACCAGGCGTTTGCTGTGCTGGTAGCGCTGCAGGCGGCCAGCCAGCGCTTCCGGCAACTGCCCGGCCAGCTCGAAGCCCAGCCGCTGATAGAACGGTGCCAGGTCGGGGTGGCAGAACAGCCAGGTGGGCCCATCAGCCTGTACCAGTGCGGCCTCGACCAACTGCCCGGCGACCCCATGGCTGCGCCGCTGCGGGTCGACGAACAGGCCGGTCAGCCAGTAACCGTTGCCCACCGGGCTAAGGCTCAGTCCGGCAATGATGCCCGGGGCCCGGGCCACCCACAGTTCAGCGTCGCTTGCAGCACGCATGCGCGAGCCGTGCTGCCGGTAGAAGTGGTCCAGCAGCCGGCGTTCTGTGTCCGTGAGTTTCGAACAGTGGATATTCTCTGAAATGATGGTTCCTGCCCTGAAACGTGACGAGAGGCTCTGGCTTGATGATTTGCGACCATTTTGTCGCAGATTGTTGCAAAACTGGCAAGGGTGAATATCCGACTGCAGGGTTCAACTATTGCCGGCCGGGAGTAGAATTTGATTCATCCCCCCTTGCAGTACTAAGCGGGATCGGTACTTCGTGCCATCTTCACCGTAGATGGCAACTTCTCCGCGCCAATGACGGCATCAGAAGTCAATCGATCAGCTTGAATGCTCAAAAGGCAGACCCACATGAAACCATTACTGATTCTTGCATTGGTCGGTATGTCCTCGTTCGCCCTTGCCGATGAGGCCAAACCCGTCTCCAGCCAGCCTGTGGCTCAGCAGTACGACTATTCGATGAACCTGGACATCAAGCGGGTGATCAACCTGTCGACCATCCCCAATGTCTGCGAAGTAGTGCCTGCGACCATGACCTATGAAGACCACCAGGGCCAGGTGCACACCATTCAGTACCGTGCCATGGGTGAGGGTTGCCAGCAGGGTTGATCAGCCTGTCGGCTGGTGTCGGTGGCCCATCCGCCGTCTGAAGGCGGGAGGGCCAGCGGCTGTACTGCAGTGGGCTAATGAAGTTTTCAAGCAGGCGGCAATGGCCTCAACCCGCTTGGTTTCGAGTTGTTCCTCACAGGTGTTGCCACCCTCCCGCAAGAAATTCCCACGCCCTGTCGATTCCTCCGATCACCGTTCGACCATAGGTGAAGGCACACCGTGCCACCCATGACCTGTCGGAGGAACCCCCCGATGAGCACCGCAGCCGAAACCGAGATCCGCCAACTGATCGAGCGCTGGATGCAGGCCGTGCGCGACCGCGACATCCCCAGCATCACCGCCCCTTATGCCGATGACATCGTCGCGTTCGATGCCATCCAGGCCTTGCAGTTCAAAGGCAAGGCCGCCTACACCGCGCACTGGGAAATGTGCATGGGCATGTGCAGCGGCCCCATGGTGTTCGAGCTCGCCGAGCTTTGCGTACAGGCTGACGGCGACCTGGCGCTAGCCCACTGGCTGAACCGCTGCGGCCCGGGCGATGACGAGAGCCAGTGCGGCTTCATGCGCGCCACGGTGGGCTATCGTCGGGTTGATGGCCAGTGGCAAGTGATCCATGAGCACTGGTCCGCACCTTTCGACATGGAAACCCAGAAAGCCCTGTTCGATCTCAAGCCCTGAGTACTTATCGCCAAACGCACTGTGCCCACCCCCTGGAGGCGACCATGAAATACCTGTGCCTGGTCTATTGTGACGAAGGGCTGCTGCACAGCTTGCCCGACAGCCCGGAAGACGCCGAATGCATGGCCTATGCCGAAGCCATCCACGGCTCCGGGCGAATGCTCGCGGCCGAGGCGCTGAAGCCGGTGCAGACAGCCACCACGGTGCGCATGCGCAACGGGCACATGAGCCTGACCGATGGCCCGTTTGCCGAAACCAAGGAACAGCTGGCCGGCTTTTATCTGGTGGAGGCCCGCGACCTGAATGAAGCCCTCAACATCGCCAAGGGCATCCCCGCCGCACGGGTAGGCAGCGTCGAAGTGCGACCGGTGCGTGAACTGCAACCCTGACAGCCACGGAGAACAACCAGCATGAGCCTTGCACAGCCTGCGCAAGCGCAACACGAGTTGTCCATCAGCCGCCTTATCGATGCGCCACCGGCCAAGGTGTTCCGCGCCTGGACCGAACCCCAGTGGCTGATGCAGTGGTGGGGACCGCACGGCATGACCACCCCGGAATGCGAGATGCAGTTGTGGGCCGGCGGCCTGTTCCGCACGCTGATGCGGGCACCGGACGGCAGCGAGTACCCCAACCAGGGCGTGTTCCTGGAAATTGCCGCGCCGCGGCGGCTGGTGTTCACCGATGCATTTGGCCCAGGCTGGGTGCCGTCGGACAAGGCCTTCATGACTGCAGTGATCAGTTTTGACGAGGAGCAGGGCAAAACCCGCTACACCGCCCGGGCCTGGCACTGGAATGCCGCCGACTGCCGGGCTCACGAGGAGATGGGCTTCCACCAGGGCTGGGGAGAAAGCCTGGACCGCCTGGTGGAGGTGGTGACCCAGCGGATGCCTGACTGATGGCGGCACTGGCGCAGGTGCGCGCCGAGGTCGAGGCGGTCTATCGCGGGGAGTCGCGGCGCATACTGGCCACCCTGATCCGCCTGCTGGGTGATTTCGACCTGGCCGAGGAGGCCATGCATGATGCTTTTTTCATCGCTGTGGAGCGCTGGCAGCGCGATGGCATACCCGCCAACCCGCGCGCGTGGCTGGTCTCTACCGGGCGCTTCAAAGCCATCGATGCATTGCGTCGGCGCGCGCGTTTCGCTCGTTCCCAGGCGGACTTGGGCATGCTGCTTGAAGGCCAGGCGCAAGACCCCAGCGATGAAGAGCTGCTGGCGGACGACCGCCTGCGGCTGATATTCACCTGCTGCCACCCCGCGCTGTCGGCCGATGCCCAGGTGCCGCTGACCCTGCGCGAAGTCTGTGACCTGACCACCGAGCAGATCGCCCGCGCCTTCCTGCAAAGCCCGGCGGCCATTGCCCAGCGTATCGTGCGCGCCAAGGCCAAGATTCGCGAAGCCGGCATCCCTTACCAGGTACCGGAACTGAACGAACTGCCCGAGCGCCTGGAGAGTGTGTTACGGGTGATCTACCTGGTGTTCAACGAAGGTTATTCAGCCTCATCGGGTGAGTCACTGCTGCAGCAGGAACTGAGCGATGAAGCCATTCGCCTGGCACGTATGCTGGTGCAATTGTTGCCGGATGCTGAGGCGGTCGGTTTGCTGGCGTTGATGCTGCTGCAGGCGTCCCGGCAGCAGGCGCGAACCGATGCCCAGGGCAACCTGGTGGTGCTGGAGCAGCAAGACCGCGGTCTGTGGGACCGGCAGCGGATTGACGAGGGCTGCGAGTTGGTCCGCCAGGCCCTGCAAAGCCGGGCGTTTGGTGCCTATACCGTGCAGGCGGCGATAGCCGCGGTGCACGCTGAAGCGGCAACGGCAGAAGAGACTGACTGGGCGGAGATTGTCGGGCTGTATGACGTATTGCAGCGGCACTGGCCATCAGCCGTGGTTGAGTTGAACCGTGCGGTGGCGTTGGCGAAGCGGGATGGGCCGCAGGTTGGCCTGCAGGAAGTCGAAGGGATTCTGGCGCGCGGTGAACTGCTGGATTATCACTTGGCGTATGTGGCGCGGGCCGAGCTGCACTATCAGCTGGGGCAGGTGGAAGAGGCGCGTGCAGCCTGGCGGCAGGCACTGGCATTGACCCGGCAGGCGCCGGAGCGGCGGCATATCGAGCGGCGGCTACGGGCTCTTGAATGATGTAGCCAGCACCGCCCCTAACGCCGGCAAGCCAGCTCCCACAGGATCATTACAAAGTCTGAGCCTGTGGTGATCCTGTGGGAGCTGGCTTGTCGTGGCGACGAACCGCGGCGATAGGGGCGGTGCTGGCTAAATCAAACTTCAGCTGGCCACAAAATTCGGCGGCGACACCAGCTCGACGGTCTGCTGCTTGCGCGGCGCCAGGATCTCGGCCTCACCCTGTACCACCAGCTCATCGTTCTGGTTGTACACATTGGTGGCGATGCGCACCTTGAACTTGGGCAGCTTCTCGAGAATTTCCAGGCGAACGGTCAGGGTGTCGCCGATCTTTACCGGTTTCTGGAAGCTCATCTGCTGGCCTAGGTAAATGGTGCCTGGCCCAGGCAGGGTGCAGGCCACTGCGGCACTGATCAGCGCGCCGCTGAACATGCCGTGGGCAATCCGCTCGCGGAACATGCTCTTGGCCGCGAACTCTGCGTCCAGATGCACCGGGTTGTGGTCACCGGACATGGCGGCAAACAGCTGGATGTCGCGCTCTTCGACAGACTTCTTGTATTCCGCCTTCTGGCCGACTTCGAGGGCTTCGTAAGGCGTGTTGGTGACCTGGGACATCGTGGCTTCCTTAAGCGGTAGGCGAGGGCGGCTATCATTCACTGCGCACAGGGCGGCCAAGGGCCAGCGCCTGTTCGAGCCAGCCGAGGATATCGGCGGTAACCTCGTCACGGTTGGTTTCGTTGAGTACTTCATGCCGCGCCTCTGGATAGACGCGCAGCTGCACATGTCGATTGCCGGTCGCGCGCAGGGCGTCGGCCAGATGGGTGAGACGCTTGCCGGCACTGACCGGATCACATTCACCACCGATTATCAGCACAGGCAGGTTCGGATCGATCTGCGCGAGGTTACTTGGCTGGCTGATCTGCGCCAAGCCTTGCAGCAGGTCGAGCCACAACTGGTTGCTGCACCGAAAGCCGCACAACGGGTCGTTGACGTACAGGTCGACCTCGGCAGGGTCGCGGCTGAGCCAGTCGAACGCCGTACGGTTGGGCTTGAAGGCCTTGTTGAAGGACCCGAACGACCGCCACTCGATCAGTGCGCTCTTGCCCAGCGGCCCCTGGCGCCACGCCTCAAGCCGGGCGATCAGCCGCGCCACGCGGTACAGCGCAGCCGGCTGGTAGTTGGAGCCGCTGAGAATCGCCCCGTGCAGGCTGCCACTGTGGTGCAGCAGGTAGGCCTGGGCAATGTAGCTGCCCATGCTGTGGCCAAGCAGGAACAGCGGCGTACACGGGTACTGCTGGCCGATGTGCTGGGCCAGCAGACCCAGGTCGTCGACCACGGCATTCCAGCCATGATGGCGGGCGAACAGGCCGAGGTTGCCCAGTTCGGCGGTGCGCCCGTGGCCGCGCTGGTCCGCGGCGAACAGGGCAAAGCCGGCCGCGCTCAGGGCATGCCCCAGGCGTTTGTAGCGCCCGGCATGCTCGGCCATGCCATGGGCCAGTAGCACCACGGCTTTTACCGGCGTGTCCGGCAGCCATTGGTGCACATGCAGGCTGCAATGCTCGCTGGCGGGCAGCCAGAAGGCGTCGTGGAGCATGGTGGATCCTTGTGCGCACGGGTACCCGGACAGTGTATGCACAACCGGCCGGATTGCAGGAAGGGCACAAATAAGATTCACAATGTTAATGGCGGCACTTGGCGTGTATGCCGCCTTGGGCTTACCTGCTAACGTCGGAGCAACGCCTTTTTGCCCTCGGGCGATCAGGTAAAGGACTAAAGGACGCAGTGCAGGTCCAGGCAGAGGAACAATAATAAATGCAAGCCGACTTCTGGAATGACAAGCGCCCGGCGGGCGTGCCTTCCACCATCGACATCAATGCCTACGCCTCGGTCGTCGAGGTGTTCGAGCGCTCCTGCAAGCGCTTCGCCGATCGCCCGGCCTTCAGCAACCTGGGCGTTACCCTGACCTACGCGGAGCTGGAGCGCCATTCGGCAGCCTTTACTGCCTGGTTGCAGCAGCACACAGACCTCAAACCGGGTGACCGCATCGCGGTGCAGATGCCCAACGTGCTGCAGTACCCGATCGCCGTGTTCGGGGCCATGCGCGCCGGCCTGATCGTGGTCAACACCAACCCGCTGTACACCGAGCGCGAGATGCGCCACCAGTTCAAGGACAGCGGTGCACGTGCGCTGGTGTTCCTGAACATGTTCGGCAAGCGGGTGCAGGAGGTGCTGCCCGATACCGGCATCGAGTACCTGATCGAGGCGAAGATGGGCGACATGCTGCCCACCGCCAAGGGCTGGCTGGTGAACACCGTGGTCGACAAGCTGAAAAAGATGGTGCCAGCCTATCAGCTGCCCCAGGCCACATCGTTCAAGCAGGTGCTGCGCCAGGGGCGCGAACTGGCCCCCAAGCCGGTCTCGCAGAACCTCGACGACATCGCCGTACTGCAATACACCGGCGGCACAACCGGCCTGGCCAAGGGCGCGATGCTCACCCACGGCAACCTGGTGGCCAACATGCTGCAGGTGCTGGCCTGCTTCTCGCAGCATGGCCCCGACGGGCAGAAACTGCTCAAGGACGGCCAGGAGGTGATGATTGCGCCGCTGCCGCTTTATCACATCTATGCCTTTACCGCGAACTGCATGTGCATGATGGTCACCGGCAACCACAACGTGCTGATCACCAACCCACGGGATATTTCCGGCTTCATCAAGGAGCTGGGCAAATGGCGCTTTTCCGCGTTGCTGGGGCTTAACACCCTGTTTGTCGCGCTGATGGATCACCCAGGCTTCCGCCAGCTTGATTTCTCGGCGCTCAAGGTCACCAACTCGGGCGGCACGGCGCTGGTCAAGGCCACTGCCGAGCGCTGGGAAGCGCTCACCGGTTGCCGCATTGTCGAAGGCTACGGCCTGACCGAAACCTCGCCGGTGGCCAGCACCAACCCCTACGGCCAGCTGGCGCGCCTGGGCACGGTGGGCATCCCGGTGCCAGGCACGGCGTTCAAGGTGATCGATGACGAGGGTAACGAACTGCCGCTGGGCGAGCGGGGCGAGCTGTGTATCCAGGGGCCGCAGGTAATGAAAGGTTACTGGCAGCAGCCCGAAGCCACTGCCCAGGCCATGGATGCCGACGGCTGGTTCAAGACCGGCGACATCGCCATCATCGACCCGGACGGTTTTACCCGCATTGTCGACCGCAAGAAGGACATGATCATCGTCTCGGGTTTCAACGTGTACCCCAACGAGATCGAGGACGTGGTGATGGGCCACCCCAAGGTCGCCAACTGCGCAGCCATCGGCGTGCCGGACGAGCGTTCCGGCGAGGCGGTGAAGCTGTTCGTGGTGCCGCGCGAGGGTGGGTTGAGCGTGGATGAGCTCAAGGCTTATTGCAAAGCCAACTTCACCGGCTACAAAGTGCCCAAGCACATCGTGTTGCGCGAGTCGCTGCCGATGACCCCGGTGGGCAAGATCCTGCGGCGGGAGCTGCGTGATATAGCCTGAGTCTTGTGTCGGCTTCTTCGCGGGTGAACCCGCTCCTACAGTTAGTGCACAACAAGGAGCGGGTTTATCCGCGGATGCCCAAGACGCTCTAACAAGCGGATCACAGCCGAATCTGCGACATTTTGGATAATTACTCTAAAAATGACCTGTATCGTTCATTGAGTCATTTTTGTGACCGTAAGGCCTGTTTTGGCCTCTAGGCGACCCCCGGCAAAGCTGTTACTCTCGGCCCGCTTTCAGATGATCCGGTTTGCAACGAACCGTCATCTCATATCAATAATAAGCGCATAGACGCGTAAACCGAACTTCGCTGTTGCTGAAGGAGTGGGCTTCCATGATCGAAAATTTTTGGAAGGATAAATACCCAGCCGGGATTACGGCGGAAATCAATCCTGACGAATTCCCCAATATCCAGGCGGTACTCAAGCAATCCTGCCAACGCTTTGCCGACAAACCGGCCTTTAGCAACCTGGGCAAGACTATCACCTATGGCGAGTTGTATGCGCTGTCCGGGGCGTTTGCCGCCTGGCTGCAGCAGCATACCGACCTCAAGCCGGGTGACCGCATTGCCGTGCAACTGCCCAATGTCCTGCAATACCCGGTCGCGGTATTCGGTGCCATGCGCGCCGGGCTGATCGTGGTCAACACCAACCCGCTGTACACCGCGCGGGAGATGGAACACCAGTTCAACGACTCCGGCGCCAAGGCCCTGGTGTGCCTGGCCAACATGGCCCACCTGGCCGAAAAGGTGGTGCCCAAGACCCAGGTCAGGCACGTCATCGTCACCGAAGTGGCCGACCTGCTGCCGCCGCTCAAGCGCCTGCTGATCAACAGTGTGATCAAGTACGTGAAGAAGATGGTGCCGGCCTACAACCTGCCGCGTGCCGTGCGCTTCAACGACGCCCTGGCACTGGGCAAGGGCCAGCCGGTGACCGAGGCCAACCCGCAGGCCAACGACGTGGCAGTGCTGCAGTACACCGGCGGTACCACCGGGGTGGCCAAGGGCGCGATGCTGACCCACCGCAACCTGGTGGCCAACATGCTGCAGTGTCGGGCACTGATGGGCGCGAACCTGCACGAAGGCTGCGAAATCCTCATCACCCCGCTGCCGCTGTACCACATCTATGCCTTTACCTTCCATTGCATGGCCATGATGCTGATCGGCAACCACAACGTGCTGATCAGCAATCCGCGTGACTTGCCGGCCATGGTCAAGGAACTGGGCAAGTGGAAGTTCAGCGGCTTCGTCGGCCTCAATACCCTGTTCGTTGCGCTGTGCAACAACGACGCCTTCCGCGCCCTGGACTTCTCGGCGCTGAAAATCACCCTGTCCGGGGGCATGGCCCTGCAGCTGAGCGTGGCCGAGCGCTGGAAGGCCGTGACCGGCTGCGCCATCTGTGAAGGCTACGGCATGACCGAGACCAGCCCGGTGGCGGCGGTCAACCCGGCCGAAGCCAACCAGGTGGGCACGATCGGCATTCCGGTGCCTTCGACCCTGTGCAAGATCATCGACGATGCCGGCATCGAGCTGCCACTGGGCGAAGTCGGCGAGCTGTGCGTCAAGGGCCCGCAGGTGATGAAGGGCTATTGGCAGCGCGAGGACGCCACTGCCGAGATCCTCGACAGCGAAGGTTGGCTGAAGACGGGCGACATCGCCCTGATCCAGGCCGATGGCTATATGCGTATCGTCGACCGCAAGAAGGACATGATCCTGGTCTCGGGCTTCAACGTGTACCCCAACGAGCTGGAAGACGTGCTGGCAGCATTGCCGGGTGTGCTGCAGTGCGCGGCCATCGGAGTGCCGGATGAAAAGTCCGGTGAAGTGATCAAGGTGTTCATCGTGGTCAAGCCGGGTATGACCGTGACCAAGGAGCAGGTGATGGAGCACATGCGTGCCAACGTCACCGGCTACAAGGTACCGCGCCAGATCGAGTTCCGCGATGTGCTGCCGACCACCAACGTGGGCAAGATCCTGCGCCGTGAACTGCGCGATGAAGAGCTGAAAAAGCAAGGTTTGAAGAAAATCGCCTGAGGCCCCCGGCCCTTGTAGGAGCGGCCTTGCGTCGCGAAAGGGCAGCGAAGCGGCCCCGGCATTTTCAGCGTCACGGCTGAGAACCTGGGGCCGCTTCGCGGCCCTTTCGCGACGCAAGGCCGCTCCTGCAGGGGTTGCGCGGGCATCACGCTCAGCGCAGTTTCTCAAGCATCTGGTAGTACCACATCCCCGCCGCCAGCAGCGGGTTGCCCAGCAAATCCCCCATCGGCACGCGCACGTGCTTGCACTGCGCAAAGGTGTCGAACTGCTGCAAGGTGCCGGTCAATGCCTCGGCCATGATCTCGCCCATGATGTGGCTGGTGGCAATACCGTGCCCTGAATAGCCCTGGCAATACCACACGTTGTCCGACAGCTTGCCCAGTTGCGGGATACGGTTGACCACGATGCCCATGGCGCAACTCCACTGGAACTCGATCGGCACTCCTTTCAACGCGGGGAACGTACGCTCGATACACGGGCGCAGTTCGCCTTCGATATCGCGTGAGTCACGCCCGGAATAGTTGGCGCCACCGCCAAACAGCAATCGCTTGTCGGCGGTCAGGCGGTAATAGTCGAGCACGAAGCGGCAGTCGTATACCGCCAGGTCCTGCGGGTTGATCTGCTCGGCCAGTTCACCCAGCGGCGCGGTGGTGACAATGCCGCCCATGGCCGGGAAGATCTTGCCCTTCAGCTGGCGGTTTTCCAGTTTGTGATACACATCGCCGGCCAGCATCACCTGGCGTGCCTCGACCCGGCCATGGGCTGTGACCACCGCCGGGCGGGGGCCGTGGACGATGTCCAGCACCTCGGAGTTCTCGAAGATCAATGCACCCAGGCTGTGCGCGGCGCGGGCTTCGCCCAGGCACAGGTTGAGCGGGTGCAGGTGCAGGTTGCGCAGGTTCTTCAGCGCACCCAGGTACAGCGGGCTTTGCAGGTGCGCGGCCATGCCATCGCGGTCCAGCAGCTGCACCTGCTCGCCCATGCCCCGGCGCCGGGCCTCGGCCTCGAAGGCACGCAGCTCGTTCATGTGCGAAGGCTTCATCGCCGCATGCAGGTGGCCGCGCTTGAGGTCGCAGTCGATGCCATAGCGCGCTACGCGCTGCTCGATGACCTCATGCCCGCGCCAGCGCAGGTGCCAGATGAAATCGTCGACTTCGGCGCCCAGTCGGTTGCGCATCTGCGCACGCATGGCCTCGTCCCCCGACAGGCTGCCGGTGACCTGGCCGCCATTGCGCCCGCTGGCGCCCCAGCCAATGCGGTTGGTCTCGACAATGGCCACCTTCAGGCCCCGTTCGGCCAGTTCCACTGCCGTGGCCACGCCGGTGAAGCCGCCACCGATGATGGCCACATCCACCTGTACCGTGCCCTTGAGTTGCGGGTACTCGGTGTGGTCGTTGAG
>Ga0302347_1003358_pt1 | contig 14270 bp, 14 predicted proteins | sample PhyWR1_FD_202178 | JGI IMG/M metagenome (GOLD analysis project Ga0302347, IMG submission 202178) | Leaf surface microbial communities from wheat plants in UC Gill Tract Community Farm, Albany, California, United States - DLSL W.R1 (v2)... | ecosystem: Host-associated > Plants > Phyllosphere >...
AGTGAGGGAACCGCCGAGCCCAGGCGAGGCGGCCGTATGGTAGGGCAAGGCCTTTTTGCTTACTTTTGTGGCTGTTTGACAAAAGTGAGCCGCCGTAAGGGCGGAACCCGTAGAAAGCCGTAATACATCGAATGGATATGTACTCGGTGGTTCTAACTGGAATGGCGAGTACATATCCAGCGCTTGCAGTTAACTGGAATTAAGGTTTCGCCCTTACGGCGAGGCACTTTTGTCAAACAGCCACAAAAGTACCCAAAAAGGCCTTGCCCCATCGTACGGCCCTCGCTGCGCTCAGGTTCCCTCACTCCGGTCCTGCTCCGTGGGCACGCCGCTACGGGCCATCCATGGCCCATCGCGGCTCTCCCGGCATCCATGCCGGTCGACCCACTACGCAGAACCTCCATTCGGCCTCCCGGAGGGCGGTAGATCAAGAGCCGCAGAGGCGGCCGACCGGCCTGATTGGAGGTAGTACGTGTATCTGTCAAAGATTGCTTTTGCTTTTGCTTTTGTAATGCGATTGTTCAGACGACGCGAATGCCCATAACAGTGCCGGAGTGAGGGAACCGTCGAGCCCAGGTGAGGCGGCCGTATGGTAGGGCAAGGCCTTTTTGCTTACTTTTGTGGCTGTTTGACAAAAGTGAGCCGCCGTAAGGGCGGAACCCGTAGAAAGCCGTGATACATCGAATGGATATGTACTCGATGGTTCTAACTGAAATTAATGTTTATCCCTTGCGGCGAGGCCTGTTTGCCGTGTGTGTGCCGGGTAATCTCCTGCAGTTGCCGAAGGAAAGAGGCCGTGTTGGCGTGGTGCGGCACTCCGAAGTAGCCGTCGTAAACCTGAGTACCGGTTTAACCTGACACACCACAGTGATGCCATCGCGAGCAAGCCCGCTCCCACAATAGGCACTCTGCAACCATCAGGTCTTGTGAGCACCGCAAAACCTGATGCTAATAGTGTCATAGGTTGGAGCGACGAGATTCGAACCCTGCCAGGCCCTGTGGGAGCTGGCTTGCCTGCGATGGCATCACCGCGGGTAGCCAGATGTACCGGGTTGCCTGCATCGCGAGCAAGCCCGCTCCCACATACGCCCTGCAAGCTTCAGCTGTTGTATAAGCCATGATCAATAAAATAAAAATCAGATAAAACTGCGCGGCTCGCGCAACAGGCCCTCCAGCTCCACTGCCGGCAATGGCCGGCAAAACAGATAACCCTGCACCTGGTCACAGCCGTTCGTGGTCAAGAACTCCAACTGCTCACGGGTCTCCACCCCCTCGGCAATCACCTGCAAATCCAGGCTGTGCGCCAACTCGATAATGGTCCGGGCAATCGCCGCATCCTGCGGGCTGAAGGTCACCTCGCGAATAAAGGCAATATCGATCTTCAACTTGTCGATGGGAAAACGGCTCAAATACGCCAGGCTCGAATACCCGGTGCCAAAGTCATCAATGGAAATCTTCACCCCGATATCCCGCAACGTCAGCAGGCTGGCCACGGTATGCGGGGTGTTCTCCATCAACGAACCTTCGGTCAGCTCCACCTCAAGCAAGTGCGGATCAAGCTGATGAGCCTTGAGCGAACGCTCGATATCATCCACCAGGTCCCCCTCACAAATCTGCAGGGCCGACACATTCACCGCCACCTGCACATCCCCCAAGCCCGCCTTTTGCCATTGGCCAATCTGGCTGCAGACCCGATCAATCACCCACTGGCCAACCCTTGAGATAAGCCCCAGGCTTTCCAGCAACGGCACAAACACCGCAGGCGACACCGCGGTATGCCCCGGCCGGTGCCAGCGCAACAGGGCCTCTACGCCACTGATGCTACCGTCCTTGAGGTTGATTTTCGGCTGGTAATACACCTCGAACGCCTGCTTGCGCACCGCATCTCGCAACGCGGTTTCCAGCTCCTGGCGGGCCAGCACTTCAACGTTCATCTGCGCCGTGTAAAAACGATAGGTATCCTTGCCCGCCTGCTTGGCCAGGCCCATGGCTGTATTGGCATGCTTGATCAAGCGATGCGCCTCGGCACCATCATCCGGGTACAGGGCAATGCCGTAACTGGCCGTCATCGGCGTGTCATGGCCATGCAACTTGAACGGCTCGCGCAGCACTTCGCGGATGCGGTCAACCATCTGCCGGGGCCCGGCCTGGCCCTTGCGGATCATCAAAATCAACGCCAGTTCATCACCGTCCATGCGCCCCAGGGTGTCACTGACATTCAGGCAGTTGGACAGGCGCTGGCTGAACTCGGCCAACACCTGATCGCCCATCAAATGGCCCCAGGTCAGGTTGATATTCTTAAAGTCATTCAGCCCCACCGTCACCACAGCCAATTGCCAACCCCGTAGCGCCGCCTGGGTCAGACCCATCTGCAGCGTGGTGTAAAACAGGTCACGATTGGGCAAACCGGTCAGCGGGTCATAGTTGGCCATCTTCAGCAGGCGCTCATCGGTGCCCATCGCCGTGCGAAACCCCTCCAGGTCGATGGTGCGCTTTTGCAGTTGCTGCTCCAGCATCATCGTATGCACGGCCTGATAATCACCGAACGCCTTGAGCCGCAACAGATTGCGCACCCGCAACCACAGCTCGTCACTGGCCACCGGCTTCAGGAGGAAATCCTCGGCCCCCGCCTCCAGCCCCAACAGACGGGCGCTATGCTCGCCCTGACCGGACAGCATGATGATCGGGATATTGGCCGTGGAGGTATTGGCCTTGAGCCTGCGGGCCACCTGATAGCCATCGGTGCCCGGCATCATGGCGTCGAGCAGGATCAAGTCCGGTGGTTGTTGCGCCACCGTGGCCAGTGCCTGCTCGCCCGAACCGGCCGTCAGCGTGCGGTACCCCTGTTCCTGCAACAGGGCCTCCAACAATTGGCGCACATCAACATCATCGTCAACGATCAACAGTGTGGCAGGTGTATTGGACATGGAAAGCGCTCAAATAAGACGCTGTTAAGACAGCTTATGTGCCTGATCTGCTGGAATCCCTGCTCAGCGTTTCGTGCCCGTTTAAAGATCCAGTAAAGCACCGAAATGTGCCCTTCACCACGCCAGCCGCTCAATCTGCGCCGCGGCTAAAATCCTTGAGGGTGGGCCCTTTGCCTGCGGCGGTTTTGAGCAGGTTCTGAAAACTCGCGCACTCCCCGTGACGCACCGCAGGGCAGACCGTAGCACGGCGAAGTTCGTCACGGGCGGCACTCAGCCTGTCAATCATGCGGTCCAGTTCATCGGCCTTGTGCTGCAACTGCGTGCGGTCCAGATCAGCCTGGCCATCGCCCTGCACCATGGGAGCAATGTCATCCAGGCAAAACATCAACGACTGGGCCAGGGCAATCAGCGCCAGCTTGTCCAGCACATCGGCGTGAAACACCCGGCTCAGGCCGCGCCGCCCCACAGAGCGAATCAGCCCCTTGTCTTCGTAATAGCGCAAGGTCGACGCCGCGACACCCGAGCGCCGTGCCACTTCACCGATCACCAGCTCTTTCATGCTTGACCTCAAGTCGACTTGAACTTGCACACTCACTGATTCAAGCAATCAGACACGCACCAGGCAAGGGGTAATTGCGATGAATATCGTCGAAGTCATGGTTAACGGGGCCTGTATCGGCACAGGCGCAACCCTGTTGATGGACGCCGTGGCCTATCTCAAAAAACGCATGGCGGGCATCCCGTCGCTGGATTACCGGCTGGTAGGTCGCTGGCTGGGGCATATGCTGCAAGGCAGGTTCAAACACAGCGCAATTGCCACGGCCAGCCCCACCCGCCATGAGCGGCTGGTGGGTTGGGGAGTGCATTACCTCACCGGCATGGTCTTTGCGACCCTGCTGGTGGCCAGTGCGGGCGGCGCCTGGCTGGCCCGGCCAACCCTGCTCCCGGCCCTGCTTGCAGGCCTGATCAGCGTTGCTGCCCCCTGGCTGCTGATGCAACCGGCGTGGGGCATGGGCATTGCCGCCGCACATACGGCCAAGCCCTGGGCGGCGCGACAAAAAAGCCTGACCACCCATTTGACCTTTGGCCTGGGGCTGTATATCGCCGCCTGGGTAATGGCAGCCTGCAGATAGGAATCACTGTAGGAACAGGGAACACTGTGGGAACAGGGAACACTGTGAGAACAGGGAACATTGTGGGAACAGGGAACACTGTGGGAGCAGGGAATACTGTGGGAACAGGGAACACTGTGGGAGCAGGGAATACTGTGGGAACAGGGAATACTGTGGGAGCGGGCTTGCTCGCGATGGCATCACTGCGGTTGACCTGACAGACCGCGGCGCCTGCATCGCGAGAAAGCCCGCTCCCACAGAAGCATCACATCAGCATCAGCATCAGCATCAGCATCAGCATCAGCATCAGCATCAGCATCAGCATCAAAACAACAGTTTAACCCGCCAGCCCCACCGCCCTGGCCCGGGCCGCATGCAGCTTTTTATAGCTCTCGATCAAACGCAGATGCTTGTCCAGCCCTTCCAGCTTGATACTGGTCGGCGTCAAACCATGGAAACGCACAGTACTGTTCACCGAACCGATGGCAGCATCCATCCGCTCATTGCCAAACATGCGCCGGAAGTTAACCTCGTAATCCTCCAGCTCAAGGTCCTCGTCCAGCTTCATCTCCAGCACCGCATTCACCGCCTGATAGAACAAACCACGCTCCACGGTGTTGTCGTTGTACTGCAGGAACATCTCCACCGCCTCTTTCGCCTCTTCATACCGCTCAAGGGCGAGATAAATCAGCAGCTTCAACTCCAGGATCGTCAACTGACCCCAAGCGGTATTGTCATCAAACTCGATGCCGATCAACGTGGTGATATCGGTGTAATCATCCAGCTCGCTTTCCACCAGACGCTCAACCAGCCCTTGCAACTCATCCAGATCAAGGCGATGCAAGTTGAGGATATCGGTACGGAAGAACAGCGCCTTGTTGGTGTTATCCCAGATCAAATCATCGGCCGGGTAAATCTCCGAATAATCCGGCACCAGAATACGGCAGGCCTTGGCGCCGATATGCTCGTACACCGCCATATACACCTGCTTGCCCATGCCTTCGAGAATACCGAACAGCGTCGCGGCTTCCTTGGCATTGGCATTTTCACCCTCGCTGGTGAAATCCCAATCGACAAACTCGTAATCGGATTTCGAGCTGAAAAAGCGCCACGACACCACACCGCTCGAATCGATAAAGTGCTCGACGAAGTTATTCGGCTCAGTCACCGCATGGCCTTCAAAGGTCGGCTGCGGCAGATCGTTCAAGCCTTCAAAACTGCGCCCTTGCAGCAACTCGGTGAGGCTGCGCTCCAGCGCCACTTCCAGGCTCGGGTGGGCACCGAAGGAAGCGAACACACCGCCGGTACGCGGATTCATCAAGGTCACGCACATCACCGGGAACTCACCGCCCAACGACGCATCCTTGACCAGCACCGGGAAGCCCTGCTCTTCCAGCGCCTGGATACCGGCCACAATGCCGGGGAACCTTGCCAACACGGCTTGCGGCACATCCGGCAGGGCGAACTCACCCTCGATGATTTCCCGTTTCACCGCCCGCTCAAAAATCTCCGACAGGCACTGCACCTGAGCTTCGGCCAGGGTATTACCCGCACTCATGCCATTGCTCAGAAACAGGTTCTCGATCAGATTGGAGGGGAAATACACCACCTCACCATCCGACTGCCGCACAAACGGCAGCGAGCAGATACCACGCGCTTCATTGCCCGAATTGGTATCGATCAAATGAGAGCCGCGCAACTCGCCTTCGCGGTTGTAAACCTTCAGGCAGTACGGGTCGAGAATCTCGCCCGGCAACTCATCCTTTGGCCCCGGCTTGAACCAGCGCTCATCCGGGTAATGCACAAACTCGGCATTGGCGATCTCTTCGCCCCAGAACTGATCGTTATAGAAGAAGTTGCAATTAAGCCGCTCGATAAACTCGCCCAAAGCCGACGCCAGCGCGCCCTCCTTGGTCGCGCCCTTGCCATTGGTAAAGCACATTGGCGACTGTGCATCGCGGATATGCAGCGACCACACATTGGGCACGATATTGCGCCACGAAGCGATTTCGATCTTCATGCCCAGGCCAGCCAGAATGGCCGACATATTGGCAATAGTCTGCTCCAGCGGCAGATCCTTGCCGGCAATAAAGGTACCGCCCTCAGCACCGGACGCAGGCATCAACAGTGCCTGGGCATCGGCGTCGAGGTTTTCCACCTCTTCAATGACAAACTCCGGCCCGGCCTGCACCACCTTCTTCACGGTGCAACGGTCGATGGAACGCAGAATGCCCTGACGGTCCTTCTCGGAAATATCCGCCGGCAACTCGACCTGAATCTTGAAAATCTGGTTATAGCGGTTTTCCGGGTCAACGATATTGTTCTGCGACAGACGAATATTCTCGGTAGGAATATTGCGTGTAGAGCAGTAAAGCTTCACAAAATAAGCCGCACACAGCGCCGACGAAGCCAGAAAGTAATCGAACGGACCAGGAGCCGAACCATCGCCCTTGTAGCGGATAGGCTGATCGGCAACCACAGTGAAGTCATCGAACTTGGCTTCAAGTCGGAGGTTGTCGAGAAAGTTGACCTTGATTTCCATGCGGGATTACCAGAATAACCGAACAAATAATTGGCGGTCATTATCCGGCTTTTGAGCGCCAAGTCTTGTGCTTTTGCGCAAACCCTACCGACGGGTGCCAAGCAGACGGGCGGCAAACCTGTAGTCGCTGACGAGGAACGAAGACTGCGATGGCCCCCGTGCGCACCCCCTGCAAAAAGCCCCGGTAAACGCGCCTGCCGCCAATCAGGCGCGTGCTGCTGTCAGTGCGTTACCAGCGTATCCAGCGACTTGTCGACATACCCCTTGGCCAGCTCCACCAAGTGCATGACCGCCAACACCAAATCGCGCGAAGGCCCGCACAAACCATTCCCCGCCTCATTCGCGCAGGCACCCGCACAGCGCAACAAGTCTGACGCCTGGGCCAGGGCCGCTTCTGAATTGACACCATGCGGGATGGCCAACATGGCCATGCCCAAAGGGCGAACAGGCTTATGGTCGTGCAGGTAATAATTGAGCGCGCGATCCGTGGCGGCACGATCCAGCAACGGGTCGTTACTGTCAGCAGCGTCTAGGGGTAAAACGGGTGGATCGGGGGTGATCTTTTTCATGGGGCTCTCCAAATTTATGGAGCTGCCACTTATCGCTACTAAACGAATGGGGAGGCAGCCGTACGCAGGTTAGTAGACCGGAAAACTTGGAAACCGGCGCACACGAAGGTGCCCTACGCACGGCCACCATAACAATGGCACTTTGCGTCAAGTTTACCAGCCGGGCTACTAAACCCGACCGCTGATTGGCAGCGATGGACCGAGACTATTCCCCGAAAATGGCAGGCGCAAGCGAACTGGATTTTCTAGGATGTTTCACGACAATGAAAGCGAAACGTCGTACGAAAAGCCTGAAATTAAAGGCCAATCCCCCCACATGCCCGTCGTAGCAGCTGGCGAAGGAACGAGGCTGCGTTCGGCTGCGCAGCAGTCGTAAAACCAGACGACAAGGCAGCACGGCTACACCCCCAAAAGTGGCCAACCCCCAAAACCGACCACCAACACCCCCAACGCCCCCAAAACCCCCAACGCCCCCAACACCACCTGTAGTCGTTGACGAGCTACGCGAGGCTGCGATCGAGCGCGCAGCGGTCGCAACCCCCGACAACACACAAATTCCGCCACAACCTTGATCGCAGCCTTCGTCCCTCGGCAGCGACTACAGAACCCCGCGCCTGCTTACCGCCCACACAACCGCCCTGCCTCCCACCACCCGCCCCCAACGCGACCACAACTCCCCATAAAGTCACTATCCTGGTGCACCTCCAAGTACAACAGTGCAAACATGCACTAACTTAACGCACCAACTAACCCGGTATTAAATTCATCTAATCATATATTCAAAACTTGCAACCCACTGTTACAACCTGCCTCAACACCCCACCCCCCAACAACTTAAACAAACACTATTTACACAGGCATATCACAATGCCACTATCACACCGCAGCTCAGCCCAAAGCGCCGGAGCACTACCAACCCGCCACAAAAAAACACCCATTCTCAGGCCCGTAACCCCTGGCCTGCGCACACCACCCGTCCGAACACGGCCCAGGCAAGGGCCGCACCCAAGTCCGGCGCAGCGCCCGCTAACACAGGGCCCGGCTCAAGACACCTGCCATTGAGCGGAGTTATTTTTGGTCGGAAACGACCAGAATGTTATTTATTGTCGAACTATAGGCATTGAAATACGCCTATATAGCTAAAATAAAATCATCTGCTGATTTAAAGGTTGATATCGCAATCGGTTCGCAGTTAATATTTTGCCCGTTCAACTTCGTACCGACCCTTTATCTGTAATAAAGCAGGGGCAACTGTGCTCCCGCCCAGGCCATCGCCATATCATACTGATACCGGCAGCCTTTATTGATAGGCACAGCCACTCCCTGGACAGGGAGTATTGGTCGTGACGATTCGTTAAGTGCTCTCGCCGGCTGAGCATGTATGGCACAAAGGAAGCTGCCTTGTTTAAACGAATTTTGATTGTCTGCATTGGCAACATTTGCCGCAGCCCTACCGCCGAGCACCTCCTGCGGGTCGCCCTTGCGCCCTCCGACATCGTCGTGAGCTCCGCAGGCCTGAGCGCCGTAAAAAGCAAGCCCATCGAAGCCACCGCCGCCGCTGTTCTTGAAGAACATGGCCACGCCGTGCCCGAGCACATTTCCACCCAACTGACCGCTGCGAAAATAAACGAAGCCGATCTGATTTTGGTTATGGAACAACATCATATAAATGGTGTCCTAAGCCTCGCGCCGGAGGCACGGGGCAAAGTGTTTCTGCTGGGCAAATGGCAAGACAACCGCGAAATCAACGACCCGTACCGCCAGGGCAAGCCTGCTTTTGTGCACGCGTACGCACTGATTGATGCCGCCGTAAATGCATGGGCCCAGCGGATTAAACGCTGAGTCATTCCACGAATTATCTGTGAAGAAAAAGAACCGACTTATGCAGCAAGCACCCGTGACAAAGCACCATGAACAAGATGACGACAACGACGAAATTGACTTGATGGGGTTGCTGGGCACGCTCATCGACCACAAATGGTTGATTGCAGGCGTGACCGGCGTCTTTATGGCTGCGGGTGTTGCGTACGCCCTGCTGGCTACACCGGTGTACCAGGCGAATGCGCTGATTCAGGTTGAAGCCAAGAAGAATGACATGCATTCCGCCGAGGCTCAGCCTCAAGTTCTGGCCCAAAAAGCCGTTAATTCCTGAACTTTTCATAACCTTTATATCTAAACAATCGTGAACATTTTATCTACGTCATGGAGACATTCACGAATGCTTACTGCAAAACTGCTGCGTCACACCTGTGCCCTCGCGCTGTTCAGCGCACCCATGGCAGTGATGGCCGCCCCTAGCACCGACCCTCTGTTTACCATCGGCCTGCTCGGCTCCTACAGCGATTTCAAGTTTGAAGGCGGCCACCAGTCAGACAAGGAACATATGGGCCAGGGCGGTGTTTTCGCCAACTTTGGCAACAAAATGACCGCCGAATCCGGCGTCATCTACCAGATCGGTGGTGAAGCCAAATACAGCAAGAAAAATGACAACAAGCTCAAGGAAGCCCAGGCCGACCTCGACCTTGGCTGGCGCGCCGCGCTGGATGCGCGCAACTTCGTCGACGTGATCGTCGGTGGCGGTTACAGCTGGACCCGTTTCGAGCCTGAGATCAATGATCTGGACACAAAACTGACCCTGAAATCGCCATTTGCCAAGGCTGCACTGGGCTACAACCATCAGTTCGACACCTCTACCCTGCGCGTAGAAGTGGGTGCACGTCGCTCGATCGATGGGCGCGCGCGCCTGAAGGTCGACGACTTCGGCAGTGATAGCGTCGATATGAAAGACCGTACCAACCCGTACGCAGAAGTGTCGCTGCTGATGAACCAGAAGGGAGCCATGCCGATCAATGCGGGCGTGTACTACACCCGTACGGAGTACAAGATCGACGAAGACTCGCCGGTCGCCGACAACACCAAACTCAAGCGTGACGAGTTCGGCGTAAAGGTCGGTCTGGCGTTCTGATCCTGCCTGGCAGGCCCCGTCAGTTGCTGGGGCCTGCACCAGCGGCACCACCCTGCCTCATCAATCACTTGATTAACAGGGTACAAAGAGTGATTGCGCAATCGATCCCAAAATTGCGGAAGTGATCGTCAAATCGTATACGCAAGCTGCCTAAGGCCACTTGCTAACTTTCGCCAAAATGCAATTACCCAGCTGACTGGATCGTTGCTCACGGCTTTCTTTTGCAATGTGATTCGGGCGCCCCGTATCCCCAAGTGATGATAGTTTCGGCCTGATGCTCCCAAAGCGTTTCATTGCGTCCAAGGTACTTTACGCCACTGCCACTTGGCTGCTGGTACATGAGCGAAACGCTGTCGCCACGCTCGGCGATTAATGTCGGCGGATCGGTTTTGAAGAACATGACAGCAACCTCGCTGGCAGGGTTGCCTTCACATTCGTAATAGACAGGCCCGGTTCCCGGTACCAAACGGTACCGTGCTTGCAACTCGGCGATGCGGCGCTGGTACTCCATGCTCAAGCATGCACCGACATCATCACTCTTCCAGCAGTCGTCGCGACCCTTTATCCATCCACGTTGCTCTGCTTTAAGCTGGGGAGGATGCTCGTTGTCGGCCTTGATTCTCGCGCTGGCGTAAACTTGCGACAGATTGCGATCGAGCGCGGATAACGCCTTATCCTCACATATCATCGCTTCGATAGCGCCAGGCTTCACCCTGGTGCAATCGTAAGAAGGGCCAGGTGCCACATTGCCTGTCGACGATTTCCCCGTAGTGCCCGCGGTCGCCTGCATCCCATTGATATGCTGATCAATATATTGGCACCACTGATCGGAGCTACGTTCAGGGACATTTGCCCCATCGCGAACCCCTAATTTGAATTCGATCACAGACTTCCATTCATCGGAGCCTATATCCGGCCCATGCCCTTGGCCGTCAGTTGTATGCAGCCTCTTTTCGATCGATTGATACCATGGGTAAGTGCATATCGATTGCGCCTGAGCAACGCCTGTGGCGCCAACCAATAACAAAACCAGATATTTGCTCATGCGTGTCCCTTTTGATTTAAGCAGTTGCCAAGCAACGACCTAAGCCTGATTCATACTCCAACGTTCGATCAATCATATCCGATTTAGCTGAGGTCCTTGGGCGGTTCTTGGCAGGCATGTCCATGCCGCAAAGGGTCGATAGCAGCACTTACCGAGCGGCCAAAAGCCGGGAAAATCAGACGTTCCTTGATTTTACAGATAGTTCACAGTGAAGGTGACTTCGGTGTTGGCGCTGCCGGCCTTGAGTTCAGCGGTCGTCAGACGGTAATACGAGGCCGGCAAGGAAATCTTGAAGTCGGTGCCGGTGGTGTTGGCCTTGAGCGAGTAGGTGACCTTTTGGATGCCGGCCTGGCATTGATTCAAGGCGATGTTGAAGCGCACCGTCCGTGGTGTTGAGTTGGCATCGCGAAATTCGTGAAGCTGATAGTCGTCGCCCATGGCTACCGAGACGGAAGGGGTCTGACATGAGGGCGGCGCCGCTGTAGCCGAGAAACACCTCAACACTGGCCTCTCGACTGGGCAGCGAAACGGCGCTGTCACGGTCATCGATGCGCAACTCACAGTCGTCAATTTGAGGGGGGCATGGGTTCTAACAATCGAGCAATTCTTCAAATGCTCCAACATTAACTCCATCTTGGTATAGGCCAGATGAAGTGAGAACCCTATACAAAAAACTGCCCCACCGAAAATTGATAGGCCGAGCACAAGAAACACTTGATCAGCGACACTTACCGTCATTTGACATTCTCATAGATGACTTCGCCTAACCCCCACCCTAACCTACGGCAAAAAATAAAGCCCAAACAAACTAACCACCAGCCCAACACTCATAGAAAAGACAACATAAAGTTTATATTTGAGATTCCGAGGTATATTCTTATATTCGCTAGCATCAAGTGTTCCGCGCTTTATAAAAATACCACTGCACGCTATTATCACCGATGCTGCAACGATGAAAATAAGCGTCTCAAAGTTCCCACCCGTATCAAGCTTCAACCTGAACTGTATTGCCTCACTGTTTTTGAAGCTATTCCCCAGTGCTTTGATCTGGGTTCTTCCTAGAAGTACGCACAGAAAAACCCATACGAACATTGCGACAATGGTTATTACAGCGACTCCAAAGCGAGCAGGCCCCATAGATGACCAATCCACCACAAATACAACAGAGTAGATCATCAGGGCCCAAACAAAGCATCCACCAATTTTATAAATAGTAATCAGTCTTTTTTTAAGATCCTGCGGGAAGTTCGCAATATCTGCCCTACAAGCCCCACCATCAGATATAAATAGATCAGGGGTTTTTATAACGCCGACAACTGCACCCAAAACAAACAGCCGTCCCCAGGGGCCTCCGTTTTTAAGGGGGGCCTTTATCATCACAGCGGGAGAATTTTTAAAATAACCAAGCATTACATCCAGCTTTGTGTACGCTGTATAAAGAGCCACAAGAACAAAAGCAATACACCCTGCAAAAATAAACAAACCCACACCTAACTTCAATGCACTTACCGGACTTAGGCTCATTGCATATACTCGTAAATCATATCGCCGACTTCCTCACCTGCCTCTCCACCGAGCAGTCCAGCACCCAAAGAACCAGCCGCGACCACCACAAGCCCACACGCTAGTCCCCCTACTCCTGCAGTCGATATGCTTAAGCCGAGACAGATCGCACCTGTCGCAGACGCAGTCAGAACACTCCCCATCGCCACACCGCCTGCTAACCCACCGGCAAACCCGCCGCTCTCCTTGAATTTAACTCTCTTACACGCCTGCGCATCACCCGCCGTACAAACATCCTGAACCTTCATATACGCGGCTCCCCCACCAATAGCCGTACCTATCCAGCCACCGTACTTGAGATATTTAGAAGCCCTGGACACGCCTTCAATATGCGTTGCATACCCCGGAATTTGATCAGCCCACCCGCCATAGTCCAGCGATGAACCAGGCTGCGGCTGGAAATACCCAGCGCACTTTTCAAGTTCGGATGATCGGGAAAGCCGATGCTCTTGCGGGTCATGCCGGTGAGGTTCGTATTGAGCTGTGCCAGCAGGCGCTTACGCTCTGCAAAAAACGCTGGCGAGCGCAGGTGCCCGTCTGCCTGAAACGAACGTACGTGCAACGCTTCAATTTCTTTAAAAAGGCTGCGTACATTCTCCAGATTATTGGCAAACATCGCCTCCCCGATCCCGATAGACGTGGCACCCCGCGCCAAAAACGTTTCGATTTCACCTCGATGCCGAACCATAAAATCAGCTTCTTCGGGGCTCAACTCTTTGAGTGCGTCATTGGTTTTGGCCGCAGCCTGCATCAATATCGCTTCTTCGCGGGTGCAGTGCGGGTTGTTTGGATCGCTCAGTACGGTCATCGAGCCGGCATTGAGGTTGACCAGGCTGGGATTCAATGCCTCGAACTTGCTTATCACGGCGGGGTTTTGTACCGGAAACAAGACCGCTTTCAGCTTTTCGCCCGTGGTGCTCTTTGGAACGATGTAGAAGCCAGGTTCCTGCGGTTGCGGTCTTACAATCGGCTCCGCCTCTGGCAGCGGTGGCTTTTCAAGCTCAACGGGGCGATGGAATGCACCCGACCAACCACGGCCGGTGATATGCGGGTACTCGTTGAAGGTGTCCTGGTTCAGCGGGTTAAAGGGATCATCTGTAACCAGCAAGATGTCACCCGCCTCTACGGCATCGAGGATTTGCTCCCGGGTTAATCGCGGGCCTTCAGCTTCGATATCAATCAGGCACAGCATGTCGAATGGGGAGTTTAATGCTTGTTCGACGTAGTGCCTGGCGAAGAAAGGGTCTTCGATCTCGCTGAGGCTAACCTCAAGCTGCTCGCGGTCGTTCGCGTAAATCAGGCGCATGTACATGTCGTATTGTCCTTAATGACCTGAGCTGCATAGAGCAGCGGCCCATTCAGGTCTATCCATTTCACTGCGCGGACTCTATCGGCCAGTTCGGCCAAGGATCAATCAGACCATTCCCAAAACACAGCAGGTTCTATCTCCTTTAATCCACGTTTAAGCGTTGAGTTTTCAAGCCCACAACATCACCCCCTCCTCACTCGGCACCACCACATCCGGCAGATGAATAACCACGCCCGAC
>Ga0302347_1003360_pt1 | contig 14264 bp, 13 predicted proteins | sample PhyWR1_FD_202178 | JGI IMG/M metagenome (GOLD analysis project Ga0302347, IMG submission 202178) | Leaf surface microbial communities from wheat plants in UC Gill Tract Community Farm, Albany, California, United States - DLSL W.R1 (v2)... | ecosystem: Host-associated > Plants > Phyllosphere >...
CTATCAGCCTACGCTGGCCGAAGAAATGGGCCGTCTGCAAGAGCGTATTACGTCGACCAAGGTCGGTTCGATCACGTCCATCCAGGCCGTTTACGTGCCTGCCGATGACTTGACCGATCCTTCGCCCGCAACGACGTTTGCCCACTTGGATTCCACGGTCGTGCTGTCGCGTGACATCGCTTCGCTGGGTATCTACCCTGCGGTCGATCCGCTGGATTCGACCAGCCGTCAGCTGGACCCCCAAGTGGTGGGTGAAGAGCACTACCAAGTGGCCCGCTCCGTGCAAGGCACGCTGCAGCGCTACAAGGAACTGCGCGACATCATCGCCATTCTGGGCATGGACGAACTGGCTCCTGAAGACAAGCTGGCCGTGGCCCGCGCGCGCAAGATCCAGCGTTTCCTGTCGCAGCCTTTCCACGTTGCCGAAGTGTTCACTGGCGCACCTGGCAAGTACGTTCCCCTGGCGGAAACCATCCGCGGCTTCAAGATGATTGTTGCCGGCGAATGCGATCACCTGCCCGAGCAGGCGTTCTACATGGTTGGCACCATCGACGAAGCCTTCGAAAAGGCCAAGAAGCTGGCAGCTTGAGGCACCGGAGCCCGCAAGGGCTCCTGTCCCCCAGCCCAGTCTTAACCTTTAGGAGCAAAGATGAACACCATCCACGTTGATGTGGTCAGTGCCGAAGAGTCGATCTTCTCGGGTGAAGCGCGTTTCGTCGCGCTGCCTGGCGAAGCCGGCGAACTGGGCATTTACCCGCGCCACACGCCGCTGATCACGCGTATCAAGCCCGGCTCGGTGCGCATCGAGATGGCGGACGGCAGCGAAGAGTTCGTCTTCGTGGCCGGCGGCATCCTCGAAGTGCAGCCCAACTGCGTCACGGTGCTGTCCGATACAGCCATCCGTGGCAAGGACCTCGACGACGAGAAGGCCAACAAGGCCAAGGCCGCCGCCGAGGAAGCACTGAAGAACGCCAAGGGCGAGCTGGACCTGGCCAAGGCCCAGTCCGAGCTGGCCGTCATGGCAGCGCAAATCGCTGCCCTGCGCAAGTTCCGCCAAAAGCGCTGAGCTTTTCCCGCGCAACAAAAAACCGCTCCTTGGAGCGGTTTTTTTATGTCTGAAGCGTTGGCGCGATCAATCGCACTTGGCCTGGTAGACATAGACCACGGCATTGTCCTTGGGGTCGACGACGCGGCGCTTGTGCAGCTGGGCCTTTTCGGGCGCAGGGCACAGGGCCTTGACCTGGGCTTCGCACTTGCGTGGATCGTCTTCCTTGAGCTTGCAGCTCAGCACATAGTCATAGACCACGGGAGTTTCGGTGCTGCTGTTGCCCAGGCTGGCACAGCCGGTCAGGCCGAGGAGGGTGGCTGCAATGACTGCCAATGTCTTCATGGATAGCTCCGGTATTGAAAAGGGAATGCAGCAACGCTATCACATGTAGTGACACCTGTGACCAAGCCTGCGAGCCATGTTTCACCTGGCGGCGTTTCAGGGCCTGAAGCCATGGCCTGTACGCAGGCGCACCGGCGCATCGGGCAGTTCGTCACCATCGAGGCTCGCAGCGCCCGCATCCACTTTGAAATGCGTGTGCAGCAGCGCCGTGACATAGCCCAATGCCTGGGTCAGTCCGTCTTCATAGTGACCGTCATGGAATGCCGAGCCCATTTCCTGCGCCAGCTTTTCCCAGGTGTCGGCGGGAATGACGCGCGTCAGGCCGCGGTCGGCAATGATCTCGATCGCATGGTCGGCGAGCAGCAGATAGATCAGCACGCCGTTGTTGTGCTCGGTGTCCCAGACCCGCAGCTTGCCGAACAGCGCGACCGCGCGTTCGCGCGCCGAAGCGTCGCGCCACACATAGGACAGCGGCAGGCCGGCTTCGACGCAGATGCGGATCTCGCCTGTGTGGCGCTGCTCGCTCGCGGCAACGCGCCGGCCCAGGCGGTCCAGCAGTTCATCGGGCACAGCGGCCTGCATCCGGCCTTCGGCCCAGCGGTGGCGCAGCAGGCGCGCGAGGCGTTGCATCCAATTGCGCATGTTCACCACCTCCCCGAGGCGCCGCCGCCACCAAAACTGCCGCCGCCACCGGAGCTGAAGCCGCCGCCACCGAATCCGCCCCCGCCGCCGAATCCGCCGCCACCGCCGAACCCGCCACCGCCAATATGCATTCCCTTGCCGTTGGACAGCAGCGTGATCAGCAGTGCAATGACGCCAGCGCCGCCGGCGAGCAGCAGGCTGGTGGTGAGCCAGAAGGCGACCGCACCCGTGCCTGCACCCATCAGCACGGCGCCCAGGCGGTTGCCGAAGATGGCCCGCGCCATCGGCCGCAGCACCGACACCGCGATGAACAGGAAGATCGCCAGCGATTCGAGGTCCAGGTCGCCCTTGGCCTGAGAAGATTTCTTGCCGGGCGGCGGCAGTTGCTCGCCCGCGATCAATTTGCCTATCTGCGTGATCCCGGCACTGAGCCCGCCCGCGTAGTCATCGGCGCGAAAGCGCGGCTGCATGGTCTCGTCCAGAATGCGTGCGGCCGCGATATCGGGAATTGCGCCTTCAAGCTTGCGTGCGACTTCGATGCGCATGCGCCTGTCGTTCTTGGCGACCACGACCAGCAGGCCGTCGCCGACCTCGCGCCGGCCGATCTTCCAGTCGCTGGCGACGCGATAGGCGTAGGCTGCAATGTCTTCCGGCGCCGTGGTCGCCACCATCAGCACCACGACCTGTGAGCCGTGCTGGCTTTCTATGGCCGCGAGCTGGGCTTCGAGCGCCGTGCGATCGGCCGCAGCGAGCGTGCCGGTCTGATCGATGACGCGCGCGGTGAGGGCGGGAACGGGCTGCAGCGCCTGTGCACCGGCTTGCAGCGGCGCGCAGGCAATCAGCAGCAGGGTCAGCAGCCAGCGCCAGGCCAGCGTGAATGGCATGGGGTGCCCGAATCAGCGTGCGGGGGCCGGGGCCGGCTTGGAGAAGTCCACGCTGGGCGGCGCGGAGATCTGGGCCTCGTTTTGCACCGTGAAGTTGGGCTTGGGCGCGTAGCTGAAGACCTTGGCCGTGAGGTTGGTCGGGAAGCTGCGCGCGAGCACGTTGTAGGCCTGCACGGTCTGGATGTACTGGTTGCGCGCGACGGTGATGCGGTTTTCCGTGCCTTCGAGCGTCACGCGCAGATCGCGGAAACCCTGGTTGGCCTGCAGCTGCGGGTAGCGTTCGGAGACCACCATCAGGCGCGACAACGCGCCCGACAGCTCGCCCTGGGCCTGCTGGAACTTGGCGAAGGCCGCGGGGTCGTTGATCAGTTCGGGCGTGGCCTGTATGGATGTGGCCTTGGCGCGCGCTTCGATCACCTTGGTCAACGTTTCCTGCTCGAAATTGGCCTCGCCCTTGACGGTGGCGACGATGTTGGGCACCAGATCGGCGCGGCGCTGGTACTGATTGAGCACTTCGCTCCAGGCGGCTTTGGACTGTTCGTCCAGGCGCTGGAAATCGTTGTAGCCGCAGCCCGTGAGGGCCAGGGCCGTGAACAGAATGGCGAGAAGGCGTTTCATAGTAGGCTTGTGCTGGCACCCGGTGACGGGCGAGATGGCAGCCAAGGCTGCCGGTGCAGACGATTGTGCCGCATGTACCCTGGTAAGGGTAGGTAGGAGCAGGCCGCGAACCAAAGGAGACCGTGATGGACGATATCGTGAAACAGGCCATGGCCAAATGGCCCAATGTGCCCGACTGCTTCGGCTGGCTGGGACTGGATGCGCGCGGCCAGTGGTTCCTGCGTGACGACGCAGTGCAGGCGCTGGGCGCATTCCCGCAGAGCAAAGGCTCACTTCTGGGGCATGAGAAGCTGCTGGCCTTCATTGCACGCAACTATGCGAGCGATGATCTCGGGCGCTGGTTCTTCCAGAACGGGCCGCAGCGCGTCTATGTGGAACTCGAGGCCGCGCCGTTTGTCTGGCGCTTGCAGCCCGGCGGCGAGGTACAGGCCCAGACCGGGGCGCTGGCCACGCCCCAAGCGTGTCTGGTCGACGAGCAGGGCCGGGTCTATCTGGTGACAGAGCTGGGCCTGGGACTGGTGCACAGCCAGGATGTGGGACTGGTGGCCGATGGGCTGGAGCAGCAGCGCTGGCCGCAGGAGGAGGTCCTGGCCAGCAGCCTGCCCGCGCGTTTTGGCTTTGTGCCCAGCCCCGCGCAGCAGACCTGAGACGCCGGCCCGCAGGCCTCTTTGCCCGCAGCGTGCCGCGGTATTACTTCGCCGCTTCGCCTTCGGCCGCCGCAGGCGCCTGGGGCTCATCGAACTTGCCGCCGGCCGCATTGGCCATGAAGACCACGCCGCGCGCGATTTCGGTGTCGTTGAAGTCGCCGCCGCCCTGGGGCGCCATCGCGCCCTTGCCCTTGAGCGCCGAGGTGACCAGTGCCTCGAAGCCCTGCGCCAGGCGCGGACCCCAGGCAGCGGCATCGCCGAACTTGGGCGCACCGGCGACGCCAGCCGCATGGCAGGCCGCGCATTGGCCGTTGTAGACCGCTTCGCCGCCGCGCAGCGGACGGTTGGCGTCACGGATTTCGATCTGCCCCACTTTTTGCAGGCGCTGGGCCTTGGCCATCTCGGGATTGCCTACGCCCGGGCCGGGCTTGCTGCCGGAGTTGACGAACATCACCAGGCCGATGATCACCAGGACCGGAATCACAAAAGAGAGAAAGACGGCGATCAGCAACTGCTTGGGGTTCTTGATCGGGCCTGCATGGGCTTCTTCGTGGGGGGTGGCACTCATGACGTCCTCAATATTTTTAGGGGTATAGACCAGCAGGGAATTATATGGGGCGCCTGTCGTCCGGTGGCTGCGCGTTTCCCCGTGCGTGTGCACTACGGCAAACAAGCTGCACGGGACATGATCTGGCGCAAGAAAAAAGGCCATGCCCCGGAGGTCATGGCCTTTGCTGTGCAGCCGCGCGGGCGCGGATCTCAGCGCTGGGCTGCGGGGGCCGGCGCGTTGCTGGCCAGCGGTGTGGGCGAATTCACGCCTCCGCCCAGCGCCTTGTACAGCAGCAGCTGGTTCTGCAGCTGGGCCAGGCGCACCTGCACCACCGATTGCTCGAGCGTGAACAGCGTGCGCTGGGCATCGAGCAGATCGAGGTAGCTCGACACGCCGTTGGTATAGCGCAGGTCGGACAGCTTCAGGCGCACGGTTTCGGCTTCGAGCTGGGCGCGCTGGGCGCGTTCCTGCTCCTGCAGCGCGGTCTGGCTGTCGAGTGCGTCCGAGACTTCGCGGAATGCGGTCTGGATGGCTTTCTCGTACTGGGCGACCGCGATCTGGCGACCGACCTGGGCGGCGTCGAGGTTGGCGCTGTTGCGGCCGGCGTCGAAGATAGGCAGCAGTGCCGACGGTGCGAGCGAGAAGCCCCAGGCGCCGCTCTTGAACAGCCCCGAGAGTTCATTGCTGGCCGTGCCGACCTGGGCCGTGAGCGCGATGCGCGGGAAGAAATTCGCGCGCGCCGCGCCGATGTTGGCGTTGGCTGCAATCAGCTGCTGCTCCGCCTGACGGATGTCGGGGCGCTGTATCAGCAGATCGGACGGCAGGCCCGCGGGCAGCGGAGCCAGTGCCGGCGCCTGGTCCAGCCGGGTGTTGGTGATGCCGGCGTTGATTTCGGGCGGCAGCGACTGGCCCAGCAACAGCGTCAGTGCATTGGCGTCGAGCGCGCGTTGGCGCTGCTGCTGCGCGAGCGTGGCGCGCGCGGCTTCGGTCAGCGACACCGCCTGGCGATAGTCAAGCTCGGATGTCGCGCCGGCGTCGAAGCGCAGCTTGGTCAGGCCGACCGAGGCTTCGCGGGTCTCGAGCGTGCGGCGCGAAATGGCCAGCAGTTCCTCGTCGGCCAGCAGCGTGTACCAGGCGCTGGCGACCGATGCCACCAGGCTCACCTGCGTGGCGCGCATGCCTTCCTCGGTCGCGAGGTACTGTGCCAGGGCCTGCTGCTTGAGGCTGCCCACACGACCGAAGAAGTCGAGCTCCCAGGCCGTGGTCTGCAGGCCCACGCTGTAGGCGTTGGCATAGCCGCCGTTGACCGTATCGGGTGCGCGCGACGCCGTCATGCCGCCCTGAATGGTCGGGAACTGGTCGGCGCGCGTGATCCGGTACTGGGCCCGGGCCTGCTCGATGTTCAGCACCGCGACCTGCAGGTCGCGGTTGTTGGTCAGCGCCAGGCCGATCAGCTGCTGCAGGCGGGCATCGGTGAAGTAGTCCTGCCAGGGCAGGGCGGCAGCCGCCTGGGCGCTCGCGCCTGCCCCTTGCGGGGCGCTGCTGTAGCTTGCGGGCACGGGCGCCGCGGGGCGCTCGTAGGTGGGAATGAACGAGCAGCCGGCCATCAGCAAGGCCGCTGCGAGCGCTACGGGAGTGCAGCGGTTAATCATGGCGCAGGGCCTCCGGGTTGTGGGCAGAAGCTTCGGGAGGATTGATATCCTCGGCATGCTTCTTGCCCTTGAAGAGCGAGCGGACGATCACAAAGAAGACGGGCACGAAGAACACCGCCAGCACGGTGCCGGTGATGATGCCGCCGAGCACGCCGGTGCCGATCGCGCGCTGGCTGGCCGAGCTTGCGCCCGAGGCCAGGACCAGCGGCACCACGCCCAGGCCGAAGGCCAGCGAGGTCATGATGATCGGGCGGAAACGCAGGTGGGCGGCTTCGATCGCGGCCTGGACCACGCTCTTGCCCTGGGCCTGCAGGTCCTTGGCGAACTCAATGATCAGAATCGCGTTCTTGGCCGTCAGACCGATGATGGTGATCAGCCCCACCTGGAAGTACACGTCGTTGGAGTAGCCACGCAGCAGCGTGCCCAGCACCACCCCGAGCACGCCCAGCGGCACGACCAGAATCACGGCCAGCGGAATCGTCCAGCTCTCGTACAGCGCGGCCAGGCACAGGAACACGGCCAGGATGGCGAAGCTGTACAGGATCAGCGATTGCGAGCCGGCCAGCTTTTCTTCGTACGACTGGCCGGTCCACTCGTAGCCGAAGCCGTCGGGCAGCTGCGCGACCATGCGCTCGATTTCCGCCATCGCGTCACCCGTGCTGTAGCCCGGTGCGGGCATGCCGGTGAGCTTCATCGCGGGGTAGCCGTTGTAGCGCAGCGTCTGCTGCGCACCGACGACCCAGCGCGTGCTGGCAAAGGCCGAGAACGGCACGGGCTGGCCCTGGGCGTTGGGCGCCGTGAGCTGCATCAGGTCTTCGCCCTGCATCCGCGCAGGCGCATCGGCCTGCACGATCACGCGCTGCAGACGACCCTTGTTCGGGAAGTCGTTGACGTAGCTCGAGCCCAGCGAGGTGGACAGCGTCGAGTTGATCGCGCTGAACGCCACACCCAGCGCGCTGGCCTTGTCGCGGTCGATGTCGATCTGCAGCTGCGGTGCGTCTTCCAGGCCTTCGGGGCGCACCTGTGTCAGCACCTTGCTTTGCGAGGCCATGCCCAGCAACTGGTTGCGCGCATTGACCAGCGCGGTATGGCCGTTGCTGCCGCGGTCCTGCAGGCGCAGCGTGAAGCCCGACGAGTTGCCGAGTTCGGGAATGGGCGGCGGGCTCAGCGCGAACACGAAGGCATCGCGCACGCCCGACATCGCTCCCATGATGCGGCCCGCGATCGCGTCGGCCGAATGCTCCGCGCCGTGGCGTTCGCCCCAGTCCTTGAGCGTGATGAACGCCAGGCCGGCATTCTGGCCCTGGCCCGAGAAGCTGAAGCCCAGCACGCTGACCATGCTCGAGACTTCGGGCTGCTTGAGCGCAAACTTTTCCACTTCCTCCATCACTGCCTGGGTACGTTGCAGCGTCGCGCCTGGCGGCAGCTGGACGTTGGCGATGACCGTGCCCTGGTCTTCACCGGGCAGGAAGGAGGTGGGCAGGTTCTTGAAGACCAGCGCTGCGGCGCCAAGAATGGCGACGTAGATGACAAGATAGCGCGCGGCCTTCTTGAGCATGCGCGCGACCACGCTTTCATAGCCCTTGGCGGTCTGGCTGAATCGGCGGTTGAACCAGCTGAAGAACTTGTTCTTCTTGGCGTCGTGGTCTACGGGCTTGAGCAGCGTGGCGCACAGCGCGGGCGTCAGCGACAGCGCCATGAACGCCGAGAAGGCGATCGAGGCCACCATCACGGTGGCGAACTGGCGATAGATGTTGCCCGTGGAGCCGGCGAAGAACGCCAGCGGCACGAACACCGAGATCAGCACCACGGTCACGCCGATGATGGCGCCCGAGATCTGGCCCATCGCCTTGCGCGTTGCGGCGCGCGGCGGCAGCTTTTCCTCTTCCATGATGCGCTCGACGTTCTCGACCACCACGATGGCATCATCCACCACGATGCCGATCACCAGCACCATGCCGAACATGGTCAGCACGTTGATCGAGAAGCCCAGGGCCAGCAGCGTGGCAAAGGTGCCCAGCAGTGCGATGGGCACGACGATGGTCGGGATGATGGTGTAGCGCCAGTTCTGCAGGAACAGGAACATCACCAGGAACACCAGTGCCACGGCTTCGACCAGCGTCTTCGCGACCTGCTTGATCGAGATGCTCACGAAGTTCGAGCTGTCGTAGGGAATCGACCATTCGACGCCTTCAGGGAAGAACTTCTGCAGTTCCTCGAGCTTGGCACGCACGTCCTTGGCGGCGGCCAGCGCATTGCCCGAAGGCGAGAGCTGGACGCCGATACCGACGGCGGGCTGGCCGTTCAGGCGCGCCGAAGTCGACAGGCTTTGCTGGCCGATTTCAATGCGCGCCACATCTTTCAGGCGCACGGTCGAGCCGTCGGTCTGGGCGCGCAGCACGATGTTGCCGAACTGCTCGGGCGTGGACAGCTGGCCGCGCACGGTGACCGTGGCCGAGATCGACTGGCCGGTGATGTTGGGCAGCTCGCCGATCGCGCCGGACGCGACCTGGGCGTTCTGCGACTGGATCGCGGCCGTCACTTCAGCCGACGACAGGTTGAAGCCCTGCAGCTTGGCGGGGTCTATCCAGATGCGCATCGCCTGCTCGGAGCCGAACAGCTGCACCTGGCCGATGCCGGTGACACGCTGGAGTTCGGGCACCAGATTGCGGGTCGCGTAATCGCCCAGCGCCGTCGTATCCCATTCGGGATTCTTCGATGCCAGCATCGCGAACAGCAGGAAGTTGGCGGCCGACTTGTCGACCTTCACACCCTGCTGTGTCACGGCTGCGGGCAGGCGCGGCGTGGCGCGCGAAAGACGGTTCTGCACATCGACCTGGGCCAGCTCGGGGTTGGTTCCCTGCGCAAAGCTCACGGTGATCGAACCCGTGCCGTTGGCCTGGGCGACCGACTCCATATAGAGCAGTCCGGGCGAGCCGTTCATCTCGCGCTCGATGACGGACAGCACGCTGTCTTCCAGGGTCTGGGCGGAAGCACCGGGATAGGCGGTGCTGATGACGATGGCCGGAGGGGCCACGGGCGGGTATTGCGCAATCGGCAACTGCGTGAGTGAGACCGAGCCCATCACGATGATGAACAGCGCGATCACCCAGGCAAAGATGGGGCGCTCAATAAAAAACTTGGCCATGACGGATGCCTTTACTTGTCAGCCGCTGCGGCAGCCGGAGCTGCGGCAGCCGGAGCTGCGGCAGCCGGTGCGGCCTGGGCCGCTGGAGCTGCGCCCGCAGGAGCCGCTGCGGGGGCTGCGGCCGGTGCGGAGCCGGGCGCGGTCCATGGCACCGGCGTCACGGGCGTGCCCGGCGGCAGCATCTGCAGCTTCTGGAAGCCGTCGACCATGACCTTCTCGCCGGCCTTGAGGCCATCGAGCACGATCCACTGCTGGTTCTGCGCGGCGCTGACCTTGATGTTGCGCTTGGAGATCTTGCCGTCGTCGCCGACCACGGACACGGTGTCGCCGTTTTCACTGCGCGTCACGGCCTGCTGGGGCAGGGTGATGGCGTTGACGGCCTGGGCCTGTTCGACCTGCACGCGTACATAGAGGCCTGGCAGCAGCATGCCCTTGGGGTTGGGGACTTCGGCGCGCAGCGTGACCTGGCCGGTCGCGCTGTCCACGGACAGGTCGGTGAACAGCAGCTTGCCCGGACGCTCGTAGACGCTGCCGTCTTCCAGCACGATCTTGACGCTCGCGGCGTCGTTGCCGGAAGCCTTCTTCAGCTTGCCTTCGGCCATGGCCTTGCGCAGCTTGAACGCTTCGCTCGACGACTGGGTGAAATTGACGTAGACGGGATCGATCTGCTGGATCACGGCCAGCGGAGTGGCCTCGCCCTGGCCGACCAGCGCGCCTTCGGTGACCAGCGACTGGCCGATTCGGCCCGAGATCGGCGCCGTGACCTTGGCATAGCCGAGACTGATCTCGGCCGTGCGCACATTGGCCTTGCCGGCGGCGACATCGGCCAATGCCTGCTTGTATGCGGCTTCGGCGTTGACGAAGTCCTGCTTGCTGATCGCATTGGCGGCGACCAGGGGCTTGTAGCGTTCGAGCTGGGCCTGGGCCTGGGCCAAATTGGCTTCCGAGCGTGCGAGGGCCGCGCGCGCGCTTTGTGCCGCGGCTTCATAGGATGCGGCGTCGATGCGGTACAGCGCCTGGCCGGCCTTGACGTCGCTGCCTTCGCGGTACAGACGCTCCAGCAGGATGCCGGCGCTGCGGGCGCGCACCTGGGCGACGCGCGAGGCTTCGACGCGGCCAGGCAGTTCAGTGACCAGGCCGACATCGCCAGGGGTAGCGACCACGACACCGACCTGCACCTGGGGCGCCTGGCCGGCAGCGGCGGGTGGCTTGCCTTCGGCGGCCTTGTCGCCACATGCGGCCAGCGTGAGCGCGGCCGAAATGGCCAATGCCAGGGATGCGTGGCGATATAAGCGACGGGGTGGTTGGGCGTCGGGCGCGTGGCGCGTGCTGTGCATGGTTTTTTCCTAGGAATGAATCAGCGTCGGAGCATGCAAGGCGTGCGTGTCAATATGACGAGCGCAGTCGCGCAATGCCCCTGAAAAGAGCTTGGCGATTGTACATACATCCATGAATGTATAATAAGACCCCTGCCTGAACTGAGGACATTGTGACCTCAGTGCGCGCCGGATGCACGACTGTGTGCACGACGCGCACTACCGACAATTGGAGAAATGTCATGGCCCGTAGAACCAAAGAAGATGCGGTGGCAACGCGCAATGCCTTGTTGGACGCCGCCGAGCAGGTTTTCCTGGCGCAGGGCGTGTCGCAGTCGTCGCTGGCAGCCATTGCCAAGCAGGCGGGCGCGACGCGTGGCGCGGTCTATTGGCACTTCAAGGACAAGCTCGATCTGTTCAATGCAATGATCGACCGCGTGACCATGCCGCTGGATCAGGTGATGTATGGCGGCGTGGGGCAGTTCGCCGGGGCCGCGCCCTTGCCGCGCATGTGCCGCGTGATGTATCTGTTGCTCAATGGACTGGTGACCGACGACCGCATCCGCCGCGTGTTCACCATCATGATGCACCGCGTCGAATTCGTCGGCGAGCTCGCGGCACTGCAGATCCGGCATACGTCTTCACTGAATGACTTCACGCGCCAGCTTGCACTCGACTTCGCGGCCGTGGCCGAGCAGGAAGGCCTGACGCTGAATTACCCGCCGCAATTGCTGGCCACGGGCCTGCGCTCGCTGCTCGATGGTCTGATGCATTCGTGGCTCATGGGGGTGGAGGGATTCGACCTGGAGAAGGATGGCTTTGCCGCCATACAGGTCTATCTTGTGGGCGCAGGCCTGCCGCAGGCCGCGGTGCGCGCGGCCTTCGAGGAGGCGCTTTCGGTGCCCAGTCCCTTGCCCGGCGCTGCACGCGTGCCGTGTGGATATATGGATCGCTAGGGATCGTTGCCGGCTTCTGGGAATTTCACGCAAAGTCGTGCGACAATGCCGCTTGCTTTGGACTTCGGTCCGGGGCGGCTGTAGCTCAGTGGATAGAGTATTGGCCTCCGAAGCCAAGGGTCGTGGGTTCGATCCCCGCCAGCCGCACCAGTCTTGTACGAAAGTACAAAACAAAGCGAAAAAAATAGCAGATTTGTTTTTGATCTCAAAAATGCTGCTACAATCGAATTCTTCGGAGGGGTGCCCGAGTGGCTAAAGGGGGCAGACTGTAAATCTGTTGGCTTACGCCTACACTGGTTCGAATCCAGTCCCCTCCACCAGTTTTTGGTTGAAGAGTTTGAAGATGCTTATGCCAGCATCGACGCACAGAAAAGTGCGGGAGTAGTTCAATGGTAGAACCCTAGCCTTCCAAGCTAATGACGCGGGTTCGATTCCCGTCTCCCGCTCCAATTTGTGTGTAGCGTTTTTTTTTTGAATCGTCGCAAGACGATTTGAATGCCCATGTGGCTCAGTGGCAGAGCACTCCCTTGGTAAGGGAGAGGTCGCGGGTCCGATTCCCGCCATGGGCACCAGCTTTCTGGTGCTTCCGCTAGATGGTTGCGCCGAGTCCTGTTGTTTAGTTAAAGATTTTTTTCGGAGTCGGAAAAATGGCAAAAGGAAAATTCGAGCGCACCAAGCCCCACGTCAACGTGGGCACCATTGGTCACGTTGACCATGGCAAGACGACACTGACGGCTGCTATCGCTACCGTCCTGTCGGCCAAGTTTGGTGGCGAAGCCAAGAAGTACGACGAAATCGACAAGGCGCCTGAAGAAAAGGCCCGCGGTATCACCATCAATACCTCGCACGTCGAATACGAAACCGCAGGTCGCCACTACGCGCACGTTGACTGCCCAGGCCACGCCGACTATGTGAAGAACATGATCACCGGCGCTGCTCAAATGGACGGCGCTATCCTGGTTTGCTCGGCCGCTGACGGCCCAATGCCCCAGACCCGCGAGCACATCCTGCTGGCCCGTCAGGTTGGCGTTCCTTACATCATCGTGTTCCTGAACAAGTGCGACATGGTTGATGACGAAGAGCTGCTGGAACTGGTGGAAATGGAAGTCCGCGAGCTGCTGGACAAGTACAACTTCCCTGGCGACGACACCCCGATCATCCGTGGTTCGGCCAAGCTGGCTCTGGAAGGCGACAAGGGTCCTCTGGGCGAGCAAGCCATCGAAAAGCTGGCCGACGCTCTGGACACGTACATCCCTGAGCCAGAGCGCGCAGTGGACGGCGCTTTCCTGATGCCCGTGGAAGACGTGTTCTCGATCTCCGGTCGTGGTACCGTGGTGACGGGCCGTATCGAGCGCGGCATCATCAAGGTCGGCGAAGAAATCGAAGTCGTCGGTATCCGCGACACACAAAAGACCACCTGCACCGGCGTGGAAATGTTCCGCAAGCTGCTGGACCAAGGTCAAGCCGGCGATAACGTTGGCCTGCTGCTGCGCGGCACCAAGCGTGAAGACGTCGAGCGCGGCCAAGTGCTGTGCAAGCCCGGTTCGATCAAGCCCCACACCCACTTCACCGCTGAAGTGTACGTGTTGAGCAAGGACGAAGGCGGCCGCCACACGCCTTTCTTCAACAACTACCGTCCCCAGTTCTACTTCCGTACCACGGACGTGACCGGTGCGATCGAGTTGCCTGAAGGCAAGGAAATGGTCATGCCTGGCGACAACGTGTCGATCACGGTCAAGCTGATTGCCCCCATCGCCATGGAAGAAGGCCTGCGCTTCGCCATCCGCGAAGGTGGTCGTACGGTCGGCGCTGGTGTGGTTGCCAAGGTCCTGGCTTAATTCTTAGCATCACTAGGAATTAACCATGTCCAAGCAAAAAATCCGCATCCGCCTGAAGGCGTTTGACTACAAGCTGATCGACCAATCGGCTGCCGAAATCGTCGACACCGCCAAGCGCACCGGCGCGATCGTCAAGGGCCCCGTGCCCCTGCCGACCCGCATGAAGCGTTTCGACATCCTGCGTTCGCCGCACGTCAACAAGACCAGCCGCGATCAGCTCGAAATCCGTACCCACCAGCGTCTCATGGACATCGTGGACCCCACGGACAAGACTGTCGACGCGCTGATGAAGCTGGACCTGCCAGCTGGCGTGGACGTCGAAATCAAGCTGCAATAAGTTCCTGAAGGCTCTCTTTCGAGAGCCTAACAAGGTCTTGATCTAACGCGAACTTGCTTGAAAAAGCAGTTCGCGTTAGAATTTGGGGCTTCGCCTTTTAGGGCGGAGTTTTATTAACCTTCTTTCGTGCGCCGGGTCTTTTTGGACAAGGGTGCAACGCTGGGCCAATTGCAGTTACAGCGGCGAAAGTTTTGGAGCAAACAAATGAGTCTGAGCAACTCCCTGGGGTTGCTGGGTCGCAAGGTGGGCATGATGCGTCTGTTCACTGATGACGGGGACGCAGTGC
>Ga0302347_1003367_pt1 | contig 14243 bp, 10 predicted proteins | sample PhyWR1_FD_202178 | JGI IMG/M metagenome (GOLD analysis project Ga0302347, IMG submission 202178) | Leaf surface microbial communities from wheat plants in UC Gill Tract Community Farm, Albany, California, United States - DLSL W.R1 (v2)... | ecosystem: Host-associated > Plants > Phyllosphere >...
GAAGCACGTGATCGAAAAAACGAGGACTGCAGCATGAACGCGCGTGATTTCCCCCCGATGGACGAAGGCATGGAATTCGCCCACGTCGACATGGTCAACCGCGAGGCAGAGCAGGCGCTACTGGGCTCTCTGCTCGTGGACAGCCGGATGTACGACGTGGTCGGTGACCTGGTCGACACGCGCCACTTTTCCAACGACGTCGACGGTTCGATTTTCGGCGCGATCGCTTCGCTGTCCAACAGCCTCAAGCCGGTCGATTTGATCTCCGTGCATGAGCACCTGCAGGGGCGGGTGGACATGTCGTACCTGAACCAGCTTGGCCAGAGCGCTGTCTATTCGGCCAGTCGCGTGCGCCACTACGCCGGGATTGTTCACGAGCGCGCCCAGAGCCGGCAACTGGCGGCCGTGGTCAACGATGCGCGCGAGATGGCAACGGATCACCTGGTGCCCATCGCCGAGCGAGTCGAGAAGGTGTCGGCCAAGCTGGCGAGCCTGCTCGATGACGCTCCCGGGGATGAGTGGGTGGACTCGGGCACCGGCATGGTCGAGTTCATGGATGCGCTGATGGAGCGCGCCGAAGGCAAGAATCACGATTTCATGCCGAGTGGGCTGACAGCGCTGGACGAGCAGCTCGATGGCGGATTCCGCGAAGGCGAGCTGGTGATCATCGGCGCGCGGCCATCGATGGGCAAGACGGCGCTGGCGGTGACGATCGGCATGCACGCGGCCAGGACCGGGCACGCCACGGCCATGTTCTCGCTCGAGATGCAGCGCGCGGATCTGTACACGCGGCAAGTCGCCATGGTGTCGAACGTCTCCATGTCGAAGATCAAGCGTCCCGAGCGGACCATGACCCAGACCGAATGGTCGCAAATGACCGAAGCCGTGGAGTTCATCAGCCACCTGCCGTTCTACGTCAACGACAAGAGCAACCTGAACATCAACACGCTGCGCGCCAAGGCTCGAGCCCTCAAGCGCCGGTTTGGTCTGCGCCTGCTGATCGTGGACTACCTGGGCCTGATGGAAGGCACCGACCCCAAGGCCATGCGAGACAAGGATCTCGCGGCCAGGTTGGGCCTGCACGAGACCACCGTGGCGCAAAAACGGGTTCAGCTTGGGCGCAAGAGCTGGCGGAGCAGCCGAGCAATGACCAACTGGACACCTGAAGTGCTGGCGATGCTGGGGGCCGTTCCAGACAAGGAAATCGGGGCGAGGCAGGGGCTGCACCCAGTCACCGTCCGACTAAAGCGCGTTCAGCTTGGGCGCGAGAGTTGGGAGAGTGGCCGAGTTGCCGCGCTGTGGACCCCCGAAGCGTTGGCGCATTTAGGGACCATGTGCGATAGCCAGTTGGCGGCCCAGCTCAACGTCGACAAGGGCGTTGTGTGGGCGAAGCGCCAATCACTGGACATCCCCAGCGTTTCACCACGCCGCCGGCGGGCATGGACTGAGGCGGAGCTAGCATTGCTGGGCACGGCTTCCGACCAAGCATTGGCCGAGCAGTTCGGATGCACTGATTGCCAAGTTCGCCATGCCCGCAAGTAGAGAAATATTCCCAAGTTTCAGCCAGGTCACTGGACAGTGGTCATGCTTCAGCAGCTGGGGGCTGTACCCGACACGCACGTCGCTCAAGCTGCTGGCATTTCCGTAACCCGAGTAGGAGCGGAACGCCAAAGGAGGGGGATTCCGGTGGCCAGAGCGCCTAGGTGGTTCGACGGGCACCTCGCAGAACTGGGCACGAAACCAGATTCGCAGGTCGCGAAACAGCATGGCGTTGATGTGTCCACCGTCGCGAAAGTACGGTATGAACATGGCATCCCTGCCAGCACCAGTGCGAAGCGTCGGCCCTGGCAGCCCGAAGAGCTCGAGCTGCTGGGCAAGTTCTCGGATGCTGAAGTGGCCAGGAGGACGGGGCGCACGAGGTCGGGTGTGGCCATGAAGAGGATGAATCGGAGGATCCCGGGCATTGATCCTCGCGAAGCTGTGCGCCAGTATCAGCAGGCCCGGCAGTCGGTCTAGCTGGTCAACTTCGGCTCAGTAGCATGACCAAGCTTCGTATCTGGGGCGGCAACTTATCCGGTGAAGCGGAACATGTTGGCTCACGGGGCTCGAAAGACACGCAGAAATTGATTTTTTTCATTTATGCTGTTTAAAAATCGATTTTACGCAAGCGTAATCGACGGTTCTAGGTTTTCCCGTCCCGTAATCGATGTTTGCGGGATCTTGATCTTCAAAAAGTATGCCTGAACTCACTGACAACCCTATCGGAGCTGCCTGGCTCGCCGCCCATTTTGACGTGCAACCTATGGCAACTCTGCCGGTGATCAGCCGCATTGGGACACGCCGGGCAACGGAAGGCGTGGGTGGCTTTCGCCTTGAAACGTACACTGAGCCCATGAGACCTGTGGACTTGCCGGCTGCGCACCTACAGTTTCATCTGCGGCACGAAATACCCCAAATGGAGTTTCTTGCCCGGCTTTTTTCGACATCGGGTGGCGACTTTGTCCAGGAATGGGTGTCACGAGAGCCTACCGGGCAGTACGCCCGCAGGGCAGCCTTCCTCTATGAATGGTTTACTGGCGACGCACTGCAAGTGCCGGAGCGCCTTGGTGGCAACTATGTCGATGCGCTTGACGACGCCAAACAGGTAGCTGCGTCAGCCGAGGCCGTCGTCAAGGACGCCAGGTGGCGCGTGAACGATAACCTGCCGGGCACACGGTATTTTTGCCCGACGATCGTGAAGACTGATGCCTACCTACAAGCTGCGGGCCTTGATGTTAAGGCGCTCTTTGCTGGGCTGACTGACGAATTTGGTGAGGAGTTACTTTTGCGCGCTGCAGCCTGGATGACGCTGCGCGAGAGCAAGAGCAGCTTTGTCATTGAGGGCGAAGGGGACCGTACCACGCGGATCCAGCGCTTTGCTGATGTTATGGGGCGAAGAACCGGCGAGGGTGAGCAGCCACTTACTGACAGTGCCTCGGCCGAGTTGCAACGCGAGATCCTTGGCGACATAACAACGGCGACGCATTTTGGCTTCCGCCAGTCGCCCGTGTTCGTCGGCGAGACGGTCAGATACAGTGAAATAGTCCACTATGTCGCTCCCATCCAGGAAGATATCGCGAGCATGATGGATGGTCTGCGCACATTTATGGCGCGCACCCAGGGGCAACCTTCGGTGATGCGCAGCGCTGTAGCCGCGTTCGGCTATGTCTATGTCCACCCCATGGCTGACGGCAATGGACGGGTCCACCGCTTTCTGATCAATGATGTGCTTCGACGCGATGGCGTTATTCCTGCTCCCGTTATTCTCCCTGTTTCCGCTGTCATTACTGACGATGCCGGCGAGCGCCGCGCCTATGCCCGTGTGCTAGACACAGTGTCTGCTCCTCTGATGAAGGTAGTTCGCGGCAATGTGTCGTTCGCGTCCACCCGTACGCATTATCCGGATGGAATCTTTTCAAACCTGCAGTTCAACGGCGTGGACATCGCCCGACCACTGTGGAGGCACCTCGATCTCACTGCCCATGTAGAGTATCTGTCCAAGATCATCGAACGTACGATCACGGAACAGATGCGCGAGGAATCAAAATACCTGCGTGGTCATGCGCAGGCCAGAAATGCCCTGAAAGAAGTTGTCGAGATGCCTGACGAACAGGCGGACCGGGTGCTGCGTTCCATTGAGCAGAATAAGGGCCAGCTCAGCAATGTTCTCGCGAAGGAAATGCCTGTGCTCGAGCGTGCTGGCGTCTGGGCGGCAGTCGTTGAAGCGGTCGAAGCGGGGTTGCGTAGCGAGGCCCCGCCGGACCCGCACGTGGTCGAGCGTTATCACCCAACCAAGCCTGCTGGGAAATAGGGTACTTTCGTCAGCTGTCAGCCACCAGGAAGCCGCGGCGAGCATCTTTGCCTAAGCTTGTCTCTGAGGCGGGATTCATTCGCTGCTAGCTCGATTTCGAAGATATCTCATATGAGTTGCGTCTCCCCTCTGGGGTTTCGTACTTCGTACCAGCACCGGCATCCTTGCCGGCATGTCCTCGCCTGAGCAACCATCACCCGAAAAGCCCGCACCCGGCTGGGAAGCCATCGAACGTGACTTCCGCGCGGGATCCCGCGCGGTAACTGCCATTGCGGGGGAGCATGGCATCACCGAAGGGGCCATACGCAAGCGGGCCAAGAGGGACGGCTGGGTACGTTTGCCCAAAGCCAAGACCAGTACGGAGCCGAAGACTCCCAAGATTCGCACTGCTCTGGCCAGGCCCGTACTGGACCTTCGCCACCAGCGTTTCGTCGATGAGTACTTGATCGACCTGAATGGCACCCAGGCTGCTATTCGGGCAGGCTACAGCGCGAACTCGGCAGCAGAGCACGCTTACGACCTCCTCAGAAAGCCTCAGATCAAGGCAGCCATCGAGGCAAGCCAGAAGCGGCTGCAGGACAAGCTGGAGATCAAAGCCGAAAGCGTGGTGCGCCAGCTGGCCCTGATCGCTACGGCAGACCCCCGGGAACTGATCGAGGTGCGGGTGGGCTGCTGCAGGTGCTGCCATGGCGCAGGCCACCGGTCCCAGCGTACCGAACTGGAAATGACGAACGACCGTCAGCGCTGGGCCACCACGGGCAAGGATGCCAACGGTAAGATCGTCAACGTCAGCCGTGCCGAGACCATGAGCGAAGCCAATGCGACGCGCCAGCAACTGCAGACCCCATTCCCGGCCAGCCAGGGATTCACCGTGGGCAAGGTGCTCAAGGCCAAGGAGTTCGTGGCCGATCGCGATGCTGTCGGCCGCGGCTTCATGGAGCAGCTCTACGGCGTGCTGGACAAACAAGGCATGGACAGCCAGCAGCGTGCTGAGCTCGAGGACGCGCTTGGCCAGCTCTACCTGTCGGCGCTGCCGGATCTCAGCTGGGCCAAGCACGGCATCCACCGCAAGGGCACGCCCGGGTTCTCGCAGGACGCGCGCCGCGCCTTCGCGCAGAACGTTTTCCACGGTGCCAGCTACTTGGCCAAGCTGCGCTACTCCGACCAGTTGCAGGACCAGCTTTCGGAGATGGACAAGCACATCGCGTTGCGCAACAGCACCGCGGGCTACGATTCGGTGCGTGCGCGCCAGGTGCTGGACGAGATGCACAAGCGCCACGAATCGGCCATGAGCCCCAAGAGCAATTCGCTGTCGACTGCGCTGACCAGCCTGGGCTTCATCTATCACCTGGGCCTGTCGCCGGCGTCGGCTATGGTCAACCTGACCCAGACTGCGCTGGTGGCCTATCCGGTCATGGCCGCGCGCTGGGGCTATGGCAAGGCCAGCGCGGCGCTGATCAAGGCCAGTCAGGAGGCATTGCGCGGCAAGAACGACATCACCAAAGCCTTGAGCGTCGACGAAAAAGCCGCCTTTGACGAAGCGGTGCGATCCGGCGTGATCGACGTCACCATGGCCCACGATCTGGCCGGGATCGCGCAGGGTGAGGACATGGGCGTGATGTGGAAGTTCCGTCCTGTCATGAAGTGGGCCAGCTTCCTGTTCCACCACGCCGAGAAGTTCAACAGGCAAATTACGTTCGTTGCCGCGTACCGCCTGGCGCGCGACGCCGGCGCCGAGCCCACCAAGGCCTATGCCGACGCTGTGCAAGCTACCTACGACGGTCACTTCGACTACAGCTCCAACAATCGGCCGCGCGTGATGCAGGGCAACGCAGCCCGTGTGCTGCTGCTGTTCAAGCAGTACGGCCAGAACATGGTCTATACCTTGGCCAGGTCGGCCCAGCAGTCGCTCAAAGGTGCCAGCCAGCAGGAGCGGGCCCAAGCGCGCAAGACGCTGGGCGGCCTGCTGGTCATGCACGGCCTGGCGGCCGGAGCGCTGGGCCTGCCCATGGTCACGACGCTGCTGGCCGCGGCCTCGATGCTGGGCGGCGGCGACGATGAGCCCTGGGATGCGCAGGTCGCGCTGCAGAACATGTTGGCCGATACCTTCGGCCAGAAGCCGGCTGAGGTGCTGGCCCATGGTCTCTCGCGGCTCACGCCTTGGGACGTTTCCGGCCGTGTCGGTCTGGACCGGCTGATCTTCCCGGACATCCAGGAAGGGCTGGAGGGGCAGCGCTTGGGCGAATCGGCCATGGCTGCCGCTTTGGGCCCGGTGGCCGGCATCGGCATCAATGTGCTCAAGGGTCTGCAGGACATGGGTGACGGTCGGTACCAGCGCGGCCTGGAGACCATGGCGCCGAGCGCGCTGCGCGGGCTACTCAATGCATGGCGCTACGAGACCGAAGGAGTGAAGGACAAGAGCGGGATCGTGGTACAGGACGAGGTCGACGCGGCTGCACTGCTGGGCCAGGCTTCGGGCTTCTCGCCATCGAGCGTGCGCAGTTCGTTCGAAGGCAAGAGCGCGATCATCCAGCACGACCGAGCGCTGCAGGCGCGGCGCTCCACGCTGGTCGAGCAGTTCGCCATGGCGGCTATGTCCGAGGACGAAGAGGGCAAGGCCGATGCGCGGGCTGACATTGCCAAGTTCAACGAGAAGAACCCGGGCCGGCGGATCCAGCCGCTGCAACTGGCCCAGAGCGTGCGCATGCGGACCAAACGTATCGAGCAGGCGCAAGAAGGCGTCTACCTGCCGGCGAAGCGGCGGGATGCGCTGGAAGCTGGGCGGTTCGCCATAGGGCACTAACCGGAAGCAATGGCGTTGGGGCTGAAAGAGGCATGGCGCCGTTTGATACGCGATGCAGCGACTAACGCCTGCAGTTGATGGCGAAGCTGCCGACTTGGTTGCGCCGCGTTTCGTTCATGTGAACAATCACGTCATACTCACGTGATCTAGATTGACAGATCAACGGGTGTGGGCTCTCCGCTTTGAAAAAGTCTGGTGAGCGCGTGCTTGTACACTTCTTTGCGGGCCTACTTGGCGAGGTCATGTGCAAGCGACACTAGATCGGCGAGTAGCGCTGGAAAAATTAAGCATGACGATAGAACAAGTAAAGATGAGCATCAACACGCGAGGCCGCCCATGAAGGCGGTCTCCTTGTTTTCGGGTTGCGGAGGTTCGGATGCCGGCGTGATCGCAGCAGGCTTTGATGTGGTGATGGCCAATGACATCATTGGCTATGCCCGCGATGCTTATCTGGCGAACTTGCCCGCGACAGACTACGTGCTTGGCGACGTTGCCAAGATCCAGAGCTTTCCTGCAGCCGAGTTACTGGTTGGGTGTTACCCCTGCCAAGGCTTCAGCCAGGGTGGAGCTCGGGAAGCCGATCGTCGCATAAACCAACTTTATTTGGAATTCGCGCGTACGCTAGATGTGGTTGCACCCAAGGCTTTCATTGCTGAGAATGTGTCAGGCTTGCGCCGCTCTACCTACGAGCACATTCTGAAAGATCAACTCGACAAGTTCTCTGCCGCAGGGCCCCATGGATATCACGTGGTATGGAAAGAGTTGAAGGCTCACGAGTACGGGGTGCCACAGGAGCGGAAGCGCATAGTGCTGGTGGGCCTGCGGCGTGATCTTGGTCTGCACTATACATTTCCTGACCCTACGCACGGACCGCAGGCGGATAAGCCTTACCTGTCAATTGGCGAGGCGCTGCAGGGCTTGCCTGACTGGCCTGAGGGCGAGTTCTGTGAAGATGAATTTCACTGGTACTACTTGAGTCGAAACCGTCGGCGCGACTGGGGCGAGATCAGCAAGACCGTGGTAGCACATATGCGCCACATGCCGCTGCACCCGATTAGCCCGGTGCTCAACCGCATACACACTGACAAGTGGGAATTCGCATCGGACAAACCGGCTCGGCGTTTCAGTTATCGTGAGGCAGCTCGCCTGCAAGGTTTCACGTCCCGCTATCTTGAGCACGGAGGGGATTTTGTGTTCCCGGACGACTGCATGCACGCCAACGGTCAGCTGGGTAATGCCATGCGCTACCGCTATAAGGTCATTGGCAACGCCGTCCCTCCGCCACTCTTCGAAGCTGTGGCTAGGGCACTACCCAACGTGTGGGATTAGGCCGCAAGTTGTTGTTTGGCTATATCAAGCCCCTGCACGATCTGTGCAGCGAGATTCAGGCGGTCGCTTGCTAGGTGGCCCTCGCCCAGCGCTTGAACAATGCGCATGCGGTCAAATACTAGGCCGGCTGTTCGTGCTAGATGGTTGAGAATCGGATCCACGGCGTGGCGGGGGGTGAAGAAGCTTCGCACTGGCTGGGTTCTAGGCAGCCTGAACCATTCCTTAAAGTCGTCGAGGTCCAATTCCTTGTCTTTTTTCAGCCAGTCCGCTCCACAGGCGCATTGACCAAGTAGATAAAGTTGTCCCATGCGTTGGTCAGGCCATTGGCGCCAAACCACGACATCCAATCCATCTTCCTTGACGAACTTAGGTGCAGGGTCCTCGGGTAAATGCTCAGCATGCTGCCATTGCCACTCGCTAGGGTAGCTACCTGATTGTTTTTTGACGTCCTCGATCAAGGTCTTGAAGCGAGCGACATTTTTGGGACGGGGCCAGCCGGTTCGGTAGCCTCGAGCTTGCGGTCCCAAGTAGCCACGACCAGCCAGCAGACTCAGGTTTTCAAACAGCCTGGGCAATTCGCAAAACGGCGCGGCGCTCAGCGAAGGTGCCTGGCAAATGCCCAGAAGCAACTCGTACACCGGCAAATCGCCCGGCGTGTAGATCAAGGAGTTGCCGTCGATCTCGAACGGGTAAGCGTCACCCAGCAGTTCCTGGCGCTGCTCAAGCTGTTCCAGCACAGTTCCCTGCCGGGATTCCTGCAAAATTTCCTGTCCCTGCAGGCGATCGCTGGCAATCAGTTGGTCGGCATCCTCGGCGGCAAACTCATCACCCGTTTCAGCCATGGCCTCGTCCTGGGTGCCGACAGACACGTGTGATGTGCCTCGTAGCACGGCTGCCCATTCAGTTTCGTCCGCATTTTGTGCCAATTTGTCTAGGGGATATCGGATTTCCCAGGCTGTCTGCTGCCTGGGTCTAGTCAGCCTACGCATTGGTTCACTCCAACTCGCCAAGCTGCAAAGCAATGAGTTGCTTGCCCAAGTTGTTGGCCAAGCTGTTAACCTGCTTAGCTAACGGCACGAAGCTGGTCGCCGTCGCCGTCAACTCGTTTGGTGGTGTGGCGTTCAATGCTGCGATTAGATCGCCCAGGATACTCTTGCAGTCAGCCAAGCCTTCACGCAGCCTCTCTTCAAGAGGCAATGTCTCGTATTCGATCTCGTCGACCGCTTTGCCACGTTTCAAGTAGGCGATTTTTTCTTGATCGTCCAGCAGAGCGGCCAAGTTCCCAATTTGGCGCGAGTCTTCGATTGCAGCCGAGCGCCCCACATTTTGGTTGCCAAACATCGAGACCACCAGCAGGCTAGCGTCGTCGATCTTGGCTGCGGCGATCGGTAGCTTTTGGGGCTCATCCGGCATGCCGACGAATTGCCTGGCCGTCGGATATCCGAATAGGGTGTAGATCCAGGAGAACGGGTACTCCTTGTTACTGCCGCGGCCCTTTCGAATACTGCTCTCTGGGACAAATTTGCCTTCATCGATCAGCTGATTGATGAAGTAGTAGCCCTCCAGCAGCCGCTTGACGGTGCGATGCTGGTCGCCTGTCATCACTGCGATTTCCTTGATATCAATCGCATTGCTTTCGATCACGCGCGCGATCCAGGCGGCTTTTGCGTAGGAGTCCCAACCTTGAGATGCGGCGATGTGCCGCACCCCAAGGTATGACAGCAGATCCTTCTCCTTCTCATGCAGTCCGAACCTGATGATCGGTACCTGTTCGAAGCTGGTTTGACCGTTGTCCTTCTGGATGCGGAGGTAATGCTCCTGCTTTCGCGTCTGATTCTTCGCTCGGGGATCGTTGTTCAGCAGTAGGCATGCCGCCAGGCGGCGGTTGCCCTCCACAACTACTAAGCGGTCGGAGTTCTCCTGTTCGCGGCAGATCAACGGCTCCGCCACGAAATAGCCATTGACTGAGATTGAGCTGAGTACGTCGTCGATGCCGAAGTCCCGGACAATGTAATCCAGAATTTCCATCTGAGTCCGCTGTACATTGGCGCTACGACCGAAACGTGGGTTCTGGTAGTCGAAGTCGAGACGACTCAGGTCGATGTACTCGACCGTCTTGCCCTCGATGTCGGACTGCCTCGTTTTTTTCGGTTTCGTTGCCATTTTTAGCCTTTCCTCAATGATCACCACACTTGACGGTTCGCTTTAAGCTGCTGCCTCAGGGTCTAGTGCATAGCAAAGCCCACGTAGCGCGGCGTCCTCATTGTGCTGTTTGAACGTGCAGCTTGGGGCCCACGCCCTCGCGCTATGGGTTGCGTCGAGTCTTCACGTAGTGTCGTGATAGTCTACCTTTATTGCTTGGGAGCTGGTCAGGTCAACGCCCATCCATTTGAGGCATGAACTGATTGTTTATGTAGGCTTCATCCGTGTGTCAGCCTGTGATCTAAATAGAGCAAGACGGCGGACTCAGACGCGAGTAGTTGTTCAATCGAATTTCAAGTTCCTTAGGCAGAGGCACCGAGCCACCGGTTGCGCCCGATGGGTGCTGTAGGAGCGCTAGCTAGGCTTCGGCTTGTTGATCCATGGCCTGCGAGGCGGCAGTCGGCTTGGAGCGGCATCCCGTTTACGGTCAGGTACTTACGGAAACTGGCACACATCTTCGGCCTTCAGCACTCAAAGTCTCATCCGGATCCGTCCAACAGTTTGAAATTTGTGCCAGAATGTCTGACGGCGCTAGGCAGGTGCCGTCCATCCGTCAAAGAAAAGCTGTTGACCAGCACTGCCGTTAAACATTTCCTTCAACTTGGCATGTCTTGTTCAGGTCCAGGAGGCGGTAGACGGGTGACGTTTTAGATGGGCCAGAAGGACCAGTCATGTTGAATGAAGACATTCGTCCGACGTCTATCGTCGGTATCAAGCGTTTGGCCAAAACCCTTAAGGGCGCGCGCAACATACCCCACAACCAAGCTTTGAATGAAGCGGCACGCATAGCCGGCTTCGAAAGCTTTCGCCACGCTGGAAATAAGCTAACCGGACCCAAGGGGCAGGTCGCAACTCCATCACTCCACCGGTTGTACATCACAGGATTCTGGAGGGAGCGCGAGACCGGCGCCCGGGGGCGTGAAACCATATGGGTCGACCTGTCCTCCGCTTGGCTTAACTTGGTTACGCGCCGTCAGATGAAGGCTAGGGGGCCGCTGGTGCAGCTGGTGCCACAGGCCGAAGACCACCTGTCCTACCACTACGTGTTCACGTCCCAAGACGAAGCTCGTAGAGAAGTTTGTGCCGCTGTCCGGACATTCCAGTTTATGGATGCGACTAAGCTGCGCCCCAGTACAGCGCATGCCCGTATGTATCCTGGCGGGAACTCCAACAACGCTATCCCCGGAAGAGATCATTACAGCTACTGGTACGACCCAGTTAGCAAAGGCTACGTGTTTGCGGACGAGCCTTACGAGCGCGCAGCAATGGCTGCAGCGGTTGGACGGGCAGCTTGGGCCGTCAAATACGATTACGAAATCATCAGATCCAACTGGCAAGGAATGCACAACCCAAACGGTCCAAGCGGCTCTCGCTTGTACCTGATTACGAGTAGGAAAAATGAGGCCTTGGCTGCTCGGCTAGTTGCAGCACTTGACCGTCTGCCGCCTCCCGTGTTGGAGGAAAATTGGGTAGGCAACTCCGCGGAGGGGATGGCACGGTACAAGAGTCCTGCGGAGCTACGCGAAGAGGGCTCGTCGGTGTCAGTAGCCATTGCGGCTCCCAAACCGCGACGCTCAAGTTCAGCACGTGTGCTGCAAGAGGTCCGCCCTGGTCGCATGCCCATTGAGATGCACGAAGAAATCGGGCGCAAGCTGAAGTCCGTGATGGCTGACACATCCAACCGTGACGGGGTCTATAAGCGGCTCGGCATCGTTCGGTGCGAGATGGACGATTGGATTCAACGCGAGTATGACGCCACCGACCTTCCAATGGATCGATTTTCCGAGGTGTACTACGGCTCTATGCCGCAGAAGAGTTATGCGCGGTCGTTAGCTTCAGATCAGGCCGCACAACATATCCAAGCATTGGAGTTCGTGAAAATTGAGGTAGCGCGCCATTACGACAAGTCGCAGATCAAGTCGATGGTGGGTAAGATCGACTCTGCCATCAAATCGCTTAAGGCCTGGGTTGTAAAACGGTAGCTTAACCGTTCGCTGCTAAGTCCTTGTCTACAAAGGCCCAGCTTGCCCATAGCGAAGAAAGCTTAATTGGATCGGCTGGTGCTCTAACGCTCGAAAAGCTCAAGCGCGCGGTAATGGCAAAGCGTATCTGGCATGTCCGCGTAGAAATGCTGCTAATTTGGTGGTTCAAGAGCAACTCATAATGAACCTAAAAGCGAACCTAAATTAGCGGATTTCAGCGTACTGGAGCGCATGCGTTCATAGGGAGCGGTACGCAGGAATACGCCTGAAATACCCCTATCGGGTGTTCGAATCCCTCCGTTTCCGCCAGGACTTAAAGCCCCAAGTGAGCAATCGCTTGGGGCTTTTTCCTTTGCCGCGGATCTTCGGTCCCTCTGGCAAAAGCGCGCCGATGTCGCCACCTTTCGCTCGGATAAGGAACAATGGCCGCTCAAACCACGCTGTCCGTACGACAGCGTTTGGTATCCAGGAGCTTGCAGCCATGCGCGCTGAACCGCACCGGGTTTCGTGGAGGCAGTTTGGTTTAAGTCAGGCCGCCACCGAGGTGGCCTGACTGGCGAGTTGCCGGTAGTAGTTTGCCTCAGCCTCTGCCGGCGGAATGTACCCGATGGGCTCAATGGAACGGCCCCCTGAATCTCAGGACACAGTCACCCACCTAAGATAAGAGGTAGGCATATGACTGTATTTATGACCAACATGAAGTCTGAGAGTGCATCGGAGGTGGTCGGGCCAGAGCGGCGCAGGCGCTGGTCTCTGCAAGACAAGCTGCAGATGGTCCGCGAAAGCTATGAGCCAGGTAACTCTGTTTCCATGGTTGCCCGGCGCCACGAAGTGAACCCGAATCAGCTGTTCCAGTGGCGAAAGCTGCACCAGGCCGGAGCCCTGTCGGCCGTGTCCGCAGGCGAGGCAGTGGTTCCTGCATCGGAGCTTGCGAAGGCGCTCCAGGAGATCAAGGCCTTGCAACGGGTGCTGGGCAAGAAGACCCTGGAGAACGAGATCTTGAAGGAAGCGGTGGAGTACGGCCGAGCAAAAAACTGGATTGCGCGCTCGCCCTTGTTGCCGGAGGACGACCGTTGAAGCCGGTCTGCGAAGTCCTCGGCGTAGCGCGCTCGGGAGCAACGGCACGACGGGCTCGGCCTGCAGATTGGCGTGATGGCCGCTCGGCACGTCGCACGAGCGATGAAGAATTGGTCGGCGAGTTGCGCGAGGCAGTTGCTCATCTGCCGAGCTACGGCTACCGACGTGCCTGGGGCGTACTGCGTCGTCAGCGCGAAGCGCGCCAAGCCCCAGCGATCAACCTGAAGCGAGTCCACCGAGTTATGCGTACGCATGGCTTGCTCCTGGCAAGCAAGCCAGTGCAGCCACGCCCGCAGCGCCGCCATGAAGGCCGCGTGGCTGTCGACGCGAGCGACCGGCGATGGTGCTCTGATGGCTTTGAGTTCAGGTGCGATAACGGCGAGCCGGTGCGCGCTACATTCGCGCTGGACTGCTGCGACCGCGAAGCGATGAGTTGGACCGCAACCACCGCAGCGCAAACAGGCGACATCGTGCGCGACGTAATGCTGGCAGCCGTGGAGCATCGGTTCGGGCAATCATTGCCCGAGAGTCCCATCGAGTGGTTGACCGACAACGGAGCGCCTTACGTCGCCCGGCATACGCGGGCCTTTGCGCTGGACATCGGCCTGCAGCCTTTGACTACGCCGGTATGCTCGCCGCAGAGCAACGGAATGGCGGAATCGTTTGTGAAGACCATGAAGCGCGATTACATCGCCTTCATGCCCAAGCCCGATGCGCGCACGGCGATTGCCAACCTGAGGCTCGCCTTCGAGCATTACAACGAACACCATCCCCATAGTGCCTTGAAATACCGCTCGCCGCGCGAATTCAGGCAGTTGAGAAGTTCCCGAAACCAAGGGTGACTTGGTGTCCTGAGATACGGGTGGCAGTCCACTCAAGCAGCCTGTGGTGGTTAAACCAGGACACCCATTCGAGAGTGGCCAGTTCCAGAGATTCTTTGGATTTCCACGGTGCCCGGCGGTGGATCAACTCGGCCTTGTACAAGCCGTTGATGGTCTCG
>Ga0302347_1003370_pt1 | contig 14222 bp, 12 predicted proteins | sample PhyWR1_FD_202178 | JGI IMG/M metagenome (GOLD analysis project Ga0302347, IMG submission 202178) | Leaf surface microbial communities from wheat plants in UC Gill Tract Community Farm, Albany, California, United States - DLSL W.R1 (v2)... | ecosystem: Host-associated > Plants > Phyllosphere >...
GATTGATACCGTATGCTACAACTTCATGCCCATCCTTGACTGGACGCGTACCGATCTCGAATACACCCTGCCGGATGGCTCAAAAGCGCTGCGTTTTGACCAGATCGCGTTTGCCGCATTTGAGTTGCATATCCTCAAGCGTAAGGGCGCAGAGGCGGACTATAGCGAGCAGGAGCAACAGCAGGCGCAGGCGTACTTTAATGCCATGAGCGGCGCTGATATTGAAAAGCTGACGCGCAATATCATTGCCGGTCTGCCTGGCGCAGAAGAGGGCTACACGCTGGACCAGTTCCGCGCACGGCTGGCTGAATATGACCATATTGATAAAGCCCAACTGCGTGAAAATATGGCCTGGTTCCTGCGTGCAATTGTTGCAGTGGCAGATGAAGTGGGCGTTCGTCTGGCAGTCCATCCTGACGATCCGCCGCGTCCCATCCTTGGCCTGCCGCGTATCGTTTCTACTATTGACGATATGCAGTGGCTGAAAGACACGGTTGACAGTATTAATAACGGTTTCACTATGTGCACCGGTTCCTATGGCGTACGCGCGGATAATGACCTGGTGCGGATGGTTGAAACGTTCGGCGATCGTATCCACTTTACGCATCTGCGCGCCACCTGTCGGGAAGAGAACCCTAAAACATTCCATGAAGGATCGCACCTTCAGGGCGACGTAGACATGGTGGCAGTGGTTAAAGCGGTACTGACTGAAGAACTGCGGCGTAAAAAAGCCGGCGATCTGCGGCCTATTCCGTTCCGTCCGGATCACGGCCATCAGATGCTTGACGATCTGCGCAAGAAAACCAATCCGGGTTATTCAGCGATCGGGCGTTTAAAAGGCATGGCGGAAGTGCGTGGCGTTGAGCTGGCGCTGAAGCAGACGCTGTTCCCTGAACTGCTGTAAACCATAAAAAAGCGATAGCGGCCTGTGCCGTTATCGCTTTCCACTGTGCTATCGGGTGGCTGTTGCGCCTGACAAACGTACCGCCAGGCGCCAGGGATTTAGTCAGCGCGACCCATGTAGCGGCACTCTTCGATATGAATGCGGATTTTCTCACCGGTGGTCAAATATTCTGGCACCTGAACCACCAGGCCGGTCGACATTTTAGCCGGCTTGGTACGCGAGCTGGCTGATGCGCCTTTAATACCCGGTGCTGTTTCAACAATCTCCAGATCCACCGTCTGCGGCAGCTCCAGCGCCAGAAGCTGGCCATCCCAGGTCAATACCTGCATATCCGGCATTCCGCCTTCAGGAACAAACTGCAGCTCTTCTTCAATCTGATCTTTGGTGAAGGTGTAGGGGGTGTAATCTTCTTTATCCATGAAAACGTACTCGTCGCCGTCAACATAGGAGAAGTCAACAAAACGGCGGGTCAGGGTAACAGTATCGAGAATGTCGTCGCCTTTAAAACGCTCTTCAACCTTCAACCCGGTACGCACATCGGAAAAACGCATTTTGTACAGCGTTGCTGCACCGCGGGCGCTCGGTGACTGAATGTCAATATTCTTAACAATCAGCAGCTTGCCGTTATAGTTCAGCACCATACCTTTTTTGATTTCATTCGCTCTTGGCATTGCAGTAATCCTGTTTACGCAGATGTATAAAATATCGCGTCAAGGTACTCGTGACGGGGCTTTCAGGCAAGGGGATTTGCAGGGTTTTGCTATCTCAGCGCAAGAGATGCTACTGTGCTTTCTGTTGCCTGCTCAAAAGAGAGTCATTATGCCATGTCGTGCGGACTGCGGTGCCTGTTGCACAGCACCTTCTATTTCCAGTCCCATCCCCGGCATGCCTGACGGCAAGCCAGCAAACACCCCCTGTATTCAGCTTGATGAACACCTGCGCTGTAAGATTTTTACCTCGCCGCTGCGCCCGAAAGTGTGTGCCGGGCTACAGCCCTCTGCCGAGATGTGCGGTGAGACGCGCGCGCAGGCAATGACATGGCTGATTGATCTCGAAATGCAGACCGCCCCTTAAACGTCTTTAATACGCATCAGACAGGCAAAACCGGCCACGCACATGAACAGGGCAATCCAGAACACCGCGTGATAACTCCAGATTTCGGCGACGATCCCTGCCAGCGAGCCGGCGATGATCCAGCCCACACGCGTGGTATTGCTGTATAACGTGGTGGCCGACCCGGCCTGACCCGGCATCAGGTCCTGAAAATAGAGCATACCGATACCCGCCAGAATACCGATATAGATGGCGTTGAGCAGCTGCATTGCCAGCAGCAGGGCAGGCGTGTGTACCGTCAGCATACCGAGATAAAACAGCAGGCCGGCGACGATGGCGATGCGCATTAGAAAGCGTTTTCCAAAACGTTTTGCGTAATAGCCAGCAATCAGCATGGTGGGGATCTCAAGACCCGCCGCCGTTCCCATCATTAAGCCAGCGAGTTTTTCCGGCAGATGCAATTCGTCAATAATAAACAGCGGCATATTGATGATGTACAGGCTATTGGTGCCCCACATCAGCGTACAAATCACGAACAGTAACAGCGTATCGCGGCGGTTGCGGCGCGGCGCTTCAATGCTGCCCGGGGCCACTGTCGCGAGCTTCGGCATGGTCGGCAGAAATAAACGAACCATCACGCCGCACACCATAAATGCCACGCCAGCGCAGAGATACATCGCGGTAAAGCCAAATCCCATCGCCAGCGCATAGGCTAGCGGCGGACCAATGACCCATGCCAGCGAAACCTGCGCCCGCAGAATCGAGCTGAACATAACCGCTTCACGTCCGGTGCGGTCGGCGTGTTCACGCGCCAGAGCGAACATTTGCGGATTAGCCGTCGAGCCAAAGCTACTTAAGAAAACACCGATAAACAATAAGATAAAGTAGTTCCGGTTCCAGGCAAATAACAGACAAGCCAGCACGCCCAGCACACAGCAAAAAACAATCAGGCTTTTACGATCGCCTTTGCGATCCGAACGTCCGGCCAGAAACTGGCTGACCACGATGCCAATGATTGCGCTACCGGTAAAAAAGAAGCCGACCATCGCCGGTCTGGCGTGGACTTCATTGGTCAGAAACAGACTCAGCGTAGGCGTCTGCAATGCCCCTGCGATACCCGTCAGAAAGGCGACGATCAAAAAGGACGCGGAGGTAAAATCAAACGCGCGCGGTGGAGAGGCGACAGGTATATTTTGCATCGGATCGTTCAGGCTTAATGGGAGGACGCCGGATTTTACGCTGGTGCAATCAAAATAAATAGAGTGGGCGATCAAATCCGGCACGATAAATCAAAACAGCTTTTCAGCTTTATCAGCCGTGGCTGAACAAGCTGAAGTTCTGTCTGCGAACCTGTTATGTACGTCAGCAGATTGACACTTTTTGACATGAAATGTGCTGTAGCTCTAAATTCTGTTATCCAAAACGTAACATTTCTTGCAGGAAAGCGCTGAACGTACCAGACTCCTTGAAACGTTTCAGCGTCATCTTTCCATTAGCCGTAACCGGGATGGCGCATTTTTTCTCAATGTAGCTGAAACGATTCAATTCAGCGGAGAGGAGACCCATGTTCCAGTTATCTGTGCAGGATATTCATCCCGGCCAACAGGCAGGGAATAAAGAAGAGGCCATTCGTCAGATTGCCGCTGCGCTCGTGCAGGCCGGTAATGTGGCTGATGGCTATGTTGATGGCATGCTGGCTCGCGAGCAGCAGACTTCCACTTTTCTCGGCAATGGCATTGCCATTCCACACGGCACCACTGACACCCGCGATCGGGTGCTGAAAACCGGGGTTCAGGTTTATCAGTTTCCACAGGGCGTGGCCTGGGGCGAAGGGCAGACGGCCTGGGTCGCTATCGGTATTGCTGCCAGCTCTGACGAACACCTGGGCCTTTTGCGTCAGTTGACGCACGTACTAAGCGACGATTCTGTGGCAGAACAGTTGAGAACTGCCACCACGGCGGAAGAGCTGCGTGCCCTGCTGATGGGTGAAAAGCAGAGTGAAATGCTGAAACTCGATAATGCCACCCTGTCACTGGACATTAGCACCAGCGATCTGGTGACGTTGCAGGCGCTGAACGCCGGTCGCCTGAAAGAAGCGGGCGCGGTGGATGCCGGTTTTGTTGCCCGAGCAGTCACAGAGCAACCGCTGAACCTGGGGCAGGGCGTATGGCTGAACGACAGTGCTGAAGGCAATCTGCGCAGCGCCATTGCCGTCAGCCGTCCGTCATCCGCTTTTGATCTCGAAGGTCAGCCGGTTGGCCTGCTGCTGACGGTAGCAATGGCGGACACTCAGCCTGTTGCCGTACTCGACCGCCTGAGCCGCCTGCTGCTTGACAATAAAGCTGACCGCCTGCTGACAGCCGATGCCGCAACGTTGCTGGCGCTGTTAACCAGCGATGATGCATTGGCTGACAACGTGCTGAACGCTGAGTTTGTGATCCGTAATGAACACGGTCTTCATGCGCGTCCTGGCACCATGCTGGTCAACACGATCAAGCAGTTTACCAGCGATATTACCGTTACCAATCTCGACGGCAGCGGCAAACCTGCCAACGGTCGCAGCCTGATGAAAGTGGTTGCGCTGGGCGTGAAAAAAGGCCATCGCCTGCGCTTTACTGCGCAGGGCGCCGATGCTGAACAAGCGCTGAACGCTATCGGAACGGCCATTGCCGCCGGTCTTGGGGAGGGCGCAGCATGAGCCGTCGCGTAGCAACTATCACGCTTAACCCGGCGTACGACCTGGTTGGATATACCCCGGAAGTCGAGCGTGGTGAAGTCAATCTGGTGCGCACCACCGGCCTTCATGCCGCCGGTAAAGGCATCAACGTCGCCAAAGTGCTGAAGGATTTAGGCATCGACGTGACCGTGGGCGGTTTTCTCGGCAAAGACAACCAGGACGGATTTCAGCAACTGTTCAGCGAGCTGGGCATTGCTAACCGGTTTCAGGTTGTTCAGGGCCGTACGCGTATTAACGTCAAGCTGACCGAAAAAGACGGCGAAGTAACAGATTTCAACTTCTCCGGTTTTGACGTCACCCCGGCTGACTGGGAGCGCTTTGTTGCAGACTCACTGAGCTGGCTGGGACAGTTCGATATGGTCTGCGTGAGCGGCAGTCTGCCGGCCGGCGTTAGCCCGGAAGCGTTTACCGACTGGATGACGCGTCTGCGTAGCCAGTGTCCGTGCATTATTTTTGACAGCAGCCGTGAAGCGCTGGTGGCCGGTCTGAAAGCAGCGCCGTGGCTGGTTAAACCCAACCGCCGCGAACTGGAGATTTGGGCCGGACGTAAACTGCCCGATTTGCAGGATGTAATTGAAGCGGCCCATGCGTTGCGCGAGCAGGGGATTGCTCACGTGGTTATCTCGCTCGGCTCCGAAGGTGCGCTGTGGGTTAACGCATCCGGCGAATGGATTGCCAAACCGCCATCTGTTGACGTTGTCAGCACGGTAGGGGCCGGCGACTCCATGGTCGGCGGACTGATTTACGGCCTGCTGATGCGTGAATCCAGCGAACACACATTACGTCTGGCGACCGCCGTGGCTGCTCTGGCCGTGAGCCAGAGTAATGTCGGCATTACCGATCGTACCCAGTTGGCCGCGATGATGGCGCGCGTTGACTTACAACCCTTTAATTGACAGCAGGAGAGGCATAATGAAAACGCTGCTGATTATTGACGCCGGTCTCGGACAGGCCCGCGCCTATATGGCGAAGACTCTGTTACGTGCTGCGGCGCAAAAAGCACAAGTTGAAATCACCGATAATCCTGACGATGCTGAACTGGCAATTGTTCTGGGTAATGCACTGCCTGCGGACAGTGCGCTAAACGGTAAAAACGTTTTTCTGGGCGATATTAACCGCGCAGTGTCCCATGCGGAGCTGTTTTTAAGCGAAGCACAAGCCCAGGCAACGCCGTATAGCGCACCTGCTGCCGCGCCAGTGGCATCAGTCACGCCAGCAGGCCCGAAACGCATCGTCGCCGTTACCGCCTGTCCGACCGGGGTTGCTCACACCTTTATGGCCGCTGAGGCCATCGAAACCGAAGCGAAAAAACGCGGCTGGTGGGTAAAAGTCGAAACCCGCGGATCGGTCGGGGCAGGTAATGCGATTACGCCGGAAGAAGTGGCCCAGGCCGATCTGGTGATTGTGGCCGCCGATATCGAAGTTGACCTGGCGAAATTTGCCGGTAAGCCGATGTATCGTACCTCTACCGGACTGGCACTGAAGAAAACCGCGCAGGAGCTGGATAAAGCGCAGGCCGAAGCGCGTCCGTATCAGCCGTCGGGTCAGCGTTCGGCAACCACTACCGACGCGAAAAAAGAGAGCGCAGGCGCTTATCGTCACCTGTTAACCGGCGTGTCATACATGCTGCCTATGGTGGTTGCAGGCGGTCTGTGTATCGCGCTGTCATTTGCCTTCGGCATCAAAGCGTTTGAAACCAAAGATACCCTTGCGGCAGCATTGATGCAGATTGGCGGCGGTTCAGCCTTCGCCCTGATGGTACCGGTGCTGGCAGGCTTTATTGCCTTCTCCATTGCCGACCGTCCTGGCCTGACGCCGGGTCTTATCGGCGGTATGCTGGCAGTGAGCGGCGGCTCGGGCTTTATCGGCGGGATCATCGCCGGTTTCCTGGCAGGTTACACCGCGAAGCTTATTAGCACTCAGGTGAAACTGCCGCAAAGTATGGAAGCGCTAAAGCCGATCCTGATTATTCCGCTGTTCTCCAGCCTGATTGTTGGTCTGGCGATGATTTACCTGATCGGTCAACCGGTGTCGCTGCTGCTGAACTGGCTAACCGTATGGTTGCAGAATATGGGCACCGCGAACGCCGTTCTGCTGGGGGCGATCCTGGGCGCGATGATGTGTACCGATATGGGTGGTCCGGTAAACAAAGCGGCCTACGCATTCGGAGTTGGCCTGCTGAGTACGCAGACGTATGCGCCGATGGCGGCGATCATGGCGGCGGGTATGGTTCCACCGCTGGCGATGGGCATTGCAACGCTGATTGCCGGACGCAAGTTCGACAAAGGCCAGCGTGAAGGCGGTAAAGCGGCGCTGGTACTGGGGCTGTGCTTCATCTCTGAAGGGGCGATCCCGTTTGCCGCCCGCGATCCGATGCGTGTTCTGCCGTGCTGTATCGTTGGCGGCGCAGTCACGGGCGCCCTTTCCATGGCGGTAGGCGCAAAACTGATGGCACCGCACGGCGGCCTGTTTGTGCTGCTGATCCCGGGAGCAATCACGCCGGTGCTGGGATATCTGCTGGCAATTGTCGCCGGTACGCTGGTTGCCGGTATATCTTACGCGTTGGTAAAACGCCCGGATGTACAGACGGCAGCGAAAGTCGCGTAATCCTCTGTGCAGGTAAAAAGGGCCGATTTATCGGCCCTTTTTTATGGTTTCATCTCAGACTAGTTGCTGTGCCTTTAACCACGCAATTTCTTCTGCCCAGATGTCCGGATTAACCGTCTCAAGAATCAATGGAATACCGTCAAACCGGGAGTCCTGCATGATCCAGCGAAAAGCATCGTGGCCAATATTACCTTCACCCAGGCTGTGGTGCCGGTCGACCCGGCTGGCAAACTGGCTTTTGGCATCGTTAAGATGCATTCCGCGCAGATAAGTAAACCCGACAACGCGCTCAAACTCCGCGAAGGTCTTCGCCGTCTCTTCAGCGCTGCGTAAATCATAGCCGGCGGCAAAGGCGTGGCAGGTATCAATACAGACGCCGACGCGGGACTTATCTTCAACGCCGTCAATGATGGCGGCCAGATGCTCGAACTTAAAGCCAAGATTGCTGCCTTGTCCGGCAGTATTTTCGATAACGGCGGTGACACCCTGCGTTTTATCCAGCGCCATATTAATCGACTCAGCAATGCGCGCCAGGCAGTCATCTTCCGGAATTTGTTGCAAATGGCTTCCCGGATGGAAGTTCAGCAGCGTTAACCCTAGTTGCTGACAGCGCGTCAGCTCATCAATAAACGCCTCGCGCGATTTCTCCAGCGCCTCTGCGCCAGGGTGGCCGAGATTAATTAAATAGCTGTCATGCGGCAGGATCTGTGCGGGAGAAAACTGATGCTTCTCGCAGGCCTGCTGAAAAGCCGCGATACCCTCTTCGCTTAACGGTGCGGCACGCCACTGGCGCTGATTTTTGGTAAACAGCGCAAAGGCAGTCGCATTAATTTCAGCGGCGCGAGTGACAGCATTTGCCAGACCGCCCGCAGCGCTGACATGCGCTCCAACATACTTCATAAAAAACTCCTGTTAAACCCGCCAGGGCAGAGCGCTCTATCATAGCGGGTTAACCGGGAGAAGTTGTAAGCTTTATCGCAACAGCGCGTGGACGGCAAAATTGATCGCGCCGCCGCCGACAATGAGCCAGACGAACAGCAGCAGGGCCATGAGCAGCGGTTTAAGGCCTGCTTTTTTCAGCGCGCTGACGTGTGTTGTCAGCCCGAGGGCTGCCATTGCCATCGCGAGAAAGAGCGTGTCGATCATTGTTAACGCATCGACTACCGATTCTGGCAACAGATGGAACGAGTTAAAAACGGCCACCCCAATAAACAGCACTGCAAACCATGGAATAGCAATTTTGCCTTTTTGTCCGCCGCTGGCCGGGGCGAGTTGACGAACCCGGGCCGCCAGAATGAGCAAAAAGGGAGCCAGCATCATCACCCGGATCATCTTGGCAATCACCGCGGCATTTTCTGCCTGCGGCGCTACCGCATGGCCCGCCGCAACGACCTGCGCCACTTCATGTATTGTCGAACCGATATAGATGCCGTAGGTCTGCGGGCTACACCACGTGTCGAGCAGGTGATACATCGCCGGATACAGAAAAATAGCGACCGTGCCAAAAATAACCACCGTCGCCACCGCCACCGTAACTTTACTGGCATCAGCTTTGACGACCGGCTCCGTTGCCAGCACTGCCGCCGCGCCGCAGATACTGCTGCCAGCGCCAATAAGCCAGGTGGTTTGCTTATCCAGACCAAACCACTTTTCCCCGACAAAGCAGGCGATCAGAAAGGTGCTGGAGAGCGTCAGAATATCGATCAATACGCCGCTGGCACCGACATCTGCAATTTGTGAAAACGTGAGGCGAAAGCCATAAAGAATGATCCCCAGGCGCAGCAGATGCTGTTTGGCGAACTGTACGCCCGCATCGCAACGTGGGCTGATAGCGGAATACACCGTATTACCCACGATCATGCCGAGCAGAATAGCCAGCGTCAGAACGCTAAAACCTGCGCCGGCGACCGCCGGGAAGGAGCCAGCCCACAGTGAAATACCGACCAGCGCCGCGCTAATGAGCAGTCCCGGAAGCTGGCGTACGGGGCGACGCTGCATATTGTGTGTTGTGAGTTCAGTCATAACCCTCTCCTTTGTCGGTACATAAGGTTATGCTGCAGCGACATAAAAATAAAATTGATTATATATTTATAATTAATCAGAATAAGTGGTAAGCGCTGTCATCCGAACCCAGGAGCCGTTATGCATATTACGCTGCGTCAAATTGAAGTGTTTGTTGAAGTCCTTAAATGCAGCTCAACCACCCAGGCATCACAAATGCTCTCACTGTCGCAATCCGCAGTGAGTGCAGCATTAACCGATCTGGAGGGGCAACTTGGCGTTCAGCTTTTTGATCGGGTGGGCAAACGGCTGGTGGTGAATGAGCATGGACGCCTGCTGTATCCGCGCGCGCGGTTATTGCTTGAGGATGCGGGAGAAATCGAAAAACTGTTTAAAGAGGATAACGGGGCCATCCGCGTCTCGGCGAGCAGTACTATCGGCAACTATATTCTGCCGGAAGTGATCGCCCGCTACCGGCATGACTTTCCCGAATTACCGCTTGAGATGAGCGTGGGTAACAGCCAGGATGTGGTCAATGCCGTAGCGGATTTTCGCGTTGACATCGGGCTTATTGAAGGACCATGTCACCATGTCGATATTATTGCAGAACCGTGGCTTGAAGATGAATTAACGATCTTTGCCGCGCCGACCTCACCCCTGTTTAATGCACCCGTAACGCTGGATTCTCTGGCCAGTGCGCCGTGGATCCTGCGTGAACACGGTTCCGGTACGCGCGAAATTGTCGACTTCCTGCTGCTCTCACATCTGCCGCAATTCAGGCTGGGTATGGAATTAGGTAACTCTGAGGCTATTAAACATGCGGTGCGTCATGGTCTGGGGATCAGTTGTCTTTCCCGGCGCGTTATTGCTGAACAGCTGGCGGCGGGTACGCTGTGTGAGATAAAAGCACCTGTGCCGCGTTTGACCCGGACGTTGTGGCGCATTAGTCATCGTCAGAAGCGGTTGTCAAAAGCGTTAGTGCGTTTTCTGACGTACTGCGGCAACTAATTTTGCTTTCTTCACGCCTGTTATTGTCTGTACGAATGACTCGCCAGAATGTAAAGCGAATGCTTTACTTATAATCCCGACAGGATCATGAAGCTCTCTTATAACTGCGCATTTGTGCCGGATGAGAGCCGTTTGGTCTGCTACAATCGCGCCTCGATTGACGGATGGACAGTATTTTCCTATGGTTTCGCAAAATAAAACCACACAAGCGCCCGCGTTACGTCGCGAACTGAAGGCGCGTCACCTGACGATGATTGCCATTGGCGGCTCTATTGGTACAGGTTTATTTGTTGCCTCCGGGGCGACAATTTCTCAGGCCGGCCCCGGTGGCGCGCTATTATCTTATATTCTGATTGGGTTGATGGTTTATTTCCTGATGACCAGTCTGGGTGAGCTGGCCGCATATATGCCGGTATCCGGCTCTTTTGCCACTTACGGGCAGCAATATGTCGAAGAAGGCTTTGGCTTCGCGCTGGGCTGGAACTACTGGTACAACTGGGCAGTGACCATCGCCGTCGACCTGGTTGCCGCGCAGCTGGTCATGAACTGGTGGTTCCCGGATACGCCCGGCTGGATCTGGAGCGCGCTGTTTTTATGCGTGATTTTCCTGCTGAACTACATCTCGGTAAAAGGCTTCGGTGAAGCAGAATACTGGTTCTCGCTGATTAAAGTTGCGACGGTCATTATCTTTATTATCGTCGGCGTTATGATGATCCTCGGGATTTTCCAGGGCGCTAAGCCGGCAGGCTGGAGTAACTGGAGCATTGGCGAAGCGCCATTCGCCGGGGGATTTGCGGCGATGATCGGTGTGGCAATGATTGTCGGCTTCTCTTTCCAGGGCACGGAGCTTATCGGTATTGCCGCCGGGGAATCTGAAGAGCCGGAGAAAAACATTCCGCGCGCGGTGCGTCAGGTCTTCTGGCGTATCCTGCTGTTCTATGTCTTCGCAATCCTGATAATCAGCCTGATTATCCCGTATACCGATCCGAGCCTGCTGCGTAATGACGTGAAAGATATCAGCGTCAGCCCGTTCACCCTGGTGTTCCAGCATGCCGGTCTGCTGTCTGCGGCGGCGGTAATGAATGCGGTGATCCTGACGGCAGTACTGTCGGCCGGTAACTCAGGCATGTATGCCTCGACCCGTATGCTGTACACCCTGGCCTGCGATGGTAAAGCGCCGCGTATTTTTTCCCGACTGTCAAAAGGCGGTGTGCCGCGTAATGCGCTGTATGCCACCACCGTGGTAGCCGGTTTATGTTTTCTGACCTCTATGTTTGGTAATCAAACCGTTTATTTGTGGTTACTGAACACGTCCGGCATGACCGGCTTCATTGCGTGGCTTGGGATCGCGATCAGCCACTATCGCTTCCGTCGTGGCTATGTGCTGCAGGGCAACGATATTAACGATCTGCCGTACCGTTCTGGCTTCTTCCCGTTCGGTCCGATCTTCGCTTTTGTGCTGTGTCTGATCATTACTCTGGGCCAGAACTATGAGGCGTTCCTTAACGATACTATTGACTGGGGCAGCGTTGCGGCGACCTATATCGGTATCCCGCTATTCCTTCTTATCTGGTTCGGTTATAAGTTCAGCAAAGGGACGCATTTTGTGAGTTACCGGGATATGCACTTCCCGGAACGATTCAAGAAATAACGCTTCCTGAGAAGATGATAAGCCCGGCAGATGAAATACACTGCCGGGCTTTTTTTATTTCAGCAGATGACCGGCGTGAAAGCGCAGATGATCCTCAATAAATGAGGCAATGAAATAGTAGCTATGATCGTATCCCGGCTGGCTGCGCAGGGTCAGCGGCCAGTTGCGTTCTTTTGCGACCTCTGTCAGACGCGCAGGCTGAAGCTGATCGGCAAGGAACTGATCGCTGTCGCCCTGATCGATAAGCATCGGAATACGGTGATCTTGCGCGGCAGACTGCATTAACGCGCAGCTATCCCACGCCTGCCAGGCAGCAGTATCTTCGCCCAGATAGGCTCTGAACGCTTTTTGGCCCCACGGCACGTTAAGCGGATTCACGATAGGCGCGAAGGCCGACACGCTGGTGTATTTACCGGGGTTTTTCAGCGCCATAATTAATGCCCCGTGGCCGCCCATTGAATGGCCGCTAATCGCGCTGCGATCGCAGACGCTGAATTTATCCTGGATCAGCGCAGGCAATTCATCGCGTAAATAATCGTACATCTGATAATGGGCCGCCCACGGCGGTTGCGTGGCGTTAAGGTAAAACCCCGCGCCTTTTCCCAGGTCGTAGCCCTCATCATCGGCCACCTCATCACCGCGTGGGCTGGTGTCCGGCATCACCAGTACAATACCCAGCTCAGCCGCAACGCGCTGGGCACCGGCTTTAGTGGTAAAATTTTCATCATTGCAGGTTAAACCCGATAGCCAGTACAGTACCGGTGGCGGTGTAGACTGGCGCGGCGGCGGGAGAAAGATGCTGAATGTCATGGTGCACTTCAGCGTGGTAGAGTCGTGCCGCCAGCGTTGCTGCCAGCCTTCAAAACAGCGGTGTTCTTCGAGCAGTTCCATAGAGGCTCCCTGGTCATAATGTAAAAACATTTTAACATCATACAGGCGATTCACCTGCGGTGAGTAATTTTCACTTCCCCATGACTCACACATATTGCATCATAAACATAACTTTACATTAACACCTGAGGTGGACATGGCGCTGCGGATCGCGTTCAGCGGCTTTATTGTTCTGGTCGTCGCAATGGGAATAGGGCGCTTTGCTTTTACGCCTCAGGTTCCGCTGATGATCGCCGATGGGCAGCTTACCCTTACCAGCGCCGGGCTGGTGGCAGCGATAAATTATCTGGGCTATCTGGCTGGCGCGTGGGATGCCATGCGCGCCCATCGCCATGTCGAACTGCGGCTCTACATCGGTATTTTTGGCGTTATAGCGCTGACTTTTTTCTCGGCGCTGGCCGATAATCCGCTGGTACACGGCGCGCTGCGTTTCGCTATTGGCGCAATGAGCGGCTGGACAATGGTAATGATAGCCGGCTGGACTAACGAACAGCTCTCTCGTCTGGGGCGTCCCGGCCTGAGTGCAGCCGTGTTCGCCGGGCCGGGAGGCGGTATTGTGATGACCGGTTTGCTGGCGGTGGCCATTCAGGCCAAAGCGGTAAACGCATCCGATGCCTGGCTCATCTATGGCCTGCTGGCGCTGATTTTAATTGCTTTTGTTGCCCGCTATTTACCCCGCCCCGGTGCGCTGCATCGCCGCGGTGAAGTCCCTGTCCCGCTGATACTGACGGCCGATCTGAAACGGCTGGTCTGGAGTTATGCTCTCGCCGGTTTTGGCTATATTTTACCTGCGACATTTTTGTCGCAGATGGCGGCGCTGCGGTTTCCGGGGAGCCTGTTAGCCCAGTTCGTCTGGCCGTTATTTGGCGCGGCAGCGATCGTAGGTATTGCACTCAGTATTCTCATGCGCAATGTGGGCCACAGCTACCAGCGGCTGGCCGTCGTACTGTGGTTGCAGGCGGCAGGTGTGCTGGCTGCCTGGCTTGTTGCTGGCATGACGGGTCTGGTGCTCGGTGCCGTACTGGTGGGCGGCGGTTTTCTCTGCGCGCTCCAGCTTTCATTACAGTATGGTCGCGAGCTGGCCCCGGATCACTCTCGCTATATGGCCGGGTTGCTGACCACGGTCTATGCCGTTGGCCAGTTAGTGGGGCCGGTGACGTCAGCATTATCAAGCTGGCTGACTCATCGTCTGGAGCCTGCGCTGGGCGTGGCGGGCATAGCATTGCTGATTGCCGGCGCGCTGGTATGGAAACCGCATAGCCAAAGGCAACAGCAATTGCAATAATTAATATGGTGAATACTGGATTATGTGCGCCGCCTCACGCACAATATGTACGCACTTTGCTCAATCAAGGCAAAGGCAGTCACAC
>Ga0302347_1003372_pt1 | contig 14218 bp, 11 predicted proteins | sample PhyWR1_FD_202178 | JGI IMG/M metagenome (GOLD analysis project Ga0302347, IMG submission 202178) | Leaf surface microbial communities from wheat plants in UC Gill Tract Community Farm, Albany, California, United States - DLSL W.R1 (v2)... | ecosystem: Host-associated > Plants > Phyllosphere >...
GCTCTATCCGGCCACTGGCGAAACCCGCCAATATTCGCTGCGCAACGCACCGCTCACGCGCGTACGGTTCTCGCCGGGTGACACCATCATCCACTTCGAAGGCTGGAAGATGACCGTGCGCGAAGTCGACGATGTCGGCGGGCTGATGGTCTATCACGGGCTCAACGAGCAAAACGAGCCTGTTACCCTGCCAGAAACCCAACTGTCGAACTTCATCCAGTTCCGTCTGGCCAGCGACCGCTTGTTCGCCGGCCAGATCGATCCGCTGTCCTGGTTCTCCCTGCGTTATCACACCCTTGAACACACCAGCCGCCAGTTGCAGTCGCCACTGTGGGGCCTGGGCGGTGTGCGTGCACAACCTATTGCCCACCAGTTGCACATCGCCCGCGAAGTTGCCGACCGGATAGCACCAAGGGTCCTGCTGGCTGACGAAGTAGGCCTGGGTAAAACCATCGAAGCCGGTCTGGTCATCCACCGCCAGCTGCTCAGTGGCCGCGCCAGCCGCGTGCTGATCGTGGTGCCGGAAAACCTGCAGCACCAATGGCTGGTGGAGATGCGCCGGCGCTTCAACCTTGAAGTCGCGCTGTTTGACGAAGAGCGCTTCATCGAAAGCGATGCCAGCAACCCGTTTGAAGATACCCAGCTGGCGCTGGTTGCACTGGAATGGCTGGTCGACGACCCCAAGGCTCAAGACGCTTTGTTTGCAGCGGACTGGGATTTGCTGGTGGTCGACGAGGCCCATCACCTGGTGTGGCACGAAGACCAGGTCAGCCCGGAATACGCCTTGATTGAACAACTGGCAGAAGTGATCCCGGGCGTATTGCTGCTGACCGCTACCCCGGAACAACTGGGCCAGGACAGCCACTTCGCCCGTTTGCGCCTGCTCGACCCCAACCGCTTCCACGATCTGGCCGCCTTCCGTGCCGAGAGCGAGAACTATCGCCCGGTCGCCCAGGCCGTGCAGGAGCTGCTGGACAAAGGCCGCCTGTCGCCTGAGGCCCACAAAACCATTCACGGCTTCCTCGGCGCCGAGGGTGATACCTTGCTGGCCGCCGTTAACGATGGCGATGCCGAAGCCAGCGCACGTCTGGTACGCGAACTGCTCGACCGTCACGGCACCGGCCGCGTCCTGTTCCGTAACACCCGCGCAGCCATTCAGGGCTTCCCGGAGCGCAAGCTGCATGCTTATCCGCTGCCATGCCCGGACGAATACCTGGAACTGCCGCTGGGCGAACATGCCGAGCTCTACCCCGAAGTCAGCTTCCAGTCCCAGCCGGACGCCAGTGAAGAAGAACGCTGGTGGCGCTTTGACCCTCGGGTCGAGTGGCTCACCGACACGCTGAAGATGCTCAAACGCACAAAAGTGCTGGTGATCTGTGCCCACGCCGAGACCGCAATGGACCTGGAAGACGCCCTGCGCGTGCGCTCCGGCATCCCTGCAACGGTCTTCCACGAAGGCATGAACATTCTTGAGCGCGACCGCGCAGCGGCCTACTTCGCAGACGAGGAGTTCGGCGCCCAGGTACTGATCTGCTCGGAAATCGGCAGTGAAGGTCGTAACTTCCAGTTTGCTCATCATTTGGTGCTGTTCGATCTGCCGTCCCACCCGGACCTGCTGGAACAACGAATTGGTCGTCTGGACCGGATCGGCCAGAAACACATTATCGAAGTCCACGTGCCGTACCTTGAGACCAGCCCGCAACAGCGCCTGTTCCAGTGGTACCACGAAGCGCTGAACGCCTTCCTCAATACCTGCCCTACCGGCAACGCACTGCAACACACGTTTGGCCCGCGCCTGCTGCCGTTGCTTGAAGCTGCTGACGATGAAGAGTGGCAGGCATTGATCGACGAAGCCCGCGCCGAACGCGAGCGTCTGGAGCAAGAACTGCACACCGGTCGCGACCGCCTGCTGGAGTTGAACTCCGGCGGCTCGGGCGAAGGCGAAGCGCTGGTTGAAGCGATCCTTGAACAAGACGATCAATTCACCCTGCCGATCTACATGGAAACCCTGTTCAACGCCTTTGGCATCGACAGTGAAGACCACTCGGAAAACGCCCTGATCCTCAAGCCAAGCGAAAAAATGCTCGACGCCAGCTTCCCCCTTGGCGACGACGAAGGCGTGACCATCACCTACGACCGCAACCAGGCCCTGTCGCGCGAAGACATGCAGTTCATCACCTGGGAACACCCGATGGTGCAGGGCGGCATGGACCTCGTATTGTCCGGTTCGATGGGCAACACCGCTGTCGCACTGATCAAAAACAAGGCACTCAAGCCCGGAACCGTACTGCTTGAACTGATTTACGTCAGCGAAGTGGTTGCCCCGCGCTCGCTGCAGCTGGGCCGTTACCTGCCACCTGCCGCTCTGCGCTGCCTGCTGGACGCCAACGGCAATGACCTGTCATCACGCGTGGCCTTCGAAACCTTGAACGAACAACTGGAAAGCGTGCCCCGTGCCAGCGCCAACAAGTTCATTCAGGCCCAGCGTGACAACCTCACGCCGAAGATCAACGCCGGTGAAGCCAAGATCGCGCCACGCCACGCAGAACGTGTTGCCGAAGCACAGCGTCGCCTGGCCGCCGATACTGAAGAAGAGTTGGCACGCCTGACAGCATTGCAAGCGGTTAACCCGAGCGTGCGTGACAGCGAACTGGTTGCCTTGCGCAAGCAACGGGAACAAAGCCTGGCCATGCTTGAGAAAGCCGCCCTGCGTCTTGAAGCCATTCGCGTATTGGTCGCAGGCTGATTGAAAACCCGCTTGCGCAAGGCAAGCGGGTTTATTGATTCCCCCTGAGCAGGAGCCCAACCTGCTCACGCAGCAGGTTTCAAGCCTCGTGATCAACAGCACGAGGCTTGCCCCTTGCCGCCTTAGCGCTAAGAGGAATAGCGATCCTAATTCTCATAACATAATGATAGACATCATCTTGCCATCATTGCTGCAGCCAAAATTCCAGCCTCTATACTTGAGACCGAGCTAGCGCCTGACGACTAGCAAATCTGCAATCAGTGCCGAGGCGCGCTATGGAATGGCTGGACTTGCAGTTTTTTGGTCCGCACATGGATAACGGGCGACAACTGCTTTACAGCAGCCATAACCCTTATCTGGTATTTCTCGCCTATCTGGTGGCCTGTGCGGCTGCTTTAGCCGTGCTGCACATGGTGGAACGTACTGCCAATAGCGAAAAAACCATGGCAAAAACCGTGTGGCGATGGCTTGGCGCCAGCTGCCTGGCAGGCGGTATTTGGGCCATGCATTTCATCAGCATGCTGGCATTTGAATCCCAGTCCGAAACCCACTACGACCTTGGCATCACCAGCGTCTCGCTGTTCATTGCATGGATTGGCACCCTCATCGCCATGCAAATCCTCAATAGCCCTGCCCCCAGTCGTGCCCGGCTACAGCTGGCGGCGCTGGTTTTTGGGGTGGCTGTTTGCTGCATGCACTATGTCGGCATGTCAGCCATGCACTCCAACAACCTGAGCCATTATCAACCGCAGCTGATCGCTCTCTCCTTGTTCACGGCCGTCGCTGCAAGCTATGGCGCGCTGCTGATGACCTCTTGCCTGCTCTCAACCAGCGGTTTGCCCCATCAGCTTTTCAAATACGCCATCAGCCTCGCTGCCGGAGCAGCCCTGCTCAGCGTGCACTTCATCGGCATGTGGGCGATGCACACCTACTCGCCTTCTGGCGACACCGGTCAGGCATTCATTGAAAACAACCACTGGCAACTGGCCTTGATGGTGGCCCTGATCAGCTTGTTGCTGATTGGCTGCAGCATCAGCGCAGCCTTGGTCGACAAGAAACTGCAGCACAAAGAGCATGACCTGAAACGGGTCAACGCCCTGCTCAGCCAACTTGACCTGGCCCGCGTGTCCTTGCAGCAGGTGGCGCTTTACGACCCGCTGACCAATCTGATCAACCGGCGCGGGTTCAACCAGATTTTTGCCGAAAAGCTGATCGAGCGCACGGCACACAACGGCAAGCTGGCGGTGATGTTTCTCGACATTGATCACTTCAAGCGCATCAACGACAGCCTGGGCCATGATGCCGGGGACCAGTTGCTCAAGACCATCGCCACCCAAATCAAAAGTGCCACCCGCAGCCATGATGATGTGGTCGCGCGTTTTGGCGGCGATGAATTCTGCATTTTAGTCAGCCTCAACCACCGCGATGAAGCTCAAAGCATGGCCCAGCGCATCATGCTTAAACTCAAAGAGCCCATCGAGTTGGCCGGCAGACGCATGGTGATGACCACCAGCATCGGCATCAGTGTGTTTCCGGACGACGGCACCACCAGTACCGAGTTGCTCAAACACGCAGATCTGGCGCTCTACCAGTCCAAAGGCAATGGTCGCAATAGCCTGACCTTCTTCAGCTCGAACCTGAAAGCCCGCGCGTCGCTGGAACTGCAGATAGAAGAAGAACTGCGCAATGCACTGATCGATGGCAGCGGATTACTGGTGCATTACCAACCCATCTTTGACCTTAAGACAGGCCGTGTCGCCAAACTCGAGGCCCTGGTGCGCTGGCAGCACCCTGAGCATGGCTTGCTCGCCCCGGACCGTTTCATCAGCATTGCCGAAGCCAACGGTCTGATCGCCGAACTGGACCACTGGGTGTTGCGCAAGGCCTGTCAGGACCTGGCTGCCCTGTCACGCATGGGCTGGCAGCAACTGGGGGTCGCGGTTAATTGCTCGGCACTGAATCTGGTGCGGGTAGAGCTGGCCGACGAGATTGAAAATGCCCTGCGAACATCCGGCATCGCCCCCCATCGACTGGAGCTGGAAGTCACAGAAAACGCCTTGATGGGAAATATCAACAGCACCTCGCAACTGCTTCGGCAGATTCGCGCCCTCGGCGTGTCACTGTCGATTGATGACTTCGGCACCGGGTATTCCTCCCTCGCCTATTTAAAGCGCCTGCCTCTGAACACGTTAAAAATTGACCGTTCATTCATTCAGGAAATCCCGGCCTCCAGCCAGGACATGGAAATCGTCCAGGCCATTATCGTCATGGCCCACACCCTGCACTTGCAGGTGGTCACCGAAGGCGTTGAAACCAATCAGCAATTCGAGTTCCTCAGGCAATACGGCTGCGACTATGTCCAGGGCTTTCTGCTAAGCCGCCCGGTACCTTTTGAGGCTCTGCATGAGTTGCTCGATGAACTGAATAAACGCTCCCTGCCCGAGTCCGGTCACACAGCCTTTCAACTCTCTAGCCAGTAAGCCCGAACCCATCTGGCAGGCACAAAAAAACGCCACAGTCGGGACTGTGGCGTTTCTCTACGGCAACTGGCCACTACGGCGAAACCAGTTACTGCCCTACACACTCACGACCTGAAATGCCTACGGCAAAAAACGCTCTAACTTGGTGCTTTATATTATTTCTCTGCCCTTTCCTGGACCATAACCCAGGGGGAAACCACCACTGCCCACAACTGCGGGTTACGCTCAAGAACGTCTAGCGCCTGCGCTTCGGTCATCTTTCCAAGCACTCCGGACGCCATCCAGGCGGCCACTTTCTCTGCATCATCCTGAGTCACGGCCTGCGCCGCTTCGATCAGGTCCAGTGCAGGATCAACCCACAACAGATCGCCTTTGGCGAAGAACGGCTGCAAGGCATCCCATTTAATAGTTGAGGTCTCGCCAAGCAGCTTGGCATAGAGGGTGCTAGGTTCTTGGTTCATGGGTTTCACCTGGTAAAAAATCGGCGTAATGATAGCGCCGCTCACCGGGTAGAAAAACCCGAATAAAGGTGGAGACGCCAAGAAAGAGTAAGGGCTAAGGACGGCAAGGCTGATCTGGCAACATTCAGATAAAAAACATCAGCATATTCCGCCGCCATTCTGTCTCTTTCTTTCGTTTAAGCGACATTTCCTGCTTTTTCCCTCGGATACACGCTATTCAAGCGCTAAACCGGCGCTCTACACTGTACCGGTACAGTTGCAGGGGGGATTGGCCGGGAATTTCGCTAGAAAAGACCCGGTCCGGCTGCCTTGGCTTCCAGGACTATAAAAATTACAACAGAAGAGTGGAGCACCAATAGAGATGGCTACTAAGCAAATTACCAAATTGTTTGCCGCGATGGTTTTGGCCGGGGTTGCCAGCCATTCGTTTGCAGCAGACACCATCAAGATCGGTATTGCGGGTCCTAAAACAGGCCCTGTTACTCAGTATGGCGACATGCAGTTCACTGGCGCCAAACAGGCTATTGCAGACATCAACGCCAAAGGCGGAGTTGACGTCGACGGCAAAAAGCTCCTGCTTGAAGCCAAGGAATACGACGACGCCTGCGATCCAAAACAAGCCGTTGCAGTAGCCAACAAAATCGTCAACGACGGCGTCAAGTTTGTAGTCGGTCACCTGTGCTCCAGCTCTACCCAGCCTCCTTCGGACATCTACGAAGACGAAGGCATCATCATGATTACCCCCGCCGCCACCGCGCCGGAAATCACCGCCCGTGGTTACAAGAACATCTTCCGCACCATCGGTCTGGACAGCGCTCAAGGCCCTGCGGCCGGTAACTACATCGCCGACCACGTCAAACCGAAAGTCGTCGCTGTGCTGCACGACAAGCAGCAGTACGGTGAAGGTATCGCCACCGCGGTCAAACAGACTCTGGAAAACAAAGGCGTCAAAGTCGCAGTCTTTGAAGGCGTCAACGCTGGCGATAAAGACTTCGCGGCGGTCATTGCCAAGCTCAAGCAAGCCAATGTCGACTTCGTTTACTACGGCGGCTACCACCCTGAGCTGGGCCTGATCCTGCGCCAGGCCAAGGAAAAAGGCCTGAACGCCAAGTTCATGGGCCCGGAAGGCGTGGGTAACGACTCCATTTCGCAAATCGCCCAGGGCGCTTCCGAAGGTTTGCTGGTGACCCTGCCACAAGCATTCGACCAACAGCCTGAAAACAAGGCACTGGTAGCGAAGTTCGTCGCAGACAAAAAAGACCCGACCGGTCCGTTTGTATTCCCTGCCTACACCGCAGTTGAAGTCATTGCCCAGGGTATTGAACAAGCCAAAAGCGAAGACACTGCAAAAGTGGCCAAAGCCATCCATGACGGGACATTCAAGACCCCGATGGGCGACCTGAGCTTTGATGACAAAGGCGACCTGAAGAACTTCAAGTTCGTGGTCTACGAATGGCACTTCGGCAAACCTAAAACAGAGGTTAGCCCTCAGTAAGTCCCGGTTCCTGATCTGACAACGAAGCCCACTGCGCGAGCAGTGGGTTTTGTTTTACGAACCCTGGATTCACAGAAAAGGGGCCGCGCTTTCGTGATCCGGAAGTCTGCCCACCTGAAAATCTTTAAAACCGTCACCAGCGGTTCGCTGGCAGAAGACCTGCGCTCAAAGTGGGTGAAAACCCCCATGACCCAGGCCGGAAAATGACTCCACCAGTGAAATGCGTCTCAGGTTTTTAGGAGCTTTGTAATGCCTGACATCTATCACTTCTTCCAAATGCTGGTTAACGGCCTCAACGTTGGCAGCACCTATGCCCTGATCGCCATCGGCTATACGATGGTTTACGGCATTATTGGAATGATCAACTTCGCCCACGGCGAGGTGTACATGATTGGTTCCTACATTGCGTTTATCGCCATCGCCGGCCTGACCATGATGGGTCTGGACAGCGTGCCATTACTGCTGACCGGGGCGTTTATCGCCAGCATCGTGGTCACCAGTGCTTATGGATACAGCATTGAACGGGTGGCTTACCGTCCTCTGCGTGGCAGTAACCGCCTGATCCCCTTGATTTCTGCCATCGGCATGTCGATTTTCCTGCAAAACATGGTGCTGTTGTCCCAGGACTCGAAAGACAAATCGATCCCTAACCTGATCCCCGGCGGCTTCACCTTCGGTCCGGGCGGGGCTAGCGAAGTCGTTGTCTCCTACATGCAAATCGTAGTCTTCGTGGTCACCCTCCTGGCCATGCTCGGCCTGACCCTGTTCATCTCCCGTTCACGCCTTGGCCGCGCCTGCCGCGCCTGCGCCGAAGACATGAAGATGGCCAACCTGCTGGGCATCAACACCAACAACGTGATTGCCCTGACGTTTGTGATCGGCGCCGCTCTGGCAGCCGTTGCCGCCGTTCTGATCAGCGTGCAATACGGCGTGATCAACCCCGGTTCCGGTTTCCTCGTGGGGCTTAAAGCCTTCACTGCTGCAGTATTGGGCGGGATCGGCAGTATCCCCGGCGCAATGCTTGGTGGTCTGGTGCTTGGTGTGGCTGAAGCCTTTGGTGCCGATATCTTTGGCGACCAGTACAAAGACGTAGTGGCTTTCGGCCTGCTCGTATTGGTACTGCTGTTCCGTCCGACCGGCATTCTGGGACGTCCGGAGATTGAAAAAGTATGACTAGGAATCTTAAATCGGCGTTCTTCAGCGCCCTGCTGGTATGGGCCGTCGCCTACCCGGTACTCGGTCTGAAACTGACTATCGTCGGAATCAACATCGAAGTTCACAACACCAGCACCTTTACCCTGAGCGTGATCGCGATCTGCTCGCTGCTGATGTTTGTGCGCGTGTTGTTCAACCAGCAACTGAGCGCGGCCTGGAAGGCTTCGCCCAACATGCCAAAAGTGCCGTCCAGAGCCACTGACTTTCTGACCCTGCCCAGCACCCAGCGCTGGATCATTCTGGGTCTGGTGATCGTGGCCCTGATCTGGCCGTTCTATGGTTCCCGCGGTGCCGTGGACATCGCTACCCTGATCCTGATCTACGTGATGCTGGGCCTTGGCCTGAACATCGTGGTCGGCCTGGCCGGGCTGCTCGACCTGGGTTACGTGGGCTTCTATGCAGTGGGTGCCTACACCTATGCATTGCTGGCGCACTACTTCGGCCTGAGCTTCTGGATCTGCTTGCCGCTGGCCGGTTTGATGGCAGCCACCTTTGGTTTCCTGCTGGGTTTCCCGGTCTTGCGTTTACGCGGTGACTATCTGGCCATCGTGACCCTGGGCTTTGGTGAAATCATCCGTCTGTTCCTGCGTAACCTGACGGACATCACCGGCGGGCCGAACGGCATCAGCAACATCCCGAAACCGACCCTCTTCGGCCTGAGCTTCGACAGAACCGCAGCCGAGGGCATGCAGACGTTCCACGAATACTTTGGCATCGCGTACAACTCGATCAACAAGGTGATTTTCCTCTACCTGATCGCGCTGGTGCTGGTGCTTATCGTACTGTTCGTGATCAACCGCCTGCTGCGCATGCCGATCGGTCGCGCGTGGGAAGCCCTGCGTGAAGACGAAATTGCCTGCCGTGCACTGGGCTTGAATCCGACCATCATCAAGCTGTCGGCCTTCACCCTGGGTGCCACCTTTGCAGGCTTTGCCGGCAGCTTCTTTGCCGCCCGCCAGGGCCTGGTGACCCCGGAGTCGTTCACCTTCCTCGAGTCGGCGATCATTCTGGCCATCGTGGTACTGGGTGGCATGGGCTCGCAACTGGGCGTGATTCTGGCAGCCGTGGTGATGATCCTGCTGCCGGAAATGATGCGTGATTTCAGTGAGTACCGGATGCTGCTGTTCGGCGCCCTGATGGTGCTGATGATGATCTGGCGTCCGCAAGGTCTGCTGCCAATGCAACGTCCTCATCTGGAGCTGCGAAAATGAGCCGCGAGATACTGAAAGTCAGTGGCCTGTGCATGCGCTTTGGCGGCTTGCTGGCGGTGAATGGCGTCGCGCTGACCGTCAAGGAAAAACAGGTAGTGTCAATGATCGGCCCTAACGGCGCCGGCAAAACCACGGTGTTCAACTGCCTGACCGGCTTCTACAAGCCATCGTCGGGCAGCATCCTGCTGGATGGCGAACCCATTGAAGGCCTGGCAGGCCATGAAATTGCCCGCAAGGGCGTGGTGCGTACCTTCCAGAACGTGCGCCTGTTCAAGGACATGACAGCCGTTGAGAACCTGTTGATTGCTCAACATCGCCATCTCAACACCAACTTCCTCGCGGGGCTGTTCAAAACCCCGGCGTTCCGTAAAAGCGAGCGCGATGCCATGGACTACGCCGCGTACTGGCTGGACAAGGTCAACCTGACCGAGTTCGCCAACCGCCCGGCGGGCACCCTGGCCTACGGCCAGCAGCGGCGCCTGGAAATCGCTCGCTGCATGATGACGCGCCCGCGCATCCTCATGCTCGACGAACCGGCAGCCGGTCTCAACCCCAAGGAAACCGAAGACCTCAAGGCGCTGATCAGCGTTTTACGCAACGAGCACAACGCTACGGTGCTGTTGATTGAACATGACATGAAACTGGTCATGAGCATTTCCGACCATATCGTAGTGATCAATCAGGGCACACCTTTGGCCGACGGGACTCCGGAGCAGATCCGCGATAACCCTGAAGTGATCAAAGCCTATCTGGGGGAAGCGTAAATGCTGCAATTTGAAAACGTCTCTACCTTTTACGGCAAGATCCAGGCACTGCACGGGGTGAATGTCGAGGTACGTCAGGGCGAGATCGTGACCCTGATCGGCGCTAACGGCGCTGGCAAGTCGACCTTGATGATGACCCTGTGCGGCTCGCCCCAGGCCCAAAGCGGCAGCATTCGTTATCTGGGCGAAGAGCTGGTGGGGCTGACTTCGGCGCAGATCATGCGCAAGAGCATTGCCGTGGTACCGGAAGGCCGGCGGGTATTTGCCCGCCTGACCGTGGAAGAGAACCTTGCCATGGGCGGGTTCTTTACTGAGAAGCACGAATACCAGGAGCAAATGGACAAGGTTCTGCACCTGTTCCCGCGCCTGAAAGAGCGTTTCAATCAACGGGGCGGCACCATGTCCGGTGGCGAGCAGCAAATGCTTGCGATCGGCCGGGCGCTGATGAGTAAACCCAAGTTGCTGTTGCTAGACGAACCATCACTTGGGCTGGCTCCGATCATCATTCAGCAGATTTTCGACATTATTGAGCAACTGCGGGATGAGGGCGTGACGGTGTTTCTGGTGGAACAGAACGCCAACCAGGCGCTAAAAATTGCTGACCGCGCCTACGTGCTGGAAAACGGCCGGGTGGTGATGCAAGGCACCGGAGAGCAATTGCTCAACGATCCAAAAGTGCGTGATGCCTATCTGGGCGGCTGACGCTGCCTGCGACACAAAACGGCCCTTCGGGGCCGTTTTTCATGGGCGCCGGAAAAGGCTGCGCCGACCGGAACCCTAACTTCTTTTCAGTCGACTGTAACAAATCCCGGGCTGCTCTCTCTAGTGGGGTAAGCCGGCAGCATTCAGTGGCCGGCGTAGTAAATATCACCCCTGGAGACTCACCATGAACAACAAAACCACCCGCACTTTTTCCGCTGCAGCCCTGGCTCTTGCCCTGGGCTCTGCTTTGACCGTTGCCGCTTTGCCAGCCCAGGCGGCCGGCGATATGGAGAAGTGCTTCGGGGTTGCCTTGAAAGGCCAAAACGATTGTGCCGCAGGCGCGGGCACCACCTGCGCAGGCACCTCCAAAACCGACTACCAGGGCGATGCCTGGAAACTCGTGCCTAAAGGTACCTGCGATAAAACGGCCAGCCACACCTCATCCACCGGCTTTGGCCAACTTGCCGCTTTCACTGCCAAATCCTGATGTCCAGCCATGGGTCCTGATGATGCACAGTTCAACTGCTTCGCTCATCGCGCCTCGTATCTCCCAGCTCCCGCCGCGTGCGGGCCTGGGGCTCAAGGCCGAACACTTCAAGGATGTACTGGAATCCCTGCCTGATGTCGGGTTCTTTGAAGTACATGCAGAAAACTACATGGTGGCAGGCGGCCCCTTCCATCATTACCTGGGTCTGATCAGAGAACGCTACCCGTTGTCGATTCATGGGGTCGGCCTGTCGATTGGCAGCGACACCCCACTCAATATCGAGCATCTGCAACGTTTACAAACTTTGCTTGCCCGCTACCGGCCCCGGGTGTTTTCAGAACATCTGGCCTGGTCCAGCCACGGGCCGCATTTTCTCAACGACTTGCTGCCTTTGCGCTATGACCTGAGCACCCTGCAGCGGGTCTGCGCACATATAGATCAGGTTCAAAACACCTTGCAGCGCCAGATACTGCTGGAAAATCCCGCGACCTATGTGGAGTTCGACCAGACACATTTCGACGAAGCGAGCTTCATTCATGAAGTCATCTCCCGTAGCGGCTGCGGCCTGTTACTGGACGTTAACAATGTGTACGTGTCCTGCGTCAACCATGACCGCGACCCCCTGGCCTATATCAATGCACTGCCCTTGCACGCGGTGGGCGAACTTCATCTGGCAGGCTTTGCAGAAGATATCGACCAGTCAGGGCAGCGCTTGCTGATCGATAGCCATGGCGCCCCCGTCGACCAGGCTGTCTGGGCGTTGTACCAGCAGGTACTGGAATGCGTTGGCCCGGTGGCCACGCTGATCGAGCGCGACAACCAATTGCCTGTTTTCAGCGAACTGCTCGCCCAGGCCGAGCTCGCTGACTGTTACCTGCTAACGACCCGGGAGCGAACATGAGACTACAAGAAGCGTTCAGCGCAGCCGTTCTTGACTCCCAACAGCCATGCCCGCGAGGTTTGGTATCGCGCAACGGGCACGTCGAGAGCCGTTTCGCGGTGTATCGCAACAATGTCCAGAAAGGGTTGATCAATGCGCTGGCATTCAGTTATCCCGTAGTGGCCAGGTTGGTGGGCGAGTATTTTTTTCAGGAAATGGCACGGCTATTCATTAAAAAAAGCCCGCCTGACAGCCCGATAATGAGCACCTATGGCGTCCGTTTTGCTGACTTCATTGGCGATTTCGAGCCCGCCAGGAGCCTGCCCTACCTGGCAGATACCGCACGTCTTGAGCGCTTGTGTGTAGCGGCCTATCACGCAGCAGACGCCTGCGCGGTGGATCCGCAGGTACTGGCCCGTATGCTCAAGGTGCCAGAAAGTCTCGGTCAGTTGCACCTGCAGCTGCACCCCGGCGTTGCAACCCTGGACTCGCCTTACGCCGTAGCCGATTTATGGGCCGCACATCAAAACGAGGAGCTAAGCCAGGGACTTGACCTGAGCCTGCCACAAAGCACCGTGGTGCTGCGTTATGGATTATCTGTCGAGGTATTCGCCGTCAGACCCGGTTACACGGCCTTTATCAGGCATCTGCAGAGCGGCCATGCCCTGGGGCCCGCCGCGGAACATGCGCTGCAGGTTGATCCTTACTTTGACTTGAGCCAGGCCCTGGCGCTGCTGATTACCCATGACGCCATCACTGATTTGTCCCCTGCTCCCGAGATTTCGCCATGAACACGCCTGTCGCAACCTCCTGCCTGTTACGCCGTTGGATCGAGTACGCAATTGCACTCATGCAGCGCATCCCCCACAGTTTGATCGCTTTGATCGCACGCTTTTCCATTGCCGCCGTGTTCTGGAAGTCAGGCCAGACCAAAGTCGAAGGTTTTGCCATCGACCTGGTTAACGGTACGTTCCAGCTCGGCGTACCGCACCTGGCCGCGTCCACGACCTACCTGTTCAGCACCGATTACCAGCTGCCACTGCTGCCCCCTGATGTAGCTGCATACGCGGCGACCCTCAGTGAGCATCTGTTCCCGGTGTTGATCCTGCTGGGTTTCGCTACCCGCTTTTCGGCGCTGGCCCTGCTGGGCATGACCCTGACCATTCAGTTGTTCGTCTACCCCGATGCTTACCCGACCCACGGCACCTGGATCGCAATTCTGTTGTACCTGATGGCAAGAGGTCCGGGCGCCTGTTCAATTGACCGGCTGATTGCGCGCCGCTATGGCTGAAGCCGGGCTAATGCCTCACCGCTACGCTGAAACCAGCCCGTCAGGTAGTCCGCCAGCACCTGGGTGCGCCTGGGCAAGCCCCCCTGATAGGGATGCACCAGATACATGGGATTGCTGCGGGTCTGATAATCACGCAACAAGCCGCGCAAACGCCCGTCCGCCAGCTCAGCCTGGAGCATGTAAGACGGCAAACGGGCGATTCCCGAACCGATCAGGGCGGCTTTTTTCAGCAAACTGTAGTGATTACTGGCGAACACCCCCGATACCCGAACCCGATGCAAATCATGCTGCTGGTGGTACTGCCACTCCTCACGCCCACTGTAGTGACTGTTCAGCAAGCACTGATGCTCCACCAGTTGTTGCGGAGTATCCGGCTCGCCGTGTTGCTCAAGATAGGCCGGGCTGGCGCAAGTGACTTCATGCCAGGTCAGCACGGGCCTGGCCACTAACCGCTCGTGACTGCTCACTTGCGAGCGGATCGCCAGA
>Ga0302347_1003373_pt1 | contig 14218 bp, 12 predicted proteins | sample PhyWR1_FD_202178 | JGI IMG/M metagenome (GOLD analysis project Ga0302347, IMG submission 202178) | Leaf surface microbial communities from wheat plants in UC Gill Tract Community Farm, Albany, California, United States - DLSL W.R1 (v2)... | ecosystem: Host-associated > Plants > Phyllosphere >...
CGTCGCGCTTACTTGACCGCCATGCAGGTGGTCAACTGGCTGCCCCGCACCGAACTGCCGTTTGCCGCGCCATCGCGGCCCGAGCTGTTGCAGGCGCCCGAGCCCTATGAGGCGTTCGAGTCCTCGGGTGAGGAGGCGGCCGCGCCGGTAGCAGTGGTCAAACCCACCCCGCAAACGCGTCCGGTCGTCGAACGGGGTAAGATCGAAGTGCCGCGCCCCGCGCCCGTGGCCAAGGCAGCCAAGGTGGTCGAAGAGCCTGCTGCGGTGGTCAAGGCGCCGGTGGTGCCGCCTCCGCGTTTCGCCCTGCAATTGCTGCGGGCCGGGCGTTGCCTGCTACTGGTGGAATTGCCAACCGGCGAACGTTTCCAGACCCGCGACCCCGCCTACATGCTGCTCAAGGACATGCTGCGCGCCGCCGGCCTGCCCGACAGCCCACAGATCGTCGGCGACCCGGTGCGCTGGCCGTTGCTGGTACGCGGCACCATGGACCAGGGCCCGGAAGCTGCGCGGGATTTTGTGCAAGGCTTTGTGTCGGCGCGCTTGGAAGATGAACCCTGCGTGTGCCTGTGGCTGATCGGCTTGCCCGCTGTGCGGTTTGCCGGCGAAGCCAATGCCGAAGCCTGGTACCGCGAACTCCAGGTCGAAAGCCTGGGGGCGGTGTGGGCCCTGCCGGGCCTGGAATTATTAATGGAAGAGCCACAGCGTAAGGCTGATGTCTGGCAAGCCATGCGCCGGCTGATGGCGCGCTGGAAAACAACCGATGAGTGAGGCTTTATCCTTCCGCCCGATGACCGAGGCCGACCTCGACGCCGTGCTGAAAATCGAATACGCGGCGTTCAGCCACCCTTGGACCCGTGGAATCTTCCTTGACGGACTGGGCAAGTACCAGATCTGGCTGATGTTTGAAGGTGAGCAGCAGGTGGGGCACGGAGTGGTGCAGATCATCCTCGACGAGGCTCATCTGTTGAACATCACCGTCAAGCCGGAAAACCAGGGCCGTGGCCTTGGCCTGGCGTTGCTGGAACACCTGATGTCCCGCGCCTATGCCGCCAACGCCCGGGAATGCTTCCTGGAAGTACGCGACAGCAACACTGGCGCATTTCGCTTGTATGAGCGTTATGGCTTCAATGAAATCGGCCGTCGCCGGGACTACTACCCAGCCGTAGGCGGCCGCGAAGATGCGGTCGTGATGGCCTGCACCCTCGTGGATTAAGCGCTCGATCCCTTGTGGCAGTCGGCTTGCCCGCAATCGCGATGGTGGTTTCACCCGCGCAATCGCAAGCAAGCCAGCTGCCACAGAGGCCTTGTTTCACAACGGGGTCTGCTGGTTCAGCGGTTGCCGTCGACGGGGTCGATGTCGGCCAGCTCGGCTTCATCCAACCCATTCCCGCCGCCAATCTCGTCTTCATCGACGATACTCAAGTCCCAATCTGCCTGCTCGCCTTCCCCGGCTTCCTGGGCATCCCGCGCGCCATCTTCATGGATCAGCGTTTCGGGGCTCATGTCATCGTCAGTCGATTCATGATCATCCGTCGAAGCACCGGTCATCCCGGCCTCTCGCACGCGTTCGTCGGGCATCAGGTGCTCGCGCTCGCGGGGCGGGATCTCATCGCCAATTTCCGCCGTCGGTGTTTCCTGGTCAAAATCCAGCTCGCGCATCGAGCCCATGCGGTCTTCGGTGTCATCAATGGGTTCGGGCTGCGTAGCACCGTAGGGACGTCGTGATTCAGTCATGGCCAATCCTCATACTGTGGGGCTTATAGTGTGTGGACAGGCGCTGCTCCCCAAAGATTCAAGCTAATTTGCGCGCGGCGTGACCTGGACGAGGGGTTGTCAGTCACAAAACTGCGCATCATTCCTGAGGCTTTCCCTGATGAACGAACTACAAGACCTGCTTGACAACAATGAACGCTGGGCGGACGCGATCAAACAGGAAGATCCCGAATTCTTCGCCAAGCTCGCCCGCCAGCAGACCCCGGAATACCTCTGGATCGGTTGCTCCGATGCCCGGGTACCGGCCAACGAGATCGTCGGCATGCTGCCCGGTGATCTGTTCGTGCACCGTAACGTGGCCAACGTCGTGTTGCACACCGACCTCAACTGCCTGTCGGTGATCCAGTACGCGGTGGACGTGCTCAAGGTCAAACACATCCTTGTCACTGGCCACTATGGCTGTGGCGGCGTGCGCGCCTCGATGCAGGACCGTCAGTTCGGTCTGATCGACGGCTGGTTGCGCACCATTCGCGACCTCTACTACGAAAACCGCGACGTGTTGGCCCAGTTGCCGACTGAAGAAGAGCGCGTCGACCGTCTGTGCGAGTTGAACGTGATCCAGCAAGTGGCCAATGTCGGTCATACCAGCATTGTGCAAAACGCCTGGCACCGCGGGCAGAGCCTGTCGATCCATGGCTGCATCTATGGCATCAAGGATGGCCGCTGGAAAAGCTTGAACACCACCATCAGCGGGTTCGAGCAGTTGCCGCCGCAATATCGCCTGCGTCCGTTGGGTGAAGCCTAACGGCGTTTGCGCTCGCGCCACTGGGCCATGAACGCCTGTCCCTCGGCGTTCAATGGCTCATCGTGGCCGGTAATCCAGCCCCGGCAGTTCAGTTCGCCACATTGGCAGGCGAACTGCCGGGACAGCACGTCTTCGGTGGTCGCGACGTCCATGGTCAGCAGCGTGCCTGCACGGATTTCATGCAGCGCCCAGACTTCCAGGTAGTGCAGGTCGAGAAACACGTTCGGTTCACACGAGTGTGAGAACAGCCCACTGAACCAACAGTCGTAAAGGTGGATACGGGGTGACAACTGCAAGGTGTGCAGGCGTCGCTCGCTCAGGGCGTAGCCGGAGATCCTGGCGATGCATATGCGGCTGTCGAAGGCCACACGCGTCTTGATCCGTGCACCCATGCCGCTGGTGTCTCGCACAACCTCGAATTGCTCGCTCGAAGGGTAGCCGCCTTGTCCGAGCTTGGACTTGAAAGGGTAAAGGCATTCACTCACAGCAGTTTTAGCCTTATCCATGGCTTGAGTCTTCATAACTCTCCTGGTTTAGGCTGCATCGACCTGCGGGTGGTGCCTGACTACCAGTCTTGCAGCTGATGGGCGCAGCTCAAGACTCGCTGAACAGGGCGTCGATTTCTACTGTCAATGTTGACAGTAGAAATCGGTTGTCTTTGTGTGACCTACAGCGCCGGGGCGGTAATGGCCGGGGTGGGCGCGGCATTCCTCAATTGTTTCAACTGGGTCTTGATGGCGGGCGTGGCGCATTTCGCGTTTGCGTCCTCCGGGGACAGGTTGCGTACCGAGGTATAGAACAACTCGCAGGTTTGCTCCTTGCGTGTGACCTGCCAGGTGTTCATGCACGCCTTGAGCAGCACATTCGGATCGCTCGCCGGCTTCTGCCCCATACCGGCTTGCCAGCAGGCGGCGCTCAGGTCCTGGCCCATGACCTTCAAACCGGCCTCGTCGGCTTTCTGCTTATCGCCCTCGTAGGTGTCGGGGCTGGCGGCATACCAGATGTAACTGGGGTGGTTCGCGCCCAGCACCGGGACGGTTTTGCCTGCGACCGGGTTGATCTGCGCCAGGCTCAACACGTTCACGGTCTGCCCGTACTGTTGCTTGATCCAATTGCGCACCGGCGCGCCAAACGCCACCATCGGCAACGCGCCTTTGGCGGACAGGCTCAGTTCCTGGACCATGCGCGTCTGGTAGTCGGTGAAATAGCTGTAGACAGTTTCCAGGTCCTTGCCCGCGTTGGACGGTGCCGCGATGGGCGCGATATCGATGATGGTCTGGTAAGCCGGCGTTTCGGTGGCCGGGATGCCATTGTCCGTGAGCAAGGTGGCCCAGCGGTCGGTGGTGGCCGACTCCAGGTAGTCCTGGGCTTGGGTCAGCGAGTAATCGGGTGGAAAGTGCAAAAGCTCGATGCTTTTGCGGTTCTCCAGCGCCATGCCCAGCGGCAGGAACAGGTACCAGTTATAGGCCCACTTGCCGTCGCTGTTGAGCTGGCTGGCGCCTTGATAGGCGAGGTCGGCGGTGTCGAGCAACGCCGTCAGGGGCTGGCCATAACTGTCCGGTACACCACTGAAGCTCGCTGAGACCTGCCCGTCATGGGTCTTGACGCTGACTTTCGCCCGACCGTACCCGTCCCGTTGCAGGCTCTGGTTCAGATAATGCTCGGCCGTCTGCTCCAGCGTCCATGGCCGAAAACAGATCACATTGCAGTTATTGGGGTAGGCGAACAGTTGGGTCACGCGCTGGGTGCTCCCCAGCGGAACCTCGATGTCGGCCTGAGCGACCGCACTCGCCATCAGTGCGGCCAGGATGAAGGACAGCCTGGTCGGTTTGAACATTGTTGTTTCCTTGTCAGCGAAAGCCCGTCTGCGCGGGGTGAAAAGCCCACCTCCACACAGTAGCGGCTGACCAGGAAAACCGCGTGCTAAATCATCGGGCGTGTCGCTATTGGATAAGAAAACCTACCGGTTGAACTGCAAGGCGTTGCTCAAGTCGCCCATGGGTTTCTGGCCACGGGCGATCATTGCGTCATCGCGTTGCTTGAGGCCATCCAGGGTCTCCAGTTGGAATACCCGGGTGATCAGGCGCAGGATCGATGCGGTGTCATACACCGTATGGTCGACCGTGCCTTTGCGGGCGAACGGCGACACCACAAGCGCCGGGACGCGCGTACCCGGGCCCCAACGGTCGCCCTTGGGCGGTGCCACGTGGTCCCACCAACCGCCGTTCTCATCGACGGTCACTACGACCACCATATTGTTCCACTGCGGGCTCTCTTGCAGCACCTTCAAGGCACGCGCGATATGGCGGTCACCCGAGGCCACGTCGGCATAGCCCGCGTGCATGTTCAGGTTGCCTTGGGGTTTGTAGAAGGTCACTGCGGGCAGCTTGCCGGCCTCGGCATCGGCAAAGAACCGGTTGGTGCTTGATTCGTCACCCAAACCGCCATCGCGCAGGCGCTTATCACGCTCGGCCCGATTCTGCGGACCTTGTTGCTTGAAGTAGTTGAATGGTTGGTGGTGATACTGGAAGTTCGGAATCTTCGGGATACCGCCCGAATCCTTGAACTGGTCCAGGGTCGCTTGCCATGCACCGGCGTACCACGCCCAATCGATGTTCTTTTTCGACAGCTTGTCTCCGATGTGCTCGTGGGTTTGCGGCACCAGCACGTTGGGCAGGTCGGGCTTGGAGTAATCCGGGTTTTCCGGGTCGCGGATCCAGGTCGGCCAATAGGGCGGGGCCAGGGTATTCACGCCGTAACCATCCGGGGTCAAGGCGCTGGGACCGAACTGCGGCGGGCCACTCATGGCGCTGGCAGGAGACTTGTCCAGTGGCTTGAGGCGCGGGTCGGCAGGGTCATCGCTTTGCAGCGTGGCGATCTGGGCCTTGGCCACCGATTGCGCGGCATTCGGGTAGAACGGCGCGGTGGCGCTGATCAGGTACTGATGGTTGAGGAACGAGCCACCGAACGCACCCTGGAAGAAGTTATCGCAGAGCACGAACTCCTTGGCCACGTCCCACAATCGCAGGGAGTAGCGGCTCTGCGCGTAATGGCCCATCACCAGGCCACCGGAATCGGCCCAGGCGACGAAACCGTCGTTCTTGCCGCCGTTGATCTGCATCTGGTTTTGATAGAACACGTGCCACAAGTCGCGAGTGACCAGGCTCAGGGGCAAGTCTTCGGCGTTCGGGCCCTTGAGGGCGAACGGCGCGTTGGGGAGGTTTTCCTGGAATTGGACTTCGCTGGGGTAGGTCACCCCGTCCACCGTTTGTGGGCCGACCTGTAGCACGCCACCCCAGGCCGGGGGCAGGGTAGTCAGCACGCTGCCGTCGCGGTCGCGTTGCTGGGTGTCGGCGGCCGACAGTGCCGACAGCGGTTTCTCCACACCGGGGAAGTCGGCAAACAGGTTGTTGAAGCTGCGGTTCTCGGCATAGATCACCACCACGGTTTTCACCTGGTCGTGCAAGGCCTTGTCCAATTCCTGCGGCGTGAGCGGCCGCGCCACCGGTTTGCCCGGTGCCTCGCTGGTATTGCCGCAACCACTCAAGGTCGCACCGACCCCCAATACCGCCGCGCCCCCCAGGAAACGCCGGCGGCTGGTGTCTACGGGCGGTTGCGCTTCGGAATCGGAGGCAGGGCGGTCTTCGTGATCGTCACTCATGGTGGGGGAGTCCTGGCGAAATGTTGCAAGATATTTCGCAGGACGGTAGCAATGGAATGTGACGGAACGAAGACAGTCCAGCGGGGCCCCAGATCACCACTGTGGGAGCGAGCAAGCCCGCTCCCACACTGACCGTGTCAGGGCATCACTGGCGGCAAATACTTCAACGTCGTCCCCAGCGCCCACAGCAGGAACAGCACCAGCGGCGTGTGCACCAGCAATTGCACGAACGAAAAACCGATCAAGTCCCGCGCCTTCAAGCCCAATACTCCCAGCAATGGCAGCATGTAGAACGGGTTGATCAGGTTTGGCAGCGCCTCGGCGGCGTTGTAGATCTGCACCGCCCAGCCCAGGTGGTATTGCAGGTCATTGGCCACTTGCATCACGTAAGGCGCTTCGATGATCCACTTGCCACCGCCCGATGGGATGAAGAAGCCCAACACCGCCGAGTACACGCCCATCAGCAACGCGTAGGTGTCGTGGGAGGCGATGGAGGTGAAGAAGGTCGAGATATGGTGCGCCAGAGTCTGGCCGTCGCCCCCTTTGACGACGGTCATCAGCGCAGCAATCGAGCCGTAGAGCGGGAACTGGATCAGCACGCCGGTGGTGGTTGGCACTGCGCGGGCGACCGCATCGAGGAAGCTGCGCGGGCGCCAGTGCAACAGGGCCCCGACCATGATGAACAGGAAGTTATAGGTGTTCAGCCCTGAGATGGCGCTGATCGCCGGCTTGGTCGAGAACTCATGGAACAGCCAGCCGGCCGCCAGCAACGCCAACAGAATGGTGAGCAGCGGGCTGTGTTCCAGCCATTCACCCGGGCGCGTAGGGGCTTGCAGCTTGGGCAGGTTGAACGCCGGGTCGACCCCGCAGGCCTTGGCATCGCGAGCGCTGTTCGGGCCGGGGGCGGTGGCGTAGGCGATGATCAGCGACACCACGATCAACGCCAGCAACAACACGCCGGATTGCCACAGGAAGATGGTGTCCGTGAACGGGATCACGCCCGTGATCGACAGAATCGACGGTGGCAGGCTGGCTGGGTTGGCCTGCAACTGTGCCGCCGACGACGACAGCCCCAATGCCCACACGGCACCCAGGCCCAGGTACGCGGCCGCACCGGCCGCGCGATAGTCCATGCGCAAATCCGTGCGACGTGCCAGTGCCCGCACCAGCAGGCCGCCAAACACCAGGGACAGGCCCCAGTTCAGCAGCGAGGCGACCATGGAGATCAACGCCACCCAGGCCACGGCTGAGCGGCCGTTCTTCGGGATACGCGCCAGGCGGTCGATCAGTTTCACCGCAGGCGGCGAGCTGGCCACCACATAGCCCCCGATCACCACGAAGGCCATCTGCATGGTGAACGGGATAAGGCTCCAGAACCCGTCGCCAAAAGCTTTGGCGGCTTCGGTCGGTGCGGCGCCCATGCCCAGGGTCGCGACGGCGACGATGATCACGGCAAGTGCGGCAAACACCCAGGAGTCTGGAAACCAGCGTTCGGCGAAGTTGGAACAGCGCAGGGCAAATCGGGCATAGCGGCTTTCTTCGATAGCATCGGCCACGAGTCTTTCCTCTTGTATTTATTATGGTGCAGGCAATTTTCCGGCATGTTCCGCTACGGCCATTGATATGGGAATGCAGTTATCTTCATCGATCGTTGAGGAAAACAAATATATCGTCTGTGATTGCCATCCCCTGGCCCAGCTCATAACCTGCACGCCATTTTGTTTGCCTGCCGAGCCTCCACATGACTGCCACCTCTTCCCCACAGGCGCAGCGTTTTTCCCGCTCCGACTACAAAACCCTGGGCTTGGCCGCCCTGGGCGGGGCGCTGGAAATCTACGACTTCATTATCTTCGTGTTTTTTGCGCTGACCTTGAGCCAGCTGTTCTTCCCGCCGGAAATGCCCGAGTGGCTGCGCCTGCTGCAAAGCTTCGGCATCTTCGTCACCGGCTACCTGGCACGCCCACTGGGCGGCATCCTGATGGCGCACTTTGCCGATCACTTGGGGCGCAAGCGCGTGTTCAGCCTGAGCATCCTGATGATGGCGTTGCCCTGCCTGCTCATCGGGATCATGCCCACCTACGCGCAAATCGGTTATTTCGCGCCCCTGATCCTGCTGGCGCTGCGCGTGCTGCAGGGCGCAGCGGTGGGCGGTGAAGTGCCCAGTGCCTGGACCTTCGTCGCCGAACACGCCCCGACCAACCACCGCGGCTACGCCCTGGGCTTCCTGCAGGCCGGCCTGACCTTCGGCTACCTGCTCGGCGCGCTCACCGCGACCCTGCTGGCGCAAATGTTCACCCCCGCAGAAATCCTCGACTACGCCTGGCGCTTTCCCTTCCTGCTCGGCGGCGTGTTCGGTGTGATCGGCGTGTGGCTGCGCCGCTGGCTCAGCGAAACCCCGGTATTCCTCGAAATGCAGGCCCGCCGCCAGGCCGCAGCCGAACTGCCATTGCGCACCGTACTGCGCGACCACCGCGCGGTGTTGCTGCCGGCGATGATCCTCACGTGTGTGCTCACCTCGGCTGTGGTGGTGCTCGTCGTCATCACACCAACCATGATGCAGAAAACCTTCGGCATGAGCCCCAGCCACACCTTCGCCCTGAGCGCCCTGGGCATTGTGTTCCTGAACATCGGCTGCGTCCTGGCTGGCCTGCTGGTCGACCGCATCGGCGCGTGGCGCGCGGTGCTGGTCTACAGCCTGTTGCTGCCGGTCGGGATTGCGCTGCTGTACGCCAGCCTGATCAGCGGCGGCGTCTGGCTGGGGGCGGCGTATGCCGTGGCGGGCCTGAGTTGCGGTGTGGTGGGCGCGGTGCCGTCGGTGATGGTCGGCCTGTTCCCGGCGCAGGTGCGGGTGTCGGGGATTTCCTTCACCTACAACATTGCCTACGCGCTGTGGGCAAGCACGACGCCGTTGCTGCTGATTGCGCTGATGCCCACCCGCCCGTGGATTTGCGTGGGCTATTGCGTGGTGATGGGGGCGGTGGGCGTGGCGAGTGTGGCGTTGTTTGGTAAGCGCCACACGTTGGCTGCCTAGGCGTCAAGTCAAGAAGTGCCAGAGCAGCAGCGTACCCACCAGCCCCACGACCGACACAATGGTCTGCAGCACCGACCATACCCAGATCGTCTGCTTCAACTGCAAGCCAAAGTACTCACGCACCATCCAGAACCCGGCGTCGTTGACGTGGCAGAAGAACACCGAGCCGGCACCGATCGCCAGCGCTACCAGTGAGCTTTGTGTCGCCGCCAACCCCGCCATCATCGGCGCAAGGATGCCTGCGGTCGTGGTGGTAGCGACGGTGGCCGAGCCGGTGGCTTGGCGCAACGCAACGGCAATCAACCACGCCAGTAGCAGGTAGGGCATGTGTGCGCCTTCGGCGACCTTGCTGATGGTCTGGCTGACGCCGGCGTCCAGCAGGGTTTGCTTGAGGCCACCGCCGGCGCCGATGGTCAGCAGCAATACGGCGATGGGGGCGAGGGCTTTGCGCAGGGTGTTGCCGACGTCGGCGCGCGGCATGCCGGCGGCCCAGCCCAGGCAGATCACGGCGGCGATCACGGCCAGGCCGAGGGCGATCAGCGGTTCGCCGAGGAACTTCAAGGTCAGGCCAACGGTGCTTTCGGCCGGCAGCGCGACCTTGGCCAGGGTGCTGCCCAGCATCAGAATCACCGGCAACAGAATGATCAGCAACGACACGCCAAAACTCGGCTGGCGCGGTGCCTTGGGCGGTGCGCTGAACAGCGCGCCGATGTCGGCCGGTTCATCTACGTGGAGGCGTTTGGACAGCCAGTTACCGTAGAGCGGGCCCGCCAGGATCACTGCCGGCACCGCCAGGCAGAAGCCCAGCAACATGGTCAGGCCCAGGTCGGCGTGCAACGCGCCGACCGCAATCAACGGCCCCGGATGCGGTGGCATCAGGGCGTGCAAGGTGGTCATGCCGGCCAGCGCCGGTATGGCAATTTTCAGCAGCGGCTGGTTCGAACGTTTGGCCATCACAAAGATGATCGGCACCATCATCACCAGGCCCACTTCGAAGAACAGCGGTAAGCCGATCACCATGGCGATCAGCGCCATCACCCACGGTAATGACCTGCCCTTGCCCAACCCGAGCAGCGTGGTGGCAATGCGGTCGGCCGCGCCGGATTCCGCCATCAGTGCACCGAGCATCGAGCCCAGCGCGATGATGATCCCGGCTTCACCGAGGATCGCCCCCGCGCCTTTACTGAACGCCTTGGCCACCTCTTCTGGCGGCAGGCCTGCGCCCACGCCGGCGATAAAGGTGCCGATCAGGATCGACAGGAACGGCGGCAACTTGGTCGCGCTGATCAGCACGATGATGCTGGCGATCGCCAGTAATACGCAGAACATGAGGCGGGTGTCTTGAACCATCCACGCAGCAGTCGATAACGCCAAAGCGGGACTCCTTATCGAACAGGTTGGGAAATATGTTTCTTTTTGTTTCCTGCTCGAAAAGCATACCTGATACAACTGTTCCAGAGCGTTCAAGCGCCCTTTTGGTGCATCCACAGGTAACGACGGCCTGGCGCGCAGATGACAATTTTGCAACCCGTGCCATTCGATCTGGCTTAGAGCTCTATGATCCCCTCGCCCTAACGCAGCAAGCGGATTGCCGGCGATAAGGCCCCCACGCCCCACCACCCTGAGGATTTTCCATGAGCGCAGGACACAACCACGCCAAGGTACGCGCCGGCCATGAACGTCTGTTATGGCTCGCCCTCGGCCTGACCGGCAGCTTCATGATTGCCGAGGTCATTGGTGCATTCATCACGGGTAGCTTGGCGCTGTTGTCCGACGCTGCGCACATGATGACCGACGCCCTGGCCCTGGGCATTTCCCTGGTGGCGATCCAGGTGGCCAAGCGCGCCGCCGACCGTAAGCGCACCTTCGGCTATGCGCGGTTCGAAATCCTCGCGGCGGCGTTCAATGCGCTGCTGTTGTTCGTTGTCGCGTTCTACATCCTCTACGAGGCGTATCAGCGCCTGCAGGCGCCCGCCGAGATACAGTCCACCGGCATGCTGGTGATTGCCGTGCTGGGGCTTATCGTCAACCTGATTTCCATGCGGCTGTTGAGCGCCGCCAGCGGCGAAAGCCTGAATGTGAAGGGCGCCTACCTGGAGGTCTGGAGCGATATGCTCGGCTCCATCGGCGTGATCATCGCGGCGCTGGTGATCCTTTACACAGGCTGGGGCTGGGTCGACTCGTTGGTTGCGGCAGCCATTGGTTTCTGGGTGTTGCCCCGTACCTGGACGTTGCTCAAGGAAAGCCTGAATGTGCTGCTGCAAGGCGTACCGGACGGCATTGATATCGACCAGGTGGAGCAGGCCATTCGCGGTGTGCCTGGGATCAAGGATGTACACGACCTGCATATCTGGGCGCTCACCAGTGGCAAGAATGTGCTGAGCACCCACCTGGTGATGGATTCGGCGCTCAGCACCGAACAACACATCCTCACCCAGGTGACGGAACTGCTGCATGAACAATTCGACATTTCCCACGCGACCATCCAGGTCGAAGGCGACGGCTTTGCCCATGACGAACATGACGAGGTGCATGCCTGAGCCTGGCTAACGGATTTGTAATGTTCTGCACACCGCTCTGATAAGTACCGAAAGCTACAGTGCCCCGGCTTGGATTTATCCGCCATTTCATGGGCCTGGAACTCTCGTCATGCCAATTCGTGCAAGAACATTGCTGTGGTCGATCGTCGTGTTGCTGACGACGGCGCAAGGGGTCGGTGCACAACCCCTGACCCTCGACGCGGCGCTGCAAACCGCTTTTGCCAACAACCCGGACCTGGCCGCCGCACAGTGGGAAATCGGCATCGCCGAAGGCGCTCGCCAACAGGCGGGCTTGATCCCCAACCCGGTCGCTTCCTGGGACGCCGAAGACACCCGCCGCAGTACGCGCACCACCACTGTGAAACTCAGCCAGACCCTAGAACTGGGTGGCAAACGCAGCGCGCGCATCAATGTGGCGAGTCGCGCACAGGACGCCGCCGCCCTGACCTTGGCGCAGCGCCGCAATGCCTTGCGTGCCGACGTCATCGACAACTACTACGGGGCCCTGCGCGCCCAGGAGCGCCTTGACCTGGCGCAGCGTTCAATGAACGTGGCCGAGCGCGGACTGGCCGTCGCCAACGGCCGTGTCACCGCAGGCAAGACCTCGCCGGTGGAAGCGACCCGCGCGCAGGTGCAATTGTCGGAAATGCGCCTGGAGTTGAACCGCGCGCAAATTGGCCTCACCGACGCCTATCGCCGCCTGGCCACCAGCACCGGCAGCGCCGTAACGGATTTCCAGGCCGTCGCTGGCCAAAACCAACTCACTCCCGCCTTGCCGCCAGTCGCCCACCTGTTGGCGCGCCTTGAGCAGACTGCCGAACTGCGCCTGGCCGAGCTGAGCATCCTGCAAAACGAAGCCAGCGTCGGCCTGGAAAAAGCCCAGCGCATTCCCGACCTCGACGTGTCCATCGGCAGCCAATACGACGCCAGCGTGCGCGAGCGCGTGAACCTGGTGGGCGTGTCGATGCCAATCCCGCTGTTCAACCGCAATCAGGGCAACGTGCTGGCAGCGACTCGCCGCGCCGACCAGGCGCGCGACCTGCGCAACGCCGCCGAACTGCGCCTGCGCAGCGAAACCCGACAGGCCCTCGACCTGTGGCAAACCGCCAATACCGAAGTGCGCGCCTTCAACCAGCAGATCCTGCCCGCCGCCCAAAGTGCAGTGGACAGCGCCACTCGCGGTTTCGAGATGGGCAAGTTCAGTTTCCTCGACGTGCTCGACGCCCAGCGCACCCTCATTGCGGCCCGCACCCAGTACCTCACGGCCACCGCCCAGGCCACTGAGGCCTGGGTGCGTATCGAACGGATCTACGGCGACCTCGCCCGGTTTTGATTTTTCCTGGAGTCCTCTATGAACAACACCCATGGCGTGGCGCTAGCCGTCGCCCTGAGCCTGATGCTGTCCAGCTTTGCAAAGGCCGATGAAGAAGAAGGCGAGCTTGAACTCACCGAGCAGCAGATTCAGGCCGCCGGCATTCAGGTCGCCCAGGCTCAGCCGCGTTCGATCAGCACGTTGCTGGTGTTGCCGGGAGAAGTGCGCTTCGATGAAGACCGTACCTCCCACATTGTCCCGCGTGCGGCGGGCGTGGTGGAGTCGGTCAAGGTCAACCTCGGCCAGTCGGTGAAGAAGGGCGAGTTGTTGGCGGTGATCGCCAGCCAGCAGATTTCCGACCAACGCAGCGAGTTGGCTGCCAGTGAACGTCGGGTCGAACTGGCCCGCACCACCTTCCAGCGAGAGCGGCAGTTGTGGCAGGACAAGATCTCCGCCGAGCAGGACTACCTGCTGGCGCGCCAGGCCCTGCAAGAAGCCGAAATCGCCCTGGCCAACGCCCGCCAAAAGATGAGCGCATTGAGTGGCAGCGCGGTGTTGGTCGGCGGTAATCGCTACGAACTGCGTGCGCCCTTTGCCGGTGTGGTGGTGGAAAAACACCTGGGCGTGGGTGAAGTCGTGGGTGAGAGCACCAACGCCTTCACCCTCTCGGACCTGTCCCAGGTGTGGGTGACGTTCGGCGTGTTCCCCAAGGACTTGAACAAGGTGCGCGTGGGCAAGCCGGTGAAAGTCAGTTCCACGGAAATGGGTACTGAGGTGCTCGGCACCGTGGCCTATGTCGGCAACCTGCTCGGCGAGCAGACGCGCACCGCCACTGTGCGCGTGAGCGTGCCCAACCCTGATGACGCTTGGCGCCCGGGTTTGTTTGTCAGCGTGCAGCTGGCCACCGATACGCTCCAGGCCAAGGTCACGGTACCCCAGGAGGCGATCCAGACTGTCGAGGACAAGCCCTCGGTGTTCATGCGCACCGAGCACGGTTTTGTCACCCGTCACCTGGAGCTTGGCGCGAGCGAAAACGGCTACGTCGAAGTCCGCCAGGGCCTGGATGCCGGGGCGCAGGTGGCCACGGTCGGCAGTTTCATCCTCAAGTCCGAACTGGGCAAAGGCTCGGCCGAGCACGCCCATTGATCCCGCGAGT
>Ga0302347_1003374_pt1 | contig 14214 bp, 15 predicted proteins | sample PhyWR1_FD_202178 | JGI IMG/M metagenome (GOLD analysis project Ga0302347, IMG submission 202178) | Leaf surface microbial communities from wheat plants in UC Gill Tract Community Farm, Albany, California, United States - DLSL W.R1 (v2)... | ecosystem: Host-associated > Plants > Phyllosphere >...
CTTGTACTTGTCAACGGTGGCGGCGGTGATCACGAACAGCGGTTTCTCGCTGGCAAACGGATCGGCCAGGAAGCCTTTGCTGTCCACCGCACCGGCGTTTTTCGGGATGCCGCCGGTCCAGGCCGGGATCGAGCCGTCAGCATTACCGGCTTTTTCGGCGCCGACCGGCGTGAGGGTGGTGCCCAACTGGGCAGCCTCTTGCGGCGAAACCGCCGCCGTCACGTGAGCGGCCAACAGACTCAGGGCCAACACTGCAATTGTCTTACGCATAGGTTCTTGTCCTTCTTTAAGCCAAATCAGAAGTTCACGCCAAAGCTGAGGGCGAGGAAATCGCGGTCGGTCAGGGTGTTGTAGTCGCCGCCAAAAAAGTCGGTGTAGCTGAGGCTGGCGGTGTAGGTGCTGCGGTAGTCGGCATCCACGCCGACACTGATGGCCTTGGCGCCTTTGTTGAAGATCCCGTTGGGGCCATAGCCGGCGACGTCATGGGACCAGGACAGGTTGGGCTTGAGGTTCACCCCGGCAATCGCGTTGTTGTAGTCCAGGATCGCCCGCGCACGGTAGCCCCAGGAGGTGGAGGTGACGAAGCCATCGGTGTCGCCCTGGAACCCATAGGCGCCGTACACCGAATCGCGGCCGTAACGCAATTTGGCTTTGTCTTCCAGGCCGGCAACGTGCACCACCGCCGCCTCGCCCACCAGAGTCAGGCGCTCGGCGCCCAGCACCTGGTCGAAGAACTGGGTCATGGTGCTCTGGATCTGGGTGATTTCCTTGCGCCGGTAACCCACGTTGTCGGCGCCGAACGAGCTGCGGATGGGCGAGGCGGTGTTACCGGCAATCGGGTTGATCAGCGCCAGGGTCAGGTCGGTGGTGTTCAGTTGCACCGGGGCATTGGGGCGGTAGCTGATTTCGCCGGTCCACGCCGTGCCGGTGGGCAAGGTGGTGGAGAAACTGGCGCCAAACAGGCGGATGTCCTCCGGGTAGTCGAGATAATACTGGCCTCGGCCGAGCATCAGACTTTGCACCAGGCCCGCACCGGAGCCGGGCGCCACGCGGTTGGCGGCGCCTGCAATGGCACCGAGGGTCGCAAGGCTGGTGTTGTTGGTGATAGTGCCCACGGTGGGCGTGCGGCTGTGGTAGTTCATGAAGTACAGGCCGTACTCGGTGTCGTCGCCGAGCCAGCGCAGGGCCGCGCCGAACTGGCCGGAGTCGCGCGCGTCGCGGTCGCCGGCACGCCGTACGATCACCCCTTCATTGGTCGCGCCAAAACCCTGGCCAAACGCGGCCGCCACCGGTTGCAGGGGCCGGATCGCCGGGCTGCCCACCGTGTAGTTATTGGTGCAACCGTCCGCCGCCACATCGCCGCCGAAAAAGGTGCCGCAGTTGTCCAGCACCGTCTGGTCCCATTCCAACTGGTAGAACCCTTCGACGGTGAGCTGGCTGGTGAGGCTCTGAGAGGCGAACAGCATGTTCACCGGGATCAGGCCTTCCTTGATCTCGGCGCCCGGGCGGCGGAACGCAGAGACGTCAACCGGGTTGATGCTGTTGATGGAGTTGCCGATAAATGTGCTTTCACCCCAGCTGACCACTTGCTTGCCGGCGCGCACGGTGCCTGGCAGGTCGCCCAGGGAATAGTTGTGATACACGAAGGCATCGAGGATCTGCGCGCCGCTGGATTTGGCGCCCTCTTTGCGGTTGTGATCGCTGATGGGCTTGAATTCGCGGTCTTCGTCCTTGAGCTCGAAGTCGTACCAGTACTTGCCGCGCACGAACACACCGGTGTCGCCGTATTTCAACTCAAGGTCATGCAGGCCTTTGAAGATTTTCGAGAAGGTCTCGCCTTTTTTAAAGTTGAGCCGTCCGTCATCGCCCGTGGAAGCCTGGCCGCTGCCACCGTTGACGGTGCCCACCAGCTTGCGGTCGGCATCGCGCATGCCCCAGCTGGCGCCCACCGACAGCGAGGAATCGAATTGCCCTTCGATCTCGCCAATGTTGAACGAAACAGCCTGCGCCTGGGCACAGCAACCCAAGGCAACCGCAGCGGCCAGCGCCTGTGGCGTGAAGATGGCGCGCATTGTTGTTTTTGTCATGCGTCTTCCCCGGTGAGTGACAGAAGGCTTCACCCTACTGCCGCCCACGGGGAGCGATAAGCGCACCAAGGAGGTATTCGTGTTGTCGCTCGAAAGGATTACGGACCACGCGGGCCGGGGTTCAGGCGCGGGCATGCAGCAGGTGGATGGGAGGCCATCAGAGGAATGGATGGATCGTTACGAAATTTGCAACAGTCCTTGTCCCGATGAGGTATTACTCATTCTGTAACAAACGACTATTCTTGCCGGGCTTTAAGAGCACTGCGCTCGCTCCCACCCCAGGGTGCAAAGCCGGATTCAACCTGATTGATGTTTTTATTCAATCGGTTATCGGTGTTCATTGACGTTTATCTACCGCTCCTTGGTACAACGTCTTATTTCAGCCGCTGCGTTTGCAGCGGCTTTTTTTTGCTTGGGGATTAGAGGAAATCGCGCAACGATCAGAGGCTGTATTTCTGCAAGTTGGCCATCATCTCCTTCAGCGCCTCAATGTTGTCCTGCGGGTGGGCAGCCCCGTCGAAGTCGCAGATCTGCGCCCAATGCGCCGCGACATCCTCAGGGGAGAACCCGGCCTGCGGGTCAAAACCCACGCCCAGGCTGCGCTCCCAGCGGGTCTTGCCGATCCAGCCGCCGCCGACTTCAAACAGGCCCGAAGTGTCCTGGCAGGCCTCACTGCCCAGGTACACCACCAGCGGGCTGACCAACTCCGGCTTGAGACGCTCGAACACCTGCGGCGGGATCAGGCCTTCGGTCATGCGCGTCGCCCCGGTGGGGGCGATGGCGTTGACCAGGATGTTGTGCTTGCGCCCTTCCAGTGCCAGGGTGCGGGTCAGGCCGTACAGGCCGAGCTTGGCCATGCCGTAGTTGGACTGACCGAAGTTGCCGTAGATGCCCGAAGTGGACGCTGTGAAGATCACCCGACCGTAGGCTTGCTCACGCAAATGCGGCCAGGCGGCTCGGGTGACTTTGTAGGCGCCTTCGACATGCACCCGGTAAACCAGGTCCCAATCGCTCTCCTCCATCTTGTGGAAGGTTTTGTCGCGCAGGATGCCGGCGTTATTGACCACCACGTCGATGCGGCCGAAGGCGTCCATGGCGTTCTGCACAATTCTGTCGCCGTCGGTGACCGAATCATGGTTGGCCTGGGCAATGCCGCCGGCCTCACGGATTTCGGCGACAACCCGGTCGGCCGCCGAGGCATTGGCGCCTTCGCCCTGGGCAGAGCCGCCGAGATCGTTGACCAGCACTTTGGCCCCGTGCCTGGCAAACAGCAGCGCATGGGCGCGGCCCAACCCGCCGCCGGCACCGGTAACGATCACAACCTTATCCTGGAACTGCACTGACTCACTCATACCGAACTCCACAGGCCACAATGACAATGGACCGAGTGTCCGGCACCGGGCAGACCGTCACAATGAACACGGCCAGGGCTGAATGGTGTGCGATAAGGCAGCGGGATGATTGCGTGGCGAGCGGGCTTGTTGTGGCGAGCAGGTTTGTTGTGGCGAGCTGGCTTGCCCCGCGTTGGGGTGCGAAGCGCCCCCAATCAAGGAAAATGCGGTTTACCTGACCCTGTGCAGAGTCAGGTTTTGGGGCTGCTGCGCAGCCCAACGCAGGACAAGCCTGCTCGCCACAGAGAATCGATTGCCTGAAATAGCTTATGTGCAGGCTAACGCGACTCTATCGCGAGCAAGCCCCCTCCCACGCGGTGACGCGCGCAATGTTTGCGCGAAACGTCAGGTAGTGCTTGAGCACCTGCACCGGCGCTTCGATCTGCGGGTAGTGGCCGATGTTGGTCAGCAGCACGGTGTCGGCATGGGGCACCAGTTGATGGTATCGCTCCACCATGTGTGCCCCGGAGATCGGGTCGACCTCGCCATCGATCACGCGCAACGGCACATCGCCCACTTGCATGGCCGCCACCCAGCGATCACGCAGGGTACGGCGCTGAGGCACGTAGGCGATGAGTTTGTGCAGGATGCGCGTGCCGTCGCTGGCACTGATCAGGCTCCAGAAATCGTCAAGGGCGCTTTCGCTGGGGCGGGTCCGGGGGCCGAAAATCTGGCTGAAGCTGTTGGACAAGGCGTTGCGTCCAAAGGCGCGGCTGATCATCCAGCCCAGTGGGCTGAGCAAGAGCTTTTGGACCAGCGCCGGGCGGTGGGTTTCGGGAAACAGCCCGCCGTTGAGGAACACGCAACTGGCCATCTGGAAGCGACCTTCGTAATGCCGGGCCAGCAGTTCCTGGGCGACGCTGTCGCCATAGTCATGGGCCAGCACATGCACGGGCTGCTCAACCCCCAGGTGCTTGAGCAGCGCCTGTTGCAGATCGGCCTGCTCCAGCAGGCAATAGCCGTGATCCAGTGGCTTGGCCGAATCGCCGAAGCCGAGCATGTCGCAGGCAATCACCAGGTTGCGGTGGGCCAAGGGCTGCCACAGGTAGTGCCAGTCCCAACTGGCGGTGGGAAAGCCATGGATCAGCAGCAGCGGCTCACCCTGGCCGGCCACCCAATAACGAATGGTGTGGCCGCGAAAGTCAAAACTGCGGCTGCGCTTGCGCCAGGCACGCAACGGGATCTCGGCGAGTGGCATCAGGTTTTATACCCCAGGGCTTGCAGGTGGCGTTTGCGCGGCGGCGCCAGGGTTACACGCGTTTGCCGTTCGGCGGCGCTGACCTGGTTTCTGACGTTGGATAGCGATAGAACGGGGGATGGGCTCACGGCGATAACCTCCTTGGCGCATTTCTTATTGTTTTTTTCGTGGTGGGCCAGTCTAGTCAGACACTCTGGCGCGATGAGTTGCCTTCGCAGCCAGCTTGATGACCGTGCGAGTCAGTTGCAAGAATAGTTTGATCGAGGGTCGGCGGCGTCAGAGAAGCGCCGCCAGAAAAGCCGCAATCAGCCGCGCAGGGCCGCCACCAGATCGCCTAGCCAGGGCTCGGCGTCGGCTTCCGGGGTGACACTTTCGCTGGCGTCCAGGCGCAGCATCGGCAGCACTTCGCGCACGCCCAGTTCACTGAACAATTCGCGCATCTGCTCGCCACCGCCGCAAAAGGTATCGCCATAGCTGGCGTCGCCGAGGCCGATCACTGCGCCGGGCAGTCCGCGCCAGGCGGCGGGCAGTTGGTCACGGATGCTCGAATACAACGGCTGCAGATTGTCGGGCAGTTCGCCCATGCCGGTGGTGGACGTCACCGCAAGCAAAGCCTCGGGTGCAAACGCCTGCACATCTGCCAGGGTGGCGCGAGGGTTGTGCCAGGCTTCGAAACCGGCCGCAGTGAGGATGCCGACCGCATGGCGGGCGACTTCTTCAGCCGTGCCGTACACTGAGCCGGAAAGGATGGCGACTTTCATCAATCTGATCCTGTGGTTGAATGAAAGCCTGGGATATTAACAGCTGAGGCAAATATTTCGGTGCGCCCCGTGCAACATCCTGCCGGTGCCATAAACTGCCCTGTGTAAACACGCTTTGGATCGCTTAATGATTAACCCCAACCTGATGCAAATGGTGATCAACGCTTCCAACGACGGCATCGTGGTCGCCGAACGAGAAGGCCGCGAGACGCCGGTGATTTACGTCAACCCGGCTTTCGAGCGCCTGACCGGCTACACCCTCGATGAAATCCTCTATCAGGACTGCCGCTTCCTGCAGACCGGTGACCGCGACCAGCCAGGCCTGACGGTCGTTCGCAAAGCCATGCAGGAGGGTACATCCTGCCGCGAAGTCCTGCGCAACTACCGCAAGGATGGCACGCCGTTCTGGAATGAACTGTCGCTTTCAACGCTGTATAACGAGGCCGACAAGCTGACGTATTTCATCGGTGTGCAAAAGGACGTCACGCTGCAGGTAAAGGCTGAGCAGCGCGTCGTACAACTGGAAGCTGAACTGGCCAGGGTCAAGAGTGAGCTCGCAGCGCTGAAGGCCGCCGCCGGATCGAATAAAGTTTAGAAACCGTGGGCATTAGAATGGATAATCGCCCCTCACTCTTCCTCATTGAGCCCAATCAATGTCACGCGAAGCGCTTCTGACTCAGGACGAGTTGGATTTCATTCAGAACATGCAGCACAACCCTCAGCTCAATCTGAGGGATGCTTCGTCGAGCCTGACGGTCAATGGCGGTGCGCAATTGCGCGACCTGCTCACCCGGCTGGCGGCTCACGACCATGTCACGCTGCAGGCGCAATTCGACAACCAGCAACTCACCTTCCCCCTGCATTTGGTGGAGGATGAGTTCAATGCAGTGCATTTGCGCGTCGGCGTGCCGAGCATCTTTGAAGACGGGCCGATGATCCGCCCATGGCGCCTGGCGCTGGAGACACCGGTGGCGCTGGAAAACATCCGCGGCACCCCCGGCGCGCTGTGGGTGCATCAGGTGTCATTCAAGGGCGTGCTGGTGGAGATGCGAGGCCGGAGCAAGCCGCCCAGGACCTTTTCGCTGTGGTTCAGTCCATCGGGCTACGAGCGTATTTCGCTGCGCGGGACGTTCGAGCGGGAGACGGCGCGGGGCCTGTTTGCCTACCGCCTGAGCCAGGGCGATGCAGATGAAACCGAGCGCCTGCGCCAGTTCATCCTGCACGAACATCGCCGAGTGCACCCGCACATGCATGCCTGAATTCAGGCATCCAGCCTCGCGCCGAGAAACTGCTGCAAGCGAGCCTGCATCGACTGCCCGTCATTGCCCAGGCAGCCAATGGCGGAACCGGCCAGACTTTCGCGAGCCAGGTCCGATGCGTCCCCGGCCAGCAACAGCGGGCAGTCCAGGGTCAGCGCCAGGCGCCTGAGGCGCAGCGGCAGTTCGCTGCCGGGCGCATGATTGGAAAACAACACCAGCGCGCGCGGCCGGGTTTTTTCGCACACCAGCGTCAATTCATCGAAAGGCTGGCCCACACCCAGCACTTTGACCGAGAGCTGATCACTGCTCATCAAGACCCCCGCCACCAGCAACTCCAGCTCACGGCACTCGCCGGCAATGGCCGCCAGCAGCACACGTGGAACGGGCGAAGCGCAGGCCAGCCGCAGACGTTTTGACGTACTGGCACGCAGGAAGTTATCGAAGAACAACCATTCACTGGCCTGGCCGAAGCGGCCGTGGTGGCGCAACAGATCGTTCCACAGCGGCATGAGGATGTCCTGGAACGCTACGCTCGCCGGATAGGTCGCAAAAATCTGACCGTAGAGGGTCTCCAACTCGGCATCGTCAAAAGCGCTGATGGCGAGCATCAGTCGCGCCTGCCAACTCGGCCATTCACCCTCCTCGTCCGGGTTCTGCTCAGCGCGAACGACCACGGCCTGCTGGTCATCACGGGCGATGATCTTTGCGACCTTGCTGACGGCCAGGCCTCGATCGATCCAGTCGAGGATGCGATTCACCGTGTCGATATCCGCTCGGGAGTAAAGGCGATGCCCGCTTTCGGTGCGCGTGGGCTGGATCAGGGCATAACGACGTTCCCACGCACGCAAGGTGACGGGGTTGACCCCGGTCAACCTGGAGACTTCACGAATCGGAAGCAGCTCAGCGGAATCGGAGTCGGCAACCGGGGTGATTTCGTGGACAGGAGCAATGATTTCGGACATCAGGCGGCCAGCAGCATGTATGAAATTGGATCCTATTTAACGCTTTTATACCTTTGTTTTTCAAGGACCGGGCCTATCGGACCAAAGTCGCTGGCGTATTCGCGAAAAACAGGAATAATCCTTGCTTGCTTTTCAACAGAGCTGCAACACCCCGCAGCTTCGTTTGTGCGCCACCTACCCGGTTCAGCGCGCCCGTACATTCGGAGATACACAATGTCTACCTCACCCGTCACCTTGATGGTTGCGCGCCGCGTGGCCAAAGGGCGCTACGCAGAACTGATGGCCTGGCTGCGCGAAGGCGAGCAACTGGCCACGGACTTTCCCGGTTACCTGGGCTCGGGCGTACTGGCCCCGCCGCCCCATGACGATGAGTTCCAGATTATCTTCCGCTTCGCCGACGAAACCACCCTGCACGCCTGGGAGTTTTCCGCCTCGCGCAGTGCCTGGCTGAGCCGTGGCAGCGAGCTGTTTGCCGACCCGTCCGAGCACCGCGTGCGCGGCATCGATGGCTGGTTTGGCGCAGTGGGCGTGCGACCGCCACGCTGGAAGCAGGCAGTGGCGATCTGGCTGGCATTTTTTCCGGTGTCGCTGTTGTTCAACTTTGGCCTGGGGCCACTGCTGGGCGAGCTGGACCTGGTACCGCGCATTCTGGTCAGCACCCTGGCGCTCACACCGTTGATGGTGTTCTGGTTCATCCCACTGTCGACCCACCTGCTGGCCAACTGGCTCCATCCCTCGCCGCCGACCAAGGTCACGCAAGCTCCCGCCTGAGTACAGGGAAGGCCGGTCGCTGGTATAGTTTCAACCTGCCCGCGACCCGAGCCTACCATGACCGCACCCCTTGCCCCGATCCTGATCACCGGCGCCGCCCAGCGCGTCGGCCTGCATTGTGCCGAGCGATTGCTGGACGCCGGTCAGCCGGTGATTTTCAGCTACCGCAGTGAGCGCCCTGGCGTTCACGCTCTGCGCGAGCGTGGCGCAACCGGCCTGTTTGCCGACTTCTCCAGTGAGGCCGGGATTCTTGCGTTTATCAACGCACTCAAGACCCACACCGATTGCCTGCGCGCCATCATTCATAACGCCTCGACCTGGGTCGCGGAAACGCCGGGCGACGAAAGCCGCGCGTTTACCGACATGTTCAGCGTGCACATGCTTGCGCCTTATCTGATCAACCTGCATTGTTCAACCTTGCTGCAACGCTCGACACCTGCCGATATCGTGCACATCAGCGATGACGTAGTGCGCAAGGGCAGCCACCAGCACATCGCCTATTGCGCCACCAAGGCCGGGCTCGACAGCCTCACGCTGTCGTTTGCCGCGCAGTTCGCGCCGCTGATCAAGGTCAACGGCATCGCGCCGGCGATGGTGATGTTCAACGAGGGCGACGATGCGGCTTACCGCGAAAAAGTCCTGGCCAAGTCGGCCCTGGGCATCGAGCCCGGGCCGGATGTGATCTACCAGAGTGTTCGTTACCTGCTGGACAACCCCTATGTCACTGGAACCACCCTGACCGTTAACGGTGGGCGGCATATCAAGTAAGCCGTTTTTGAGGATGTTGTATGACTGTATCCCTGCCCCACCACTACCGCGAGATCCTTAAAGGCTTGGGTGAAGACCCGGAGCGCGAAGGCCTGCTCGACACCCCCAAGCGCGCCGCCAAGGCCATGCAGTACCTGTGTCATGGCTACGAGCAGAACCTGGAAACCATCGTCAACGGCGCGCTGTTTGCGTCCGACAACGATGAAATGGTGATCCTCAAGGACATCGAGCTGTATTCGCTGTGCGAGCACCACCTGCTGCCCTTTATCGGCAAGGCCCATGTGGCCTATATTCCGACCGGCAAGGTACTGGGCCTGTCGAAGCTGGCGCGCATCGTGGACATGTTCGCCCGGCGCCTGCAGATCCAGGAAAACCTCACGCGGCAGATCGCCGACGCCATTCAGGACGTGACCCAGGCCGCCGGCGTGGCGGTGGTGATCGAGGCCCGGCACATGTGCATGATGATGCGCGGCGTGGAAAAACAGAATTCAACCATGAACACTTCGGTGATGCTCGGCGCATTTCGCGAGTCGAGCACCACGCGCATGGAGTTCCTGCAACTGATTGGACGGAGCAAGTAGCAATGCCACAACTTCAACCAGGCATGGCGCGCATCCGGGTCAAGGACCTGTGCCTGCGTACCTATATCGGCATCAACGAGGATGAAATCCTCAACAAGCAGGACGTGCTGATCAACCTGACCATCCTGTATGCCGCCCAGGCCGCCGTGCGCGACAACGATATCGACCACGCCCTGAATTACCGCACCATCACCAAGGCGATCATTGCCCATGTGGAAGGCAACCGCTTTGCCTTGCTTGAGCGCCTCACCCAGGAACTGCTGGACCTGGTGATGGGCAATGAGTCCGTGCTGTATGCCGAAGTCGAAGTGGACAAGCCCCATGCGCTGCGCTTTGCCGAATCGGTGTCGATTACGTTGGCGGCAAGCCGCCCAGCCTCAAACAACAAGCTTCAACCCACAACTTAAAGCCATCCTCATCCCAACTTGCAGCTTGAAGCTTATCCGCTTGAAGCTGTCTCGAAGAGCCCCCCATGACCGACCAACAACGCCTCGAACTCGAAGCCGCCGCCTTTCGCCGACTGGTGGCGCACCTGGACAGCCGCAAGGATGTGCAGAACATCGACCTGATGAACCTGTCGGGCTTTTGCCGTAACTGCTTGTCCAAGTGGTACAAGGCCGAGGCCGACGAGCGCCAGATCGAACTGAGCCTGGATGATGCCCGGGAAGTGGTGTACGGCATGCCTTACACCGAGTGGAAAGCCCAGTACCAGCAAGAAGCCAGCGCCGAGCAGCAGGCTGCGTTTGCCAAAGGAAAAACCCATGACTGACCTGAATACCCTGCACGCCAGCCTCAACAGCGGCGAACACGAATTTGCCGACACCCTGGCATTTATCGCCGCCGGTTACGACTACCAGCCGCAAGCTTTCACCAATGGCAGTGTGGAAAACGCTGCCGGGCAGAACGAGGGGTCGTGCAAGACCTTGGGTTTGGCGTTACTGGAAGGCTTGAGCGACCAGCAAGCATTGCTGGCTTTTGGGGAGCATTACCGGTCGGTGGTGTCCACGCCTGAGGGCAGCGACCATGGCAATATTCGCGCGCTGATCGAGCATGGCCTGGCCGGCGTAAAATTTGCGGCACAGCCTCTGACCCGCAAATGAGCCAGACATTTGCCTTGCAGTGTGATTTAGATTGGGCATAAAAAAACCGGCCTCGCAGCCGGTTTTTTCAGTTCAACAGGTTTAGAACGACGCGTCCTTCAACCCATCGAGGTAGCGCTCGGCGTCCAGGGCCGCCATGCAGCCGGCGCCGGCCGAGGTGATGGCTTGGCGGTAAACGTGGTCGGCCACGTCACCGGCGGCGAAGATGCCGTCGATGTTGGTAGCAGTAGCGTTGCCTTCACGGCCGCCCTGCACCACCAGGTAACCGTCCTTGGCCTCGAGCACGCCTTCGAACAACGACGTGTTCGGGGTGTGGCCGATGGCGATGAACACGCCATCGACTTTCAACTCGTCAAAGCTGCCGTCGTTGTTTTTCAGGCGCGCACCGGTTACGCCCATGTTGTCACCCAGGACTTCGTCCAGCGTGGCGTTGAGCTTGAGGATGATTTTGCCTTCAGCGACACGGGCGTGCAGCTTGTCGATCAGAATCTTCTCGGCGCGGAAAGTCTCGCGACGGTGCACCAGGGTCACGGTGCTGGCGATATTAGCCAGGTACAGCGCCTCTTCCACGGCAGTGTTGCCACCACCGACCACGGCAACGGGCTTGTTGCGATAGAAAAAACCGTCGCAGGTGGCGCAGGCGGACACGCCCTTGCCCATGAACGCTTCTTCCGACGGCAGGCCCAGGTAACGGGCGCTGGCGCCAGTGGCAATGATCAGCGCGTCACAGGTGTACACGCCGCTGTCGCCGGTCAGGCTGTAAGGCTTTTTGGAGAAGTCGACTGTGTTGATGTGGTCGAAGACGATCTCGGTTTCGAAGCGCTCGGCGTGCTCCTTCATGCGCTCCATCAGCGCCGGGCCGGTCAGGCCGTGCACGTCGCCCGGCCAGTTGTCGACTTCGGTAGTGGTGGTCAGTTGACCGCCCGCCTGCATGCCGGTGATCAGCAGCGGCTTGAGGTTGGCCCGGGCAGCGTAGACGGCAGCGCTGTAACCGGCAGGGCCGGAACCGAGAATAATCACTCGCGAATGACGGGTATCAGACATGACTCACTCCTGTCGACCGCCCGCAGAACAGGGCGGCTGGAATAAAAAAGGACTGCGAAGCACTTGGGGAAGGCTTGAACTCGCAGATCCTGAAAATGATGGGTGCAGCGTATAGAGGGGGGCAAGATTAAGGAAATACGCATTAACAATCCAGCTCATAGGTGGTCTCTATGCAGTCGGCTCTACTCATCGACGGCTTTGTTACTGCTGATGTTGCCGCTTTCGACTTGCGTACAAAGTCGGTAAGGTCGGCGCGTTCGTCATCCTGCTCGGAGTTCACCATGCCCGCTCCTGTTCTTTCCGGCCCGCAATACCTGCGCGAAGGCCTCAAACTGGTATTGAGCCCCGGGCTACGCCTGTTTGTGTTGCTGCCGCTGGCGATCAACCTGGCGCTGTTCGTCGGCTTGATCTATTTCGCCGGCCATCAGTTCAGCCTGTGGGTCGATCACCTGATGCCAACACTGCCCAGTTGGCTGAGCTTCCTGAATTACCTGTTGTGGCCGCTGTTTGTGGTGCTGGTGGTGCTGATGGTGTTTTTCACTTTTACCATGCTCGCCAATATCATCGCGGCGCCGTTCAACGGTTTTCTGTCGGAGAAAGTCGAAGTGGTGGTACGCGGCACCGACGACTTCCCGGCGTTCAGCTGGGGCGAGTTGATCGCCATGGTCCCGCGCACCCTGACCCGGGAAATGCGCAAGCTGGGCTATTTCCTGCCCCGCGCCATCGGTCTGTTTATCCTGTCGTTCATTCCCGTGGTCAACCTGATCGCAGCGCCGCTTTGGCTGCTGTTCGGTGTGTGGATGATGGCGATCCAGTACATCGACTACCCGGCCGACAACCACAAACTGGGCTGGAACGAAATGCTCGCCTGGCTGCGCCAGAAGCGCTGGCAGAGCATGAGCTTTGGCGGGGTTGTCTATCTGGTGCTGCTGGTCCCGGTGGTTAACCTGCTGATGATGCCGGCGGCGGTGGCCGGCGCCACGTTGTTCTGGGTGCGCGAACAAGGGGCCGAGGCGATGACGGCGCAGCCGATCACTCGGTCATAAATCCATCATCCACGCGACACATTGGCGACATGGCCCACGGCGACACTGTGGGTCATGACGACAGCCTCGCTCCATATCACCCTGATCACCGAAACCTTCCCGCCAGAAATCAACGGGGTGGCCAATACCCTTGGCCGCCTGTGCGACGGTTTGCGCGCGCGTGGCCATGTGGTCGAACTGGTGCGCCCGCGCCAGGGCGTCGACCAGTGCCGGCCCAGCGACGACGAACTGCTGCTGTGCCGCGGCTGGCCGTTGCCGGGCTACCCGGGCCTGCAATGGGGCCAGTCGTCGATGCACAAGCTGTTGCGACGCTGGACGCGCCAACGCCCGGATGTGCTGTACATCGCCACCGAGGGGCCGCTGGGGCTCTCGGCGCTGCGCGCGGCGCGGCGCCTGGGGATCAGCGTGGTGAGTGGCTTTCACACCAACTTTCAGCAATACACCAACCGCTACGGAATGAGCCTGCTGAGCAGGATGGTCACGCATTACCTGCGCTGGTTTCATAATCGCTCGGCCCTGACCCTGGTGCCCAGCGCCAGCCAGCGCCTGGAGTTGGAACGTCGGCAGTTCGAACGTCTGGGGATGTTGTCACGTGGGGTCGACAGCCAACTGTTCCATCCCGCCAAACGTGACTGCACGCTGCGTGAAACCTGGGGCCTGGAGAACGACGACATTGCCGTGCTGCACGTGGGACGCCTGGCTGCGGAGAAAAACCTCGGGGTGCTCAAACGCTGTTTTGAAGGGTTGCAGGACAGCTATCCCGCTCGACGCATGAAGCTGATCATCGTGGGCGACGGCCCGCAACGCGCTGTACTGGAACGCGACCTGCCCGAGGCGGTGTTCTGCGGCACCCGGCGTGGCGAAGAACTGGCGCGCCATTACGCTTGCGGCGATCTGTTCCTGTTTCCCAGCCTGACCGAGACCTTCGGCAATGTGGTGCTCGAAGCCATGGCCTCGGGGCTTGGTGTGGTCGCGTACGACCAGGCGGCGGCCACCCAGCATATTCGCCACGGCTACAACGGCGTACTGGCCATGCCTGGCGATGAGGGCGCGTTCTGCGATGCGGCCATCTGGCTGCTGGAAGAACGCGAAACCTTGCGCAGGGCGCGCCTGAACGCACGCCAGCATGCGAGTCGCCAGGGATGGACGGCGATTATCGAGCAGTTCGAGCGCCAGTTGCGGGGGGTGTGCAAGGAGCCGCATCCGTCGCCGCTCCTTACGCCCTTTACACCAGGGTCGTCAGCGC